>Ga0224557_1001629_pt1 | contig 21071 bp, 14 predicted proteins | sample 714S31014metaG_FD_180677 | JGI IMG/M metagenome (GOLD analysis project Ga0224557, IMG submission 180677) | Peat soil microbial communities from Stordalen Mire, Sweden - 717 S3 10-14 | ecosystem: Environmental > Terrestrial > Soil > Wetlands > Peat | place: Sweden: Norrbotten County, Stordalen...
GACGGATTGCACCGTCGTCTACAGCATGCCGCTCACCGACCAGCTGCTCCGGCTCCTCGGTGCGGTGGGGCAGGGGTACACCCCGGTCATCATCGCCAACCAGCCGGACGCATCCCTCTACGCCCTCTCCGGCAATCCGTCCTCCCCCTCCCTGACGGCGGAGGCTCTGCCCTCCTTCGTCAAGAACGACCTGGGCCGGGCGTCGGGCAGCTTCACGGGCTTCTCCACCGTCCCGAGCTCCGGCGACAACGCCCTCGTCCTGGAGGGCATGAATCCCAACGGCGGCCCCCCTGTCCTCTACGTGGGAGTCGAGACCCCGACCTCGCTGTTCCTCGGTAATCAGACAGCCGACGAGCTGACCGTTGTCTGGCTGGCGCTCACCGCGCTGCTGGCGACGTGGCTGCTGGTGCTTCTCTTCGTGAACCGCTTCGTCCGCCGCCCGGTGGCCCAGCTCTCGGCCGGTGTCGCGCGCATCGCCGGGGGGGACTACAGCTCCGACATCCCGGTGCGGTCACACGACGAGCTTGGCGTGCTGGCAGGGCAGGTCAACCAGATGCGGAACCAGATCGAGAGCAACATCCTCCACGTCGACGCCGCGGTATCGCGCCTTGACGAGGTCTCCCGAGCCTTGACCACCACCACCACCGGTATGTCCAGCCTGGAAGGCGCGGTCTGCGCCGCGGCCGCGTCCCTCGCCGGTCCCCGCGCCGAGGCCGCTCTCCTGTCGCGCGAGGACGACCGTCTCGTGGTCAGTGCCAGGAGCAACGGCGCGGGCGAGCGCGCCGGCGGCGGCGAGGGTCCGGAAGGCACAGGGGGAGCAGGCGGTTTTGACCTGGCTCCAGCAGTGGTGGTCGACGTGCTGGAGGGTCGCCCCGCGCGCCTCACCCGCAGTCGGGGCGGCACGGCGCCGGGCGACCAAGCGGGGTCGCAGCTGACCCTCGTGGTGCCCATGCTCTACCGCCAGAGGGTCACCGGAGCGATCGCGGTGACCGGTCCGGACCGCGTCTCCGAAGCCGATGCACGGGCCCTCTCCGCACTCGCCAACAACGCCGCGATCGCCATGGAGAACACGCGGCTCTTTGAGCAGGAGCGGGAGACGGTGCGCAGGCTGCGAGAGCTGGACGAGATGAAGTCCGACTTCCTCGCCACCGCGCAGCACGAGCTGCGCACCCCGCTCACCGCCATCGTCGGGCACCTGGAGCTGATCCGCATGGTCTGGGCGGAGGCCGACGACCACCAGAAGCTCGCCATCCTCGACAACGTCGAGGTGGCGACGAGGCAGCTCTCGGAGATGCTGGAGACGATGATCGACCTCTCTCTGGTGAGCGCCGACAACCTGCGCATGAACCGCGAGAGGGTCGCTCTGGCAGCCACCGTGGACGACGCGGTCGGCGAGGTCACGCGGCGGTTCCCCCACGGGCTCCCCGTGAAGCTGACGGTCGACATCCCCGCCCGTCTCAAGGTGGATGCAGACCGCGACCGTCTGCGTCAGGTGATCCGCTGCCTGCTCGACAACGCGGTCAAGTTCACTGATCCCGGGGGAAGCGTGGCCATCACGGCACACGCCGACCGCCACAGCGACAGCTGCACCATCGAGGTGAGCGACACCGGTATCGGGATCGACCCCGCGCTCCACGAGCGGGTCTTCGAGCGCTTCTTCCAGGCGGACAGCGGCGGCACCCGCGCCTACGGAGGCATGGGCGTGGGGCTCTCTCTGGTCAAGGTCCTCACCGAGGCGCACGGGGCCACGGTGACCCTGGAGTCCGCTCCCGGCCAGGGCACCAAGGTGCGGCTGGACTGGCCCTGCCGCCCGCCGGCTGACCCGGCGGAGGGCGTTGAGCATCAGGTCGACCTGACCGCATCCCGGCAGTCGCAGGTGGCCAGCGACGCGGATCTGATGACCGGCTGATCCGGCCCCGAGCCCGGCTTCGCAACCTGCGTGTCACAGCCATGTTGCAGCCGGTTACGCAGGTGTGGCTTCCTGCTCCGACATCACAGGAATGTCATCAGTCCGCGAGGTGGCTGACGGTTCGGCAACCGTCCGATGGCCCTACTCTCGGGAGGCGATGAGAGGAATGCCGGGACGCCGCGGACCGTGGTCGCTCGGTGCTCTGCTGCTCGCCGCTGCCGCCGTGCTCGCGGTGCCGCTGGCGGGGCTCGCATGCAGCAGCGAGATCCCCACCACCGTAACCCTCACCTCCTCAGAGAACCCCGCCGCGTATGGCGATCAGATCATCCTCACGGCGACCGTGATCCCGGACAGCGGGACGGCGATCCCGAGCGGGTCGGTGACCTTCGAGGATTCGGGGACCAGCCTTGGCACCGTCACCCTCGGAGCGACCGGCCAGGCCGCGCTAGTGGATTCGGCGCTCGGAGCCGGGACGCAGGCGATCTCGGCCACGTACGCGGGCTCGACCGGGTTCGCATCCTCGGTGTCGGTGGCGCTGGAGCAGCGGGTGACCGTCCAGGGCTCGATGACCCTGTTGATGCCCACCGTCGACCCGGCGCCCTACGGGCAGGTCCTCCTCTTCGTCGTGTCGGTGGTCCCCGAGGCCGGGACGGGGGTTCCCACCGGCGCCGTCACCCTGATGAGTGGCGGCTCCACCGTGGGGACGGCGACCCTGTCCGGTGGGACGGCGGCGGTCGTGGCCTCCTCGCTTGGCGTGGGGGGTCATGCGCTCACCGCCGATTACGGCGGGGACGGCAACTTCTCGGCCTCGGTGAGCGGTGCGGTCACCGAGACGATCGTCGCCGACACCACGTCCAGCACGCTGACGGTCTCCCCCACCTCGGCGGCCACCGGTCAGCAGGTCGCCCTCACCGCCACGGTGACCTCGCCCTGGGCGCTGCCGGCCGGAGCGGTGACCTTCTCGGCGGGCGGCTCCAGCATTGGCACGGCGAGCCTCAGCGGCGGGACGGCCACGCTCACCGTCTGCTTCGCCCACTCGGGTACGGAGGAGCTCACCGCCGCGTACGCCGGCACAGCGGACTTCAGCCCCTCCGCCTCGGCCACGGTCGCGCTCCCGGTGAAGGGGGGTTCGAAATGCTCCTCCGGCTGCGTGACGACGGCCGCCCTGTCTCCGAGCGCGGCGGTCGCCTCCCTGGACAGCTTCCAGTCCGGCACACCGCAGCCGCCCCAGCTGATCACCGTCGGGGCGGCACCCCAGTCGGTGAATCAGGGGCAGGGCGTGACCCTCAACTCGGTGGTGTATGGACTGGGCGGTGCCCCCTTCCCGAGCGGCACGGTGGACTTCCTCCAGGGAGCCGCGCTCCTGGGCAGCGCGGTGGCCACCCAGGTTGCCGGCACCAATGACGCGATCGCCACCACCAAACCCCCCGTCCCGCTCAGCGCGGGCAGCTATCCGTCGATCACCGCCGAGTACCTGCCCGACACCACGGCCGCGACCTGGTACAGGTCGGCGACCTCGTCGTCGTCGGTCGCGGTGACGGTCACGCGGGTGGCCGCCTCGACGACGCTCACGGTGGCCACATCCCTCAACCCCTCCCCGGCGGGCCAGGCGCTCATCGTCACCGCGACGGTCAATCACCCGTCCTCCAGCCTCACGCCCACCGGGACGATCACCTTCACCCTGAACGGGACCAAGCCGAAGGCGGTCCCCGTCGACGGCCTGGGGCAGGCCTCGGAGACGCTCTCGACCCTGACAGCCGGCACCCAGACGATCGCCGCCAGCTACGCCGGCGACGACAACTTCGCGGCTTCGTCGGGTTCCGCCACGGAGACCGTCACGCCGAATGGGTCTCCCACTCCCACCCCACAGCCGACCGCCACACCCAAGCCGACCGCCACACCCAAGCCGACCTCCACGCCGCAGCCCACCTCCACGCCCAAGCCGGGCGCGACGCCGACCGCCGCCCCGTCACCGAAGGGCACGACCCCGTCTCCGGCACGGGCTGCGGTGATCGTCCCGCCGGTGACGACCACCCCACCGAACGGGCCGAGCGGCGTCTCCGGCTCGGGTGCCGTGAATCCCGATCAGTTCGACACCTCGGCGGTGCCGCCGATCGACCTCATCTCCCTGGTCTCCGGTATCCACATGGGCGATGGCCCCCAGATCATCGTCTTCCTGATCGTGGGCAACGCCCTGCTGATCGCGGCGATCGTGGTCGCCGCCCGGCGGGGGAGGTTGCTGACCCGCCGCAGCCTGGAGTGGGCAGGGGGTGGCGCGGATCAGCCGGTTTCCGATCCCCGGTGACCGCTGCAACGTCGCCGGACGAAGGGCGTGACGGGTTGGTCGCCGCGAGCTTGGTGGGAGACCGCGCGTCAGATACTGCCGGCGTGAGAGCGTTCGACACCGCTCACGCGGGCCGTCCCCCGACTGCCCCGCTCGCCCTCCCGGGGATATCCCTGCAAGGGCCCGGCGGTGGCTTCTCCGACCTCCGCTACATGCTGATGGGTCGGATCGTCCCCTCCGTGCTCTATGCCTTGCTCGGGTACGAGGTGATCGCGAGCGCCATCACCTCCCGCCTCTCCCCGGTCAATTGGCTGACGGTGGTGGGCGGACCGGTGCGAGAGGGGCTGTTCGCCGCCTTCTGCCTGATCCCGTGCGTCCTCTTCGTGATCCGGCCGAAGCCGCAATCCACGGATGGCAGGGTCCTGCCGCGAGTGGTCGCCTTCCTCGGGACCGCGATCCTGCTGCTCAGCGGCACCGGGCTCGGCGGGGGCATGACGATCTTCACCGTCCCGGCCTGGGTGGGGACCGTGAGCACGATGGTCCTGGTGGGCGCCACGGCCGGCGCCGTCTGGGGCCTGCTGACGCTCCGGCTCTCCTTCGGCATCTTCCCGGCGGCCAGAAGTCTGGTGACCGGGGGCCCCTACCGCCTGGTCCGCCATCCCCTCTACGTCTGCGAGATCCTGTCGGCACTGGTGATGGTGGTCTCCAGCGGACGTCTCGCGACGATCGGCCTGGTCGCGGTCTTCTGCGCTCTTCAGGTGACCCGGATCCATTACGAGGAAAGCCTCCTCAGCAAGTCCTTCCCGGAGTGGCGGGCGTGGGCTGCGGGGCGGGCCCGGCTGATCCCAGGGGTCTGGTGACGCGGATCAGCCGGCCGCGGTGACCTCGGGCCGGCGTCCTGTCGCGGCCGCCTCGTGGTCGAGGAGCCACTGCTTGAGCGGGAGGCCCCAACCGAAGCCTCCGAGGGAGCCGTCGGTGCGCACCACCCGGTGGCAGGGGACGATCAGCGGTATGGGGTTGCGGGCGCAGGCGGAGCCGGCGGCCCGGGCATGGCGGCGGTCGCCGCCCAGCTGGGCGTAGCTGCGAACCTCTCCGGCAGGGATCCGCCGCAGCTCGTCCCAGAGCCTGCGCATGGCGGGGCTGCCGTCCATCCGCACCGGGAGCCGATCCAGGGCCGTGACGTCGGCCCCCGTGAAGTACGCGTCCAGCGCCGAGGAGATCTCGCCGAGCTCGGCGCGCACGCGGATCTCACCTCCGGGGTCGGGCAGACGGTCGCGCAGCTCGTCCGCGCCGGCGGTGAAACCGCTCCCCACCACGGTGTCGCCATCCGCGATCACCGTGAAGGAGCCAAAGGGAGTGGGGATGGTGAAGGCGTCGTAGGTCATGGCGTGATCTCCGATGGCTCCGGCGGATCAGAGGTGGGCGCGCCGGCGGCGCCCGCGGCAGCGGGGGTGGTGAGGGTATTCCAGAGGTGGAGCGCCGCATAGGCGCGCCAGGGACGCCAGAGCTCCGCGCGCCGGGCCAGACTACCGGCATCCGCGGGTTCCCCGAGCCGCTCCATCGCCCGCCGCAGCCCGAGGTCGCCGAGCGGGATGGCGTCGGGGTCGCCGCGGACGCGCATCGCGATATAGGCCCGCGTCCACGGACCGAAGCCGGGCAGGCGACTCAGGATCGCGTCGAGCTCATCCGGGCCAGCTCCGGTGAGGTCCAGCTCACCCGCCGCAACGGTGCTGCTCAGGGCCCGGACGGAGCTGATCCGCCGGCCGGTCAGCCCGAGGCCGTCGAGATCGGCTCCGGCGAGGCGCTCTGGCGAGGGGAAGAGGTGGGTGACGCCTCCGAACGGGGAGGGGAGCGGGTCGCCGTGGCGCTCGACCAGCCGGGCGGCAAGAGTGCGGGCGGCCGCGACCGACACCTGCTGACCCAGGACCGCTCGGACGGCGGTCTCGAACGGCTCGGCGCTGCCCGGAACCCGCATGCCGGGCAGGCCGGCGACCAGGCGGTCGAGCATGGGGTCGCGGCCGAGGCCGGCGGCGACGGCAGCCGGGTCCGAGTCGAGGTCGAGCAGCCGGCGGCACCGGCGGACCACCCCTTCCAGGTCGGCGAGATCGTCCAGACGGAGGCGCAGGAGGACGTGACCTTCACCGGGGGTGAGCAGGACCAGAGCGATCCCGCCGGGGGTGCGCAGAGCGCGGGTGTAGCCACCGGCAGTGGCCGACTCCACCCCGGGGATGGCCCGGACAGAGAGGAACGAGAGGAGCGGCGCCGCCGCGAACGGATCACGGCGGGAGAGGCGGAGCGTGAGCCAGCCGCCGGCCCCGCTCTCCGCCAGCCCGGTGGCGTCGGGAGTCCGCCGACCCGTCCCCGGTGCCACCGGGCGACGAAGGGCCGGCCGCCGCTCGCGATCAGCCCCGATCGCGTCGCCACGGAGAGCTCCGGGTGCGACTCCCAGCTCCTTGCGGATCGTCTCGTTGAACTGGCGAAGGGAGCCGAAGCCGGCGGCGAAGGCCACGTCCACGAACGGCATCGAGCTCTGCGAGATCAGGGCACGGGCCGTCTGGACCCGGCGGCTGCGGGCCAGCTGAAGCGGCGAGGCGCCGATCGTGGCGGTGAAGCGACGATCCAGCGTCCGAGAGCTCACACCCAGCCGGTGGGCCACGCCCTCGATCCCGCTGGCGTCGGCCAGGCCGGCGGCGATGAGCCGGAGCGCCCTGCCCACCAGCGCCCCGTCGGGCTCATCCAGCCGGTCGGGACGGCAGCGTTTGCAGGCACGAAACCCGGCCGCCTCGGCGGCCGCCGGCGAGGAGAGGAAACGGACGTGGTCGCGACGCGGGGTCCGCGAGGGACACCCAACGCGACAGTAGACGCCGGTGCTGGTCACCGCCACCAGGAATCTCCCCTCGAAGCGGCGATCGCGGCTCGCCACCGCGCGGTACCGGCTCTCGAAATCCTCCACCAGTCCATGTTGCGGGGAGAGGCATGGTGGCCGCTCGCGGATTCCGGACAGGGCGGTGGGCAGAGCCGGACGGCAGGCAGAGGCTCGCCCCGAGCCGGAAGGGAAGGCGAGGGCCCCGGGTCAGAGGGCTCGATGCCGGCGTTGACGCGTCAGTCGAGCGCAGCCCCCAGCTTGGTCACCAGCGCGGTGAGCGCCTTGTCCTGCTCCTCGAGGTGCGCCTGGATCTGCATCGCCTCGTGGAGCACGGCCTCGGCATCGGCGTAGGTGTCCTGGGCCCGCTTGTCACTGGCGGCCGACTGGATGTTGGTCCCGACGATGATGATGGAGAGGAGGACGAGCTGGAGGAAGGTCTGGGCGATCCATGCCACCGGCCCCTCGCCGCCCTTGGCAAGCGCCGCCGGGAGGCCGAGCAGCGCGAGGATGCAGAAGAGCCAGGCACAGGTCATGCTGCCCACGCCCTGGGTGATCTTCACCGCCAGCCAGCTGTTGACCCGGGAGTAGCGGTTGCCGTGGGGCAGCTGGTCACGTGTCGTGCCCGGATGCACGCGATGCTCGAGGATGGCGAGCGTGCGGGCATGTGGCTTGTGCTCGAACTTCATGGCGAGGTCACCCGTGGTGGTCGGGGCTGGGTGCGGAGGCATCCTCCGCTCGGCGCGAAAGCCTACGGCTTCCTGGCCCGCCTCCGTGAACCTCACCCGGCCGACCGGGGCCGCTTGGCGCGGCACGAGGTGACCCTTCGGATGCGGATGGCGGGAGCCTCTACGGCTCCCGCCACTCCGTCACCACTAGTAAAAGATCTTGGCCAGCTCGTACAGGTCCGCCGGGACGCGGCGCTGCTGCCGGGCGACGTCGCCGATGGGAGCCGTCTCGACAGTCCCGTTGCGCACCACCGGCATCATCCCCCAGCTCTTGGAGAGCACCAGGTCGTAGGCGGCGACGCCCACCCGGGTGGCCCAGATCCGGTCGTAAGCCGACGGAGTGCCGCCCCGCTGGGTGTGCCCGAGCACCGTGGTCCTGGTCTCGTGACCGAGGCGCTCCTCGATGACCTCGGCCAGGGTCTCGGCGACCCCGCGCTTGCTGAGCTGGGCGTGGCCGAAGGCGTCGACCTTGCCGTCGGCCGCCTGCTGGTCGGTGACGCCGGCCACCTGCACGCCCTCGGCGACCACGATGATGCTGAAATCGTGGCCGCTCTGGAGGCGCTTTTGAAGGCGGTCGATGATCTCGTCGAGAGCGACGGTGATCTCAGGGATCAGGATCAGGTCCGCACCACCGGCCAGACCTCCCATCAGGGCCACCCAGCCGGTGTCCCGGCCCATCACCTCGACCACCATCACCCGGTGGTGGGAGGCGGCGGTGGTGTGGAGCCGGTCGAGCGCCTCGGCGACCCGGCTCACCGCCGTGTCGAAACCGATGCAGTAGTCGGTCACCGAGAGGTCGTTGTCCATCGTCTTGGGGACGCCGACCACCGGCCCACCATGGTCCGCCAGCCAGGCGGCCACCGAGAGGGTGTCGTCGCCGCCGATGGCGACCAGGGCATCCAGCTCAGCCCGACCGAGGTTGCGAAGTACCTCCTCGCGGCCACCCTCGCGCTTCATCGGGTTGGTCCGGGAGCTTCCCAGCACGGTGCCTCCGAGCTGGAGGATGCCCGAGAAGAGGCGGCGGTCCAGCTCCATGAAGTCGCCGTCGCCGATCAGGCCAGCCCAGCCGTTCTTGACACCAATGACCGTATCACCGTGGGCGAGGGCACGCCGGCCCACCCCGCGAATGGCCGCGTTGAGCCCGGGCGCGTCACCGCCCCCGGTGAGGATGCCGATGCGCAAGGTCAGCTCCCATATCCCGGGTCGTGGTTGAAGGCGCGCTCCTCATCCTGGCCGAGGATGACGATCACCCCGTCTGTGGAGCCGGTCGCTCCCGGGCTGGGCGGCGGCACCGTCGTGACGGGGACACCAAAGTATGCCGCGAACCACTTCGCAGCCGCAGTCTCCGTTCCTCCGCTCTGATCAATGACCTCAGTCCCGGAAGTGGTCGGGACCTGGCCCAGGTCCTGGGTCGACCAGCCCAACGCGCCGAAGATTCCGACCCAGCGGGCGGAGGGCCCACCGCCCGTGCTGCTGCCGTCCTCGATGCCCACGTTCGGGTCCTCGCCGAGGGCCCCCGGGGGGACGAAGACGTTCTGGATGAAATGGTCGATGGTCGCGTAGCTGCCGTTGTCGGCGTAGAGGTAATCGGCAGAGCAGGTGGGGACATTGCACTCGTAAAGGAAGTTGGTGGCGTCCAGGCCGACGTGCACGATGGAGGCGGAGTTGACTCCCTTCACCAGGTTGTAGATCGCCTCGACGTCGTCGAGTGTCATGTTGGTGTCGACGTTTCCGCCCAGCGCGTCGAGGAGGCTGGGGAGATCACCGATGCCGCCGATGGAGAGCACCTTCGCCTTGATGGCGGTCAGGATCTGCTGCTGGCGCTGGCTGCGCGCAAAGTCGGTGCCCTGACCGTTATCCCCGTGGCGGGAGCGTGCGTACTCGAGGGCGGTGGCGCCGTTCATGTGCTGCTCGCCCGCCCTGAAGCTGATCTCCTTGTACGGGCACGTGTCGGCATCGCACGAGGGGTACTGGGGGTCGACGAAGCTGACGGGAACGTCGATGTCGATGCCTCCCACGGCGTCGACGCCCTGCTTGAATGCGGTGAAGTCGAGACCGACGAAGTAGTCGATGGGGATGCCGAGCAGGTGGGAGATGGCAGCATCCGCCATCGCCCCCCCGGCGTCCTCCTGCCCGGCCGGGACCCCACCGTCGCCGTTGAGCACGCCGTCGCTGTAGGCCTGGTTGATCTTGCCCTCGTCGACCTTCTTGCCGGCCGCGTTGTACATCGGCACGTACCAGTCGCGAGGAATCGAGATCTCTGCGACCTGCGGAGGGCCGGTCGCGTGCGGCTGGATCGAGATGATCATGATCGAGTCGGAGAGATAGGCCCCGTCGTGCCCAGCGCCACCGTACCCGTAGAGTGCGATGTTGATCCGCTGCTCGTTGGCGACCTGCTTGTTCTCGATGGTGGAGCCACTCTGCCCCCGGACCAGGCTCCCGACCACGGAGGCCACGTTGGTGTGGAAGACGTGCGCGAGACCGTCCAGGACCCGGTAGCCGAAGACTCCCCCGACGGCGGCCACCACCACGACGGCGGCGACGACTGCGCGCCTGGTCGTCAACCAGCGGGGGAGGACGCGATACCGCGAGCGCCGGAGGCGCGTTCTCGGTGCCATCTCGATGTGTTCCGGTCGGGAGTCGCGAGGTGGGCGGAGCCGGCACCACCGTGGACCCGGCCGATCAGGTCCCTCTTCTGGAGCGTCAACGGGGTGATGGGGAAGCTTTCGGTCGCCGGCAAGGGTAAACCAGGGCCACCGGGACGTGGGGACAAGAGATGCGGTCCCCGGGAGCCATCTCGGCAAACGCGCCACACGCTTTGGCGTGGCGTCCGCCTCGCGGGCCGGCCCGGCGCGAGACCCGGGCCGCCCGGGCTCTTGGCGGGTTCCGGGAGGAAAGTTGTGGCGAGATGATGACAACTCCCCGGCTGCCGGGAAATCGCTCCAACCGGGTGCCAGACTCCGCGCGAGGCTGCGCCTCCACTGGCCGTCGGCGCGCGGGTGTGACCCGCTGGCGTTGACAGACCGCCGCCAACGCGGTCAGGTGCCGCAGCGTTGGAGGCGTGGCCGGTGGTAGAGAGGCGGGACGGGCAGCTCAGGATCGGGGTCCTGTCGCCATTGATCGCCGGCAGCTACATGAGCGCGGTGCTCTCGGCGATCTCCGACACGGTCGCCGAGGCCAGTGGCCGGTTGGTGGCGATCCAGACCCTCGACCCGAGCCAGGGTAGCCTCGACGCCCTGGTGCCGCACTACAGCCTCCGGGCGGCCTGGGAGCAGGTGGCCGGATTCATCGTCGTGGTGAACGCGGTCGACCGCTCCTACCTGCAGGCCCTGCGCGACGCCGGCAAGCCCGTGGTCCTCCTCAGCGAGGAGGTGGAGGGCTTCTCCTGCCCGGTGGTCCGGGCGGACAACCGCATCGGGGTCCTCCAGGCCATGAGCCACCTTGTCGAGCACGGTCACCGCCGCATCGCCTTCGTGGGCAGCCTCTTTCAAAAGGACACGCGAGAGCGCTACGAGGCCTACCGGGAGGCGCTCGTCGACCACGGCATCGAGCCGGACGCAAGCCTCGTCTTCGAGACTGCCGACAACCTGGAGGGGACGGGCGAGGAGGCGGGGAGGGCGATGCTCGCCGCGGGCATGCCATCCACCGCCGCCTTCGCGGCCACCGACTACAACGCGCTGGGCCTCATGAGGGCGCTCTCGGAGGCGGGGCTGGACCTGCCGGACGACCAGGCGGTGGTCGGCTTCGACGACGTGGAGGCGTCGTCGTCGATCCGCCCGACATTGTCGACCGTGCGCCAGACCTTCAACGCCGCGGGTCGCCTCGCCGCCACCCTCATCCTCGACCTGGTGGCAGGCCGCGAGGTGGCGCCGGAGGTCCATCGGGTGCCGACGTCCTTCGTGATCCGGGAGTCCTGCGGCTGCGCGACGGGCTCGGCGCTGGAGATGGTCGGTGACGCCGACCCCTCTCTCCCCACCACTCCGAAGGACCGGCTCCGGTTCCGCCTCCAGCGACTCCTGAACGGGATCGAACCGCTGCCCGCCGAGCAGTCTGCAGCGCTGGACGTGGCAGTGGAGGCGATCGCGCGCTGCGCGCAGATGGGCGGGGAGGGCGACCAGACCTCGGGATGCGCCCACCGCGAGGCCGCCCGGGCGCTCTTCTCGATCAGCCCGCGCTGGACCACGATCACGGCCAGCGTGAATTGCGTGCGCCGCTACTGGCTGGAGCTGGAGGCGGATCGGGAACCCGCCGAGGACGCATCGCATCCGCAGGCCGACATCACGGAGATCCTGGTGGAGCTCTCTCGATTGCTGGCACAGCGCGAGTCGACGGCCAGCACGGTGCTCAACCTGCAGATGCGCCGGGAGCACCAGTTGAGCATGGCCCTGGTGAGCGGCAGCACCGGCGACCCCCGATCCCTCGGCTGGCTCGATCACACCACGGCGCGGCTGGGCTGTCTCGGACTCTGGTCGGCAGACCGCGAGGAGGGTGGGGAGCGCCAGCATCTCCTGACCATGACGGGCGCCTACGCGCGGGAGGGCCCCCCATTCGCCCAGTCCCCCGACCAGGTCCGGGTCGAGGACTTCCCCCCCACCGGACTCCTCGAGAGCGCGCAGTGGGCGCCCGGCGACATTGGAATGGTGATGCCCATCAGGACCAACGGCATGGATCTGGGGCTGATGGCCATGGTCGCCCCGGTCGAGGTCACCCAGGTCACGGGGCGGGATCTGCACTTCGAGAGCAGCGCCCTGGTCAGCGTCGCGGTGGAGCGCGAGGTGATGACGGAGTGGCTTCGCTCCCAGACCGAGGACCTGGCCCGGGCCTACAAGCGCGAACGCGACCTGGTCGAGGAGATCCAGCGCAGTGAGGAGCGCTACGCACTGGCGGCGCGGGCGGCCAACGACGGTCTCTGGGATTGGGATCTCGGCACATCGAGCGTCTACTACTCGGACCGGTGGAAGACGATGCTCGGCCACCGGGGAGCTGACGTGGGTACCAGCCCCGACGAGTGGTTCCGCCGGGTGCATCCGAGCGACCTGTCCCGGCTGCGCAAGGCGGTGAGCGACTGTGTCGACGGCAAGCGGGAGGTGATGGAATGTGAGCACCGGCTCCGCGCTGCCGACGGCACCTACCGCTGGGTGCGCTGCCAGGCGCTCGCCATCCGCGCCGCGCCGGGCGGCTCCGCCACCCGTCTGGTGGGTTCGTTGACCGACGTGACGGCGCAGCGCGAGCTGGAGGGGAGGCTTCGCTACGGCGCCCACCACGACGCCCTGACCGGCCTGCCCAACCGCACCCTCTTCCTCGACCGCCTGACCCAGGCGCTGGCACGGGCCCGGCGCAACCCCGAGGCGCGGATCGCGCTGCTCTTCCTGGACCTCGACGGCTTCAAGCAGGTGAACGACAATCTCGGGCACCTGGCCGGGGATCAGTTGCTCGTCAAGGTGGCGGAGCGGATCGGTCAGCGTCTGCGCCAGAGCGACACCGCGGCACGCCTGGGTGGTGACGAGTTCGCGGTGCTGCTGGAGGACGTCCGCGCCCGCGCGGATGTGGACGCCATCGCGGACGACATCTCCCGCCGGCTCGGCGCCCCGTATCACATCGACGGCCAGGAGGTGGTCATCAGCGCGGCCGTCGGAGCGGCGCTGAGTGCCACCGGCCAGGAGCTTCCCGACGACATCCTGCGCAGCGCCGACTCGGCGATGTACCAGGCGAAGCTGAAAGGGCGCCCGCGAGCCGAGGACGCACCCCATCCGGGAGCGGCACCCGAGCCCCGGCCCGAGGCCACCCCGGGCACGTCTTAGGGAGTCAGCCTCTCGCCGACCAGCCGCACCACGTCCTCGATGGTGTCGGCGACGGCGGCGCCCGCGGCGGAGAGGGCGTCGATCTTGCCCCGGGCGGACCCCGTGGTCCCGCTGATGATCGCCCCCGCATGGCCCATCCGCTTCCCCGGGGGAGCCGTCCGCCCGCTGATGAAGGCGATCACCGGCCGGTCGAACCCGGACGAGCGGATCCACTCCGCGGCCCTCTCCTCGTCCGACCCCCCGATCTCTCCGACCAGCACCACCGCCTCGGTCGCGGGGTCGCCCGCGAAGAGGGGGAGGATGTCGACGAAGGTGGAGCCGAGAACCGGGTCGCCCCCGATTCCCACCGCCGTCGTCTCGCCATACCCGGATTCGGAGAGGCCCTGGATCACCTCGTAGGTGAGGGTGCCGCTCCGCGCCACCACCCCGACCCTCCCGGGACGCCCGACGTGGTTGGGGATGAAACCGATCTTGGCCTGCCCCGGGGTCATCACCCCCGGGCAGTTGGGCCCGATCAGGCGCATCGAGGTGCCGTCCACAAACGCGGTGGCCCGGACCATGTCGAGCACCGGGATGCCCTCGGTGACGCAGATCCCGAGCCGGAGGCCGGCGGCGGCCGCCTCCATCACGGCGTCGGCGGCAAAGGCGGGCGGAACGATGGTGAAGGCCGTGTCCGCTCCCGTCTTGGCCACCGCCTCGACGACGGTGTCGAAGATGGGAACGCCGAGGGTCGCGCCCCCGCCCCGGCCGGGCACCACGCCGGCGACCACCTGGGTGCCGTACGCCTGCATCTGCTGGGTGTGGAAGCTCCCCTCGCGGCCGGTGATGCCCTGGACCAGCACCCGGTTGGAAGCGTCGAGAAGGATGGCCATCAGTGGGCGCCCCCCACCAGCTCGACGATCTGGCGCGCCGCCTCGGGCGCGCTGGTCCCCGGCACGATTCCCGCCTCGGCGAGGATGCGGCGGCCCTCCTCCTCGTTGGTGCCGGTCATCCGCACCACCACCGGCAGGGTGATGCCCAGCTCATCCCGCGCCTGGACGATGCCCCGGGCCACCTCGTCGCCGCGCGTGATGCCGCCGAAGATGTTGATGAAGACGCCTCGGACATCGGGGTCGCTCAGGATCATCGCGAGCGAGCTGCGCACCTTCTCGGCGCTGGCCCCGCCGCCGATGTCCAAGAAGTTGTTGGGCCGCCCCCCCACCTGCTGGACCAGGTCCAGAGTGTTCATGGCGAGACCGGCTCCGTTGCCGATGCAGCCGATGCTGCCGCCGGGGAGGTGGACGTAGGTGAGCCCGCGCCGTTTGGCCTCGGCCTCGTAGGGGTCCTCACCGGTGCGGCCGTCCTCGCCCTCCAAATCGAGAGCCAGCTCGGCGGCCAGCTCCCGGTGGCGGTACTCGGCGTTCTCGTCCACCTCCAGCTTGCCGTCGGCGGCCACCAGCCGGCCGTCGGCGGTGAGGGCGAGAGGGTTGATCTCGCAGGTGACCGCATCGAGGTCCAGGGCCAGCCGGTAGAGCGTCTGGGCAAGCGGCACCAGGGCGGAGGCGAGACGGCCTCGCGCCTCGCCCAGCGCGGGCGCGTGAGCGAGCGCCGAGAAGGCCAGCTCGCGAACCTGGAAGGGGTGCGGTCCGGCGAAGGGGTCGGGCCAGAGCTTGGCGATCCGCTCCGGGGATGTGGCCGCCACCTCCTCGATCTCCATCCCGCCGGCGGCGGAGAGGATCAGGGCCAGGCGGCGGCGATCGCGGTCGAGGGTGATCCCCAGGTACAGCTCGTGGGCGATCTCCAGGCCGGCCTCGCACCATACCGAGCGGACCGGGTAGCCACGGATCTCCATGGCGAGGATGCGGGCCGCCTCCCGGTGCGCCTCGTCCGGCGAGGAGACGACCGCGATGCCTCCCGCCTTGCCCCGGCCGCCGATCGGCACCTGGGCCTTGACCGCCACCCGGCCCAGCTCACGGGCGGCAGCGGCGGCCTCCTCCGGGGTGCGGGCCAGCCGGCCCGCGGGGACCTCGATGCCGACCCGGGCGAATTGCCGCTTGGCCTGGTACTCGAGAAGCTTCACGATCACCGAGTGTACGGAGGGAGGTGCGCCGCTCGGCGGCATGCCCCTCGTCGCCCGGCAGGATGCGCGCGGCAGAACGGGAGCCACCCGCTGGACGGCTGTGGCTCGTGGGGCGGCGAGGGCAGGGTGTCCCCCCTTCCATGAAGCCAGTTTGGGACGCGCGTGTCCCAAACCGCCGGTGCGAGGGGGGGAGGGAGAGCCCGAGGAAAGATCGACGCGATCGGCTTTCTCGGCGCATTTGACGCAGCGGCCCTGACTACGCCGGGGCCGGCCGCCGCCGTGATGGGGTGACGCTGAGCCGGCCGCTACCCCTCCGCGGGTCGCTCCGAGGGCGCGATGGCGTCCAGCTCCTCGAGGTCCTCCGGGCTCGGCACCCACTCCGCCGCCTCGACATTGGCCAGCACCTGCTCGGGCTGGCTCACCCCGGCGATGACCGAGACGACCGCCGGCTGAGCCAGCAGGCCTCCGATGGCGACGCCGAGGAGGTCCGTTCCCTTGTGCCGGGCGTAGGCGGAGAGGCCCTCGACGATGTCGAAGTTCGCATCGGTGAGGAACTCCTCGCCCGCCTCACCGGAGAGGCGGCTCCCCTCGGGGGCGGTCTCACCGCGCCGGTACCGCCCGGTGAGCAGACCGCGCATCAGCGGGAAGTACGGGATCAGGCCGAGGCCGAAGTGCTCGCAGGCGGGAGCCACCTCGGCCTCGGCGCCCCGGTTGAGCAGGCTGTACTCGTTCTGGGCGCTGATGAAGCGGCTGAAATGGTGGATGTAGGAGGTCCAATCGGCGTCGGCGATCTGCCAGCCGTGGAAGTTGGAACAGCCGATGTAGCGAACCTTGCCCTCGTGCACGAGGTCGTCGAGCGCGGAGAGGGTCTCCTCGATGGGGGTGTCGTCGTCGGGGACGTGGATCTGGTAGAGGTCGATCCAGTCGGTCCCGAGCCGGCGCAGGCTGGCCTCCACCCCGGAGCGGATGTGGCGGCGCGACGCACCCGCGTTGTACACGCCCTCCCCCATCTGAGAACCCACCTTGGTCGCCACGACGGCGGCATCCCGCCTGCCGCGCAGCGCCGCACCCAGAAGGCGCTCCGACTCGCCTGCCGCGTAGACGTCGGCGGTGTCGAAGAAGGTGACCCCGGCGTCGAGGGCCGCGTGCACGATGCGCGCCACCCCGGGGGCATCCACCCGGCGGCCAAACTGGTTGCACCCCACTCCGACGGCCGATACCTCAAGCCCAGACTCGCCGACGCGACGGAACTCCATCTGATCACTCCCTCGACCCGGACCTGCGGCCCGCTCGGACCACCCATTCTGACCGAGCGGGTGTCGCAACCGGCGCGCCCCGCCGCCCCATAGACTGGGCGGATGCCTCAGACCGTCGCCCTGATCGGCGGCACCGGCCGGCTCGGCCCCGGGCTTGCGCTCCGGCTGTCCCGTGGCGGCCTGCCCGTGACCATCGGCTCCCGCGAGCTGCAGCACGCCCTCGACGTCGCCGAGCGGGTCACGGCCCTGGGCGGGGTGGCGAGGATCAGGGGCGCCACCAACGCCGATGCCGCGGCCGGCGCGGACCTGGCCATCCTCACCGTGCCCTACGAGGCGCAGGCGGGACTCCTCCCCGACCTCGCCGGGGCGCTCGCCGGCAAGGTGGTGGTCAGCACCACGGTCCCGGTCCGTTTCGACCCGGCCCTCGGCCCGGTGGCGGTGAGGGTCGCCGAGGGCTCTGCCGCGGAGCAGGTCGCGGCGCTGCTTCCCACCAGCCGGATCGTGGCCGGTTTCCACACCGTGAGCAGCGTGCACCTGAGCCGCCTCGACCAGGACCTCGACGAGGATGTCCTCCTCTGCGGCGACGACGAGGGAGCCAAGACGGACGTCCGCCAGATCGCCGGCGTCATCCCCGGGGTGCGGGTGGTGGACGCGGGCCGCCTGGGCAACGCCCAGCATCTCGAGCAGCTGACCGTCCTCCTGCTCAGCATCAATCGCCTGGCCCGCCGTTCGGTGGGCGTTCGCCTGACCGGCCTCTGACCCGGATCGGTGGGCAGCCGCCCGCACCTCATGAGACCGGCCGGCTCAACCCGCGCGGTGCCGCCGTGAAGGCCGCCGATCCCTGCTACGGTTGGCGCCGTGTCCGAGTCCACCAAGCCGGCGCCGCGGGGAGGCCCGAGCGAGGGCGCACCGGCCGCCGAGCCGGCGCCCGTCCCCCTGCATCTCCCGGAGCGCAGGCGTGACGCGCGCCAGGTCGTGAAGATGCGCACGCTGGTCGGGGCCGCGCTCATCGTCCTGCTGGTCCTCGCCCTCGTCTTTGTGATCGTCCAGGTCGCCAGCCTCGTGCTTCTCTTCCTGATCGCGGTGGTGATCGCCGAGGGGGTGCGGCCGCTCGTCTCCCGGGTCCAGGAGCTGCGCCTGCCGCGCGCCGCGGCCATCGCCGTCGTCTACCTGATGGTCCTCGCCCTCCTGGTGGTCATCGTCGCCTTGCTGGTCCAGCCGGTGGTGAGCGAGGCGGAGAGCCTGGCCAAGCACTTCCCCGCGTACCAGAAGTCCGCCGTCCACTTCATCGTCACCGTCGAGAGGCACGTCGGCATCAGCAACGCCCAGCTCACCAGCCAGGTGGAGGGTGCGTTGGGACAGGCCGGCCAGGACCTGGTCACCATCGGCGGGACCATCGCCGCGGCCGTGGCCGATCTGATCCTGGTGCTGGTGATGAGCTTCCTCTGGCTCACCACCAGCGACCGGCTCAAGTCGTTCCTGGTCGACCTCTTCCCGCCCCGCGCTCAGGCGCTGGTCATCGAGGTCATCCAGGACACCGGCTACCGGATGGGCGGCTACCTTCGAGCGGTCGCGATCAACATGGTCGTGGTCGGCGTCGCGACCGGTATCGCCTGCGCCGTGCTCCGGCTGCCCAGCCCCATCCTGCTCGGCCTGTTCGCCGGCATCGCCGCGGCCATCCCGATGATCGGCGCCATCCTCGGCGTCGTGCCGGCGGCGCTGCTCGGCCTCACGGTGTCGCCGGAGTACCCGCTGCTGGTGCTGGTGGTGCTCGGCGTGTTCCAGATGGTCGACGCCAACACGGTCGTACCGGTGGTGATGAACCGGGTGCTCGCGCTCCCCGCACTGGCCGTGGTGCTGGCCCTGGTGGTGGGATGGGTGCTCGCCGGTCTGATCGGGTCGCTCCTCGCCGTGCCCATCGCCGCCGCCCTCCAGGTCCTTGTCTCCCGGGTGCTGGTGCCCTACGTCCACCACATCCAGGGACGGCCCGACCCGGCCTACCTGGCCGCATTCGGGCGGACGGCGACCCCTGAGGGGCCGGGCGTACCGGCCGAGGGGACGGTCCACAAGTAGCCGGGCAGCGTTCCCCTTCCGCTCCAGCAGCTCACCCGGTGGCCGGCTCGCCGCGACCTCCGCGGACGACGACCAGCAGCACGAGCACCGCGACCACGGTGAGGGCCGGTTCGACGGCCAGAGCGCGAACGACCCCGACGCGGTCGGAGAGGACGCCGAGCAGAAGCGGGGCGATGCCCATGGCGATCCCGATCCCCACCTGAACCCGGGACATCGCCTGGGCGGTCTTGCCACCGCCGGCTCCGAGCGCCAGGGCGAGAGTCAGCGGGTAGAGGTTGCCGATGCCGGTGCCGGTGACGAAGAGGCCCACGACCTCGAGGGGGAGGGAGCGGCCGAGCCAGAGCACGAGGAAGCCCGCAAAGGCGACCCCCAGGGCGACGCCGACGAGGCCGGCCGTGCGCCCCGGCCTGCGCGTCAGCCATCCCCCCGCCAGCCGCCCGGCGAACTCGCCGGCCACGAAGAGGCTGAGGGCGGCCGCGGCGTCGGCGGTGGAAAGCCTGCCACCGATGCCGAGCAGCGGGACGGCGTAGAAGAGCACACAGAACTCGATCCCGACGGCCAGGGCCACCAGCAGGCAGGGGGCCCAGAAAGCCCGGGGCATCCTCCCGACCGTCAAGACCGCGACCGGCGGCCTGGGCATGGGAACCCGTCCGAGGAACAGGAAGAGCGCGCCCAGCACGAGGAGCGGCAGCACCAGCGCAGACCGCCAGCCGACCACGGTCAGGGCGAGCAGGCCGAGCAGTGCCGGGACGAAGGCGCCGACGCCGCTCGCCCCGAGATTGGCCTCCACCAGGGCGCGGTCGCGCTGCTGCCCGTGCCGGTCGGCGAGGAAGACCGAGCTCACCGCCCCCACCAGGGTCGCCCCGGTGCCCAGGATGAGCACCGCCGGCAGTGTGACCAGGACGGCGTGCCCTGCGATGAAGAGGAGCGCCCCCACTGCGGTGGTGACCGCGGCCAGCCAGAAGAGGCGGTGGCGGCCGAGACGCCGGGCGAGGCGGTGGAGGCTCAGGCCCGCCAGCACCGAGCCCACCGACCAGACGGTGGCGTGGAGACTGGTCAGGGTGTAGGTGAGGTGCAGCTCCTGGCGGAGGAAGGCGACCACGGGGCCCAGGGCGTAGACGTAGAAGCCATAGGTCGAGATGCTGATGTAGCCGAGCCAGGTGAGCCGGTCGCGGCTGAAGCGAGGGGCTTCGACCCCGTTCAGGGACGCCACCGCGGAGGCCACGGGTCGGCGAGCTCTCGCACCGCGACGCGAGACCTCGGGCGGATGGTGAGACGGTCCTCCCCCTCCGGGTACCGGGTGCCGAAGGCGAGGGTGTGCCGGACCCAATCGACCGAGCGCCCCAGCACCTCGGCCAGCTCGTCGTCGTCGAGACCGCGCCGCGCCTTGACCCGGCGGATGGCCGAGGCCACCCGGGCGAGGTCGGGCTCTTCGAAGTCGACCTCCTCGAGGAGACGCGGCCCGGACGGGTCTCCGGCCACCACCCCGGCACGCGCCAGGACGTGGTCGGTGATCGCCTCGTAGGCGTCGACCGCCGCCCGCAGCGGTCGATCGCGAGCGGTCCCGAACATCTCGGCGTGCTCCCGGACGGTGAGCCGCTGGTCGTTGGCCTCGGAGATGCGCGAACTGTGCGGGATGACCACCGGGCAGACCAGGTCGCCGAAGCGCTCCTGCAGATTCGCGATGACCTCGGCGTCGGCGACCCCGTTGTGCTGCCGCCGCCAGATCGTGATCAGGGAGCGCTGGAGCAGCTCGGCGGTCTCCAGGCCCAGCTGCTCGCGGACCCGGACGGCGGTCTGGAGCATGTCCCCGGCATGCCGGGCGTCGGGCGCGCTGGCCGTGGTCGGCATCAGCAGCTGGTCGGCGGCCACCAGCACGGCGGCGATGATCGGCTCGGAGTGGCCGGTGTCGACGACCGCCCAGTCGTAGACGTCGGCGACCACCGCCAGGCAGCGCTGGATCAGGAGGGGCCCCTCAGCCGAGTGGAGAACCGGGTCCGCGTCGGCGAGGCGGGGCGAGCTGCCCAGGAGGTCCAGGTTGTCGGAGACCGGTCCGATGTAGGGGCGGGGGTCGAGCGATGCCGGCGGGTCCGCCAGG
>Ga0224557_1001631_pt1 | contig 21044 bp, 19 predicted proteins | sample 714S31014metaG_FD_180677 | JGI IMG/M metagenome (GOLD analysis project Ga0224557, IMG submission 180677) | Peat soil microbial communities from Stordalen Mire, Sweden - 717 S3 10-14 | ecosystem: Environmental > Terrestrial > Soil > Wetlands > Peat | place: Sweden: Norrbotten County, Stordalen...
GCAGACGGCGCGGGCGGTCCACATGGCGGGGCCGCGAGGCCGTCTGCCCATGGTGTCGGTTTGCTGCAGCGCGCTCCCCGAGAATCTGCTGGAGGCCGAGCTGTTTGGACATGTGCGGGGGGCTTTCACCGGCGCCCTCAACCAGCGCATCGGACGCTTTGAGCAGGCCGACCGCAGCACCCTGTTTCTGGACGAAATCGGAGATATGCCGCTGGAGTTGCAAGCCAAGCTGCTGCGCGTCCTGCAGGAGCGCGAGTTCCAGCGGCTGGGCAGTTCCGAGAACATACGGGTGGACGTGCGCGTGGTGGCCGCCACCAACGCCGACCTGCCGGAGCGGGTCCGGCAGGGCCGCTTTCGCGAAGACTTGTACTACCGTCTCCATGTGGTCCCCATCCATCTGCCGCCGCTGCGCGCGCGCTTGGGCGATGTGGCGGCTTTGACCCATCACTTTCTAAGGAAAATCTGCCGCTTGGAGGACCTCCCGCTGAAGCAGATCTCCCGCGAGGCGCTGCACCGGTTAAGCGAGTATTCCTGGCCCGGTAACGTGCGCCAGTTGGAAAACGCGATAGAACGCGCCATCGTCCTGAGCGGAGACCGGGCCATGCTGTACCCGTCCGACTTCCCGCTGGACGGCCCCATCCCGCGCCCGGCTACCGGGCGCGCGAGCGCCAACTTTGTGCATGTGCCCGACGACGGCCTGGATTTCGAGCAGACCGTAGGGCAGATCGCGCGCGGCATCCTGGAACAGGCGCTGCGCAAAACCAACGGAAACAAGAAAATGGCGGCCGACCTGCTGCGTCTCAAACGCACGACCTTGGCCGCAAAACTGAGGAGCCTGGAAAGCATCGCTCCGGAACTTGCGGCGATGGCCTCGGATTTCGTGCATTGCGCGTGAGGCAGACCGGATCGATGCAGGATGGAAGTCAATGCCGGATTTTCCAAGTATGCCTGAAGAGCTTCTAGCCACACAGCCAATCGGCCCGCGTCTTGGCATCGCCGTGTTGCGCAGAGTGCTGGAAGCGCACGGCGCCTGGCTCGAGCGGCGTCCGGGCGGCCGGCGGGCCAGCCTGAGCGGCGTGGTGCTGGCCGAGGCGGCCCTCGACAAAATCAATTTGGAGCGCGCCGACCTGAAAGCGGCGAACTTCATCGACGCCAGCATGTCCGGCGCTAATTTGAGCGGCGCGAGTCTGCACTTCGCCGACCTCAGCAACGCGACGCTGATCGAAGCGGACTTGTCGCACGCGGAGCTGGTGGACGCCAAACTGGACTACGCTTTGCTGGGCGGGGCGAACTGCAGTGAAGCCCGGTTTCTGCGAGTCTCCTTACGCGGCGCGAATCTGCGCGACGCACACCTGTTGGAGGCGAGCATGGAGAACTGCGACTTCGCGCGCGCCGTGCTGCACCAAGCCCAGTTGCTGCAAGCCAAGGCGTTCGACTGCAACTTCGCGGAAGCGGAACTGGAGGAAGCCAATCTTTACCACAGCGTGTTCCGGCATTGCAAGCTGTCCGGAATATCCGCCGCCGGATCGAATTGGGTCACCGCCATGGTGCAGAATTGCGAATTCCGGAGAGCCGATCTGAACTCCGCGCGTTTCGACCGGGCCGATCTGCGCCAAAGTTCCTTTTGGAAGGCCGATCTCAGCAACTGCAGCTTTCAGAACACCCGCGTGAACGGCGTCGACCTGGAAGGCGCAAACCTTACCGGCGCCCGTTTCCACGAAGCCGCCACCATGAGCGCGAGCTTTCGCGGGGCCGATCTGCGGGCCGCGCAAGGGCTCACCCCGACCCAACTCGGCCAAGCGCTTACGGACCGCGATACGATCCTGCCGGATGGTTCGCACGGTCCCTTCCTGCGGGGATCCGGGGCCAACCGGCCCTGCCGGATCTAGCTTAGCTCTCCGCGAATTAACGTACAATTCCGGCGCCCGGCGTGGCGCAGACGATCGCTGTTTGTCGTCTGCGCACCGTGCTCGAACTCGGCAGGCCACGAAAAACGATGGCCTGCCCCACAGCGAATCTGCTGTACAGGTCCTAGCACTGCGCGGCCATCAGCGCCCCGCGCGCCGTCGAATGCAAGGGGTCGCCGGATACCCGGACTTCCGACAGCCGCAACGGAAACTCCTCGGATTGCAAGATCCTGATGAAGTGGTCCAGAAACCCTTTGGGCATAGCCGTGCCGCCACTGAGCACCAGCGGCACCGATTGCTCCAGCTTTGGCAGTTTCTGCGCCGAGGCGATGTGGGCGCGCAAGGACCCGATCAGGTTGGAGATCACTTCCTGGTAGTAGACGGTCAGCGCATTGTGAACCCGATCTGAGGTAAAGCCGTTCAATTGGAATGCCTTTTCCTTCGAGATGCGCAACCGGTTGGCGCGTTCGCCGGTCACCTGGGCGGCCTGGGCATCGATGAAATCGCCGGCCTTGGGTACGCTGAAGCTGATCACCGGCACCGACAGGACTGCCAGGCAGATATTGCATAATCCGCTGCCGCACGAAATACCCACCCCGCTGTAATTCGATGCGGCCATCTCGCCATACACCACCGCCAACCCCTCCTCGATGGGGGTGGCCTCGTAGCCCAGTTCCGCGAGAATCTGCCGGATGGAGGCCTCATGGTATCGAATCGCGCCGCTCAGGCTATCGCCCTGCGCGGGCACGCTGAAGAAAACTTTCTGCCCCTCGGCGGCCGCCCGTCCAACCAACCTGGTAATGATCCGCCGCACCACCGCGAGCGAGTACGGCTCTTCGGGATTAAGCACTCCCTGAGCCATCGGCCGACGCGTTTCGACGTGAAAAACTTCGGCGAATTTTTCCGCGTCGTTGCCCGCCACTACGATATCCGCGCCCTGCACTTCGTGGAAAACGTTCTCGCGTTGCAGAAGGCTCTCCGCGAGTTTCGAGTAGGGTAACGTCAGGAACGCGTTGAGCTGGGAATCGTATTCTTGTTTCTTGTCCTTGGCGCGCGCCACCACCACGCGGCTGGTACCCACGTCCAGCCCCAGCGGTTGCGTGTAATCCTGTTCGAGGTTGTTCATCGCTCTCTCCCGTTTCATGCTTAGTCGAAAAGCCGGGTTTGCTCGGTCTTCTTCAGCGCGCCGCCGCGCTCGAGGCACGTTCCAACACCACCGTCAACCCGGCCGCTGCCGGCGTGTCGGCTTCCGGGACGCAGCAGTCCGCGGCGTCGGCAATGCGCTGCGCCTCCTGCCGTTTGCGCTTCTGCCAGACCCGGAAGTTGTCCTGCGCGCGCGCCACTTCATCCAGATTGCTTTGCATGCGCGCCATGTATTGGCTGGTGATGCGGTCCATCTCCGCCTGAATCGCGCGGTTCTGTTCCTGGATGGCCGCCTCGAAGTTCAGCAGGTCCCGCTGGCGCGCCTCTTCGTAGTCGTTGAGGGACCGCTGCCGGACGATGGCGTCCTGCAGGATATCCTCGATCTTGGCGCCGCCCGCGTCCAGGGCCATCAACAACGCGGCGCGCTTGGATTCCGCCGGCATGCCGCCAAGGTGCGAGCTGTTCAGCATTTCCGCCACCTTCAGCACGCCGTAGCAGATACGCGGCGGTTTCACGGCCCCGCTCTGATAGATCTGCTCGAAGTCGGTGAGCAAGGCGGGAGCGCGCTCCGCGCCCAACCCGGCCAGCCGTGCGCCCGGCCCTTCGGGCTCCATTACCGCCGGTATGCGGCCGTTGGATCCATTGCCGCTTCCGCCGGTGGACAACTCCTCACGGTTTGCATTCGATAGCTGCAGCATTCGCTTCCACATACGCGTCTCCTTTACAGACGACCGCCTCGCCGCCCGAGCTGCCGGTAGTGGGTCAATTTGCGTAGCATCGCCTTTGGAGGGCGGCCAATCTTGGTCGCAGCCGCCTTTTTAGGCGGCCATAGCCGGCTGAAAGCCGCCCCCAGAGGGACCCGGGGCAGAATTGCCCGCCCTCCAATTGCAAACTGACCCACTACCGAGCTGCCAGATGCGGCTTCCGCGACGGACGTCGTTATTCTGTTTTTTCCGGTATCTCCTTAGAAGTACTCTTTTGGAGAATTTCTCTCATGTCTTTTGATGGGTGGCGGCCGCCAGCTCGCGAAATAAGAGAAAGGGATAAGATTTTTCGCTCTGCCGGACGACATATCTACGACAGACGCATGCGTAGGCCATGGCCAGGACGGAGGTTGACGCGCGAACTGCGCGAGGCGGCCGTCGGTCGCATCGCAGGTTGCATCGGGGATCCGGTTCTGCGTCTGCGGTTCCTGAGAGCGGTGGCGCCGCGGACCTCGTTTGCGCAACGGGTGTCCCCACTGCGCCTGCGCCACTGGATCCTCTGGACAGGTCTCGTATTACTGCTGCTTATCCCCTTTTTGATGAAGCTCGCAGCGGGCAAGCCGGAACCGCCACATGCCGCGCCGATCCCTCCCCGCCGGGCGGCGGCCGACGGCGCTCAGAGAACGGTTTCGGTCTGGCAAGTCGAACAAACCGGCGATGCGGAGTTTTACAGCAACGGACTGCGCGTCGATACGCGTCTGACGGTGGCCAATCGGCCCAGACTCTACGCCGCGTTTCCACGCGCTGGCGCCGCCTCCATCGACCGCGCCCGGCGCACTCAGCCGGCCGGTATTGTCTACCACACCACGGAGAGTTGCCAGGCGCCGTTTGAAGCGGAGGACACCCCGGTTCTGAAGCGTTTGGGGGAATCGCTGCTGGAGTACGTGTGCCGCAAGCGCGCCTACCACTACCTGATCGACCGCTTCGGCCGCGTATACCGGGTGGTCGCCGAGTCCGACGCCGCCAACCATGCCGGCTATTCCGTCTGGGCCGACGACGAATGGTTCTATATAAATCTCAACGAGAGCTTTCTGGGAGTTTCCTTTGAGGCCCAATCGCATCCCGGCCAGACGGAGGGAGTAGTGAGCCCGGGCCAGGTGCGCAGCGCCGCCATGTTGACGGAAATGCTCCGCAGCCGCTACCGGATTCCCGCCGGAAACTGCGTCACCCACGCGCAAGTCTCGGTGAACCCTTCCAACATGCTGGTGGGCTATCACAAAGATTGGGCGGCGGGCTTCCCGTTTGCGGAGTTAGGCTTGCCGGACAACTACCAGCGCCCGCTGCCGTCGCTGTGGGCCTTCGGCTTCGATTGCGAGCCCGCCTGGCTGGCTTCGAGCGGGAGCCGCCTGTCGTTCGGCGTCCAACTGGCGGAACAGGATTTCGTGCGCCGGGCAGCCGCGGCCGGTATACCGCCGGCGGCTTACCGGAAGGCCCTTCGCGAGCGGTACCGGGCGTGGCTGGCGGAAGCGCGCCGCGCCGGTTCGCCGGTCGCTCAACTCCGTTCCGGCTCCGTTGGCCGGTAGCCGTTCTCCAGCAGTACGCGCCGCGCGGCTTCCGCTCGATCCGGGAGCACGTAAAAGAACGCGCCCGTGCGCACCCGCTGGAAAATGAACCCGCCGCGATACTCGTCGGCTTCCACGCCGTAATCGATGCCGGCGGTCGAGAGGGTCGCTTCCAGCCGCAACGCCTCGTTCAGCTTCTTGGCGATATACACCAGCACGGAATCCTTGCCTTCAAAAAACGATGCATCTTGGCGCATGTTTTCCTTGAGAGAAGCGGCGGGCACCGCCATCTTTACCATATTAGGAGATATTTGGATGGAAGGATTAATGGCAGACGCCGCGCAAGGCTCAATCGGCCGGGAAGAGGAACTGCACTGGTTGGCGCTGACCCTGATCCCCGGCCTGGGAACGCGCATGGCGGGAAAGCTTCTGGATCGATTCCGCACGCCGCAAGCCGTGTTCCGCGCCTCGCGCACCGAGCTGGAGGCGGCCGGCGTGGGCGGCGCGGTGGCCCAGAGTATTGCGAGCGGCTGCTCGTTCGAGGACGCCCTCGACCAGCAGCGTAAGATGGCGGAGCACGGAGCAGTCGCCATCGTGCGCGGCGACCCGCGCTATCCGGCTCTGCTGCGCGAGATTTTCGATCCGCCCATCCTGCTGTTTGCCCGCGGACGCCTGGAACTCCTGCAGCCCTTCCATTTCGCGGTGGTCGGCACCCGGCGGCCTACGCCCTATGGTTTGGCTGCCGCCGAAAGGCTGTCCGCCGACCTGGCGCGCGCCGGACTCACCATCGTCAGCGGGATGGCGCGCGGCATCGACACCGCCGCGCACAAAGGCGCGTTTTCCGCTGGCGGCGACACGGTGGCGGTGTTGGGTTGTGGCGTGGACGTGGTCTACCCTTCGGAGAACCGCAAGCTGGCCGCCGACCTCACCGCGAAAGGACTACTGCTGTCGGAGTTCGCCATGGGATCGACCGCATTTCCCCAGAACTTCCCCATCCGCAACCGGATCATCAGCGGCTTGAGCGCCGGCGTCCTGGTGGTGGAAGGCGCCCAATACAGCGGCTCGGCCATCACCGCGAAGCTGGCGCTGGACCAGGGCCGGGAGTGTTTCGCCGTTCCCGGCAACATTACGTCCAAAGCGAGTTGGGGGCCTAACCTATTGATAAAACAGGGCGCCAAGCTGGTGCAGGACTGGAACGACGTAATCGTGGAACTTCCCGCGGAGGTCCGCCGTCAGTTAATCGAGCGGGGCCGGACCCGCCTAATGGGGAACGCCGGTGCATCCCAAGACGGCGGCCGGACATCCCAGTTAGAGGGATCTCTGCCCGAGGTCGGCCGCAGGCTGCTCGCCGTCCTGAAAGTGGATACCGCCATACATTTGGACGATCTGCTTCAGATTGTGGAAGATAGCTCGGCTTCCGAACTGATCGCCGCGCTTTTCGAGCTGGAAATGCTGGGCCTCGTCAAGCAGCTTCCCGGAAAGCACTTCGTGAAAGTGTGGTAGCCTCTGGGGTATCTGTGGAAGGTTATTGAAGTCTTTTTATGCCGAAAGCTCTCGTAATCGTGGAATCGCCAGTCAAGGCGAAAACCATCAATAAATATCTGGGTAAGCAATACATCGTCAAAGCTTCGCTGGGCCATATTAAGGATCTCCCCAAGAAAGATCTGGCCGTGGATGTGGAGCACGGCTTCGAGCCGCGCTATGAAATCATCGAAGGCAAACGCAAACTGCTTGGCGAGTTAAGACAAGCCGCCAAGGGCGTGGAATCCATCTACCTGGCAGCCGACCCCGACCGCGAAGGGGAAGCCATCTGCCTCCACCTGCAAGAGGAATTGCAAGGCAAGAAGGGCGGCGGGCCGCGCATCTACCGGGTGATGTTCAACGAGATCACCAAGAACGCCATTCAGAAGGCGTTCCAAAACCCCGGCATGGTCGATGAAAAGCTGGTCGACGCGCAGCAGGCGCGCCGCGTGCTGGACCGGTTGGTGGGTTACAAGATATCGCCGCTTCTATGGGATAAAGTCCGGCGGGGCCTCTCCGCCGGCCGCGTGCAAACCGTAGCGTTGCGTGTGATCGTGGAGCGCGAGAGCGAAATCGCCGCGTTCCTCAAGAACGAGTATTGGACCATCGACGCGGACCTGGGCGCGCGCAAACCGCCGCTGCTGAACGCGCACCTGATCAAAAAGGACGACCAGACGCCGGAGCTCGGCAGCCAGGAGGTCACTGATCGGGTGGTCGCGCAACTCGATGGCGCGGATTACATCGTCAAGTCGGTCGGTACGCGCGAGAAGCGCCGCAATCCGGTGGCGCCCTTCATCACCTCCACACTGCAGCAGGAATCTTCGCGCAAGCTGCGCTTCAGCGTCAAGCGCACCATGATCCTGGCGCAAAGGCTCTACGAGGGCATCGAGCTGGGCAAAGAGGGCGCGGTCGGCCTGATCACCTACATGCGCACGGACTCCACGCGGATTTCCGAAGACGCGCTGCAGGAAGCGCGCGCTTATATCGCGGTCAAGTTCGGGGCGGAGTTTCTGCCGGAGTCCGCCAATATTTACAAGTCCAAGAAGGAGGCCCAGGATGCGCACGAAGCCATCCGCCCCACTTCCATGGAGTACAGCCCCGACGACGTGGCCAAGTATCTGGCGGAGGACGAACTCAAACTCTACCGCCTGATCTGGAACCGCTTCGTGGCCTGCCAGATGGCGCCCGCGGTTTTCGACCAGACCACCATCGACATCTCGGCGCGCGGCAAGGACGCCAGCGATTACCTCTTTCGCGCCACCGGGTCGGTGCTCAAGTTTGGCGGCTTTCTCCGGGTCTACGAAGAGGGCAAGGACCAGGTCGACGAAGAAGACGAGGAGACCAAACACAGGCTCCCCGCCGTGGCCGAGGGTGAACATCTCAAGTTCCGCCACCTTCTGCCCGAGCAGCACTTCACCGAGCCGCCGCCGCGCTACAACGAGGCCACGCTGGTGAAGAAACTGGAAGCCGACGGCGTGGGCCGTCCGTCCACCTACGCCTCCATCCTCTCCACCATTCAGGAACGCGAGTACGTGAAGAAGGAGGGCGGTCGGTTCTACCCCACCGAGCTGGGCAGAGTGGTGACCGGGCTGCTGCTGGAGAACTTCGACGATATCTTCGACATTCAATACACCGCGCGCATGGAAGAGGAGCTGGACGAGATCGAAGCGGGGAAGATTCCCTGGCGCGAGGCCATCGGCGAGTTCTACGAAAGGTTCGACAAGGACCTGAAGCACGCCGAAGAGCACATGACCGACATCAAGCGGATGGAGCGGCCCACCGGCTTGACGTGCGAGAAGTGCGGCAAGGATCTGGTGATCAAGTGGGGCCGGCACGGCAGCTTCATCGCCTGCACCGGATATCCCGATTGCACTTACACACGCGAGCTCACCGTGGATCTGCCGGATGTGGACAAGGTGGACCTGTCCGAGCAGGGCGACGAGGAATACTGCGAGAACTGCGGCCGTCCCATGGTGCTGAAGAAGGGCCGCTTCGGGACCTTCTTCGCCTGCACCGGGTATCCGGACTGCAAGACCACCAAGCCCATCGGCGGCACGCAGAAGAAGCCCGATGTGCAGCTCGACGAGAAGTGCCCGCAGTGCGGCAGCAATATGGTGCTGAAGACGGGCCGCTTCGGCGAGTTTACAGCCTGCGGCAACTATCCGACGTGCAAGCACGTCAAGCAGAAGACCATCGGCATGAAGTGCCCGGAGTGCAGCGACGGCGAAGTGGTGGAGCGGCGCTCCAAGCGCGGCAAGACGTTCTATGGGTGCAACCGGTGGCCGGACTGCAACTTCGTCACGTGGGGCAAGCCGGTGCAGGAGAAATGCCCCGAGTGCGGCGGACCGTATATGGTGGAGAAGTGGCTGAAGGCCGGGCCGGTGCTGCAATGTCCCAACGCGGATTGCAAGCACAAGCAGCCCATGCTGGCGCCGGTGGAGGCTTTGGCGCAATAACCGGGTTGTTCCGCGCGTTAGGATTACGTGGCGATGTACCGGGTCGTTCTTGACACCAATGTTCTGGTTTCTGCCTTGCGCTCAAGGAGCGGTGCATCGTTCAGGCTAATCAGCATGTTGGGCGATCCGCGCTGGCAGCCCGTCGTGTCGGTTGCGCTGATCCTCGAGTATGAGGCAGTTGCCATGCGGGAAGCGGACCAACTCGGGCTGACGGACCGGATAGTCGAAAGCATCGTCGATATGTTCTGCCGGGTCGGATCACGGCATGCGATCCGATTCCGCTTGCGTCCGGCGCTGAGGGATCCCGGCGACGACTTCATCTTAGAGCTTGCGGTGGCGAGCCATGCCGATTTCATCGTGACTCACAACATTCAGGATTTTCGCGGGTCCGAGGCTTACGGGATTCGCGCCGTGACACCAGGCGAGTTTTTGAGGAGAATAGAGGCATGGCCCTGACGATTTCACTCCCAGATGAAATTCTTCGCAAGGCCGAGGAATTGGCCGCGAGCGAGCAGATCTCCCTCGAAGAACTGGTTGTGGCGGCTTTGTCGGAGCAGTTCGCTGGTGCTGAGTACTTGCGCCGGCGAGGCGAGCGGGCTAGCGCCGAGAGGTTCAGAGCGGCTCTGGATCAGATTCCCGATACCGAACCCGAACCTTGCGACCGGCTGCCATAGCGCCTCATGCGGCTTGGCGCTTCGGATCGCGAATCCAGAATGTCCGGTACTCGCCCGACCGCCATATTCCGGCCTGCAACTCCCGCTTGCAGCGAGCATACGTTGGGTTCCAGGTTGAAGAGGAACCGCGCCACGTCAGGACGCTTCCGCTTGCCGCGCGCAGCCGCCAGCGCCGAGGCCAGCAGGTTCTCCCAACTCGTCAGTTGGGGGCCACAGATTACCGGCACGCTTCATCGATCGATCTTTTCCCTCCGGCGCCGTCCGGGCGCTTTTCCACCATCCGCCCGCCATGCGTCCAATTTCGTCGAGCCCTTGTGCGGCGAACTCGTATCCGTTGAGGTTCGCGGCGGCCAATGCGCCGCTGTTCTGGCCCACCGAGAACCGGTAAGACTTTGGAAACTTCTCCACCTTGGGAAGAATCCAAAGGTTCCAATCGTACGTTTTCTGAACCACCACTGCCGTCTCTGCCATTGCCGCTCCCCAAAAAAACCTCTTCCAAAGGGGGCCGCCCCCTTTGGAATCCCCCGTTAAACTCAAAACGCTAAACTTCTAACGGAATTCCCCCACGCATCGGAACCCCATATCGTCGAACCGGTCCGTCGGCACGTCCCCGTAACGGACCGAGGCGCGGACGAACCGGGTACCGCTGTTCCACGACCCCCCCCGAATTACCTTGATCTCACCAGACTTCGGGCCTGATGGACCGCGCTCAGGCCGCGCCTGATACGGGCCAAACCAATCTGCACACCATTCCCAGATGTTGCCCAGCATATCGCACAAACCTTCCGATGTGTTCCCCTTCCGATACAGGCCTGCTGGCGTCAGGTGCCCCACGTGCATTCCGTAGTTTGCGCGCGAAGCATCGAGCGGCGGTTCGTCGCCCCACGGATACCGGGAGCCCCGCGGGCCCCTGGCGGCCCGCTCCCACTCGGCTTCCGACGGCAATCGTCCGCCCTTCCAGGAGCAGTAGGCGGCAGCCTCGAACCAACTAACGCCCACCACCGGACGGTTTGGGAATTGCGTCTGGCGTTCCCAATCCTCAGGCTCCGCGAACTTGCCGAAGCCCTCCTTCCAGTGTGCCCGCGCGGAATAGCCGCCGTTTGCAATGAACTCGCGAAACTCCTGCACGGTCACCGGGTAACGCTGGATGCGGAACGCCGGCAGGCTCACCTCGTGGACTGGCGACTCTTCATCCCACGCCTCCGGATCGTAATTCGGCTCTTTCTGGTTCCCCTTCTGCGCGCCCATCGGGAAGGGATGCGCCGGAATCGTCACCCAGTTGTCCTGTTTCAGGCGGGGATCGCCCAACTGGCCGAGCAGATCCGCGGCCTCCGCCCGCTTACCGATCTCGATATCGTCCGCCTCGCCAGGCTCGAAGATCCCCTTGATTCCCTTAACAGCCCGTTCGTATTCCGGGGTTCTCGGAAGGTAGCCCATGCGCGAAAGGTCCTGCATCATGGCGCTCAGCACCGCAACGCATTCCACTCTCTCGGCGAGCGTGGGCCGTTCACCAAGCCTGCCCAGGATGGCCTGGATGAACCCTTCGATCTTGGCTTCGCCCTGCTGGCGCAGCAGCCCGCCCAACAGCCGCATAGTCTCCCGCCACTCGCCGCGATACAGTTTGCCGCTCGCTACCACGCGTTCGATCTGCTGCACTTCGCCGAGGCTGGCAAGCTCGCGCGCCGCTAGGAATTCCTGAAAGCTGAGGTGCCAGAACTTAAAATCGCCGCCTATCGACGAGACGATTCCGCTATCCTGCGTTTCGCGCTCCAATAGTTCTCCGTTGGTGTCCACGCTCCCGCCAAACTCCCTGGTAAAGAACTCCGCTGCCGCGCGCTTATTCATCTGTACCAGGCGGCCCCCCTTCGCGTCCTGCATATCGAGCGCCAGCTTGCGCATGTACTCCAGGCACTTCTCGGGCGTGTGGCGGCCGGGTTGCTCCTTGCGCGCCTGCGCGAGCCAGCCTAGAATCGATCCGTACAAATCCACGCGATATTCCGGCAGCCGCTGGTGGTTGTGCTGGAGGACGGCCAGCGCGGTCAGCATGACGGGATTGGCGGCCATTTCGGCTATCTCGGGGCGGCTATCGAGCGCCGTTGCCAGCGATTTCTTGAAGGCGCCGGCTTCCGCCTCGGGGAATGCCAGGGCGCGGGCGAAGTGATCGAAGAAGACCTCGATTTCCGGCCGATCCAGAGCGCCGATGCGGACCGGATGGAAGCTTGGATCGAGTACGGCGTCGCCCACGTTGGTCTGGGGGCGGGTGGTCACCAGGAAATCCGCCTTCGGGAAAGACCGCGCCGCGCTTTCGAAGATGCGGGCGATACTCTCGCGCATGCGGCGGTTCGGCGCTTCGTCCAAGCCGTCCACCATCAGCAGGCAGCCGCCTTGGTCGAGCTTGCGCCGGAAGAACGCCTCGCCGATGCCCCAGCGGTATTCCTCGCTCTGGCGGCCGAGGAAATACGGAATCCAGTCCGGCGCATCGGACGGCTTGGGCGACTTGTCGGCCTCCAGCAACTTCGCAAAGTCGGCTATGGCGATCAGGATGGGGAAGCGCCGGTCGTCGGCGGGAAGGAATGGCGGCGCGTCCGGCGGGCGCGTGCCGCGAAGGGCGCGGCAAAGCTCAAACGCCGCGCGCCGCAGGAACGTGGATTTGCCCGATCCGGGATCGCCGATCAGGACCACTCGGCGCTTGCCGAGCGTCTGCTCCAAAACGATGCGGCGCTCCTGCTCCTTGCGGTCGCCGCGCGCGTCTGGCTGGCGCGGCATGTCGTGACCTGCGGGCGTCGTGAGCGGGATATAGATCTCGTCAATCCGGAACACATAAGGCTCCGCCCGCTTGGTGCTCAGCCCCGTGATGCGGATTTGCCGGGTCTTGTCCTCGAGCGCTCTGAGATAAGTTTCCGGGTCTTGCGGCGCAGCCGCCACCGTCGCCGGACGGTGCCTCTCGCGCCACGCGGCGAGAGCTTCAGACACCAGCGGGCGCACGCTCGCGGCATCGGTGAACGAGGCGCGGAAATAGCCGCTCAGTTCCCGTTTGAACTCCGCGAGCTTCTTTTCGTTGCTGCGGACGTCTTTCCGGATCCGGTCGTATTCTTCGTCGGGGAGATCCTTGGCCGTCACGAGCCGGTAATCTTCCTTCAATTCGGCGGGCCATGGGTATTTCTCGTCTACCAGAAACGCGAGCACTTCTTTCCCATTCACCCGCCCCGCATGATCGCACTCCAGCCAGGTGATGCTCTTGCGATCCGGATTCGATGGATGGTCCGGGACCCATCCATAGCGGTGCGCCACGAGCACCACCACGACCTCGGCTTCATCGACCTTTTCCAAACAGGCGGGAAGCGTCGGCAAGTGGCCGCTGGCGGCGAAATACTCCATTGATCGCGGCGAAAAGCCGCTGGCGCGCGCGGCTTGCACCGCCATTTCGCGGTGTTCTTTCAAATCCTCGGAGGTGGACGAAATAAAGACGACGGGATCGTAGCCCATTGCACCGCTGATTCTATCCGGAACGCCGGTGCGCCGGGCACGAACTGCGCTGCTCGAACCAAAAGACTGTAAGATCGATGGAATGAGAAGAGTTATTGCGCATGGCATGAGAGCATGCGCCAGAATGCTTCCTTTTTCTGTCGCGGCGCTGTTGGTATTCGCATGTGCCCCCGCGCCGGCGACGGCGCAGGCCAAATACGACCCGGGCGCAACGGATACGGAAATCAAGATCGGCAACATCATGCCTTATAGCGGCGCGTTCTCGGAGTATGGCGCAACCGGGCGCGCCGAGGCGGCTTACTTTCAGATGATCGACGAGCACGGCGGCGTCAACGGGCGCAAGATCAAGTTCATCAGCCTCGATTCCGGCTCCGACACCGGCAAGTCTGTAGCGCTGGCGCACCAGCTCGTGGAACAGGACCAGGTTCTGCTGACCGTGGGTATCTGGGGCACTCCCGCCAACTTGGCGATCCGCCCGTACATGAACGAGAAGAAAGTGCCACAGCTTTTCGTGGCGGCCACCGAATTGGCGTTTGACGATCCGTCGCATTTCCCATGGACGATGGGGTTTCAGGCCAGCAAACGAACCGAAGGTCTGGTCTATGCAAAGTACATCTTGCGGAACAGGCCGGGCGCCAAGATTGCGATACTCCACTCGCACGATCCGTCCGGACAGGAGTGGCTCGAAGGCATTCGCGACGGCTTGGGGGAAAAGGCGCCGGCCATGATTGCGAAGGAGGCTTCTTTCGAGTATTCCGATCCGGCGTCGCTCGACGCGCAAATCGTGGCGCTCAAAGACTCCGGCGCCGGCGTTTTCATGAACCTGGCGGTGGGAAAGTTCACGACACGTGCCATTCGCAAAGCCTACGACATCGACTGGCATCCGTTGCAGTTCATCCCCAACGCATCCCTCTCCATCGCCGCTTTCCTGGAGCCGGCTGGCCTGAAGAAGGCCGCCGGAATCATTACCAATGCGCGTTCCAAGTCCTGGTTCAAGCCGCAATCGAGACAAGACCCCGCGGTGCGCGCGTTTCTGGAGTGGATGGGAAAATACAATCCGGACGCAAGCCTCCGGGATGCCAACAACGTGTACGGCTATGAAGTGGCGCAAACGCTGGTGGAAGTGCTGAAGAAGTGTGGCGACGATCTGACGCGCGCCAACGTAATGAAACAGGCCGCCAGCCTCGATCTGGAGCTGGGGATGCTTCGACCGGGAATCAGAGTCACGACGAGCCCCACCGATTATCAGCCGATCAAGCAGTTGTTTCTCATTCAGTTTGACGGGCAGGACTGGGTTCCGATCGGCAACTGAGCGGAGGGCCGCTAACGCGTGCCAGCCCCTACTTCAAATACTTGATAAACAAAACCTCATTGCCCTTCTCGCTGTAGATCAGCTCATCCACCAGATTCCGCGTGAGCAGAATGCCGAATCCGCCGGGCCGGACTCCCTGTTCGGCGCGGATCTCCAGGTGCCGGACGGGCTCGCCGGGCGGGTTGGCGATGGCGGCGTGCGTGATGGCATCGAACGAAAAACCCTTGCCGGGGTCCTGGATCAGGTAGACGATGGCCCGCGTGGTGCGCACATAGGTTACCTGCACGCGCTTGTCGGGGTCCGATCCTCCGCCGTGCTCGATGGCGTTCATCAGCAGCTCGCGGAACGCGGCTGCGATGTTCTCGCGCTCGTGCGGCGGAAAGTCCATCTCTATTTCGCGCACGAACTGCATCAGCCGGTCGGCGGTTTCCATCTTGCAGCGCAGCCGCAGGCTGATCCATTGCGGCGTCGCCGAAAGCACTTCGATATCGTCCTGCCAGTGGCTCGTGTTGACGGCCTGCGCGATCATCTCGGCCACCGAGCTGGGCGAGAACGGTTTGCTGAAATAGCAAAACGCCTGGTCGCGGATGGCGCGCACGATGTTGGCGGGCGTGCTGTCGGCGGTCATCACCATGACCTTCGCCTCGGGCCGGATCTCCCGGATTTGATGCAGCAGCTCCAGCCCGTCCATGCCGGGCATGCGGACGTCGGTCAGCACCAGGTCGTAAGGGCGCGCCTTCGCGCGGGCCAGCCCCTCCAGCCCGTCGAAGGCGCTGTCGATCTGCCACTCAGGGCGGCGCAGCACGGCCGCCAGCAGCTCGTGTACGGCGGGATCGTCGTCCACCAGCAGCAGCGTGTGCGCGCTCATGCGGTCTCCAGTTTCAGCGTGAAGGTGCTGCCGTGGCCGAAGTCGCTTTCCACTTCGATATCGCCGCCCATCAGGCGCGCCAGTTTCCGGCTGATGGCCAGTCCCAGCCCGGTTCCCAGATTCTGGTAAGGGGTCGGCAATTGCTGGAACTCCTGGAAGAGCAGGGGCACCTGGTCGGGGCGCAAGCCGATGCCGGTGTCCGATACGGCGATGCACGCGTGCTGGGGAAGGGCTTGATCGCGGGAGCCGGTCACCTGAATGTGGCCGCGCGGGGTGAACTTGATGGCGTTCGAAACCAGATTGACCAGGATTTGTTTGGAGCGCTGGCGGTCGCAGCGCACCATGAGCGGTTCGCGCGGCTGCCCGATGTCCAGCTTCAGGCGCTTGGCGCGCGCCAGCGGCGCCATCATATTGGTCACCTCGCTGATGACTTCGGTGGCGTCCACCGGCTCGATGAGGCACTCGAGCTGGCCGGCCTCGATGCGCGCCACGTCCAGCGCGTCGTGCAGCACTGCCATGATGTGCTGGGCGCTGGCCGAGATCATGCGCACCTGGCGCATCTGCTCGGCGTTGAGCGATCCGGGAATTTGCTCTCCCAGCAGATCGGCGAAGCCCACGATGGCCGTCATGGGCGAGCGCAGTTCGTGACTCATAGTGGCCAGGAAGCGGCTCTTGTGTTCGCTGGCGGCCAGCGCGGCCGCATGCTGCTGCTTGAGGCGGTCGTACAAGCGGGCGCGTTCGATGGCGAGCGAAACCTGCTGCGCCACCACTTGCAGCAGGCGGACTTCTTGCGCGCGGAAGCGGTGTGGCTCGGCGAGGTACTGATTCAGAGTGCCGGCGGGCTCGCCCCCCACCAGCAGCGGCACCGAGATGAGCGCCCGCACGCCCTCGCCCAAGCTGATATGTTTCCAGCTTGCGCACAGCGGATGGCGGCTGATGTCCGCTACCCAGTAGGGTTTCCCAGTTGAAACGGCGCGGCCCGAGGGCGACGAAGCGTCCGCCGGCAGCAGGCCGATCTCGCGGAATCTTTCGCCGTAATCGGCGGACAATCCGTACACCGCGGCGAAGTCCAGCCGGGTCTTATCGGCGGAGAGCAGGGTGATGGAGCCGAACGGCGCGCCCATGGCCCGGCTGGCCCTTTCGAGCGCCACATCCAGCACCTGGCTCAGTTCCAGAGGCGACAGCATGGCCGAGGCGATATCGGCCACCACCGTTAGTTCCTCGATGCGCTGTCGCAGATTTCTGGCTGCCATGGCCTCAGCGTGCGTTGTCTCCAGTCTAGCGCGACTGGGTGGCCGTTTTGTGGGGCGGACCTCGGGGTCTGCGCGGGTCCTCCGGGACCCGCTCTACCGCTACCCGCTCTACCGCTACCCATTCTGCCGCGCATAATCCGCCGCGTCCGCCGTGCGCGGCGTATCCTTGGGCATCAGGATCCAAGCGATCAGGTAGGCGAAGAAGCCGAAACCCGCGCCCAGCGCCAGGGCCAGCCACACAATGCGGATCAGCAGAGCGTCCACGCCCAGATAGCGCGCGAAGCCCGCGCAAACGCCGGCGACCTTCTTGTGTTCCGTGTCCAGCGCCAGCCTGGGAGAGGCGTAGGGGTTCGCCGTGGCTTCCGCCAGTTTGGTGGGATGCCCGCACGTCGAACAGTAGCGCACCTTTTCGTCGATTTCGATCCCGCATCTTGTGCAGAACATTGGCTCGACCTCCTTCATATGCAGATACGAAGAACGCGGCGGGTGTGTTCCGCCAGTCGTGCGGTCCGCTCCTGTTGGCGGCCGCACTCACCGCTTGTTCCGGCGCTTACGCGCAAATCGATCCGATCGACAAAGGGCACTCCGCGCATGGCGCCGCGTTCGACATCGGGCCGCGCCAAAAGCCGTGGGTCATGGAAGGCATCGGAGTCGCGCCGTTTCCCATCACTACCAGGAACCCGGAGGTCCAGCAGTGGTTGAACCAGGGCAACGCGTGGAGCCGGACAATGCCATGGCCTATTGGGGCCCGGCCCGCGCCACCGAAGGCGAGCGCACCGCCGACTTCCTGTGCGAAGCCGTCAAACGCAAGGACAAAGTCACCGAGCGCGAGCGCCTGTATATCGAGGCTGAAGCGGCCGTTCTGCTGCCCGAATGTGGACAGGGATCGACTATCTGGGTGAGTCCAGGTGGCCCGCCAAGAACTCGAATGCTGGAGTTGTGGATACCTGCGCCTTCGAGAAAGACGGTTACTACTTCTACCAGAGTCAGTGGACGGACAAGCCTACGCCAATTGCGACACGGTGGAGTTATTCCTCAACGGCAAGTCCCTGGAAGTCGAGGGCTACTGGTTCCCGCGCTCCGGGATGGAGCGAAAGTACGGCAACTATCCGGCGCGGGCCGGAGCGGTGCGCACCACGTCGGACCTGCACCTGGCGTGGACCGTACCCTATCAACCGGGCACGCTGAAGGCCGTGGGCGTCGAGGATGGGAAGGTCGTCTCCGAGGTGGAAGTCACAACCGCGGACCGGCGGGACGTCGCGCACGTCACGGTGAAGATACTCGATACCCAAGGCAGGTTAGTGCCGGATGCGGACCGCGACGTGACTTTTCAGGTTCAAGGAGAGGGCAAGATCATCGGGTTGGACAACGGAAACGCTGTCAGTCACGAGGATTTCAAGGGTGGCCACAGGAAGGCGTTCGCCGGCCTGTGCCTAGCCATTGGGCAATCGACGGCCGTGCCGGGTCAAATCCGCGCCGCGCCCGCCGGCTTACGCCTTGGTGCTGATGGTGACGCTGCCTGACCGGAGCCCGGGCGAAGTCGCGGCCACGCGCGGAGACAGGGTAGAATATCAACATGGAAAACGCAGCATCAAGCGTGCGCATCGCCGGCGATGCTTTTGGCGTACTTTCCAAACTGTCGGTGAAGCTTGGCCAGCCCAAGGCGCAAGTGATCGAGACCGCGCTGAAACAAATGGAAGAGCGGATCTTTTGGGAGGAGGTGGGCGAGGTCTTCGCGCGAATCGCCGCGGACCCGGAGAACTCTGCCCGCCAGAGAGCCGAGATCGAGCTTTGGGAGTGCGGCACGGCGCGAGATTTCGAGGGCGAAGAGTGGTAATCGAGACGGGGCAAATCTACTGGTGCGCCCTGGATCCGATTCAAGGGCACGAGCAGGGCGCGACTCGGCCGGTAATCGTCGTTTCGGCGGATGCGTACAACAAAACTCAAAGTCCGCTGGCCGCCGTTGTACCCCTGACCAAAGCTGCGGCGAAGACTCCGCTGCATCTCCGGTTTTCCCAAGAGGATACCGGTCTTCGAATGGACTCTCGACCGTATTGACCGACCACGCGCGATTCCTCGACCGTTTGCGCCTGCGCGGAACGCCGATTGGGCGACTTCAGCCGGCCGCACTCGCGCTTCTGGACCAACAGTTGGGCCGTGTGCTCGGATTGGCATAGCATGCCTGCCTCCGCAAGTGACCCAGAATGATGTCGCCGTTCGTTCCCCACGCCCGCGCGGCTTCCATTTCGGCGCGCACTACGCCCAACGGCAAACCGGCATCGACCTCGAACTCGCGTCCACTCTCGGACCGCGCTGAACCGCCAATCGAGCGATTCCGATACAAGAGAGGCTGCGTGAAGGGTTATTCTGAGAAAGTTCAATGGAGCCACCCTCCGGGCTTGAACCGGAGACCTGCTGATTACGAATCAGCCGCTCTACCAACTGAGCTAGGGTGGCTTGCTGTTGATTATACTGTACTTACTTCTTGCTGCGCCGTTTTGCCTTTGCCCATTCCTTGCCCACGGCCTTCTCCAATTTCTGCATCGCCACCTTGGTTTCGGTGCGATCGACGACGATATAATGCGTCTCCGTGGTCGATACATCGGCGTGGCGCAAGATCTCTTGAATCACTTTCGGTGACACTCCAAGGCGATACAGATTGGTCCCGAGACCTCGGCGAAAACTATGCCAGCCCTTCCATGCGGCGCCGATCATCGGAGTGATGACGCGGCGCGCCAGATTGTCGAGGTTCAGAGGATCACCCCGCCGCTCTCCGGCGAAGATAAATCCCTCACCAGTATACCGCTTCCGGTGCTCATCCAGAGCTCGACGCAGAATGGGAATGACCGGAACTGGATTCTCGCCGCTCTCCTCGGTCTTGGTCGGCCCGACATGGGTGCGCCAGACGGAGCGCGAGACGCGCAAGTCGGTCCCCGTATAGTCATCCCAGCGCAAACCCCTGATCTCGGAGAGACGCAGGCCGGCAAAGGCAGCGACCATGACAACGGTGCGGGCGGGCTCGGGCAGCTTCGTCACCATGCTTTGAATGTCTTCGAGCGCGTAAGCGTGGCGCGTCGGCTTATAACGCCGTCCCTCGACCTTGACGCCCTGGACTGGATTGGCCCCGCGCACCGCGTCTTCTTGCTTGGCGTAGGTAAAGACGCTCGATAGCAGAGCTTTCACCCGCAAGAGAGACTGGTGCGAAAGGTGCGGCATGTCGTCGGCGACTTTGTCGAAATAGTGCTGGCCGTCCTTGGTGTGAAAGTCGCGAAGGCGGATGGCGCCGAGGCGATCGCGCACCAGGCTGCGGAAGAGGTCGCGGTAGCTGCGCATCGTGCTGGGACGAAGCTTCTTGGCGCGGCTCGGCAAGTACCGCTGTTCCACGAACTCAGTCAGCGTCAGCGAACCTTCGGGCTGCGCGTCGCCGCTGTTGACCGGCAAGAGGATCTCCGCCAGCAGCGGCGCGAGATCTTTTTTCGAACGGTAATTGTCGGAGTAGCGGGCGAGTTTCTTGCAAACCCGCTTGCGGACCGGGGTGCCGTCCTCGATTTCGTCTTGATAGTATCGAACGTACCAGCTTCCGTTTCGGCGGAAGATTTGTCCTTGCTGCACGTTTTTTCCTCGGGCCGCCACGTCCTCGATCCGGATAATGGCAGCTTTCGAATCGAATCTACCACATCGGCAAAGCCGCTGGCACGGGACCCGCACGGTTGTGCGAAGCACAGAGGAAACTTAACTGTTTGCGCGAGCCCCCGGTTGCCGGAGCACTTGCGAGGGCAGAGGAAACGCATAATGGGGCGAGCGCAGAGGAAACCCAAGACACATGGTTGCGCCCGGTTGCGCGAAGCGCACAGCCGACGAATGAGCGCAGCAAGCGCAGCAAGCGCAGAGGAACCTGATAAATTACGGCAGCGCTTCTGACGGGGAGGAGGATTTCATCCACGGGGTACGCTACGTACCGGGCTCCGTTTCGCCGGAGGGCTTGTCTTCCCTGCACTTTGCTCTTGCACCGATGCTGCTGTGAGCCACGCGATCACTGCCAACCAGTCGAACCGAATGTATCGGCCGAGGCGCAGGCACGGGATCGGATTGCGGCAGCGAACGCGGGTTTTTTCATAGACCCAGGATTCAGGAACCTTGAGCCGGGCGGCGACTTCT
>Ga0224557_1001632_pt1 | contig 21022 bp, 21 predicted proteins | sample 714S31014metaG_FD_180677 | JGI IMG/M metagenome (GOLD analysis project Ga0224557, IMG submission 180677) | Peat soil microbial communities from Stordalen Mire, Sweden - 717 S3 10-14 | ecosystem: Environmental > Terrestrial > Soil > Wetlands > Peat | place: Sweden: Norrbotten County, Stordalen...
AACCAGGCGCAGTACGGCAACCAGGGGATCCTGCTGAACTCAGATGCGCTCAAGCAGATGCTCTTTGGCCCACTGGACGGGCCGCCGCGCAACACCGCACAGACCGGACAACCAGGATGAGGGGCTGGGGTCCAACCGCGGTCAAGTTTGGGGCCTTCGGGGTGGTGATGGCGGTGTTGACCGCAGCCCTGTTCGCGATCTTCGGCCAGTACCGCACCGGATCAACGGTGGGGTATTCGGCGGTGTTCACGGACGCGTCCAGCCTGAAGTCCGGAGACTCCGTGCGGGTCGCGGGAATTCGGGTCGGGACGGTCCACGGCGTCGCGCTGCAGCCGGACAACACCGTGCTGGTGACCTTCGATTCGGACCGCGACGTCATACTCACCGCCGGCACCAAAGTCGCGGTGCGTTACCTCGACCTGGTCGGTAACCGCTACCTCGATCTCCTCGACAGCCCCGGCTCTACCAGAATCCAACCGCCTGGATCGCAGATCCCCAGTGACCGCACGGAGCCGGCGTTGGATCTCGACATGCTGTTGGGCGGGCTCAAACCGGTCATCCAGGGACTGAACCCGCAAAACGTCAACGCGCTGACCAACTCCCTGATCCAGATCCTGCAGGGCCAGAGCGGCAACGTGGAGTCACTGCTTGCCAACACGTCGGCCTTCACCAATGAGCTGGCCGACAACAGACAAACGGTGCAGCAGTTAATCGACAATCTCAACGTCGTGGTGGCCACGGTCGCCCAAGACGGGGGCAAATTCTCCGGCGCCGTCGACCGCCTCGAGAAGCTCATCACCGGCTTGAGCAAGGACCGCGATCCGATCGGCGACGCCATCACGGCGCTGGACACCGGGACCGCATCGTTGACCGATCTGCTTAGCCAAGCGCGTCCGCCGCTGGCGGGCACCGTCGACCAGCTCAATCGCCTGGCGCCCCTGCTCGATAAGGACAAACCGCTCCTTGACATTTCGCTGCAAAAGGCGCCAGAGAACTACCGCAAGCTGGTGCGGCTCGGCTCCTATGGCAGTTGGCTCAACCAGTACCTGTGTGGAATATCACTGCGTGTTACCGACCTTCAGGGCCGCACCGCCCACTTCCCCTGGATCCTACAAAACACCGGACGGTGCGGGGAGCCCTGATGCTGAAATACCGTGGACTCCAACATATCCGGTCGGGCTTTATCGGCCTGGTTCTGATCGTGCTCGTCATCGCCGTCGGACTGCAGACCGAAGAGCTGTGGTCGATGGCGACCTCCATCCGACACCAGGCGCTGTTCGCCGAGGCCGGCGGGCTCACCCCGGGCAACGACGTCAAAGTGTCCGGCGTCAAAGTGGGCACCGTCTCCGATGTCGCTCTCAGCCACGGCAAAGCCCTGGTGACCTTCAGGGTCGACAGCAAGGTCCACCTCGGGTCGAGCACCACCGCCCACATCAGGACCGGGACGGTCCTGGGCGCGCGCATGCTCACCCTGGAGCCTGCCGGCAGCGCCACCCTGCATGCGACCGACATCATCCCGCTGTACCGCACGTCGTCCCCCTACTCGCTGACCGACGCTGTCAGTGACTTCACGTCCAACACCGCCGGTACCGACACCGGCTCGCTGAATCAATCCCTGGATACCCTGTCGGACACGATCGACCGACTCGGGCCACAATTGGGGCCGACGTTCGACGGACTGACTCGGCTGTCGCAGACATTGAGCAGCCGCAACGAGTCGCTGAGAAAACTGCTGACGAACGCCGCTGACGTCACCGGAATTCTGTCGCAGCGCAGCCAACAGGTCAACACCCTGCTGCTCAACGCCAACGATCTGCTGGGGGTGCTGAACCAGCGCCGTTACGCGATCGTCAATCTGCTGGCCAACACCGCGGCGCTGTCTCAGCAGCTGTCCGGCCTGGTGGCAGACAACGAAAAAGAATTGGCGCCAACCCTGGAGAAGCTCAACTCGGTGACCGCGCTGCTGCAAAAGAACAGCGACAACATCGCAAAAGCCCTGGCTGGCCTTGCGAAATACCAAGTTACCCAGGGTGAGTCGGTGAACAACGGGTTCTACTACAACGCCTTCGTCGGCAATCTGCTGCCGTCGCAAGCCCTGCAGCCGTTCCTCGACTACGCGTTCGGATTCCGGCGCGGTGTCAATGCCGGGCAACCGCCCGACCAGGCTGGCCCGCGAGCTGAATTCCCCTTCCCCTACAACGGCATTCCGGGAGGATCACGATGATCGCCCACACCTCGCGGTTCACCAGGGCGTTACTGGCGATCCTGGTGGCGCTTGCCTTGGCCGGCACGGCGTTGGTGGTGCATCAGGGATTTTTCGGCCCGAAAACCATCACCGCATACTTCACCTCCGCCACCGCGATCTACCCCGGTGACGAGGTGCGGGTGTCGGGAGTCAAGGTGGGCACCATCCGCTCCATCGAGCCGATGGGTACCAAAGCCAAAATGGTGCTTGCTGTCGACCACGGTGTGCCCCTACCCGCAGGTGCGAAAGCGGTCATCATGGCACAGAACCTCGTCGCAGCGCGGTACGTGCAACTGGCACCGGCCTACGAAGACAGCGGACCCACCATGGGCGATGGGGCGGTGATCGGCGTGGAGCGCACCGCGGTGCCCGTCGAATGGGATCAAGTCAAGGCGCAACTGATGCGGCTGGCAACAGATCTGGGACCGACCGGCAGTGTCTCCACCACCTCGCTGGGCCGCTTTATCGACAGCGCCGCCAACGCCATGAACGGTAACGGCGACAAGCTGCGGCAGACCATCGCCCAACTGTCCAGCGTGGGCCGCATCCTCGCCGACGGCAGCGGCAACATCGTCGACATCATCAAGAACCTGCAGATCTTCGTCGCCGCACTGCGCGACAGCAACGCTCAGATTGTCCAGTTCGAGGACCGGCTGGCGACGGTGACGAGCGTCGTGGACGGTAGTCGGTCGGATCTGGACGCCGCGCTGACCGACTTATCGGGTGCGGTAGGCGAGGTGAAGCGCTTCATCGCGGGAAGCAGGAACCAGACCGCCGAACAGATCCAGCGGTTGGGCAGCGTGACCCAGAACCTGGTCGACCACCGCATTGCCCTGCAGAACGTGCTGCACGTCGCGCCGAACGCAATCGCGAACGGCTACAACATCTATGACCCCGATACCGGAACCGCCCGCGGGGCGTTCGCGCTGGCGAACTTCGCCAACCCGGTGTCGGTGGTGTGCACAGCGATCGGCGCGGTGAACAACACCACCGGGCCGGAAACCTCCAAGCTGTGCGCGCAATACCTCGGCCCCGCGCTGCGGCTGATCAACTTCAACTCGATACCGCTGCCGTTCAACTTCTACCTCCGTAAGTCGCCGAGCCCCGGCAATCTTGCCTACTCCGATCCCAACCTTGCACCCGGCGGGACCGGCGGCAGCCCCCGGATACCGACAATTCCTCCGGCGGTGTCGGCATACACCGGTGCCGGTGACATACCGCCGCCCCCGGGGTGGGATGTGCCCGCGGCCCCGCCGGGCGCCTACGTGCCCAACGGGCTGCCGGCCAACCCGTCGCCGGCCTTGTTCCCCGGGGCGCCCATCCCGCCCGGGGCGCCGGCGCCCCCGGCAGCTCCGCCGGTCCAGACGCCGACCACCCTGCAAGGCATGTTGCTGCCCGCGGAAACACCGCCGCCACCCGCGGTGCCGTCACAGGCCCCGGGAGGCACACCGTGATCGGCCGTGGTTCGATGCGCCGCCTGTTGGCGATCACGTCCTGTGTCCTGGTGACGGTCACCGGATGCGCTTTTGGCGGCCTGAATTCGCTTCCGCTGCCGGGCACGGTGGGACACGGCTCCGGTGCGGCCACCTACCACGTCGAGATCGCCAATATCGGCACGCTGGAGTCGAATTCGCCAGTGTTGATCAACGACGTCGTCGTCGGCAGCGTGGGCAAGATGACCGTGCGGAACTGGCACGCCGACGTGGAGGTCTCGCTGCAGCCGGGTGTCGCGGTACCGGCCAACGCGGTCGCCACGGTGGGGCAGACCAGTCTGCTGGGCTCGATGCACTTGGCGCTGGATCCGCCGTTGGGCCAGTCGCCGAGCGGCACGCTCACACCGGGGGCCACCATCGGACTTAATCGCTCATCGACCTATCCGTCGACCGAGCAGACGTTGTCCTCGCTGTCGGTCGTCGTCAACGGTGGGGGACTGGGGAAGGTCGGCGAGATCGTCACTGAGTTCAACGCCGCGCTGAGCGGCCGGCAGACCCAGATCCATGACCTTCTCGTGCGTCTGAACGACTTCGTCGGCCTACTCGCCACCCAACGCGACGACATCACCGCGTCCATCACGGCGTTGAACAGGCTGGCTGCCACGCTGGCCGGGCAACGCGACGTCGTCACCCAGGCGCTGAAGCGGATTCCACCGGCATTGGATGTGCTGATCAGGGAACGGCCGCGTATCACGCACGCGTTGGAGAAGTTCCACGTTTTCAGCGACACGGCCACCGGATTGATCCACGACGCCCAGGCCGATCTCGTGAGGAATCTGAAGAACCTGGAGCCCACCGTTCACGCCCTCGCTGACGTTGGACCCAATCTGGACACCGTGCTGGCCTACGCGCCGACGTTTCCCTATACGCAGAGTTTCATCGACCGGGCGATCAGGGGTGACTATCTCAACGAGTTCATCACCTTCGATTTCACGATTCCCCGGCTCAAGAGGGGATTGTTGCTGGGTACGCGATGGGGCCAGGAGGGTGCCCCCATGGTGCCGGCGCCAGGCGATCCCTGGTATTCCACCTACACCAAGGACCCGCTCAAGGCTCCGGTCACGGCCCCACCCCAAGCCGTCGCCGCGGTCCCGCCGTTAGGGGACTCGATGCCGGGACTGGTACCCGCGCCCGGAGCGGCTTCAGCCACACCATCAGCCGACCCGGCGTCGGCCACACAGCCGGCGGCGCCGCCGACCGTTGCTGTGGCGCCCCCCGATGGGGGTGGCAACTGATGCTGAGCCGTTTCGTGCGAATCCAGCTCGCCATTTTCACCGTCGCGTCGGTCATCGGTATGACGGTCATGATCGTCGTCTACCTGCAGGCGCCCACCCTGCTGGGCATTGACCGGATGATGGTGACTCTGAATCTGCCTGGAACCGGTGGGCTGTACCAGTTTTCAAACGTGACCTACCGCGGTGTGCAGATCGGGAAGGTTACCGAGGTGCGGCCAACGCGCGAGGGTGCGGTGGCGACCTTGTCCCTGAACACTTCCCCCCGCATCCCGGCGGACTTGCAGGCCGCCGTGCTCAGCGTGTCGGCGGTAGGTGAACAGTATGTGGACTTGCAGCCCCGCGCCGGGTCGGGACCGTACCTGCAAGACGGCTCAGTCATCGCCGCGCGGAACACCACCGTCCCGCAAGCCGTCGGACCAATGCTGGATCAGGTCAGTGCCCTTGTCACCAGCGTGCCCAAGGACAAGATCAGGCCGTTGCTCGACGAAAGCTATAAGGGGTTCAACGGTTCCGGGTACGACTTCGGATCGTTGCTCGACTCGTCATCGCGACTGATCAGCGCTACCAACGGCGTCGCGGATCAAACAAAGTCCCTCATCGACGACAGCGGCACTCTGCTGGACGGCCAAGCGCAGTCCGCTGATTCGATCCGGATCTGGGCACGCAGCCTTGCCGGCGTCTCCGGGCAGCTCGTCGCCAACGACCCGCAGATTCGGACCCTGCTGGAGGAGGCACCCGGAGCCGCCGATGAAGCCTCGCGGCTGTTTAATCAGGTGAAGCCGACGCTGCCGGTGCTACTGGCGAACCTGACCACTCTGGGTCAGGTCGCTGTGACTTATCACCCGTCGCTAGAGCAGCTCCTGGTGCTGCTGCCGCCCGTTGTCGCCTCCACCCAAGCCTATGGAGTGGCCAGGAACAACCCGACCGGCGAGGCCTTGGGGGACTTCACCCTCACGATCAACGATCCGCCGGCCTGCACCGTCGGGTTCCTACCGCCGAACATGTGGCGATCACCAGAGGACACCACTCAGGTCGATACGCCCGACGGGCTGTACTGCAAGCTGCCGCAGGATTCACCGATCGGGGTTCGCGGCGCCCGCAACTACCCCTGCATGGGCCAGCCCGGCAAGCGCGCGCCGACGGTCGAAATCTGCGACAGCGACAAGCCGTTCGAGCCGTTGGCGATCCGCCAGCATGTGTTGGGCCCCTACCCGATCGACCCGAACCTGATCGCGCAGGGCATCCCGCCCGATGACCGGGCCGGCCCGGACGCCAAAATCTACGGTCCGCTCAACGGCAGTCCGATGCCACCGCCCGCAGCAGCACCACCGGAAGCGCCGGGGCCGCCTGGTGTCACGCCCGCTGAGGCGCCACGTCCAGGCCCGGCAGTACCGCCGACGACGGATCCGGCGCTCCCGGCGCCACCCGGTGGTACCGGTCCGGTCACCGCGCCAAGTTCGTTCAACCCCGCGGTAACAGGCGGCCCATCGGTGGTCTTCGCCACCTATAACCCGCGAACGGGTCAGTACGCGACTCCCGATGGCACGGTGTATCGGCAGTCCGATCTGGTATCGCACAGCGGTGCGCGGTCATGGAAGGACCTTTTCACGACCTGAGCACAGACCGGGATGACCGGGTCTTCACCCGGCCTTGACGAGCTTGAACGGCATGGTGATGAACACCGCCAGGCTCCTCCCGCAGGCACCACTGACGCCCGCTGTCTGATCCTCGCCGAGCAACGTCGACGACGTCGGATCGACAGCACCGCCGTCGGGGGCGGAGGGAAAAAATCGGAATGTCTGCAGGCCGGGCGTCGCCGTGCCGTCTGGGCACGGCTGCCAGTTCGGGACGGGCCGCTTGACGTACCAGATGCCGCTCTTCTGGTAGATGGGAGCGGTCCATCCCCAATCGCTTGTCACCGTGCCGGTGCATTCGGTGGGGTAGCTACACGTCGTCGTCACTGTCCAGGTGCTCCGAACGCTCGCCTGGTCGTGGTAGGCGTCGTTGGTTTTGGCCCATTCCCCGTTCGACGTGGCGGTGTAGGTGCCGTTGAGACCCCAGTCGTCGACTGCCCGGGACGGTGGCGCAGCACCCACGCCGATGAGCGCGGCAGCACCCACCATTGCGGCGCTGATCAGCACCTGAGTTCTGCGCATCGTCTGCTCCTCACCGCGTTAGGGCTGGACGCTGGGCGCCGATATTAACGCTGACGGCATCTGCTCGAATCCACACGCACGTGGCGGCAGCGCGGTTCGTGCTGAGCGACGCTAACACCGGCCGACGCGGCCTTTGACCAAGCTGTCCGCTCAGCGGACGCTCAAACACTGCGAAGATGGCCGGCCGCGGCTAATGCGTTGCAGTGGGACTGGACTCGGGATGGGAAAGTGTCCACCAGGAGGGACAATGCTCTTGCTGGGGCCGTCGGCGTCGATACCGTGACGCGGTGCGATCGTCCGTCTTATCTGCCGTTGCGGTGCTGGCCGGGGTCCTCGCGCCTCCCAACGCCACCGCCGCACCGGCACCGGCTTGTGACGACCCGTTCTGCGTGCCCGGCATCGCGCCCGGTGTCGTACTCGGCGCCGATTGTTCGGATATCACGCATTTCGTCTTCGGGACAACGTCGTGGGGACGCCTGGTGTTTTGCGGGTCGCCTCGCAGGTATGAACCGAGATACTTCCGATCGCCCCCGATGCAGGGGATCAAGGATGAAAACGCCCTGTGCGAGGGGCTACTGAATTCTGTCGCGCAGGCGCCGGATGGCTTATTTCTCACTTGCCAGGCAGTCGACGGTGAGACTCGGTGGGTTCGTGGCGACACCTAGACATCGGGGCGACCCGTGGTGGGCAAGGATCGGCGGGGCGGCACTCATGGCTGTTGCTGGACCGCTGGTCGTGTCGGCGCCCGGGCACGCCGATGACCCTCCGCTGCATCACGTGAGGTACTCCGTCACCGCTGCGCAACAGTTCACCGTGGACATCTACTTCCGCGACACAGACCCGCCGAACTGGGCCGACTACAGCCACAACCCGTACCAATTCAGCCCCAAGGTGGAAGCCCTTGTCGGTCCGGGCACGAAGTGGAGCTTGGAGGTCACGCTGGCCGACCCTCAGCAGTGGGCGATGGTCGCCGCCACCAGTGGACAGTCCGCGGCCACACCGCAAGTTCATTGTGAACTCGCGGTGGACGGGGTCGTGGTCGCCGCCAACGACGGCCCGAAAGGCGCGTTGTGTTCGCCACGTCACTGGTGAGCCGACGCGAATGACCACTGGGTGGAATCGGAGGTCTGGCCCGCGCGGCCGGGGGGTTAGGTTCTGGCGGCAAAGCCGTGTGAGCGGACCACCGCGACGGCCGGCATCGAGCTAAAGGTTCGGCAGACAATGGGCAGGAGGTTGTGATGCTGTCCGGCAGGAATCCTCTTCCGACGCTTGAGGACGATCACGTCGATCGACACCTCGGGACCACCGATGACGACGGGGATGGGGCGGACACCATCGCCGTAGCAGAGGCGGCAGCCGACGAAGCCGAAGCGCTCGCCACGGCTGCGCGTGCTCATGCACGGGCGATCAGGCTGCGTCGGGAGGCCGAGGCGGCGGGCGACGTCGACGCGGTCACCGAGCCGGTGGGCGAGTCCACCCGGCACCGATTTCTGCGCTTCCCGAGATGGACGACGGTGGCCCTCGGCATCGCGATCCTGTGCACCTGCGCGCTACTGGTGGCCAGTGGCTACCTGACTTGGCTGCACCGACAAGCTGAGGCGCGCCACCACCACGCCGCGGAGTTCGTGGCCGCTGCACGCCAGGTGGTCGTCACCTTGATGTCCATCGATTCCACCAAGGCTAAGGACCAGGTGCAACGGATTATCGACGGCTCCACTGGGCAATTCCGGAAAGACTTCCAAAGCGCGGCTGACGATTTCATCAAAGTCGCGCAGGACTCCAAAGTCTCCACCACGGCAACCGTGCAGGGCGCGGCTGTGCAATCGATGACCGAGGACTCCGCGACCGTGCTCGTGGCGGCCACCTCCACGATCAGCAACGCCGCCGGCGCGAACCAGCAGCCGCGGTCGTGGCGGCTGAATGTCAACCTCACCCGGGAGGGCGGACAGATCAAGATGTCGAGCATGGAGTTCGTCCCGTGACGGTCGACCATGTCGCCCTCGATGAGGTGACCGCGGAGGACCTCGACGACGTCGGCAATGCGGGCGCGGCGGAACCAGATTCGAACGACTCGGACGTGGCTGGAGCTGATCATCTTCTTCCAGAGGATGGCCCCGACGCCGCGGACCGCTCCCGGACGACAGATACGCGCCGCAGCTGGGCGCGCCGGGCGTTGGCGCGCTGGCCCGTGATCGTCGTGGGGCTGCTACTGGTGGCATCCGCCGGGGTGGCCGCCGGGCTGTATTGGCAGTACCGAGTCGATCAGCACAGGAATGCGGGCGCGGAGACGGCGGTGATCGGCGCGGCGTCTGCTGACACCGTGGCCCTGTTGTCGTATTCGCCGGAAAACCTTGATCGTGACCTGGCGGCCGCGAAATCGCATCTGACCGGCGATTTTCTGACCTATTACAGCAAGTTCGCCGACCAGATCGTCGCGCCCGCGGCCAAGCAGAAGGCGGTCACGACCCATGCGTCGGTTGCGCGAGCAGCGGTCGCTGAACTACAGCCTGATTCGGCGAAGGTGTTGGTGTTCGTGAACCAGACCACGACGAGCCAGGACAATCCCTACCCCGTCCAGGCCGCCAGCAGCGTCATGGTGACCCTGACTAAAGTGAATGGCGCCTGGCTCATTTCAGCTTTCGAGCCGATGTAGATCGCCAAGTTACCTTGTTGCTAGGCGGTTTCGTTGACTAGCGGCAACATGCCGCGGCGCACGGAGTCGGTGATCGAAGCGCTCAGGGCAGAACACGCGAGAAATAATCCACGTCCTCCGTAAGCGGCTAGTTGCTGGGCGTTACTGCGTTCGATGCAGCCCGCTGACGCTATGGCGTCCCACTGCACGCTGGTCTGATTCCAGCTGCTCTTGCGGACCAGGACCTGAGCGGCGCAGCGCCCACACCGCACTCCCGTCATGGGTGCGTCGGCGAGTCGGTTGTCGGCGCGCGGCGTCATCCCACGGTTCCCGACACCGAGGCCCTGGCAGCGATGTTGCCCTCGATCTCCTTCAGCCAGGCCTCGGTTGGTCGGGTGGTGTCGAGTTCAAACTCGTAGCGGTCCACCATCTCTGGTGTCACGTCGGCCACGTCGACGTAGAACTGCTCGTACCAGCGTCGCAGCTGGTACACCGGCCCGTCCTCTTCGACCAGCAGGGGGTTATCGATGCGTGCTTTGCTCCGCCAGATGGTGACATCTTGCTCGAAGCCCATTTTGACGAAGTCGCCGAGCGCGGTGGCTGTCTCGACTGCGAGTTCCTCGGGCAGGGACTCGGACTTCTCCACCACGATGCCGTACTGCAGTACAAAGGAATTCGCGTCGATCGGGTAGTGGCAGTTGATCAAGACAGTGCGCTGATCGGTGGTTTCGTAATGGTAGGTCAGATCATCGATCATGAACGATGGTCCGTGGTAAGACGCCGCCGACGTCGTGCCGAGCATCTTGACTGCTTCGGGATCTCCTAGGTCGGGGCGGGAGCCGCTCTTCATGTACTGAGTCGCGACGTGCCCTTCGAAGATGTTCTTGAAATGGGTGGGCAAGGATCCGTGGATGTAGAAGAAGTGGGCCATGTCGACGACGTTGTCGATGATCTCGCGACAGTTGGTGTTCACCACCGTGGTGTACCAATGCCAATCGGTCCAATTGTCGCTGGTCGCGCCCTCGATGCGGGGAATGGTGACATCGGCGGGCGGCGCTTTGTGTTCGGGATCGTTCCAGACGAAGAGCATCCCGTCCTGCTCCAAGGTGGTCCAGGTGGCTGTGCGGGCCAGGCGGGGTACCCGTCGGCTATAGGGAACGTTCTTGCAGCGGCCGTCGCCGCCCCAGCGCCAGTCGTGGAACGGGCAGGCGATCTCGTTGCCTTTCACCTGCCCCTGGGACAGGTCACCGCCCATGTGCCGGCAGTAGCTGTCCAGGACGCTGATCGCACCGTCGGAGCCGCGGAACGCCACCAGTTTCTGCCCGAAAGCATTGACCGGGTGTGGTGATCCGTCGCCGAAATCCCTGGTCAAACCGAGGCAATGCCATCCCCGGGCGAACCGGGTCGGCGCCGCCTTCGCCTCGATCAGTCGAACATCGTCACGCTGGCTTGCGGTGGTCATCTGGACCGTCCTTGTGATCGGCTGCGGGGTCGGTATTAAAGGGATTCAATCGCTAACCTCGCCGCCGCTGGATACCGTCTTCCGCTCATCGGGACAGCGGTGTCGGCGCGGCGGTGATCTGCCCTACGTTCTGGCCTGTGACGACTGCGTATTCCTCGACGATCCCCACCGGACTTCCCGTGGGCGACACGACCGTCGACCTGCTGGTCATCGGTTCCGGTACCGGGATGGCGGCCGCGCTGGCGGCCCACGAGAGTGGCCTGTCCGTCCTAATCGTTGAGAAGTCCTCCGTCGTCGGCGGTTCCACCGCACGGTCGGGCGGTGCGCTGTGGCTACCCGCCAGCCCGGTGCTGGCCGAGGCCGGCGCCGGCGACACCGCCGAACGCGCCGAAACCTACCTCAAGTCCGTTGTCGGGGTTAGCAATCCGCCCGCGCGAGCGTCCGCCTTCCTCGCACACCAAGCTCCCGCGGTGGAGATGTTGCGACGCACCACGCCCATGCGTCTGTTCTGGGCCAAGGACTACTCGGATTACCATCCCGAGGCGCCGGGGGGCTCGGCCGCGGGCCGCACGTGTGAATGCCGGCCCCTGGACACCTCCATCCTGGGCGCCTACCGCTCCCGACTACGCCCGGGTGTGATGAAGGTGTCTTTTCCGATGCCCACCACCGGCGCCGACTACCGCTGGCTGAATCTGATGGCCCGGGTCCCCACCAAAGGCCTGCCGGTGGTGGCCAAGCGATTGGCCCAGGGCCTCGGCGGGCTGCTGCTGGGCCGGCGCTATGTCGCGGGAGGGCAGGCGTTGGCCGCCGCACTGTTCTCCGGGGTCTTGCGCGCCGGCATACCCATCTGGACCGACACCTCACTGACCCGCCTGATTACCGAGGGCGGCAGGGTCACCGGCGCGGTGGTCAAACAAAACGGTCGGGACTACACCATCACCGCCGAACGCGGTGTTGTCTTGGCCGCAGGCGGATTCGACCACAACATGGACATGCGGTGGAAGTTTCAGTCCGAGGCGCTGGCGTCACATGCCAGCCTGGGCGCCGAGACGAACACCGGCGACGCCATCCGGATCGGGCAAGAGGTTGGCGCGGCCATCGACCTGATGGAGCAGTCCTGGTGGTTCCCCGCGGTCGCCCCACTGCCGGGCGGGTCGCCGGCAGTGATGCTGGCCGAGCGGTCGCTGCCCGGCTCGCTGATCGTCGACCAAGAAGGTGAGCGCTTCACCAACGAGTCCGCCGACTACATGTCGTTCGGGCAGTGCGTCCTTGCCAGGGAACGTGCCGGCCGCCCGGTGGAAACCATATGGATCGTCTTCGATCAGCAGTACCGCAACAGTTATGTCTTTGCCGCAGAATTGTTTCCGCGGATGCCCCTGCCGCAGGCCTGGTATGAGGCCGGAATCGCCCACAAGGCCGACGACATGGGAGAGCTCGCGAACCTGATCAGTGCACCACGAGAACGGTTCCTGGACACCATCGCCAGATTTAACGACGGGGCCCGCGCCGGCGACGATCCCGATTTCCACCGCGGACAAAGCGCCTACGACCGGTACTACGGCGATCCCACCGTGACCCCGAACCCGAACCTTCGGCCGCTGACCCGGGGCCCGTTCTACGCGGTCAAGATGGTCCTCAGTGACTTGGGAACCTGTGGCGGGCTGCGTGCCGATGACCGTGCCCGGGTGCTGCGCGAAGACGGCAGCGCGATCAACGGCCTCTACGCCCTGGGTAACACCGCCGCAAACGCATTCGGAGCCACCTACCCCGGTGCCGGGGCCACCATTGCGCAAGGTTTGGTCTTCGGTTACATCGCCGCCCGGGACGCGGCCGCAGTCCGCTAGGCCTGCTCGTCCTCCTCGGCGGCCACCTGCTGCTGCTCGACCTCGTGCCAGTAACGCGGACTGGGACGAGGCACCCCGGCCGCACCTCCCGAACGGGCATACGCCTCTTCAGCCGCGTCGAGATCCTTGATCATCTGCTGGGCGAGCTCACGCTCGCTGGCGTAGTAGCGCGAGGCCCACTCCAGCGCCAGACGGGGATAGGCCCATGCATCCAGGGTTTCGGCGCCGTGCGCGTCATGCGCGGCCTGTCGCTGCATACTTTCTGCGAAGTCGACATGCTCTTGCAGTAGCTCCTTGAGCTTCGCCGCGCCGGCCAAATGTCCGAATGCAACACGCAGCAGCACACTGTGTTTCAGCATCGGCGGTTCGGCGGGGCTGTCGTTGGCCCACCTCGTCACTGCTTCGAGCCCGGCCTCGGTGATCTTGTAGAGGCGACGGCTACGCGCGCCGTTGTCGTGATCGAGGCGCGACGTGACCAACCCGAGTTTCTCGAGCTTCTTCAACTCGGCGTAAATCTGGCTGAACTGCGGGCTCCAGTAGAAGTACCGAATACTCCATTCGGTCACCTTCTTCACGTCATACCCAGAGAGCTCGTCCTCGTACGACAAGATGGCCAGGATCGCCCAACTGGTCGCGGCCAGAGAAGTCTTCGCCGCGGGATCCTGGCCGTCCATTTCAAAAGACTAACAACGCGTGCACCACGGCGACGGTGCGCCGACCGCTGGCCGGGAGGCCGAGTTGCGCAGGGCTGCGCGCATCGGACACGCTGCCAGTCACAGCCGACAGCGATGGAGACCGATGAGCGCCTCAGATATCCACGACCACGATCTGCAGGGCGTATACGAGCCCCTGGCCACCTCGGTCCGCACTCTCATCGACGTCACCATTCGCACCGAGGCAGACGCCGCCACCGTGCTCGCAGCCAGACAACTGATTGACGCGGCAAGCCGACAGCTGAGCGCGGCGCTCATGCCGGGCTCTTTCGGTCTCCGTATGGCACCCGACGGGCAAGGTAGTGCCTGGGGGAATGTCGCGATCGGCATCCGCAACCCCGTGGCACCTCCCTTGGTGGTGCACCACGAGCCAGACGGTCACGTGTGGACGGAGTTCGTGCTCGGTGCGGCCTACGAGGGCCCGGCCGGACATGTACACGGCGGCGTGTGCGCGCTCGTGCTCGATCATGTGCTCGGTGCCACCGCGCACCAACCCGGCCGGCCCGCCTACACCGGCACCTTGACCGTGCGGTACGTGCGGGGCACGCGGTTGGGGCCGCTGCGCGCTGAGGCGCGCGTCCAGCGCATCGAAGGAGTGAAAACCTTCGCCGAGGGCGAGATCAGCGATGAGCACGGAGTCACCGTGCAGGCCGAGGGTGTGTTCATCCATCCCAAGCCGCGGCCTCCGTCGGCTGATCTGCGTCCCCCTGACGCCTAGCCTAGTTTGCCGTCTTCGGCGAGAATTGCGGGTTCTCCGGTGTTTACCGCCCACATGGCATTTCGCTGCACAATTCGCCATCCTGCAGAACGCCTTTCCCAGTGGTCGGTGTATTCGCCGTTCGAGTCGAACACGGGGCCCACGAAATCGTCGATGCGCTGATGGCGTGCCTGAACGTAGGCGTGACTGATCGCGCGGTCGCCATCGACATCGACGAATACGCTGCCGATCAGATGCTGGGTTCCGCCGCAGCGGTCCAGGTGACGGCGCAACAGCGCCCGCAGTGCGGCGATACCGTGTTCAACTTGCCCTGAGCCGTAGTCGAACTGGACATCGTCGGCGAAGACCTCGGCCAATGAGTCGAACTTCTTAGCGTCTGCGATTCGAGCGAAGCGGGCAAGCGCGCGGTGTATGTCGCGCTCGTCTAGCAGCGTTTGAAGACGTGACATCGCGTTGAGTGTCGCGGACATCAGGCGTGGGCGCCGCCGTCGACCCGGATCTCGGTACCGGTGATGAACCGGCCGTCATCGGAGGCCACCATGGCGATCACCGCGGCCACCGCGCTCGGATCGCCGAGTATCTCGTTATCCCGGCCGTGAATCAGTGGGGTCTGTTTGGACCACAACCCGAGGTCGTACCCATCGGGCATCTTGTCCAGGGTGCTCATCGCCAAAGCGGTTGCCACCCCGCCGGGTTGGATGTTGACGGCGCGCAGACCCTGCTTGGAGTACTCGAGCGCCAGGGAATGGGTCATTGCCAGCACGCCACCCTTACTGGCGGCGTAGGCCACCATGTAAGGGTGTGCGAACGACGCTGCAGTGGAGGTGAAGTTCACCACGACACCACGACCGGATTCGAGTAGCGCCGGCAGTGCTTTGCGGGCCATCAGGAATGTCCCGGTCAAATTCACCGCCAGGGTGGCGTTCCAGTCGGCGAGGGTGTGTTCGTGGGTGTGCGCGCAGCGCTGGATCGCCGCCGCGTTGACCAGAACGTCCAAGCCAGCCAGTTCGTTGACGGCCGTATCGAGCGCCGCGCTTACCGCGTCCTCGGACGACACGTCTAGGACTGCAGTTGTCAGCCGCTTGCCGGTACCGGCATCGTCGGCAGCTGCCGCAGTGGCGGCCAATCCGTCGGCGGAGACGTCGTATGCCACGACGGTGCCGCCTTCGTCGAGCAGGCGGGCGACGGTGGCCGCTCCGATGCCGGATCCTGCGCCGGTCACGATGATCCTACGATCGGTGAAACGTTCCATTTTTCAACCTCTTTCGGGTCAAGCCAACTGGAATGCGCTGAGAGGGGCCTCAGCGGGATACGCGGCAGGACCACCCAGGTCGTAGGCGGCGTTGAGGGCGCCGATGAACGCCGGGTCGTGCAATGGCGCGGACGGGATATCGAGTTTGATGCCCGTCTTAGCGAGGTTGTCGACCAGCATGTCGATCGCCTTGTCGATGGTCAGATCGTCGGAGCCGTCCATGTTCTTCTTCAATTCGTCGAAGTCGGAGAACACCTCGGCCGACCAGTGCACCAAGAATCGCAGTTCGTCGGTGTGATGCCGGGCAATGACGTGATCATCGTTCTTCAGCAGCCACATATTTCGATCGTCAGGATCCCCGCCGAACACCGTGTCGAACGCCAGGCCGGCAGGCATCTGCTGCTCCAGTGGTCCGTTGGCTTCGCCTCGATGCACCATCATCTCGTTTTGGACCACCACGCCGCGGTTGTACACCGGGGGCAGCAGGCGCCGCGGCTGCTTGAGGGGCCCGTCGGGCCAGTAGGTGAATCCGCTGCCTTCGTCATGGGAGAACCAGGTGATGACCTGGGCCATCTTGATCAGGTAATCCTGGAACAGACCGGACTTACCCATGACGCTAGACAGCCACGTCGGCGCGTTCTCATGCCGCACGCCGCGGAAGCTCGGCGAATCCAGATGCCCGGGATCGCGGTTGGCGCATGGGCCGTTAATGTTGAACAACATCAACTGAGGTTTGGCATACTCGGCGTTCCAGTAGGACTTGGCCATTTCGATGAAGGTCTCGTTGTAGAAGCAGTCGTGCAGCTCCGGGTACAGCACCGCCGAATAGTTCGCGAGGTATCCGCGGAACGTCGGCGTCAGGAACAGATCCAGCGAGGGCGTGAATCCTTCAGGGAACGCTCCGCTCATGGTAGCCATCAGTTCGTCGGCCGAGGCGAAGTGCTGGGCGATGATGAGCTTCCACGGCCCCTCCCTGTGGACAACATCCAACAGTCGCTCGCGTTGGTCGTCGGTGTAGACATTGCTGACCTCGGCCGGCGGCGAGGCGGGTCGCAGCACGTCGGACAGCTCCATCCGCCGTTCATCGGTGAGCATGATGTCTCCTCTGGTCGTTCACTGGTGGGTCGATTGTGGGCTGGATCTCAGTGCTGGAAAGCCGCGTTGTCCGGTGATTGGGACGCCAACGTGGTCAAAACGGCATCGGGTGGGCGAATTTCGCCCGTAGCAGCGCGCCGATCTCGGCGATCGCCAACCGACCGCGCGCCGTCGCGTCGGCGCGCATCAAAAATCCGTGGTACATACCGGGATAGCGGGTCAGCGTGGTCTGCACACCGGCATCGCGCAATCGGGCCGCGTATCGTTCCCCCCAGTCGCGGATCGGGTCGCATGCCGCCGTCGCGACGATCGCTGGAGGCAACCCCGACAGGTCGGCGGCGTAGGCGGGCACCAGGTAGGCGTCATGCGGTGCGCCAGCCCCGCTGTCGGCCAGCTCATGCATGTAGTTGATGTCGTCAAGCGACAGCATCGGGGCGTCGGCCAGCGCGATGATCGACGGCGCGGTCATGTCGCGGTCCAGGCCCGGGTACATCAGGACCTGGGCGCAGATAGCGGGCCCGTCCTGGTCGCGCGCGGCCAGGGCCACCGCGGCCGCCAGGGAGCCGCCGGCGCTGTCGCCGGCCACCGCGAGTCGCGCTGAGTCGATACCCAGCGTCTCGGCATTGTCGGCCACCCACGTCGTGGCGGCGTAGGCGTCGTCGAACTGTGCGGGTGCTGGATTCTCCGGTGCCAGCCGGTAATCGACCGACATCACGGTCGCATCGCTGGCCGCGGCCAGCATCCTGGCCAGTGGTTCGAAGGAATGGTTGGAGCCTAAAACCATTCCGCCGCCGTGGAAATACAGCACGCCTGCCTTGGTGGCGGCGCTCGCGGGTCGATAGAGGCGAACGGGGATCGGGCCGGCCGGACCGGGCGCCACGTGGTCTTCGACGGCAGCCATGGTGGGCATGTTGTCGGGTAGGGGAGCAGACTCGAGGCCGTCGCGGACGGCGGCCAGGCCGCGCTGGCGCATCGGTGCGAGGACGCCGAAGGCGGCGGCCCGGGCGGCGGCGTCGGGGTCCAGTGCGGGTCGCATGATTGTCACTGTGCTGCGGGATCGAATCGGCGTTGTGTCCGTAACGTCGGAGCCCGTTGACTGGCAAGCACATTGGCGCGTTCTGTCATCGCCGCCCCGACATATTCGGGTTGGGTGAGCAGGTAGAACCGGCCTTCGGCGGCCTGGTCGAAGACCACCCGTGCTGCCGCGACAGGGTCCATCGCCTCGGCTTTGATGTCGAGCATCGCCGAGCGCTGGGATTCCGCCGCCGCTACGTCGCCGCCGTCTCCATCGACGCCACCGGCGGATTCGAAGATGTTGGAGACCACCGCGCCCGGCAACACGGCCTGCACGTGGATGTGGTCGTGCCCGGCGTGGGCCACCTCGAGCGCAAGGCATTCGGTCAGCGCCAGCACGGCGTGTTTGCTCATGATGTAGGGCGCCTGCAGGGGAACGACGGCGACGCCGCCAATCGAGGAGAGGTTCCACACCCACGTCGGGATGCCCGCCTCGATCATTCTGGGCAGAAACGCGCGAATCCCGTGGAAGACGCCGCTGACGTTGACGTCGACGACCCGGTTCCAGTTTTCCACCGGGGTGTCCCATAGGTACCCGAACTGCTCGACCCCGGCGTTGTTGACCAGCAGTCGCACCGGACCGACGTCGCCGTAGGTGCGCTCGGCCAAAGCGGCGACGGCGTCGGGATCGCGCACGTCGCACACTGTCGGCAGGGCGCTACCACCCGCTGCGGTGAGCTCCTCGGCCAGCGTGTCTGCCGCTGCGCCGTCGATGTCGGCGAGCACCACCGTCATGCCCAATGCGCTGGCGTGACGGGCCAGCCCGGCACCAATGCCTGCGCCGGCGCCGGTGATGACGGCGACCCCGCCACCAAAGATGTCCCGTGCCGACATCGGGTTTTAGGAGCTCGCCGCGGAGGCGGCGGCTTTAGCGCTGTGCTCGGCGAACGGGATCGAATCCTCGGCGTCCAGGACGACTTTCAACGAGGTGAACACCAGCCCGTCGGGCCCGCGGCGGATGCCGGCGTCGACCACACCGCTGGACACGTCGAAGGGCACCGAATTGGTGATCTGGTTGACATAGAGGTAGAAGCGCACCGTGGTGACATCGCCGTCGGTGCCGGTGCGGAAAATATTGGTGGCGTGGTGGCGCAGCGGGTAGGGGTTCTCGTTGCGGTGCGCGATCATCCATTCGAGGGTCTGGGCGCCGCCGTGCAGTTCGGCGGCGAGCAGATTTTCGAAGGGGCAGTTGCCGGACTCCGACCGGCTGACGTATTCGATCTCGTCACCAAAACGGGCGCCCAGTTCGTGGAAATGGCCCTGGTCGTAGTGGTACCAGAACCCGGCGATGAATTCCTGGACCTCCGACAGCGTGATCTCGTTGCTCATGGCAGCGAGTCAACTCGACTGTGTCGCCGGTTACATCGGTGTTGTCCGATCAGTGGAACATTCGTCAGCCGGTGACCACACCCCACAGTCCGGCCGCACCCGCTTGCAGCGCCGCGTCGGTCACCTGGTCGTCCCAGTGCGCAACCGACCCGAACTCTGAACGCCAGGCCAGCGCGGGCCGGGTGAACTCGTGTAGCCGGTGTTCGCGGGTGGTGCCGATGGCGCCGTGGACTTGGTGGGCGTTGCGGACGACCACCGAGGCTGCATGTCCCGCGCATGATCGCGCCACCGCGACCAGGAAATCAAGGCGGTCCGTCGACCAGTCGCTGTTGATCGCCGCGGTGAGCGCGGCCTCGGTCGCCGACCGAGCGAGCGCGGCCTCAGCGGCGATGTCCGAGATCAGATTTTGAATCGTCTGGAATTTCGCTAGCGGACGACCGAACTGGATGCGCGACGTGGTGTGCTCGATCGAAAGCGCGACGATCCGGTCCAGTGCGGCACATACCTGGATCGCCCGCACCAGAGCCGACTTGAGCCTTAGCTCGGCGACCAGCGCAGCGGTCACGGGCACCCCCGGCAAGGTGCTGACGTCGGCGATCACCGTGTCACGGGGTTCGCCGATCATGTTGGTGCCGCGCGTGATCTCGACAGCACTGACCTCTACGTCGGCCACCCGGTACTTGTCCGCGGTGTGCCACACGACCACGATCCGTTCGGCGCCGTCTGCCCAGGGCACCGCTGTGGCGACCCCTTGACCGTCGAGCAGAGACACCGTACGCACCGCCGCGTTGCACGGTACCCCGGTGGCATCAAGCAGCCAGCACGCCAACAGATCATGCTCGGCTAACGGAATCCGCACGCCGTGACGCACGGCGGCGGACAGCAGTTCGGCGGCCTCGGACCACCCGGCTCCGCTGCCACCGCCGGACTCCGCACCGGTCAGGCGCACCAAACCGAGGTCGTCGAGCGCTCGCCACAGCGTGGGGTCACGGTCGATGATGCCGGCGGCCGGCGGATGGGTGTCGCGGTAGTCGGCGAAGACCGCGTTCATCATGTCGACCACGGCCGTGTCGACGCCGATTGCGGTGAGCTCCGTGGCGCTCATCGCATCCCCAATCCGCGGGCGATTACTCCGCGCAACACTTCGTTGGTCCCGCCTCGCAGGGTGAAACCCGGACGCTGATCCACCGCGGCCGAGACCAGCTCGACGAATGCGAGATCGGAGCCGACGCCGTCGGCATGCAAGTCCGCGAAGTCGGCGATGTCGCCCTCGGTGGTGGTGCCGAGCACCTTGACCACCGCGGCGGGCACGTCGGCGGGATCGTGGCGCTGCAGCGCTCCGGCCACCGCACTCGACATCTGGTGCAGGCCCGCGATCCGGGCCACCAGCCGGCCCAGGTCGTTGCTTCGGGCCACGCGGTGGGAGGCCATCTGCTCGGCGGTGGCCGCGAGCAGCATGAAGGTGGACAGGAACCGCTCGGGTCCGCTGCGCTCGAAGGCGAGTTCGGAGGTCACTTGCTGCCATCCCGCCCCGATCTGGCCGAACACCATGGCGTCGGGCACGTACACGTCCTCGAGGATCACTTCGTTGAAGTGGTGGGCGCCGTTCATCGAGATGATGGGGCGGATCTCGACGCCCGGACCGCGCAGTTCCACGATGAACTGGCTCAGGCCGGCGTGACGGTGCGCGGGGTCGATCGGCGCGGTGCGGGCGAGCACGATGAACGCGTGCGCACGGTGGGCGCCGGAGGTCCAGACCTTCGTGCGCGTGAGC
>Ga0224557_1001634_pt1 | contig 21017 bp, 16 predicted proteins | sample 714S31014metaG_FD_180677 | JGI IMG/M metagenome (GOLD analysis project Ga0224557, IMG submission 180677) | Peat soil microbial communities from Stordalen Mire, Sweden - 717 S3 10-14 | ecosystem: Environmental > Terrestrial > Soil > Wetlands > Peat | place: Sweden: Norrbotten County, Stordalen...
ATTGGCAAGAGGTCCCCAGTTTGCGCCGAAGGTCTGGCCCTTGCCAAAGGGGAGTCTATACTCACCACTGAAGATCAGGTTATGTCGAATGTCTGAGTCGGACGTGGCATATTCAGCTGTCAGATTGTGCGGATTCTGCGGCACGTCGTTGTTGATGTGTCCCAGGTCGAACGGCGCCGGACCGTTGTCGAGGCTGTGCCCATATGTGTAGCTAAGGAGGAAGGCCGTGCTGCGCGACATCTGTCGCGTCAGCTTGACTTGCATTGAGCTGTAGTTGCCGTTTCCCACGTCATTCAGATACTGAATCTGGCCGAGATAGGTGGTAATGTACGTGTCGTAATTCTTTGAGCCCTGTGATTGATTGGGATTCGCATTGATGTCGCCAAGCATGTAGGAGAGATGCCTGGAGATGGAGCCGACGTAGGCAACATCCAGCGCGATCGTCCGGCTCAACTGGCGCTGTACGGCCAGGTTGAAGGAGCCTGTCGTGCCGGTTCTGAGCTTGGGATTCACAGCGTAGGTGGTTTCAAGATTGCCGTTGACCAGATTCTGAGGCTGGATATAGCCGGCGTTTGGAATGTCGATCGTAGTGTTACGTGGGACTCCGGTATCCAATTGGTAAGGCCAGACCTGCGGAGAAGATGGAGAGACGCCCCAGGGCCAGTTCGAATACGTAGCCTGAGTCGCGAATGGATTGTTCTTGGTCAGGAAGTCTTCGCGGCCGTCGTTCTCCGGCGAGAAGAAGATACCGCCGCCGCCACGGATCACTGTCTTTGGGTCGATGATGTACGCAAAGCCCAGGCGTGGCGAGTAGTCGTCCTTCCGCGGCTTGATGATGCCTGGCGAAACCCCGCTGCGACCAGCGAGCACAATGTTGCCGCTGGCAAGATCGTAATTGGACATGTAGTTGTGGGCCTCGGTCCAGGGATCCTGATACTCGAAGCGCAGGCCGAAATTTAGCGTCAGTTTTGGAGTGGCTTTCCAGGAGTCCTGAGCAAAGAAATCCAGGTTCCAGCTCTTGGTATGTGGATTCGTGAGTTGCAGCCCCATGCTCACGGCCTCCGGCAACCCGAGCACAAGGTCGGCAATGTCCGACCCGCCTAGCCAGTTCCATCCGTTGTCGAGACACCAGTTGGAATAGCAGGCATAGTATCCCCAGTAGGAGGCGGCCGCAGTTTCAGCGTACCCCCAACTGCCAAAGTAATCGTAGCCGGTGGGGAAGAGCGAGAAGTCAGGATGGGAGTTCAAGAGGCGGAGGTCTGTCCCAAACTTGAGCTCGTGGCGGGGAAGTCCGCTCCAAGTGTAGACATCGGAAAACTGATAATTCCCGTCCAGCACGTGGTAGGGCTTCCAGGTCGAGCCGCCGGCCTCGTAGCCATCGGCCAGATAGATTTGAGGAAATCCGATCGTGGCGCTGTAACCGTTGACGGCCACGTTGCCGAGTCCGTACTTCGTCGAGTAATCGGTCCCGTTCAGCAGGCTGTACTGGTCCTGTGAATAGCGCAGGTAGCCGAAGCGGACCTCGTTGAGCGCTGTCGGACTGATAATGTGGTCGCAGGTCAGCGAAAGCGACTGCGCACCGGAATACTCCTTTGTCGCCTGGTCGGCATCGCCGGCACCCGGCACCACCTTTTGGCCATAAAAGGGATCGTTGGCCAGATAGTAGAACGATTGCCAATGGTAAACCGCATACAGCCGGTCACTTGAAGTGATCACCTGGTCGAATCGGGAATCGACCTGATCGTTGTTGGTGTTCACGGGTGTGTGGGCTGCGAAGTTGCGGAACCAACCGTTATGCGTGCCGGTCTGATTCGGTTGGGGAAAGAAGTTGATTAGCGTGTTCATGCCTGCCTGGCTCTCGCGCGACTTGGGAATGATGTTGCCGTCGAACTGCTGGGTCGACCAACCATAGTTTGCAACCGTGATATTGGGATCGAAGATGGGATCGACGGTTCCTGCTGCTGGATACGGGTTGCCGTCAGTCCCGACGCCCGGCATTCCAGCGTTGGGGTCCACCAAGTGAGAGAAGTCCACATCGCCGTTCGGCATGATATCGAAGAGCCCGAAGGGAATTGTGGACGTGATGTAGTCCCACGCGTCCTTATTGCGCATACCCTCGTAGGCTCCAAAAAAGAATGATCGGTCCTTGAAAACTGGGCCGCCCAATGTGCCTCCGAAGTTGTGCTGCTTGAGGGTCGGAGCAGGTTGGGGCGTATCGACGCCGGGAATGGTCGAACGCGCGGTCATGAAATTGGGGCGGAAGAATTCAAAGGCGTCCCCGTGAAAGGTGTTTGTGCCGGCTTTGGTCTGGACAGCGATCACGCCGCCAGCGGCGTTGCCAAACTCGGCGTTATACGCGGCGGTCAGCACCTTGAATTCTTCGACCGAGTCCACGTTGGGCGTCACGGACACGTCCTGGGAGCGGTTGGTGGTCGACTCTATGCCGTCGAGTTGGATGGAGTTGGCATATTCGCGCTGGCCGCTCACAGAGAGGGAAAAGCTGTTGATGCTACCGCCCACCACGGACACCCCGGGGACCAACAGCGTGAGGTCATAGAAGTTACGGCCGATCAGCGGCAGGTCGGTGATTGCATCGCCGCCGATGACAGTGCCTACCTCAGCGGTCTGCGACTGCAATACGGGAGGCGCTTCGGTCACTTCCACTGAAGCGGAGACGTCTCCCACCCTGAGACGGAAATTGAGCGCCATGTGCTGGTCGATGGCCAATACGGCATGGGTGAGCTTTGACTGTGCAAATCCGGGTGAAGTCGCGATCGCGGAATAGATGCCGGGAGGAACGCCCAGGACCGTATAGTTGCCCGACTCGTCGGTCAACCCTGTAAATGTAACTCCTTTATCTTCATCAATGAGGGTAATGGTTGCGCCTCGAATGAGTGCGCCCGTCAAATCAGTTACCTGGCCCACGATTTGGCCGGCTGTGGCCTGCCCGCAACTTGGAATGGCAGCAGTCATTAACCAGGCAACTGCGAACAGCACTCCACGCAAAGAACGGCTGCGAACGAACATTGTGTCCTTCACGAGTGGGCCTCCCCAAAAGGCTATTCAGAATTTACGGCCCGGCAAAACCACCAGTCCCAGAAAGATTATCCCCGAAATCCCGTCGATCCCGTATAGAAATGCAAAGCATGGCCAGCCCACCGTGGCCTTCCCGGTGATTTGTAGAGGTGAGGATGAGACATGCTGGAATTGCTGATGCGGGCATTGGAAGAGCGATGTGGATTCTTTGCTGGAAGCATCCAGATTACCGGGCAGCGTCGGTGTTTGCGAACTTTGGAGAAGGCAGTGCACGCAAGAGAATGATACGTAGAGTGCTGATATCCTCTTCATCAGTGTTGAGTCTGGCGCTCGATACCGAAGTCTATGGCGCTGATCGTCTCCGGTCTTTTGCGCTGATTCGGAATTACTGGAGTAGGTCTTCGGTATCGCGTTGAAATGTTGCGAAGCGATCTTGCGAGTGCCCGCTCATGGAGTGTTATGGAGAGTACGTCTGGCGTTCGGTTGCCTGTGTTGATGTATCACCATATCGGGCCGAGGCATCCGCAAACGCACTACGAATTGACCATCGAACCTAAGCAATTTGCGCGACAGGTGCGGTGGCTGGTGAAGAACGGCTACACGGGCATTCGGGCCTCGGACTGGCTTGCCCGGAAGCAGCATGGAACTCCCTTGCCGAAGAAGCCGGTACTTCTGACATTCGACGATGCTTATGCCGATACGTTCGAATACGCGCTTCCGATCCTTGCTCAATACAATTTCAGTGCGACAGTCTTCGTTGTGAGCGCGATGGTCGGACAGAGAGACGCATGGAATGAAAGCGAAGTCAGCAAGAGCGTGCTGAAGCTGGCAACGCGCGAGCAGATCCTCGCGTGGTCGCTGCGGGGCATGGAGATGGGCGGCCACGGCCAGGTGAGGTTCTCGCGCTTCGATGGAAGGACACCCAACGCGATCGCATTGTCGTAGACGAACGTGTCTACGACGATGAGTTCGACAACGTGAAGACGGATGCCGGCAGGCGTGAGGTGCCGTTCGACAAGCACGGCGTCATCCTCGCGGCGATACAGCGAATGTGGGCTAGGAACAAGAAGTTCCGTAAGCCGGACGATCTTGTCTTTGCCAACAAGTTTGGCAGGTCTATTGATCGGCATAACCTGCTTAACCGGCAGGTGAAACCGGTGGCCGAAATGCTGGGGCTACCCAAGACAGTTGACTTCCGGAGCTTCCGGACCATGCACGCCAGCCTGATGCGGCGCTTCGGCGCACGTCTTGAGGTTGCCCGTGACAACATGGGTCACTCAGGAAGCACCGGCAGCATCACGTTGGATGTCTATTCGAAAACGTGGTGGAACGAGCGTGTCGAAGCGGTAACCCGAGTCGTCGAAGCCGTATTTGCCGAACAGGATGAGGAAGAGAAGAAGAGGGTCGTCACTCCGCTCAAGGGCCTCCCCGACGACGAAGTTGGCGATGACTGGGAACCCTTTTGGGAGCCCCAAGCTGTTTAGCCTTGCCAGATTTCAATGTAAGTGATTGAAAATAATGGTCGGGGCTGGACGACGATTCTAGAAAATTTCTGCTTCGCCCCAGAGCATTTGAGGCCGTAAAGTTTACTCAATTCTCGGACATTCGAGGGGACATTTCGCGATAAGGCAACTCACCACTGGTTTGAACGCAAAGCCCCTTCTCGGCAATACGGTAATGCACGAATGCGCCTCGCTCAAGAGTCTCTTGCGAAAGTGCGGCACGCAATGCCGCAGCCGCTTCTGCATCTCGTGCCAGCAACATTAAGAATCCGCCTCCGCCTGCGCCTGCCAATTTGGCGCCGTGAATCCACGGCCGAGCCCGGTCGAGAATTGCATTGATCGGCGCATTAGCCGTATGCGGATCCAGCACCTGATTCAATCGCCAGTGCCGGTCCATCAACTCACCCAAATACTTCCAATCGCCTTCGGCCATGGCGTACGACATTTCCACGGCCAGTGTCTTAATGCTGTGCAGCACCTGAATTGTCGCCGCTTCGCGCGCCAGATAGCGCGATACCACTTGGCGCAGAAGATCCTTTGCCATCCTTTGAATGCCGGTGTTGTAGAGCACCAGCAGCTCGCAGAACTCTTCTCTTCGTTCCTCGCTCCAGGCCACTGGTTGCACACGAATGCGCTGTCGCAAGCCGGGTCCGGTAATGAGAAGTTTGGCCCCCGGAAAAATACCGCCCGCCTGATCCTGCCAGCCGCCGCCAGTCGTCATTCGCTGCTCGAGTTGCATTACAGTTTCCGACAGAGCATGATCTCCCAGTTCACGCCCTGACATCACTGCTAACGCACGGATCACAGTTGCAGCCAGAATGCTGCTCGTACCCAGACCCGAACCGATCGGCAACTGCACCTGACATCGGATCTCGAGGCCGCCGCCCAGTTCGTTCAGAATCTCTTGCAGGGACTGACCCTTCACCGGGATACCATGCAGTTGCAGCGCGGCGCGTGGAATGGAGAACACCGAGCCCGGCCCACATGGTTCCAGCAACTCCTCCGCGCTTCGATATTCGGCTATCGCGTCATGGCCGTCCGCACGGCATCGGATCACGGTCTCGTCAATGCGCCGGATCTCTGTTGCAATCGGATATGCCCCATCGATCTCGAGTGCACAATTGAGCACCGTGCCGCCCCAATCGAAACAAAACGGCGGCGTATCTGACCAGCCACCGCCCAAATCGATTCGCGGTGGCGCCGAAACACGAACATGCTCGAATCGCCAGCGGGCGGGCCTCAGTTCCACATCACCGGCGGTCCCCTCGCGCACCGCATCCTGAATACAGGTGAAAGCCTCTCCCTCCGCCAACCTCGCCTCCTGCTCAAACCCGGCACGGTTCAGCAATCGGTTTGCCTGCATCAGATAGCTGGCCGCAAGAGTGAAGTCTTGCGGGCTACCTTTGCGCAATTGCTCTGCGTGCATCCTGAGCGAACGTCCAGCTGCAGCGGCCGGCGCCAACCCCGGCAAGTTTGCGAGTAGCGGACGCAGGTCGGTGCCCGACTCGGCCAACTCGATAACTGTGTCTTGCCAGATCCCCTGCAAACGGTGGTTGCGTGCCTCGGCCAGAGCCTTTCCGTTGGTACCCTGTGCGCTCTCAGCTAACGACATGCGCCACGCTGCGCGCCAGCGATCCACGCCATACTCGCTCGCGTACCCCATCATCCACTGCGCACACGCCCATGCATCGTCTGGCATCGTCACCGGAAACAGAGCGGCCGTCCACAACGTTGGCGCCTCACCGGAAGCCCAAACCTCTTCTCTACGCAGTCCTAGCCGTTCAAACGATTCCAAAATCGGCCGGCTGAACCAAGTGGCACTCTCGAGCGTGTCTTTTGGATTGTCCTCAACCCCATACGTTCGGATCACCCAGCCACCACCAGCGGCCCCTGCAACCGGCAGTTGGTGAACCACCGTGTCTTCGGGGACTTCCACCGGCCCGCTTAATCCTGTAAGTCCATGCAAGATCGCGCCGCGGCTGGCCTGCACCGGTCCGCTCAGGTCGCATTCCAGGATGACCGCTTCATGCCCGACCTTGCATGCACCGCCAATCACGCTGTCGAGAATGCCGCCCGATCCCGCTGCCAGCGTCCGGAAGGAGCGCGTCGTCCCAACATGGATGAACTCGCCCTCCACTACCGCGCAGTGGAATCCTACAGGCCGATCGGGGGCACGCAGGACTCTAGCCAGTTCCCACCAGAACGGTCCCGCGTCGTCCTCCGGCTTCCACTGGCCTGTCAGCCCTCGCGTGATTTGATCGTAAAGATCAACTGCCGGCAGTGTGCTGAATCTCGCCAGATCTGTGAGCGACGCCGTGAGGTCGGCGTCAAACCGTAACAACCCGATGTCGACGGCGACCCGCCCATCTTCCATCATTCCACCCGCTGCTTTCATCTCCGTGGCCGTCGGCTTCTGCAGAAATGTATAAACCTGATCCTCCTCTCCCACGACATAGACACCGTGATGGCTTCCCGTCTCCATATCGAGCCGCATCGCAACGCCCGTCGCGCCCGGCCGGTCCCATCGCACGCAGCTCGCGTCGAACCGCAATACCACATCGCCTGATGCCACCAACAGTCCATTCGGAATCCCCTCTGCCCACGCCGCCGACAGCGTGAGTGTTTCGTCAAAAACCGTCGTCGTTCCGCGTAACCGTGAGCGCGAAGGCAGGACGCCAAACAACTTGCCCGCGGGCGAGTATTGCGGCAAACGACGTGAGTCGCCCCCGGAGTGAACCAGCAAAGCCTTGTGATGGCCCCACCACTCCCTGTCTTTCCCCAGAACACGCAACGCGTTCATGGTTGCTCCGCCGCTACCCACCCTTCGGTCGTCCGGGTCGGGGACGACTACAAACTCTGCCTCCTTCGGCAGCATCCCAGACAAGCTCCGACGCTCGATCTCGTCGCGATACAACTCCGCCTGTCGCGCTGAAGAGGCGGTAATCATCACAACATCCCAATTCTTCACCTTGATTCTCCGAACAGAGAGCGAATCACATACCTGTCGATTGTCCTCCGCAGACCAATCTCATACGATGCTTCGGCCCCAAACCGCGACTCCAGCTCGGGCCGCCGCAAGTTCAGACACTGGCGCAGCGGGACATTTGGGTGGCACGCGTCCCACACGGTCCGGCCTGGGAAGCAGGTCATGGCCGCGGCGGTCGTCACCAGAGTCGCTAGAAGTGTGAGGCCATGGACTTCGTGACCTTTCGCTTGAAAAGACTCCGCCAAGTTAGGGCCATCCTCGTAAATGCAGCCCGAAATTAGAGCACTTATCATTTGTGGCATGATCCTTCAAATCCGGAAAATCAGAGCTTGTTTGTTCTGCCCTCTGTGGGTTCCGGAAATTCTGGCACGCTAATTCCAGAAATTCTGGCACGATTTTGATTATCCGACAAGGCCTGTTCTAGGTTAATGTGGCTGGTTCTTCCGGAAGGCCCATCGAGGTGGATGAATCGTCCGTGCTCAAGTATCCTGTCCAGAATTGCCGCGGCCATATCCTCGTCATGTAGGACCTTTCCCCATTCGCTGAGGGGTTTGTTGGTGGTGAAGATCATGGGTCTCTTGCGCAGATGACGGTCATTGACTACATGAAAGAGCACATTTGCGGCATCCGGTCCGTAGGCAAGATATCCGACCTCGTCAACGATCAGAACGTGAGGGTGGGTATAGGTTTCCAGCGACTGCTGCAATTGTCCCTTCCTGCCGGCATTGGAGAGATCTTCGATCAGCTTTGCGGCCGTAGTGAAGTAGGTTTCGAAGCCGTTCTGAATGGCGCGATAACCGATAGCCACTGCCAGGTGTGTCTTGCCGCGGCCGGTTTTACCGTACAGGATTAGGGAACGCCCCTCAGTGACAAAGTCCGGTCCCAGATAGGAGCCGAGCAGAGCCTGACGAAGTGTAGATTGCAGGCTGAAGTCGAACTCATCGATGGTCTTGAAGAAGGGAAAGTGGGCGCTGCGGGTCAAGCGCTGCAGGCGGGTTTGCTTGCGATGCGCCACCTCTTCTGCCAGCAGCAGAGCGAGAAAATCCCGATAGGACCAGCTTTCCTTCTCGGCCCGATCCACGACTTGCTGGTAGATGCGGCGTGTATGTGCCAGGTTCAGCCGCCGGAACAACGGCTCCAGCTGCCCTTCGGAGAGTTTTGGAGTTTCCGGGTTCTGCTGCGGACTGTGATTTTTACTCGTCATAGCTACCTCCACAGAAAGATTTGGCTCCACAGTGTGCGACCTTTTCCTTCCTAGACGATGCATCCACCGCGGTCCTCGCCGTCAAGGGTTCGCTCACGCCGCGCCTGAAAAACGGCGCGCCCTTGACCGCTGCGGGCCGCCGCGAACCCGCTCCGCCAGGGAGGAAAAGGAAGAAAAAATGCCTTTCATATTTCAATTTCATTGGATCGTCTCCGGAAAGCTCAGCCCAGGTTGTAGAGACCGTTCCACATACGAAGCGCCAAATACCTGCTCTCTCAGGCCGGATTCCATAGCCAATCGCAGTACTTGCGGACCATGATCCTGCAAGATGACATGCAGACGATCAACATCCTCAAACCACTGTCGGGGGCGGCGATGCACGATCTCGGTCAGATAGCGAATCGCAGGTTCTCCCAGCTCCAGCAACTGCTGACGCTTCAAATAGCGCTTGCCTCGCTTGCCGGATACGGCCGCCACCAGAGCGGCGCGATGCTCGGCCAGTGAGGACCCTTCGTGGGCGACGAATTTCCTCGGGTGAACGGCTTCATGGCGCCCGGCCACGATGCGCACCCGTTGCGCGTACAAGTACAACGTGGCCGGCATGCTGATCGACTCCGGCGGCATGGAGTAGGCATGGCCATCGTGCAGTACCGTTCCCGTCGGCCCTACATAGACGGGTATGCGCAGAGCAAGTTCTTCCGGTTGGACCTTCAGGGGACGAAGCCGAGTTCTCTCTTCGGCCAGGCGCAAGGCTGGGATCACTCCCGTCGCCCGGCTCGGACGCTCCTCGTTCACCTCTCGATGCCAGTCCCGCAGTTGCTGGCGAAGATCCTGCTCATCGTGAAACCGTCGCACCTTGAAGAAGGAGGACTTGACGAAACCTACAAGGTTCTCCACGCTGCCCTTTTGCTGCGGACTGTAAGGCCAGCACAACTCCACACCGATGCCCATCTCCAGCGTTGCGTAGGCGAAGACTGAGTTCCACTCTGTCACCTCGCCGTTCTTCTTCCACGCCAATGCAATCGTCTTGGGCCGGTCGAAGACACACTGCAAGGGTGCACCACCCCAGCTGGCCAGATGTTCGGCCAGCCCCCGGACCAGACTCTCCACTGCCTCGTCCTCAACCAGGCTTACGCACATGTAACGCGAGTACTTCAATCGAGAAGCAAAGAAATGAACACGCCGGCTGCTTCCATCGACGAACTCAACTTCCACCTGACCAAAGTCGTGCTGGCTGAACTCTCCGGCAAGACCCTCGAAGCGAACCAGTGGCTTGGATGACTTGGGACGAAGCGAAGATATCAGTGAGTACAGCGCTGACTTGCCTCCCTGATACCCCGCTTCCCGAACACGACGCAAAATCTCAACAGAGGAAAGATCCGGAACCTGCTCCAGAATCTGCATCACCGGTTTCCGGAAACTCGCCACCTGGCTCGGACGCCCAATCTGTCGCTGCGCACGTTCCAACCCATCATCGATTTGCATCACAGGGCCTTCTTGCGCTACCCGCTTTACCGAACGCAACGAAGCACCGCTCAAGCGCGCCACTTCTACCTTGCTATGGCCCGCCTTCAACAGAATCTCGATCTCATGTCGCTTCAGCATCCCCAACATCCTCCCCCCTCCGCTCCCGGACACACCGGTGCATAGAGGGGTTTTACCGCTTGAAGGAATCTTTAGGCGTGCCAGAATTTACGGAAGAAAGGGGGTCAGAATTTACGGAACCGACAGTAACCGGATAATGTTACCAGGTAACCTAAGCCGCTAATCGACCTTACCCCTTGAACATTTGATATCAAGAGACAGAATCCGGCGTAGGCAAGATGAGTCGAACTCCTGGAATGCGCGCCGAAATAGCGAAGAAGCGCACGGCTGAAAGGTGAATCGCAAAATTAATCCGGCAATTCGCGGCGAGCGACAGAAGCGACGCCGCTGTGCGCTACGCCTCATCCGTGAACCGGTGGCGTGCAGAAGTCGAAACTGCTTTAGGCATTACCTGCTTCGTAATCTCACTGCGGTGCAACCCAACCTGTGGAGAGTTCCACACGAACAGGTACAGTGCCAATGTTCTGACTGTCGGACTGGGCGGATACGATAAAGTTCTGCCAGCCCGGCACTTTGGTCTCCGGCGCTGTGGCCTGAATCCGTTGAAGATACCGAGTGTGCGGAGCGATCGAAACCGCATGGGCAGGTTCTACTTTCCATCCCTCCGGTGCTTGGACTGAGAGCTCTACGCTGATCGCCGTTTCGAGGGGATTCTCGATAATCAGTGGAATTGCGAGGATGCCGCCAACCTTAACCGTGACTTCAGTGGGAACGATACTGGCCAGATGGTCGAGGCCATGCGCCTGCCAGAATATATGGTAGTAATTCCATGGATCCCCTATCCTGACGGATGGACTTGAAGCCAGGACCGGTGTAAATCCAGGTGCAGGCTGAAAGGGAATTCCTCCCGGCACTACGCCGGCAAAGACGTCATCGGTGACTCCGGAGGGCACCAGGGATTTTCCAAAGATCAACTTCATATCCTCGGTTGCCAATTGCACGTAAGGGTCCTGGGAATTCTCCACGGTGTTGCTTTCAATCGCGCGAGTCAAATGATCTCCGCCCTGTGTTCGATGATGAGCGTACATCTCGACGGCGATCCTGCCATAGCTCAGACGATGTGAAGGGGAGATCTCCTTCGACGAGTACTGCGGTCCCTGGCCTGCGAAAATATCGTGCGTGGGATTGTAAAAATAGTAGATCTTTTCCGGCTGCCAAGGCCGGAGTCCCTCGGTGAGACTCATGTTCTTGTCCGGATTGCTGGCAGGCGAAATCTGTTCAGAAAATGCGCTGAGATCTCCGGCCAAGTCAAAAGCCTCAGTGGCCAGTACGCCGGCAGCCTGATGATCGGCATGGTTTTCGCCCGTCGTGAAGTCAGGCAGGAACGTCAGAATCACCGAAGGTCTGGTCATGCGAACGATCCGGACCAATTGCTCCAGACAGGAACCGTGCCCCCAGTGTCCAAGAGAATTGAGGACATTCTGGCTAAGCGTATCGCGGCCGGTAAGAAACCAGACATTCGTGATGCCCAAGTAGCCCACCGCCTGGCGCCCCTCCATTTCACGAATGTTGCCCATTGCCATGGCTTGTTCCGGACCAACTTCGTTGATGCTGCCTTCACCATGAGTTCCGAATACCACAGCTACACGTTTGTGTTCGTCATACACTTCTCGCGCCAGATACGCGTCGACCAACGTTTCATCGTCGGGGTGCGCAACAACCACAAGAATGTCCGCCTTGAGGCGCGGATCCGGCGGACGGTCGTTCGCGGTATAACTGTCAGGCTCCGAGGCAGCCGCATTCTGCCCTTTCGCGGGATTGGAATTGAGCACACCAAGAACTGCTGTGCCAAAGATGATTGCTCTGATGAGACCGATTGACATAGTCATCCATCCTTACTTCGATCGCCGCGGTCCTGCGCAAATCTGCAGCCGACCTTTTGCAAAAGGAGGCCGAGTGTCGAATGTCGCGAAATCCAGGTTGGAAGTATCAAACGACGGCCTTCCCAATTGCTTCACGTTGTCCGCATCCGCGGATGCAGACGGACGTGCAGCTCTAAGTGGAATCACGGACGATTAATTTCAGCGGTACCAGGATGCGTCTCGGTTCGGGCGGGCCAGGACGCTTTTGCAAGTTGAGGATCTGTTCCATGGTTGCCGCGGCCAGTTTGGGCACGTCCTGATCGACGGTGGAAAGCGGCACCTGGAGCGCATTCCAGAAAGAAAGCCCGGCCAGGTTCGACACCCCGATGAGAGCAATATCACCAGGAATTGCAAGGCCAGCTTCTGCCACCGCCTTCTGTGCACCCGATGCAATGATGTCGTTGAAGCAGAAGATGGCGTCCGGTCGCGGATTCAGGGTCAATAGCTTCTGCATTGCGGCATAGCCGCACTCTTCTCCCCGCTCATCCCCGGACTCGACGAAAATAATGCGGTCCGCCTGGATCTGGCGCCCATGGCTCTTCAAAGTGGTTTTGTAACCATCAAGTCTGCCATTTCCGATGCTGAGGCTGGAAAGACCGATGTGCGCAATGCGTTGATATCCGCGCTCAATCAAGTGCTCGGTGGCCAGTCTGCCAATGGCCTTGTCGTCGGAGCCGACGAAATGCACGTTCAATCCGCGAATCGGACGATCCAAAAGCAAAAAAGGGACCCCTGCCCCATGAATGCTTTTGAAGATGCTGCTCGATTTCGAGTGCTCGCTCGAAGCCAGCACTAGAGCGTCGATGCGGCGCGCTAGAAGGGCCTCGATTTCCTGCAATTCGAGCACCGGGTCTTCGTCCGACGAGGAGATCACGAGGCTATACCCAGCCTCGCGCAAACTGCGCGCCAATTCTTTTGCAATCGCCGCAAAAAAAGGGTGCATCAGGTCAGGCACGACCATGCCCACCAGGTAAGTGCGGCCTGTGGCCAGGCTACGGGCCGCCAAGTCCGGACTGTAATTCAATTCCTTGGCGCGCCGAAGTATGCGTTCGCGCATTGCGCTGCTGATGCGGCCCTGATTGCGCAGGACCTTTGACACCGTAACCACCGATACGCCGAACTCCGCCGCAATATCTCGCATTCTAATGGCATCGCGCGTTCGAATAGACATGGCTGGAAGTGACACCTCGAAAGCTGCAGGAGTTGCTGTGCAGTTGACCTTGACAGCCTCAAACAAAGACTATATCATTCGACCCAAATTGGATTACCGGTTACCCATTACCACATCCTAGCCTCGGAGGCAGTGGTCTTTTTTTAGGGAGATCTTATGAATCTGAATCAGACTTGCATCATGATCGCAAACGGCGACTTGCGCATTGCCGCGAACCAGGGCACCTGGTCTACGCAGCTGCGAGCTGAGCAGGAGATTACCCGTGCCGCAGCCCGGTTGGGCGTAAAGGTCGAGAGAGGACATGAGTTGGATCCGGTCGAGGGACACGGATTCATCAAAAGCCAGAAACACGGAATTCAGGTCTTCAAGGACATTCCTCGTGACGCGCCGCTCATCGTGGTAGAGACCGTTTGGCAATACAGCCAACATATTCTTCCCGGATTGTTATTTCACCGTGGTCCAATCCTGACGGTAGCAAACTGGAGCGGCGAATGGCCCGGCCTCGTGGGACTGCTGAATCTGAATGCATGCCTGACCAAGTTAGGGGTTCCATACAGCACGCTTTGGAGCGGGAACTTCGAGGACGAGTGGTTTCTTACGAGATTGAAGCAATGGTTTGAGGGGAAACCCATCCGCCACGATGCGAGCCACGTCAAGAGTATTGCGGAGTTTGTCCTGGCCCCGGATGTGGAACAGATGGCCGCAGCACTGGCTTCAAATCTTCTTCAGGACAAGGCGATCCTGGGAGTTTTCGATGAAGGGTGCATGGGCATGTACAACGCCATCATCCCGGACGAATTGTTATCTCCGATCGGTATATTCAAAGAACGGCTTAGCCAGTCGGCGCTCTACTTTGCGATGACGCAAGTGAGCGATCGGGAAGCCAGGCAAGTGCGCCAGTGGTTAGACGCGAAAGGGGTTCAGTTCCAAACTGGTCCCGATCCGGAGAATGACCTTACAGACGACCAGGTGCTACAGCAGTGCAAGATGTATATTGCCGCTTTGCGGATCGCCGATGAATTCGGCTGCGACGCGATTGGCATCCAGTATCAGCAGGGGTTGAAGGATCTTGTTCCGGCGTCGGACCTGGCAGAAGGATTGCTCAACAATTGTGATCGTCCTCCGGTTCAATCGTCCCGGGATGGACGGACGTTATTCGCGGCCAAGGCGCTGCCCCATTTCAACGAGGCAGATGAATGCGCCGGCGTGGATGCCCTGCTTACCAATCGGATTTGGACCGGACTTGGGTTCGACCCGGAGACCACCCTGCACGACATACGGTATGGAGAAGATTTCGAAATAGATGGCAAGAATGAATTTGTTTGGACGTTTGAAATTTCCGGCGCAGTGCCGCCGCAACATTTGATCGGGGCCTATCAAGGCGCAGTCTGTGTACGCCAACCCAGTATGACTTTTCACATGGGAGGCGCTACCATCAAGGGCATCTGCAAGCCAGGCGAGGTAGTATGGAGCCGAATTTTCGTAGAGGACAACCGGCTTAAGGCAGACATCGGCCGGGCGAAGGCAGTCGAGTTGCCAAAGGAAGAAAGTGAACGCCGCTGGCAAATGACCAATTGGCAATGGCCCATGATGCACGCGGTGCTGTACGGCATCACCCGCGATCAGATGATGGCAAGGCACAAATCAAATCACATTCAAGTTGCATATGCACCGGACAAGAGCTCTGCCAATCGCACACTAGCGGTCAAGGCCGCAACTTTTTCGCGATTGGGAATCGAAGTGAATATCTGCGGAACGATGCACGGCCTTCAAGACAAGATGGCCGATCCAAGTAAATCAGAGGCTGCGGTGAGCGCTTTAAGACAGTGATCCGGGTGATCCCGGCTTGACGCGCCATTCTGCGCGTCGGCGGCCTGAATGGTCAGAAGCAACTATTCCTGTGAACCGAAGACTTAGCATTTTTTCATCCTGATCTTGGGTGCATTCTGCGCGCACCGATATCCAGGGAAATGTCTCAAGAGTATTTGCACGGGCGGAAAGACATTCATCTGCACACGAGTGTTCGGAGGAAGACATTTTGACCGAGAGTAAGGTAAGTACGCCGGCTTCTCCCGCGCCCAATCCGAATGAAGTCAGCAAAAGTCGATCCGAAGGCAGCGTGCTCTATTTGACGTTTGTCTGCTCTGTGTCGGCCCTGGGTGGGGTGCTTTTCGGGTTCGATACGGCGGTCATTTCCGGGACCCTCACCGCGCTGAAGAAGCAATTCGCGCTAGGCACGGCGATGGAGGGCTGGCTGGTAAGTTCCGCCCTCGTGGCGTGCGCTTTGGGCGCGATCGTGGCCGGGTCCCTTGCCGATCGTTTTGGGCGCAAGTTGGTATTGCTCTTTTCCGGGTTGCTCTTCGTAATTTGCAGTGTCGGTTGCATGCTCGCATGGAACCTCGATGTACTCATTTGGTCACGGTTTGTCGGCGGACTCGGAGTGGGACTCGCGTCGATGGTTTCTCCGCTCTATATTTCGGAGATTTCTCCTGCTCATCTCCGCGGCCGCATGGTGACTTTGTTTCAATTTGCCATCACCATCGGAATCTGTCTGGCCCTCTTTTCTAACGCAGGGCTGCAGCACCTGGCTTCCGCGGGAATAGCCAGTCATGAGGCCGGGTTCTACCAGTGGGCGGTGGTGGATCAAACCTGGCGAGCAATGTTCGGTATGGAGCTGATTCCGTCCATTCTCTTTACCGGCTTGTGCTTTGTTGTTCCAGAGGCTCCGCGTTGGTTGATCAAGGCCAATCGCTCCGGGGAGGCCCGAGCCGTGCTGGCCAGAGTGGGCGGCCACTCGTTGGCGGAAAGAGAAATTCAAGAGATCGAAAGCACGATCTTCGCCGCCAGCGGCTCTCTGGCCCAGCTATTCAGGCCCGGCCTGCGCAAGGCCCTTTTCATTTCTCTCTTCCTCGCTATCGCATCCGAACTTAGCGGGATTACCATTGTTTTTTACTACGGACCGGATATCCTTGCTCGATCGGGATTATCCCTTGGGCAGGCGCTCGGCGGCTTCACTTCTATCGGCCTGGTCAATGTGGCGTTCACACTCATTGCTATTTGGCTCATGGACATTGCGGGGCGGCGCCTGCTTTTATTTGTCGGTACGGTGGGCGCCTGCGCTTCGCTTTCGGTCATCGGTTTTCTGTTTAGCATTGGCCGCACTGAGGGCATGATGGTCGTAGGGATGCTGTGCTTTTTCGTGGCCTGCTTTGCCTTCTCCATGGGCCCTATCAAGTGGGTCATCATGTCGGAGATCTTCCCTACCAAGATCCGTGGCCGTGCCATGGCTATCGCCACGCTCGCTGTTTGGGTAACTGACGGCATTTACAATCAGCTATTTCCCATGCTCCGAAGCCTGTTGGGCGTCTCTGGAAGTTTCTTCATGTTTGCCCTGATGCTTCTGCCCCAGCTTCTCTTCATATGGAAGGTAATGCCAGAGACCAAGGGACGAACTCTAGAGGAAATCGAGCGCTCGTGGACAGCTTGACTGACGTGATTTGAGCTATCTCCTTATCCTTGTTTCCTGAAACTTATGATTGGGACACGCAATTCACAAATCTGGGCCTATGGAACTTAGCCACAAAGAGCGGAAACGTCTGCATGATAACCTGCTGGGTTGGATGAATCCTTGGCGAGATCCCTTTCGTGACTACTGCTGCGACATAGACCGTGTCGCCGTAAATTGGCGGAAATTTGGACAAACGCCGGGATGAACCGCCAGCAAGAAAGTGGCAGTTACCTGCACCGCGAACTGGACTTGGAAACTGGCCTCCCGATGGCGAGCGCAACACAACCAAAGGGGGATAACGAGGATCTCTTTTCATGCTTCCTTCGCAGCCAACGATCTTCATGCCGGTCCGCAGGTAGAATTGTTCAGAACATGACTCGATACCACCGCAAAGGAAACTAAGTGATGAACACAATCGAAGCTGGGCATAGCGCTCCAACTTTCCAGTACATACGTCTCAAAGACTTTCCAGTTGAACATGTCAATCCACTTTTCGATCGTCAACTTGTGAGCGGGGAACGGAGCATGCTGGCGAGGATCATTCTGCGCGAGGGTTGCATTGTTCCGCTCCACAGCCATGAGAATGAACAAATCACTTATGTTCTTGAAGGCGCCCTGAAGTTTCTTATTCAGGATCAGGAAATCACCGTTCGCGCCGGAGAGGTTCTGGTAATACCGTCGCAGGTGCCACATAGCGCGGTCGCTATCGAAGACACAGTGGACCTTGACATCTTTTGTCCTCCGCGCGCCGATTGGATCAGCGGGACGGATGCCTACTTGCGTAAGTAGTCCCTACGTGCCTTCGAGCCGATTGTGTGCAATGGCTGCAAGGACCAATTGAGAGATGTGCTCCACTTAGGTGGAAGAAATTTAACATCCTCTGAGGAGAGACTGATTGTATGGAGACGGGACTCCGCAACCGCGTCGCGATCGTTGCCGCATCCAGCAAGGGGATAGGCCGGGCAACGGCTTTCGCGTTGGCCGCAGAGGGCGCACATCTGGCGCTCTGCGCACGCAATGCAGACATGCTGGAGGACGCCGCAAAGCAGATACGCGCGGGCTACGGGGTGCAGGTCCTTACGGAGCCTTTTGATGTGAGCGACGACGCGCGTGTTCGGCACTTTGTCGATGCCGTGCATCGGCATTTTGGCCGCATCGATATATGCGTAACGAACGCCGGAGGCCCGCCTTCCAAGACATTCGCAGAAACCACGATGGAGGAGTGGGACCGGGCGTATGCCTTGAACCTGCGCAGCATCGTCTCCTTTGCCCATGCTGTGCTGCCTTACATGCGGCAACAACACTGGGGAAGGTTGATTACCATCACGTCGATCGCCGCCAAGCAACCTGTTCTGGAGCTCGTTCTCTCGAATGCGGTGCGCGCGGGTGTTCTCGGACTGGTGCGTTCCCTCGCAACACAGTACGGACCTGACAACATCACAGTAAACAACGTCGGGCCGGGTTTTACCGCTACGGAGCGCGTTAAGGAGTTGGCCCAGGCCAATGCACTGACCACCGGCCATAGCGCAGCAGAGTATGAGGCAGGAGTTACGAAAGATATCCCTCTGCACCGCATGGGGCGACCGGAAGAAATTGCGGATGCCATTGCGTGGCTTGCTTCAGACCGCGCGGCCTACGTTACGGGTCAGACGATTCTGGTGGACGGTGGAGTATATCGCGGGCTGTAATAGATCGTGAATATTCTTCTGCACGTGCGGATATCATCGGACGGTAACAAGAGAGCATCGCCGGAATCTCGCGGCACAATTTGCAGCGAAGCGAAACCTGCACGACGCAGGAAGAAGTTCGACAGCTTTTCGGCATCCGATACAAAAGGAGGCTCATATTCATCCCACAATCATCAACTCCACCACGGTAAAGGACTTGTCAGAATTTCACGCTCCCGTGAGCGAATTTGTCTCCTTGCCACAGAACGCGGATGAATGGGACAAGTACCGTCTTACGGACCAGCAGATCGATGACTTCGATCGTCAGGGATATCTGGCAGGTGTAAAGGTCCTGAGTGATTTGCAAATTGAAACCCTGCGCGAAGAACTTACTGAACTAATGAAGGAATCGCATCCGGCACATCATCTGTTTTACGAATTCCACACAAACGAATCCCAAGATCACACTACAACGCTCTTTCACGCACTGGGCGCATGGCGTGCGACGTCAGGGTTTCATGACATCCTATGGAACCCTGCAATCGCGATGGCTATGTCGCAGTTGCTGCGAGGTCCCATCAGGCATTGGCACGATCAGCTCTTCTGCAAGCCGGCCAAACACGGCGGCGTGGTGGCTTGGCACCAGGACTATTCATATTGGACTCGCACATTGCCGATCGCTCATCTGACGTGCTGGATTGGCCTTGATGACAGCACGCGTGAAAACGGATGCCTGTATTATGTGCCCGGCAGCCACCGCTGGAACTTGCTGCCACGCACCGGGTTGACTGGGGATATGGACGAAATAATGACCGTACTCACACCAGAGCAGAAGCAGGACTTTCAGCCCGTTCCGATAGAACTCAAGCGCGGAGAATGCTCCTTCCATCATCCCCTGATGGTGCATGGCTCGTATGCGAACTACTCTGACAAGCCGCGGCGCGCGACCCTTGTGAATGTCTTCCGCGACGGAGTGACATCCGCCACAGATGAAGAGCTATTGGCGGGCGTCCCCCCGATTCCGAAGGGCGCTGCCATGCAAGGACAGTTCTTTCCGCTGCTGTTCGATCCGGATGTAGCTGGAGTGGGACACGTGTCGCCGGTGCAACAGGGGTGAACGGGTTACAACAAGCAAGAAAGTGAGTGGGAGTGGAAATGAATCGACGAGAGATGCTGGTGGGCGCTGGATTGCTGGCGGGAGCAACGTTCGAGGCCGGGGGGCGGTATGCCGCCGCGGAGCCTGCGCGCAAATTGAAGTTTGTTGTGACAGGTGGCCATCCGGGCGATCCGGAGTATGGATGCGGCGGGACAATCGCACGGCTCACAGCTCTGGGCCATGAAGTGGTCCTGCTCTATATGAACAATGGTGAGTGGGAGACGAAGGCCCCGGTGCGGATTGCGGAAGCGACGAAAGCGTGCGGGATCCTAAAGGCGCGACCCGTCTACGCAAACCAGATCAATGGCCATGCCATTGTGGATAACGATCATTACGACGCATTTCAGAAAATTATCGAAGCGGAGAATCCAGATGCTGTTTTCAACCACTGGCTCATTGATGACCATCCCGATCATCGCGCAATTGGTAATTTAACCTATGAATCATGGAAGCGATTGAAGCATAAATTCGCAATGTATTACTACGAGGTTTCAGATGGCGAAGATACGATGAACTTTACTTCGCCCACGCATTACGTGGATATTACCGAGGTGGCAGATACGAAAAGAGCAGCCTGTTACGCTCACGCAAGCCAGTCTCCGGACTTCTTCTACGCGCTGCAGGATTCGGTTGCCAACTTTCGTGGTCTTGAAAGCGGCTACAAGAAGGCCGAGGCATATATCCGCCAGATCGGGAACCCATACGACATCTTCCCAATGGCGGGTCTGCCTACACGATGAAGCACGTTGCACTTGTGGGTAGGATTTGCTTTTGGACCCTGGCACACTTGAGGAACTTCGATGATAGAAGCAAGTTCGGCATTAGTGAGCAGAAGAAGCCTGATTCGGAACGGATTGTTATTTGTGACAAACTGCGTCTGGACTCCTTGGGCTTTTGGCAGCGCATTGGCAACGAGTGGGAGTTCAAATGTTGACGACTCAGGGAGGTCCTGGGTCATTGACAACGGACTGATCTCAAGGACCGTTACCTTTCAGCCGAAGGTAGGACTCTTTACGGAACGCTTGTCTGACTTGTCGACGCGCGCAGATTACATCCTCCCTGCAACGATTCGCATGGAAATGGCACAAGAGTTCTCCTTCCAGTGCAACAACCAAGCCTGCGCAGGAGCCAGTCCCGACTTCGGCCTGTTGAACTTCCACGAAACCGTTCTTCCAAACGGAAGGTCACTTATCATAGAGCTTCGTCATAAGGCATTGGCTCTTGACGTATCCGTCGTTTACACCGTGTATAACGGTCATGCGGCAATCCGGAAGCATCTCGTACTGCGCAACACCGCCGGTGCCGCACTTCACCTATCCC
>Ga0224557_1001636_pt1 | contig 20998 bp, 13 predicted proteins | sample 714S31014metaG_FD_180677 | JGI IMG/M metagenome (GOLD analysis project Ga0224557, IMG submission 180677) | Peat soil microbial communities from Stordalen Mire, Sweden - 717 S3 10-14 | ecosystem: Environmental > Terrestrial > Soil > Wetlands > Peat | place: Sweden: Norrbotten County, Stordalen...
GGACGATCAGATGCAGGCGGCCGGAGCGATGGGCTACGTAATGGAATCGACCGCGGTGCGGGAATACTGGTTCAACGAGCATGGCGACGTTTGGCCACCGGTCTACACACCTTCCGTTGTCGGCATTCTTTGGGACAATGGGCAGGACTATCAGACGTACTTCGGCCTCAACCCAATCTATGTTCATGGCATCCAGTGGTTTCCGATCTCACCGATCATGGCTTACCTTGCGCATAACCCGGTCTTCGCCCAGCAGAATTTCAACAGTATGCTGGCCGAACAGTTGGCTTCCGAAGGCAACAATACCATCAGCTCCATGGGTTCCCAGTGGGGCAATTACGCCCTATGGTACGCGCTGCAATTCAACCCCGACTATGTCGCAGCCCAGATGGACCAGTTGTGGGCCGCCAACGATCCCGTGGCGACCGATCCGATTTACGCGGGCGCCACCTATTACTTCACCCACGCGTATCGCAATCTCGGTTCGATCCAGTGGCAGTTCCACATCAGCGTGCCCACGAGCGCGGTTTATTTCAACACGAACACCTACGAGTACACGTATCTCGCTTACAACCCGCAGACCAACGCCCAGGTGGCGACCATTTTCAGCAACAATGTCGCCATTGGCACCATGGTGCTGCCTCCATTGACGCTCACGAGCCAGACCCTTCAGCTCACCAACACGACGGTGATTACCACGAACATCGTGCAGTCTTCTTTGCAGGATGGAGTGGCCGTCAGTTGGCCCACGACTGTCAGTACGAACTATCAGGTGCAATGGGCGATCGACCCATCGACAAACGCCGCCTGGTCAAACCTGACGTCGCAGATTACCGGTGACGGGACGACGAACGCCGCGTTTGATCCATTCGGGCCGTATCCGAGAAAATTCTACCGCGTGCTCCAGCTGCCCTGAATCCCGAGCACCTACGGTTTTTCTGCGCTGGCTTTATACGTCCAGGAACAGGAGTCCTTGTACGTATTGCCGTCTTGGATACCGCTGACCTCGATGCGGTTTTCACCGGGTGCGAGTAGTATGTCATTCCATGAAAAAATGTGGTTCGTGGAACGGCCCGTCCCCTGACTGACACCGTTGATCTTCAATTCCACCGTCTCGCAGTTAGAGTAGATCTTTACCGGCGTTCTGGGTTCGGTGCGAGAGGTGAAGCGCCGGCTAGTGATGTAAACAAACGGGGTCGTCGTCCAGTTGGCTTTGTACCAGAAGAACGCATCCTTCTTCACTTTGCGGTCATAGGTGACCAGCCCCTTGTCGTTCCGGCCCGGTGTATCACCCTCGTCACGCTGGCCGACGGCGAAATCAAACATGTTCCACACCAATTCACACCAAATCGCCGGGCGAGTCTTCATAGCCAGCCATGCCTGCTCGTGCAACACATCCTGATACTCTTCGGGATGCCAGTGTGAGGAGGGGTTCGGTTGGTTCGTCGATATTTCGTGCTGGTTAATGCTGGACCCGGCGCCGTATTCGCTGATGCCAATGCCGCGGGTGGGCCACTCTTGGTGAAGTTTATCCAGGGCCACGGGCCAGTCCGACAGCTTGTCAGCATACCACCCGAAATACCGATTGAAGCACATGACGTCTGTGACGGCGTTTAGCGGGTCGACTGATCGGATGCAGCTGGCGGCTGTGGTGAGTCGGGTCGAATCGAGGTCTTTCGCCAGTTGGTTGAGCTGCTTGACGAGATCCCATTTAAGTGGGGCATCGTACCACTGGTTTTTCATATGCAGCTCGTTAAAGATCCCCCAGAAAGCGATCGACGGATGGTTGTAGTTCTGCTTGATCAATTCCGTCAATTGCTGGCGCGCATTGTCCGTAAAGGCCTCGGAATCGGTCAGTTCGTTCACCAGACTCAATTCCGTCCAGAGAACCAGACCGTTGTGATCGCACTGATCATAAACAATTTGATCCTGCTGATAGTGAGCGAGCCGTACGCAGGTCGCGCCCATTTCGGTGATCAACTGAAAATCCTCCTCTTGTTCGGCTCGGCCGATGGCCCAACCCATGTCGAGGCGATCTTGATGGCGGCTGACACCATGCAACGGATACGACGTGCCATTTAGGACAAAGCCCTGATTGGGGTCAACTCGAAACGTTCGCACACCCAGCGGCTGGGTGACGCTATCCGTGATCTTGCCTCCCTCGCCGACATCGACAACCACCTTGTACAAATACGGATCGATCCTCCCATTCCACAGATGCGGCCTGGCAATCTTGATGTGCTGGACGATGTTTGCGACTGCGTTCGATCCAAGTGCCTCGTGGGAATGGGTCTGTTGGATCATTTTCCCCTCCGCATCAAAGATCGTGCATCGCACCGTGGCTTTTTTGGCGGAACTGTTTGCGTTACGCAACTTGGTGGTGATTTCGAACTCGGCGGAGTCCTTGGTGACGCCTGTTTGTTTGATGTAAACACCGGGGGAGGCATAGTCCAGTGGTGTGACCGAGAGCTTATCAAGCACTAGCAGACGAACGTCGCGGTATAGGCCTCCGAAGACAGTGAAATCACCACTCAATGGCAGAACATCGCTGTCTTTCGCGTTGTTTACTTTGACGGCGAGCACATTGTCCTGGCCGACCCGCAGGAACGGGGTGGCGTCAAAACAGAACGCCGCGAAGTTTCCCTTGTGAGTGCCAATAGGGGTGCCATTGACGAGGACCTCGGTCACCGTCGCAGCCCCGTCGAATTTTAGAAACAAACTCTTGCCGGCATATTGCGCGTCTACCAGCAGATGACGGCGGTACCAACCAATGCCGCGATAGTAAGGGGTACCACTGGTCTGGCCGTCCAGGTTGTTCCACGTGTGCGGCAGGTTCACAGACTGCCACGCTGCGTCGTCGAGATTTGTCGCCGCCGCGTCGGAGACGTCTTGGCGGATGAACTTCCATTGTTCGTCGAGTCGGATATCCAGGCGTGGTGTAGCCATTGTACGGTCTACCAGAGTTGTGAGTTGCAAGATGACAAACAGGATGAGTAGTCGGGAATTTTTTTTGTTCATGGCCGTAACTCCGTGCGTGGTACAAGGACAGTGAGACGGGAGATTTTACCGCTGCGCGCGAAGACCAAGACACTGTCGGCAGCTCCCAGGGTGTTGCCATCAACGGTTTCCCGCGTCCCATCCGCACGTTCGACCAGGATGCTGGCGGCATCTGCCAACTGATAGCTGACCGGTAGCTGACAGTAGGTGAAGGCGAGGCTGTTGGCGGGCAACTCCCAGGACTGTTCCCGGTTTTGGACGTCGAGATACAGGAAGCGTTGTGCCGACGGAAAGAACTCGGCTTGATGAAGAAGCCGCGGCGCGAAACGCAGTTGTCCGTCCTCGACCGCGACGCCCAGTTCACCCCAGCGCGTCAGGATTTCCTCTTTCACCTGGCCGGTCATGCCCGGCTGCTGGGCGCCACGGTGCCGCGGGGAATGCGAATACGGATCGGTGGGGAAGGCACCGTAGGCTTCCGGCGTTTTGCAGAAACCCAGTCCCTGGCGAATGTCGTCGTACGCCTCCGCCAACGCTTTCGTCACGTCGGGGTCATTTCCCTCCCGGAGCGCTTCGTGATAGCACTCCTGCGCGGCCAAGAGGAGTTTTACAACCATGTGCCAGTAGATGCTACCGAGTCCTTCAAAGGCGAAGAAGGTGCCGCTACGTCCCGTGAATTCGCCGTGGCTGAAAGTGACTTCCCATAATTCCAGCACCGCCTTCCGTGTGTCCTCGTCCGTTTGGAGACGGTCGAGGCGTTTGGCAACATCGCCGGCGCTGCGCAGGTCCGCTTGGAAATGCCAATGTCCCTGTTGGTCGGCCACGAAGAGCGAAGGATCCTCCAGGGGTGGACGTCTTTTCAGCGTGTTGCGAGTGAGAAAAGAAGGTAATTCGCGGTCGGGGTAAAGCAGATAGCTGTGCTGGTCGGCCCGATAAAGCGCGCTGGCGCGCAGGGCGCGCAACACAGCCAATGCTTCGGCAGACTTCAGCTGGCCGGAACTCAACACAGCGACCTGGCCTTCCAGCATCGGGTACAGATGGGCCACGCGCGCGCGGTCGCCGTCGAGGTGGAGCACGTTGTAGCTGTGGAAGAGGCCATCGCGGCGACGGTTACCGCGAATGGTCGATTCAATGACCGGCAATGCCGCCTCAACCAGCCCGCGCAAAGCGCCGAGAGGCACGATCTTTCGGTCATTCTTGCCGCCGTTATAAATGGCGCGCCGGTGTGTTTCACCGGCGCGACCGAGCGCAGCCATCAGCCGAAAGCGCGACGCGTCATCGAACCCGGCGCCCGCCTGCTTGGTGGCGTCGTGCAGGACGGAGGTGATCTCCGCGAGCAGTTTGGCGACGGGCGCGGAGAGCGGGACCGGCTTGTTTCCGCTCGCGGCAAAAATCCGGTCGCAGAACGTCAGATAGCGACGGAGGTGGCAAACCGTGACCATTGACAGGCCCCAGCCGGCGAGCGCGTTGTTAGCGTCGTTCCATTCGGGCCGCTGCGTGTTGAGCCAGATGCCGCCACCGGGCACGAAGTTGCTGAGCTTGACCAACAACGGCACCAACAGTTTCTCCGCAAGCGAGACCTGGACGATCTCGCCGCGATCATCCGTCAACAGCTTGCCATCAGCTCCCAGTTGCCGGGCCCGCGACATCAGGAGTTGGTGAAGTGAATGGTTAAAAGTGATTGTGTGCTGCGGGTCCGCGACGATCTCATCGAAGCCGTCGATTTCATACGGCACGTGCGTGTAAACGCAGGCCTCGGAACGGAGTTGGCTGGCCAATTGGCCCGGTTGAAATCGCTCCTGGCTTTCGAGCAAGCGCAGCAGGTAAATGATCTGATGGTCGCCCCAATAACCAATGTGGCTCCAGGGATCTTTGGGGTCGCTGATCTCCCAGTCAACGCCGTTGCGCGTGATGCGGTAGGGGTTGTAGCCGTCGGCTGTCGAGGCGTTGAGAAATACCCGGATCATTTGTTGGAGCCAGGCGGGATAACTCTGCGCCAGGCTCTCCCAATTTTGGAAGATGTCGCGCCAGTTGCCCTGATAGGCGTAAAGCGGACGGCCCTGTTCGTCTTTGATGTGGATATCGAATCGGTTCCAGGGCCGGCTCGGATCGCCGTGGCGACGGCTGAAGCTCAATGGCAGATACTCGTGTGCCAGCCGTGATAGATGGACATCGTTGCGTTTCGCAACCTCCTGATGTAATTGATCCAGCGCCAGCGATTCCGGCAATTCTTCCAGCCATTGTTGGTGGTTCGCATGCGCTGTGGTGCTGTGCGCACGAACGAACGCGGCAAAATCTTTTCCGGGAAAACGGTACGAATCGCTAAAGGTGCCGCCACGCATGCAATTGAACAGCACGTTGGCAAAATGATGGACGCTCGCCGATTGATCGGCGGTTTGCTGCAAACCGTCGGCGGCGGCGATGCGACGGCGCAGGCCATTGCGGTTGGCCGCGAGACTTTGGCGTAGGGAACGTTCGAGGACAGCCGGATCCTTCAGTTGATTCTGAAGGCGCACGAGCGCCGAGTGGTCGAGTCTGGTGTCGGCGACCGCGAACCAGTGATGCGCATGGCCGGGTGCTACGGTCACACTGTCAGCCACGAGATAGGCGCCGAATTCGCCACGAATCTCCTGTTCAGGTTGGACAAATTCCCCGCGACAAAATGCAGGTACTTGTCGCTTCGACAACAGGACAACGGGATGGGCATGGCCGATCGACCACGCGCAGGCTGCGCGCAAGGATTCACAGGCTTCGGCCCGGTCGGTTATGGCCGCATTGAGCGTGAAGATGCCGAGGGATTCCTCACTCCCACATTCGTGGCGCATGTAGGCTTCCGCGAGGTAACTGAAGCGGCCGAAGGTTTCCTGATCTACCCCCGACGGAAGCAGCTGGTGCCAGCCGTCGAGATACCGCACCTCGATGGGATCGGCGTCACCGAGGCGCTCGAGCAGGCATTCGCGGACGAATCCGTACGGCTCGCAGGTGCTGAGACTCCAACGGAAGCGCAGGCCGAGGTCGTGGTTGATTTCCTCGAAGATCACACTGGTGCCGTGGATGTGTTTGTAAAGATAGCGGTCGATGCGGTAAATGCGTCCGCTCGTCTGCCAGGGTTCCCACAACGCCCAGCGCTCATCCGTACGAACGAGCAGGACCGACAGGGTGCCACTAGTGTCGGGATGCCGCAGGATCTTGTCTACTGTCTGGTAGGGGAAGAGCGCATTGTCGGGGTCGATGCGCCCGGCGGTAAACGGCGAGTTGCTGCCGACGAATAGCCAATGGTCGCTGTCGCTGACCACGCTCATCAGAAAGGGATTGAGCTGGTCGACGTGGCGGATGCAACTATAGGGCTCACCATCGACTGTTACGAACTCGCTCCGCGTCGCTGACTCGGAAACTGTGTTCACCACGAAGAGGGATGTTTGATTTGTCATGGATTGAGTCCTGCAATCATTTGCATTATCCCCTTTTCTTTCGCCTATATCCGTGATATAAGCAATACGGATTTTAAGGCAGCGACATATGATAACAGGCAGATTCCTCCGTCATTATATGACCGCCAAGGCCAGCAAGGATCGCATGGCCGAAAAGAGTCCGGTTCTTCTGGACGAAAATTATGACGTGCATTTGCCATCAGTTTCGGTTGATCCAAGCAAACGTTTTCAGGCGATTGAGGGTTTTGGGGGTGCATTCACGGAAGCCAGCGCCGTTAGCTTGTCCCGCATGCGGAAAGAACATCGGGAACAGCTCTTTAGGGCGTATTTCCACTCTACCGAAGGGCATGGATACTCCCTCTGTCGCACCCACATGAATAGTTGCGACTTCTCCCTTGGCAACTATGCCTGTACGGAGGTGGATGGTGATGTGGAGTTGAAGCATTTCTCCATCGACCGGGACCGTCGGGCGCTCTTGCCCATGATCAAGGAAGCCCAAAAAGTGGCAAGCGAACCGCTTAAGATTCTTGTCTCGCCCTGGAGTCCACCCGCGTGGATGAAAACCAATCGCCAATTCAACGGCGGCGGAAAATTGAAGCCCGAGTATCGACAGGTGTGGGCCAATTACTTCGTCCGTTTCATACACGAATACGAGAAGGAAGGCGTGCCGATCTGGGGAGTGACCGTTCAGAATGAACCCGCGGCCGCGCAGGTTTGGGACTCCTGCCTCTATAGCGCCGAGGAAGAACGGGATTTCGTCCGTGACCACCTCGGGCCGACATTCAAGAAGGCCGGTTTGGAGCGCGTCAAGATCATCATTTGGGACCACAATCGCGATTTGCTCATCGAACGAGTTCAGGTGGCCTACAACGATCCTGAAACCAGTCCGTATATCTGGGGCGCGGCCTTTCACTGGTACGGCCCGGAAAAATACGAGAACCTTCAATTGGCCCACGACGCTTGGCCCGATAAGAAACTCATCTTTACCGAAGGTTGCCAGGAAGGTGGCCCGCATCTCGGTTCCTGGGACGTGGGGGAGCGTTATGGTCACGAGATCATCAACGACCTGAACCGCTGGACTGTTGGTTGGATTGATTGGAACATGCTGCTGGATGAAACCGGCGGCCCCAACCACGTTGGCAATCTTTGTAGCGCGGCGGTCATTGCGGACACGGTGAACGACCGGCTCATTTTCCAAAGTTCGTATTATTACCTCGGACACTTCTGCCGATTCATTCGTCCCGGCGCCGCCCGGATACTCTGCGCAAGCACCCGCGAGGACCTACAGGTCACCGCGTTTCGGAATCCCGACGAGAGTGTTGCCGTGGTCGTATTGAACCGGACGGATGAAGAACGCAAGTTCTGCCTGAGACTTCCGGATCGCGCCGGCACCAGCGCGACTCCCGCCCATTCGATTTCGACCTACCTTTGGCAGCCTTCGTAAGGCCACGGCTTCAACCCTTAATGCCCGTCATCGAGATCCCTTCGATGAATGTCTTCTGCGTGAAGAAGAACAGCACGATGATCGGCAATGCCACGAGGGTGCTCGCGGCCATCAGGTAATGCCATTCCGTGCCGCCGTGCTGGCTCTGGAAGAACTGCAGGCCCAGCGCCAATGTGTAGTCTTCCTGCTTCGTCAGAAAAATCAGGGGTCCCAGAAAGTCATTCCACGTGTACATAAACTGAAATAGCGCCACAACCATCAGCGCGGGACGACACAACGGCAGGATGATTTGCCAGAAGATGCGGAACTCGCTGCATCCGTCGATCCGCGCCGCTTCGGAAAGGTCTTTCGGAATCGTCATGAAGAACTGCCGCAGGAGAAATACGTTGAACGCCCCCGCAAAGAACGAACCCACCCACAGCGGTTTCAACGTGCCAATCCAGCCGAGCCAGCGGAACAGGCAGTAAACCGGGACCATCACCACGGGAAACGGCACCATCATTGTGGCCAAGCACACCAGGAACATCTTGTCGCGACCACGCCAATCGACTCGCGAGAAGCCGTAGGCGGCGAGCGCGCTGGAAGCGACCGTGCCGATGACGTTGAGCACACACAGGATCAAAGTGTTTCGGAGATAGGTCCCGAACATTCTCATGGCCAGGATGGCGTTCTTGAAATTCTCCCACCGCGGCGCCGTTTTTCTTACGATTTGTGCCGCGGGATACTTGTTCACGTCGGCTGGTTGGATCTCTGTGAGTGTGCCATCCTTTTCAACATACAATCGGTACGGGATCCACGTGGGTGGCATGGACATGGTTTGCTCGATGGGTTTCAGTCCCGTGGAGATCATCCACAGCAGCGGGATCAAACAGGTGATCGCGCCGAGCGCGAGCAGGGCATAGAGCGATAGTCGTTGCAGGAAATTCATGTGGTTACTCTCCCCCGTAATGAATCAGCTGGCGAGTGGAACGCGTCGCGACCCACGTGAGAAACAGGATGATCAGGAACAGGATCCACGCCATCTCGCTGGCGTAGCCCATTTGGTGATAATCGAAAGCGCATTGGTACAGGTACATGACGTAGAAGAGCACGGACCGATTTGGCCCGCCACCGCCAAACATGATGTAGGCCTGGGCAAAAACCTGGAGCGAGCCGATGATGCCCATGATGAGATTGAAATAGATAACCGGGGAAATCATGGGCACGGTGACGTGATAGAATTTCACCCACGCCCCCGCACCGTCGATCTCCGCAGACTCGTACAGCGCCCGCGGCACATCCTGCAACGCGGCGAGATAGATGACCATCGTGTTGCCGCAAGCCCAGATCGACATGAGGATCAAGGATGGCTTGGTCCATTTCTCATCGGTGATCCACTGCGGGCCCTTGATGTGGAACCACTCGAGCATGTGGTTCAGGATGCCGAAATTGCCGTTGAGGAGCCACAGCCAAACCATCGCGCTGGCCACGACCGGAATCAAGGAAGGCAGGAAATAAATGGCGCGAAACAGTGACCGACCGCGCAATTTTTGATTCAGCAGCACGGCGATGATCAGGGCGATCACCAAACCCAGCGGCAGGGAAAACATTGCGTAGAACAACGTGTTGTACAGCGATTTCCAAAACACGCTGTCCGTGACCATGTCGCGGTAATTCAGCGTGCCAACCCAGACCGGCCTGGTGAGCACATCGTAATCGCAGAAAGAGAAAAACATCGAGGCGCAGACGGGAAACAGCGTGAACACCAGGAAGCCAGCAAGCCAGGGACTGATGAATGCCAGGCCGACCCACAGTTTGTGCTTCTCACCTTGGGTCATAGTCGCTCCATTCCTTAAGGCGTTCGTCTTTCACCGCGTCCCAACGTTTCAGCACGCGATCCATTTTCCACTGCAACCGACCCTGCACGGCATCCAGCGCCTGCTGCGGTGTTGCTGACAAGGCCATGATGCGATCGATGGCGACGTTCATCTCGTCGTTGTATTCGCCCCAAATCGACAGGCGCGGCGCATATTGCGCGTCAGGACTCTTGGCCAGTTCGATGAAGGTTTTAATGTACGGGTTCGGATGGCTCTTCATGAACTCGTCGCTGACCTTGATCAGTGGACTGAATTTCCGTTGGCCCAGGCACAGTTTTTCCATGGGGCCCTGTTGGTTGACGTAGCGGATGAACTCAAAGGCCTCGCGCGGATGGTGCGCGCCTTTCGGGATGGCCAGCACATCCGCGTCAACAATGGTCACCAAGGGATGAGCCTTGGGGTCCTTCGCCGGAAACGGCGCGGCACCCCATTCCATTTGCGGCGAATATTTGTCGACGAAATTGTACATCCACACGCCCTGCAGTGTCATGGCGATTTGGTCGGAGAAAAATGGGTTCTGTGGCGACTGGAAATTGCCGAACGACGCGCCGAAGCCCCGGCGATTATCGACACCGTATTTCTCTGATTGCTCCCGAAGCCACTGGAATGTCTGAATAAATTCGGGACTGTTGGCGGTGATATGTCGCTGGCCGTCCCAGAGTTTCCCGCCAAACCAAAACACCCACATTGGCATCCACCAACCCGGCTGCTGCGGATCATGGCCGACCTGCACCAGCTTGAAATCCTTCACCTTCTTCTCTTCGGCCGTTAGATCCGGAAAGTGGACACGGACCATTTTCCCGCCGCGCTTGATTTCAACGATCGTCAACCGTTCGGACATTGTTTCCAATTCATCCAGGCTCTGCGGGGGGCGGTTGGGATCGAGACCCGCCTCGCGAAAGAGTTTCTTGTTCCAGTGCAGGGCAAGCGAGGTGGGCGTCGAGGGGAGGGCCCACTGGAACCCATGATATGAGCACAAGTCCCAATACACGGGAATGTAGTCCTCCCGCCGGATGCCAGCCTCCTTGATGAATTTGTCCAAAGGCGTCAATGCGCCTTTTTCGGAAAAGCCGGGAATGGTGGCCGGCCAGATTCCCGCAATGTCCGGTGGATCGCCGCCGGCCGTGGCCAGCATCAATTTGCGCTCGATCTCGCCGAGCCCGGTGAGTTTCTTGACGAAGACGCGATTTTGCGAGCGGTTGTAATCATCCACCACCACCTGCATCGCGTCGTCTTCGAAACCTGTCCACTTCTCCCAATACTGGATTATAATTCGACCGTCGGCTGTTTTCTCTTCAACCGTTCGCCCGCACCCGCAAAGAGAAAGGAGGCAAAGCCCGGCCAGAAAGGCCGGCAGCATGGCGTGCAAGAGTCTGCGGAGCGGACCTGTATGGAATTGTTTCAGCGATCTCAGAAAAGCCATCCGTTAATCCTATCCAGCGCCGACGAAGCCAACGCGGTAGATTCGCAACCGCCCCTTTCCCTGTCCGCTGCGAAGGAGGAAACTTATCGCCCTTAGTCCCTGGGTGTCGAGGATCATGTTGCCGCCTTGATTGCCCCAGTAGATTCGACGCTCCGCGTCGGCCAGCCGAAGACGTACGACCTGGCGGGTGCCGGTGGCGGTGAATTGCGGGAGTTCGTATGACTCGCCGTCGGCGCCGCGGTTTCCTTCGTAGACCTGGTGCCCGGGCGGCCCGTCGCCTGTTTCCTGGAGTAACACCTGAATCTGAAGGCCGGCGGGAGCCTCCAGTTCGACCTCCAATGTTTGCGCTCCTTGCAAATCAAGTTGTTCCAACGGCAGATCGCCATGCAACCCCCAACCGTTCGCGGTTTCGTAAGTGAGGATCCACGCCTCCTTTGTCTGTTCCCACGAGCCTTTATTCCCTTGGGCGTCATCCTGGTGAATCACCAATTGAACGGGCGGCAAGGGGTCCCGGCCGGGTTCCATTTGCACGGGAGCCGCCAACTTTCCCGGAGAAACACGGGCGGTCAGAAACTCGCCCCAGCCCTGTTCGTCGAACGAAACCGGCAGGCTGTTGGCGCGATTGGCCAGGATCGACGGGAGCAGCTTGTGGGTCTCCGTCATGGCCTCGACCAATTCCTTATAGGGCTGGTCATGAATGTCGACGATCCCGAAATCGGAGTCCTCACCGTCAATCCAGCGGCCTCCGGGCGGTTGATCCAGATATTGGAACCAATGCGTTCCCATGACGTACGGCTCCTTGGCGACCTTGCTGACGAAGGCGCGGTAGTGTTCGGCGCGTTCCGCTTGCGTATCCACAGTGACTTCGGCCCCTTCGGTATTTGGATCCCCCGACCTGTTTTGCGTGGCGCGCCACGAAAACTCGGTGATCAAGACGGGTTTCTTTGTCAGCACGTAAATATCGCGGAGGTATCCGAGATCCGCCTTTCCACTCTTCGAATACATGTTGACGCTCACAATGTCGGTGTGTTTCGCCATCGCCTCCATGACCGCCCGCGGTGGTTTGACGGCAAAGCGGCAGCCGAGGATCAGGTGATTCGGGTCATAACGCCGCACGCTTGCGACACAAATGGAGAAATAGCGGTCCGCGACTCGTCCGGCCCAAGCATATTTCAGGCGTTTGGCCGTGCGGTTTTTCGGCGACAAGACCGGTTGCTTCTCCAATTCCTCCCACGTGCCGGACGTCGTGTCCCAATCGGCCCGCAGCGCGGCGATGTTCGCGTACTGTTCGTGAAGGAAACGAAACAACTCCAGCCGACCCGGCGCGCTGGCGGGGAGGGCCAGATAGCGGTCAAACAAGGAATGGTTGGGATCTTCCGGCCAGCCGTGCTCTCCGTACCAGGGCAATTCATTGTTGAGGAAGTAACCGATCAGCCAGGGATCGTCTTTGTGCGCTGAAACCTCCCGACTGGCAATCTGCTCCACGGCCTGTTCGTAATTGGGGGTGAAGACGTCAATGAGACGGTCTTCGTTCCGCGAGGGACCGCACAACCACAAGGCGCGCGCGTGGTAAATGGGCTGCCGGTATAGATCCTCGCTGCACCACGCGGCGGCGGTATTGAATCCCCACGACTCCAACCGCGTGACGGTGGCCCGCGCCCAAGTCTGGGTGTCAGACCCGAAACGGCTAAAGCCATCGTAGGAGCCCAGTGCCTTCCTCTTCGCGAATTCCGGCCGGTCCGGCCAGGTCTCTTCAGGGATGACCACGCAGACGCCCAGCGAATAAAAGAGGTTTGTGCCGCGCTGAAAGAAGTATCCATTGCTTGTGTGCGCGACCTTGATGAAAGGCACCGCGGGCTGGGCCAGTGATTGCGGAGAAGTGGGCGTATCTCCTGACCGTATTGATCCACTGGCGTGGCCGCCTTCGCAACCAGACAAAATCAACGACGCCAGTGAAACAACCGACAGAAGAACCAACTCGAAATGCGATTTCCTGTGTTTCGCAACCACGGTCACCATGGATCGTAACGGAAGTTCCGTTTCTTCATCTGTGGGATAAACAGCGATTCCACATGTCCATCGCAGAAGAGGAAGTTGCCGCTCTTGTCTCCATAATGACGCCAACGGAGCAAGCCGAGCCCACTAGAATTGGCGGGATCGGTATTCGCTCCCACGTCAGAGCCGATGGGGGAATCGTTATCGGTTTTGGACGCGTCGTATGCGGTCTCAGGTGTGACCATGGTGCCCTGGTCTCCGAAAATCGATTCGGCGTCAAACACACCCGATGCACCGGTTGGGATGCCTAAATTGCCCTCCCCCACGATGATGAGCTCGCTCGAACGCACGACTGTGGAGCGACGGGTCTGGCCGGCAAACATTATGGTTGCAGGGCTAGCAGCATAACCTTCAGTGGTATTTCCCATAAGAGCGATGTGAGCGGAGTAGGTCGTTCGCGTTGTCCTTCCCGGCGGCGTTCGAACGCTGGGACACACGAGGACTTTGCTCGTGCCGGCGGCGCCGGCGGCGGTCAAACTGCCATAGTTCTGCACTGCTTTCACGAAGTATGGGCCAACGAACAGGGTCCAATCCCCACCGGTCAAACCCGTCCCGGTGAATCCAGGGGGATAGTAGTCGTCATGATCGTCTGCGTACATCGTGATAGCTGTCCCGATTTGGCGCAGGTTGGTCACGCACAAGGCGCTCCGCGCCCGTTCGCGGGCAGTGTTCAGGGCCGGCAGCAGCATGGCCGCGAGGATCCCGATGATGGCAATCACCACCAATAACTCAATCAATGTAAACGCATTGGTTTTCTTATTATAAATGCTCATTGAGCGGCTCCCTTTCCATCTGAAAACTTCCTTCATTATCATGTCTCCATCAACTGGCTTATTATTCCTCCGACATTTTCACAACCGAAGCATCGTCCACAAAAAAAACGCAGCCGCTGACGGGCTGCCCTTCACCCTTCTCGACAATCACATAATGCGCCGTCGCGGAATTTGGCGGCGCGGCGCCGGCGACCTCAAACCTTGTCCATTCCGTCGCCGGCAGCGACGCGCCCCAGGGCGTGCTCCAGAGGCGACCGACTTCATTGTCATTCGCGTCGTGCCATTCAATGGATAACTGACCGGTGACGGAGCCCTTCAATGGCTTGGCGGGATCGCCTTTGACATATACGCCGAACTGATAGGTGTCGCCGGGTGTCACGGGCAGTGTTTGAAACATGCCTTGAAAAAAATTAAGAACTCCATGGGAAACAAATTTGACGGCCTGGTTGCCGGAGCGCGCCGTGCCAACCGAAAGCGTCATCAACTCGGTCGTGCCACTGGTGAAAGTCTGCCAGCCGACCGGATGGATCGAGCCCTGAGTCAGCGGGGTGAGGGCCGGGCTTTCAAAACCGGGATTTGTGAGAAGCTCCACGGGAGCCTCTTTGGGCAAGACCTTCACGCCGGACAAACCCGTGAAGACAAAAAAACCAGTGAGCGCCGATAGGGTTAGCATGCCGACTTTAACTGACCGCTTCATAGCCTCCAAACCTTCTATTTATACCATCTCAAGACAGGTCAATCGACACGTCCTGATTGCTGCCTCTTCGCTGTCGGAGACCCTTGGCTGAATCAGTCAGTCTGGATTTGTCTCCCGCCTATCCAGATCGTTCTGGATAGGCGGGGCAAACCCCAATCCTTCGACAACGAAACTATACGCGACGCTTCCTGGCGATCGCGACAAGACCCAGCAGACCCGTCAGCGCCATCGCGACGGTGCTCGGCTCGGGAACGGCAGTGATCTGTGCCTCGCCCAGCGACGGAAGGGCAGCCGTCCGCGCATTGGGACCAGTCGTGATGAATCCATACTGAATATGGTCACCCGCCGTGGTGGCGAGATTGAAGTTAAACACGCCCGCTGTCAGGGGCACCGTCGTTGAGGCAACCAACGAGTAGCTCGGGCTGAAGTCGTCGATGAACGCAACGCTGGTATAAGGACTCACCAAGGTGTTGCCCAGCACAAGGCCGGTAAAGTCCACGACACCGCCCGCCAGCAAGTCATTCTCCACATACATGGACGCAGCCATGATGTGGTTGCCGGCGCCCGAACCGCCGCTCTGCCACCAATACGGATCGGACGGATTCGTCCGATCGATATTGTCGTTGGGGGTCAACGTCAGCGTCGGCCCGGAAAAATTGGCGTCCAGATCCGCTGTGGCCCAGGCACTGCCGAAGTCATACGCGCCGCCGTTTGACGGTAGCTCCGACACATTCATATAGCCGATCCAAGTTTGGGTCGGATCAACCGTGACTGTAGCTGCAACTGCATTTACACTCGCCAGCGTGAGCACCAAAGCACACGCGGCACCAATCATTACTCTTACTCGCTTCTCCATAACCTTATCTCCCTTCGGTTTGCTTCCCTCAGTTTACTAAACCAATACAATACTCGCTTGATGCAAATGATTGCAGATTATTGAAAATATGTCAACAGCATTCTGGAGCGTGTTTGTGATATTGACCGTGCCACATCCACGCCTTTGTCTGCAATTCAAGGCCTTTGATGTTCGGAGCCATATCGGTTTACTGCTTTGCCTGCGCAATAGTTCCATTATTGCAATCGTTTGCCTATTGATTTTTTTAATCAAGGATTGGCCGCTATTGCCCGTAAACTATTACCATTGATTTGACGGCATTGGAGAGAAAGATTTCCAGCAAGCCGAAAAGTGCAGGCATAAGCAGGACACGACAGGGGGGTTGGCACCATAGTAGAGCCCGGAGCGGATCCATCACTGACCCCTACAGCATGTAGGATATCGTGTGCAAGCCTACCGTGGGATGCAGAACCGACGCTGAAAACGAAAAATCAGGGCGCAGCCGTCGGTAGATTCATCCGGTCGTGAACGAGAGCGGTTTCGTTGCTTGTCTGCCCTTATTCATCACGACTGCGCCCTTCAAGCGTCAAGCTGCTCAAGCAGAAGGCAATTCAAACACGTTTGCAACCCACACAGCCCAAACGCAGTACAGTAGAAGACCCATAATGCGCCCAAGCGAACTTCTGCAGACCTTGTCTTACTTCAACTCCAGAACCCGGTAGAACCTGGTGCTGGGCAGGCCGATCGCATCAAACGTGCAATTCGTAGTTCCATCACCTGGGATCAGGCCGCCCACGTTAGACCAAGTAACGTTGTTCGGGCTGGACTGCGGCTGATAATTTGCATTGGTGGAAGTAAACCAGCAGATCTGATTCCCGCCGATGATTGTCTCGTGGTAAAGGTTGGTAATGATGGGGGCGTTCAGGTTGACCAGATTTATGTCATCAAAGAAGACAGAGCCTACAGAGGCAGCGCCAAAGCCCAGTTCCATCGCGTAGACCTTGATTAGGATCGTTCCGGCCGGTGCTGTTCCAGTCGTACTAATACTGAGCCAAGTATCGTATGGAGTAGTCGCAGGGACATGAACCTCAGTCGATAAGGTTGCGTTGGCGTTGGAATTGGTGGAATTGAAGAATTCCAAGATCAAGTCGCCAAACGGTTGAGTGCCGCCGAGTGGAGCCTCGTTCGTTAAGGGGTCGGACGACGGGTTCATACCGTAGCCACTGAGAACCCACTGCTGATTGGCACTCACGCCATTACTAATCACCTGGTACGCGCCTTCGCCATCCCACGTCGTCGAGCCAAAACACTTCAGCGACCACGCGCCACTGTGGGCGGTGTTGGCCGAACCGGTATCGTTGGTGGAAGTGCGCAGGCCGTTGGCAAACTGCACCCACGAGACGGCTGCGGTGCTTATCAAGCTCGTGGCGGGGTTGGTATACGGGCCCCCTCCTATTTCAAATCCTCCGTTATTGAGAGTTTGTGCGTTGATCGCGACCGCCGACACAACAAAAACAGTCATCACAACACACGCTCGAAAAACGATCGTCATGGCGCGCTTCTCCATACCTCTTAATCTCCCTTCTGCTTGCATGAGCCCTATCCTCAAGCTTTCCTTACGGTACCGAAATAACCTGGTAGAATTTGCTTTGTGACGTCCCAATCACGTCCGTAATGCTGTTCGTGGCACCGGTGCCCTGCCAGACGGGCCCGAAGTTCGTCCAGACCGTGCTATGCGATAGCGCGGAAGTAGACTGCACTCGCGTGTTCCCGTTGAGACTTGTGGGCCACGAGACCTCAACCCCGGGCTGGCTGGTCGCCGCGTTGGTGTTGATTACGCCAGTTGATTGGTAGAGGGACAGATCGTCCCACCAAACCGAGCCGGTATCTCCTGCCATTCCCACATGCAGAACATAGACCAGTACCTCATTGGCTTGGGCAGGAACCGGTGCGGTGATCTGGAACTTCTGCCATTGATCTTCCGGCATGGGGGCATTAGTGCTGCCAAAATGCGGGGATTCCAAGAGCTGGCTGAACCCGGTGGACGTATTTGTAAAAACCAGTTGGGCCACTCCAAATCCGTTGGAACCCGCCAACGGAGCACCCGACCAGTTTAACAGCCACCCAGTGTACACTAATGTCTGGCCAGCAGGGGTCACATTGACGGTCTGGTAAGCCCCCGACGCATCAAGGTTGGGGCCGGCGCCAAACGGGCCATAGGTGTTTAGCGAGTAAAGCCCGCTATGAGCCGTGATGGCCGATGCTGACGGATCGTTGGTCGCCACCTGAAGGGCACCGTTAAACACGGTCCAGTTCGGCCCTCCGGGTCCCGCCTCGAAACCGCCATCGAGTAATTGTGCGTTGGCTGCGATTGCAGTGAAAGTAAATGCGATCAGGGCAACACACGGTCGCCAAAAGATTCCCATTACACGCTTCTCCATACCATGCCGTCTCCCTTCTGGATGTGTGCTCATTAAAACTCCCATCGAACTGTGCAAATGATTGCATAGGATTAAAAAACTGTCAACAACTATCGCAAGTTTCTTCTTTTTTGTTGGATGCTAGACTTTACTTCCGCATCTTCTGTATCCAAATAGGATTAGGGCTTGCAGCGTGCCAATAATTTCTGCAAACTACCAACTGCAAACAGAAGGTTCTGCTTGCAATCGTTTGTTGAATCGGCAATGATGCGAGATATGGAAGCCCCTATGAAAGAGTTTGGAACCATGCGACTCAAGGACATCGCAGAGAAACTCAATGTTTCAATTTCCACCGTGTCTCGAGCCCTCGGCAAGGAGACAAGCGACAAGGTGGCGCCTGACTTGCGAGCCAAGATTCGTGAAACGGCCCGTCAGGTGAACTATGTGCCGCATCCAGCTGCCCAACTGATGCGCAAACCGAAAGTCCACTTGATCACGGCGCTGCTGCCATTCGAAACGGGCGCCTTTGTCAGTGAGTTTTACGGTGCTGTTCTGTCGGGTGTGGTGGCGGCGTCCCGGGAATGGGAAACCGAGACACGGGTGGCTCTTGTCGATCCGAACGATGTTGATATCTTGGAGGAGATGCGACGTGTGGCCATCGGGGCCGGGGCGATCTTCTACATGGCCAAGCCGCTGTCGGTCCGCCAACTGGTCAAGCTGGAAGACCTGGCGCGGCCGATTGTCATCATGGGGGGTAGCCTCCCGGCGCACGTCGATCTATCAGATGTTCACGTCAGCACTGTTGGCGTCAACAATTTGCTGGCTTCCCACGACGTAACGGTCCGTCTTCTGGAGCTGGGCCATCGACGGTTGGCCCTGATCAACGGACCGATGGGCGTTCGCGACGCTTGGGAGCGGGAACAGGGATTTCTTAAGGCACTGAAAGAATACGACGTCTCCCTTGATCCGCGCGCGGTTATCCATGGAACCTTTACGACCGAGGGTGGAATCCAAGGCTGGGGACAACTGAAATTGTGTTCGGAACGCCCCACGGCCATTGTTTGCGGGGATGACGAGATCGCCTTTGGTGTTTTGGAAGCGCTGGCGAAGGACAAGATTGACTGCCCGCACGAAGTATCGGTGGTTGGATTTGACGATTCACGCTGGGCGCCGCGCGTTACGCCGGCCCTGACGACCGTGCGTCAACCCACTGCGGAAATGGGACGCGCGGCGATCGAATTGTTAGCCACGCACTTGCGGAACCTAAACGATGGGAATCGTGTCGAACACCGCGTTTTCCCCGTGGAAATTGTTAATCGCCAATCGGTTGCACCGCCGCCGTAGGGTTCCGTTTCATAGACGGCGGTCTTTGGCATGCGCGGCACGGACGCATGGCTGATGTTTCGAGACCCCATTTTTTGCCAAGCCTGCGGTCCTCTTCGATCGCGCAAGCGCGAAATTCTTTCGACTTGGATTTATATCGCAAGTCTCACCGCTATAATGGTTTACACAAATGCTGTCACGGCGGCGTCCAGCGTCGAATTCACCTCGGTGCCGCCGTACGGATCATTCAGCAACCTGCAGGGAAACGTTCATGGTGTTCATCCACCCGATTTTCGCGTGGCCGTGTTGATCAATGTCAACGGTGGATACGCAAGGTAGGCTGCATTTACGCATCACACACGTCGGTACCAACTGGTATTGCGCCGAATTGGTTTCACAGCGGACGTTGGGCTACGGCACCTATACGTACCGCGTCGATGGCACTCCCGAAACGTTTGACCCGAATGTGGTGCTGGGCATGTTTACCTGGAGCAAAAATACCAACAAGTACGATCGCGAGATGGATTTCGAGTATTCCCGTTTCGGGAATGGGGCTGATGACAACGATGCCCAGTTTGTCGTCCAGCCCTACTATTTTCCGAGCCACTTGGTTCGTATTCTCATACCAGCCGATGCCACGAGCTCCACGTCGTCCATGAATTGGCAACCCAATGTTGTGTCGTTTCTCACCACAACGGGCGCCACGACTGTCACCGCCGCGTCGACCAACCAACTTCTGAATGCGGGTTTCGAATCGGGAACGGGTACTGCGGCTGACAATTGGATCCAATTCGGCAGTGCTTTCCGGACCGCCACCAATGACACCGGCACGGCGTTCACTGTGTTCAGTGGGGCGAATTCCCTGAAGACGTTTGGTCCATTCGGCGCAGACTTTGGCGCCTCGGGAGCGTTTCAGGACATCACGCAAGGAGTCAGCCCGGGCCAAATCTGGCAATTTGGCGGCTTTGCCGCGAATTGGTCGGGGGATCCGTTGGCGGGCCCGGACGGCTTCGGCGTGGCCCAACTCATCTTCCTTGATGCCACCAACGGCTTCATCCAGGGCAATGAATCCCAGCAGTTTGTCCCGGATATCGCGATCAATCAGTGGCAGGCTTTTACTGTTGCGGCCACCGCGCCTCTGGGGACTGTTGCGGTAGGAGTTTTCGTGATGCACGTCGGGGAAGCCGGTGATAGCGGATCTGTTTGGTGGGACAACCTGTCGGTAGACGAGGGCCCGAGCCCGAACACCATCGCGCAATGGACGACCAGCAACGGCATTCCCTCCAGCTGTGACGAGAACGTTCGCCTGAATTATTGGCTGACTTTTGGAAATCCGCCCCAAAACAGTTTGGAGAGTGAGGTCGTCATCAGCAAGTTCGAATTCCAAGGGACCGACACCGATGGCGATGGGATGCCGGATGCGTGGGAACTCGCCCACGGCCTCAACCCGGATGATCTCACGGATGCCGCCCGCGATGACGATGGTGACGGTTTCTCGAATCTTCAGGAGTTTCTGGCCGGCACCGACCCCGCCAATCCTGCCAGCGCTCTCAAGATCACAGCCCTCGATGTCATCGGAACAAACGCCCTCATAACTTTCTCGACCGTGCTGGACAAATACCACGTGATCGAAGCCGCAAGCACCCTGATGCCGGCGAACTGGACCACCGTGACACAGAACGTGGCCGGCACCGGCAAGAACCTGCAAATCATCGCCCCAGCCGCCGCAACCAACGTTCCAGCCAGC
>Ga0224557_1001639_pt1 | contig 20987 bp, 12 predicted proteins | sample 714S31014metaG_FD_180677 | JGI IMG/M metagenome (GOLD analysis project Ga0224557, IMG submission 180677) | Peat soil microbial communities from Stordalen Mire, Sweden - 717 S3 10-14 | ecosystem: Environmental > Terrestrial > Soil > Wetlands > Peat | place: Sweden: Norrbotten County, Stordalen...
CAGCTATGTGCTTCAGAAGCTGACCAAAGGGCGAGGCGGCATCGAACTGGCGGCATTGCTGGGCGGCGCGTATTCCTCCACCGTCACCACCGTGGTCATGGCGCGCCGTGCCGCCCGCGAGCACCGTCCTCAACTCTTCGCCGGGAGCATCCTGATCGCCTCCGGCGTCATGTACCTGCGGCTCATCATTCTGCTGGCTCTCTTCAACCGGCAACTGATGTCCCTGCTGTGGCAGCCTTTTCTCGCGTTTGCGGCGCTGGCCATCGGCGGCGGCTGGCTTTGGACGCGCCGGGCAAACTCCAATGCCCCGGCGGTCCAGCGCGAGTTCGAGCCGAAGAACCCGCTCGAACTGGGCACTGCATTTCTCTTTGCGGCTTTGTTTCTGGCTATGCTGATCCTTACCCAACTGGCCGTCACCTATCTGGGACGGGCCGGAGTGAATTCTCTGGCCGTACTCATGGGCGTCACAGACGTTGACCCGTTCATTATGGGAATGACGCAAGCGGCAGGCGCCCTCACCCCGTTGAGAATTGCGGCGGGCGCAGTGCTCATCGCCGCCGCCAGCAACAACCTCGTCAAAGGCATCTACGCCTTCAGCCTGGCCGACCGCAAGACCGGCGTGCAGAGCCTTGCGCTGCTGGCGGCTCTTGCCATCCTCGGTTTGGCGCCGCTATTTTGGCTGGGCTCCTAACCCAAGCCGGGCATTTTTCTCTGGTGTTAAAAGGGCTACACCGCCGCGCCCACCGCGGCTCGCCGCGCCCCCGAATCCAATCTACAGCGGGAGTTGCCCGCTGCGGCTCGCGTCCATCGCGGACTCCGCCTTGACTGGCCGGCTCCCCTGCCCTCGGCGCGGCTCCTTCACCGCAGTCGATCCTGCGAGTCGTCCGGGCCCCGGGTAATCTTCACAGTTGTGTTGATGGAAGGCCGCGTGCAAATCCTCCCGCCTTTCGGCGCCCCCGGCAATCATCCGCTTGCGCGGACGAGCCCATTCGCAGGCATTACATCCCCAAACTTCGACTCCATTCCCTTTGCTTCTGACCAACGCTCTCTTGTCTGTCATAGTTCCAGTTTACTCGTCCATGTCACGCTCGTCCTTCTTTTGTCCCCTGTGCATCGTTCGTCCTTTTGCTTTCATACCTTTCAAGCTGGAGCGAATACCGCGCAATCGTTCATGACCGGCTCCAATCCTCTTCATCTCTTAACCACCATCGCCCACGCAGTTGTTATGCTTAAAGGTCATGCGTATCGGATCGTTCCTGCTGAAACTCACCCTCGTAGCGTGCCTGCTCACCATTCCGTTGTGCGCCCAGCAGGCGCAACCGCCTCGACCCCACAACGTCATCCTCTTTGTCGCGGACGGGCTGAGGCGCGGGTCAGTCAACGGCACCGATACGCCCGCCCTGCTGAAGCTGCGGAAAGAGGGCGTGGACTTCCAGAACAGCCACGCTGTCTTTCCCACCTTCACTACCGCGAATGCTTCCGTCATCGCCACCGGGCACGGGTTGGGGGACACCGGCGACTACGGCAACACCCTCTATCCCGGAGTCTGGCTGTCCCAGCCGGACCAGCCCGCAGCCGCCGGATACCTCACTCCTTTTCTTGAGAACGATGAGGTGCTGGCCGACATGAACGGCGCCTTCCATGGGAACTACCTGGGCGAAAAGACCTTGCTTGGGGTGGCGCGCGAGAAGGGCTTCAACGTGGCTTCAGTGGGTAAGATTGGCCCCACTGCAATCCAACTCAACCAGTCGCTCGGATGGGACCAACTCGGTTTCCTGAGCAGCCAGGGAGCGATCGTTGTGGACGATTCCACGGGACAGCCAGCCGGGTTTCCGCTGCTGCCGGAGACGCTCGACGCAATCGCCAAGGCGGGGTTGCCGACGGATGCGCCCACGCGCTCCAACGGCTTCTCCGAAAATTCAAGTTGGAATAACGGCTTCTTCGGCGACGCGATAACTTCCGGCACACTGGACGCAAACCGCGTGCAGGAACAGTGGTTCGCCGACGTGGCCACCAAGGTGCTGCTCCCCGGATTCGCCGCGGACAATAAACCATTCGTGCTGCTCTTCTGGTCCCGCGATCCGGACGGTACGCAGCACAACCAGGGCGACAGCCTGCAGCAGCTTGTCCCGGGAATCAACGGTGAGACCTCAAGGCGCGGATTGCAGAATGCCGATCACTGTCTGAAGCAGCTGCTCGACTGGCTCGACGCGCACCCCGCGGTCAAGGCAACCACCGATGTCTTCGTCACTTCGGACCATGGCTTTGCCACCATCAGCCGGCGCGAGGTTGCTGCCGATGGCACCCAGACCTCGGAACCCTCCGCGGCACTCACCTACGAGAATCCCGGCAAGGAAAAGCCCCAGCCGCCGGGGACCCTGCCAACTGGATTCCTGGCCGTGGACCTTGCCATTCGTGCGCACATGCGGGTCTTCGATTCCGGAGTGCGTGCCTCCGCCGGCGATTCGGTCTTCGCGGAACTCGCTCTGGGCGGCGAGAAGTCGCAACATTCCTTGAGCGGCAGCGCTCTTCTGGGCGACGCGGTGAAGTCCGCCGATGGATCGGACGCCAAGGTCATCGTCGCGTCGAACGGCGGCTCCGACCTGCTCTACGTGCCCAGCGGCAGTCCCGGCATCGTGCACGCCATGCTCGATATCCTCACCCACCTTGACTACGTCGGCGGCCTCTTCGTGGATGATCGCTTCTGCCCGCATCCTGCCGATTGTCCCGGCGCTTTGCCGCTGAGCGCGGTCGGGGTGGTCGGCGCCAGCCACGTCCCCCGTCCCGCAATCATCGTTACCTACAAGGTGTTCTACAAGGTGCCCGGTGACCTGCAAAGCGCGGTGCAGGTAGCGGACGGGACGCTACAGGAAGGTCAGGGCAACCACGGCGGCTTCGGGCGCGACCAAACCCTCAATAACATGGCTGCCATGGGGCCGGACTTCAAGCCGGGATTCGCCGACCCATTGCCAATGGGCAACATCGACATCGCGCCGACCCTGGCGAGAATCCTCGGCTTCGAGATGCCTTCCACCGGCAGCCTGAAGGGACGAGTGCTCCAGGAGGCCCTGCTCGGCAGCGCGACTGACGCGCGGGGTGCCGTCGTACAGACTCTCGTCTCCACGCCGACGTCGGACGGCATATCCACCGTGCTTGAGTTCCAGGAGCTTCATGGCGTGCGCTATGACGATAAGGCCTGCCTCGTCTCGCGCGACGCCCCGCAGCGCTGCCCCTGACTTCCGGTTCAATCGGCGCATAAGCGATCTGGGTCCCCGCCCTGCACGCTACAGTGGCAGCACTCCCTGTTCCGCCGCGGCCAGCGCTCGCTCCAGCATCTCGGGCCCGTTATTGCGCACGCTGTTCACCTTCGGATTGGCCTCCTGCATCTCCATCGCCTCGGCTTCGAACGGCCGCAGCAGATCCAGCGGCGGGCGTTCCGTCTCTCCGCGGTCCAGCCATCGATCATAATCCCGCGTGTGCAGGATCACCGGCATACGCGGATGAATCCGGGCCATCAGTTCGTTCGCCTCCGTCGTCACAATCGCGAACGACCGCAGCCAGCCGCCCTGCTCATCCTGCCACGCGTCCCACAGTCCGGCAAACGCGAATGGGTTCCGGTTCGACAAGCGGAAGACGTAGGGCTGCTTCGGCGCCTTGCCTGCCTTCGGCCACTCGTAGAACGCATCCGCCGGAACCAGGCAACGACGCTTCCGGAACGGCTCGCGCCACGTCTTTGCGGTCGCAATCGTCTCGGCCCGGGCGTTAATCGTGGACAAGCCCTTCACCTCCTGCATGTCCTTCGCGAAGAACGGAACCAGCCCCCAGCGGGCCACAATCAACTCCCGCTCGCCCGTCTCCTGGCTCTGCCGGATAATCGGCTGATGGGTCGTCGGCGCGACGTTATAGTCGCTATCCGGCATCGCCAGGCCGCCGCGGTTGCCGTCGGCATGGAACCACTCCGCAATCTTCTGTTTGTCACTGCGGCGTACATAGCGACCGCACATAGCTACACCTCGGCGACCAAGCGCCTGCGTTTCGCGCGGTACAGCAGCGTCAGGCACGTAACCGCGCCACACGTAATCAGGCTCGCCACCATCCCCACAATCAGCGACACGTCGTGCCAGTAGACGCCGTGCACAACAGCAATTCCCTGCAGCACGTTGAAGCCGCCGAACGTGATCAGGGAGATGCCTTCGTCGCTCTTCTTCCGCCACACCGCCAGCGCCTGCGGAACAAAAAGCGCGGCATTGCCCAGCAACCCCAATCCAAACAGCACGTCAAAGATCTGCTTCATCGGCAATCCTTCTTCCACGCCCATCCGCGGCTGCACGTCGGCTCAGATCATTGTAAATTTACCGGGACATAGTGACCTCGGCCGCCGCCCGCCGCACGTATACTGGTTCGTCCGCACGAAAAGGATCACCGCATCCATGAGTTTCTCCCGCGCCACATTCGTTGCCTGCATAGCCGTCGTCCTCTGCTCCCCTGCCGCACTCGGCCAGAAGCCCGCGCCGCAGCCCTGGATGAATCCCTCGCTCGATCCCGACGCCCGCGCCGACCTCATGATCCACGAGATGACCCTCGACGAGAAGATCCAGCTCGTGCACGGCAACGGCTGGGGCGTCCTGCGCGACGGCGCTCCAGTAGCCTCCCGCCACAATGGCGGCGCCGGTTTCGTCCCCGGCATTCCACGACTCGGCCTTCCCGACATCAACCTCGCCGACTCCGCCGTCGGCGTGCGCATGGCCGCGCTCAACGGACGCTACGCCACGCTGCTGCCCTCCGTCCTCGGCATGTCCGCGTCCTGGGACCCCGACGCCGCCTTCCTCTACGGCTCCGTCATCGGCCGCGAGCTGCGCGCCCAGGGCTACAACATGTCCATCGGCGGCGGCGTGGACCTTATCCGCGAGCCCCGCAACGGCCGCAACTTCGAGTACGCCAGCGAGGACCCCATCCTCGCCGGCATCATGGTCGGCCAGCTCGCCCGTGGCGTCCAGTCCAACCACATCATGGGGGACATTAAGCATTACGCACTCAACGACCAGGAGACCGGCCGTAACACCCTCAACGCGATCCTCAACTTGCGCGCCCTGCGCGAGACCGACCTGCTCGCCTTCCAGATCGCCATCGGCCTCGCCCACCCCGCCGGCGTCATGTGCTCCTACAACCGCATCAACGGCGACTACGCCTGCGAGAATGACTACACCCTCAACCAGGTCCTCAAGCGCGACTGGGGGTTCAAGGGCTTCGTGCTCTCCGACTGGGGTGGCACCCACTCCACCGTCAAGGCCGCACTCGCCGGCCTCGATATGGACCAGCCCGGCGACGACAACTTCTTCTCCGACCCCCTCAAGCAGGCCGTGCTCGCCGGCACCGTTCCGCAGGCGCGCCTCGACGACATGGTCCATCGCATTGTGCGCAGCATGTTTGCCGCCGGCGTCATTGACCAGCCGCCCATGCCGCGCTCTGTCGTCGATCCCTTCCGTGGCCGCGACGATGCCCAGAGCATCGAAGAAGAAAGCCTGGTGCTGCTCAAGAACGCCGGCGGCATCCTTCCGCTCTCCGCCGCTAAAGTTCGCAGCATCGCCGTCATCGGCGGCCATGCGGACGTTGGCGTCCTCTCCGGCGGCGGCTCTGCCCAGGTCGATTCACCCGGCGGCAACGCCGTCGACCCCAAAATGGGCGCATCCGTCTGGGGCAAAGCCGTCTACTTCCCTTCCTCCCCGCTCCGCTACATCCGCGAGCAAGCCGCGCCCGACGCGCACATCGCCTACGACGCCGGCACCGATCCCGCCGCGGCCGCCAAAACCGCCGCATCCGCTCAACTCGCCATCGTCTTCGTCACCCAATGGATGTCCGAAGGCCAGGACTCCGCCACCCTTAGCCTTCCCGATCAGCAGGACGCGCTGGTAGCCGCCGTCGCCGCTGCCAATCCCAACACCATCGTCGTGCTGGAAAACGGTGGCCCGGTCAGCATGCCCTGGGCTGCCAACGTCAAGGGCATCCTCGAATCCTGGTATCCCGGCATCGGTGGCGGCCAGGCCATCGCCAACATTCTCTTCGGCCGCGTCAATCCCTCCGGCAAGCTGCCCGTCACCTTTGCCGCCACTGAGGCCGACCTGCCTCATCCCCAGGTCACCGGCCTCACCCCGCGAACCGGCAACAACGGCGCCGACGCAGGCGGCGCCCGCAATCAGGCCCGCAACTTCCCCGTCGATTACAACGTCGAGGGCATGGCCGTCGGCTACCGCTGGTTCCAGGAGAAAAACAAGCAGCCGCTCTTCGCTTTCGGCTTCGGTCTCTCCTATACCCACTTCGTCTACTCCGACCTCGGATTTATGCGCTCCGCAACCATCTATGTCACGTTCACCCTCCGCAACACCGGCGCGCAGGCTGGCGACGAGATCGCCCAGGTCTACGTCACCCTCCCCGCCTCGGCCGGCGAGCCCTTCCGCAAACTCGCTGGGTGGAAGCGCGTCTCCCTCGCACCCGGCGCATCCCAGACCGTCACCATCCCCCTCGACCAGCTCTGTCTCTCCATCTACTCCCCCACCGATGACAAATGGACCCGCCCTGCCGGCGATTTCCTCTTCGAGGTTGGGGGCTCCTCCGCGGAACTGCCCCTTCATCAAACGATTGACTTGGATTCGGCAAGACTGGCCGCTGTCGATCTACCCAATAAGTAGGATCGCAGAGTGCGATCAGGCGGCAACTTCGATGCTGACAACTTCGGTCGACACCCTGGGAACTGGCTGCCCGGTCTCCCTCATGTAATCCAGCCAAAACGACACAGCAACCCGTAGATCTGCAAGCGCCGCATCCTTGGTTGTCCCCGTCCCCACGATGAGTGATGGACTCAGGGTGTAAGCGCTCCACGAGCCATCGTCTCCCTCTTCCAATATCGCCGTGTAGGTCGCCATTATCGTAACCCCGCTTGCCTTAGAATAGCCTGCTTTAGCCCAGTCGGAACGTCGTTGCCGAGGCTGTGAACCGGAACGGGCACGATCCCTGGCTTGATTGGGTGTTTGTATATGCGATGACTGCCGTTCGTCCGGACGAGAACCCAACCGTCCTCTTCGATCAGGCTGATGATATCTCTATACTTCATCGGCTATTTAGTCTCATCTTCGCGGCTGCCCCGTATGATACTTATTGTAGTGGTCTGAGGCCCCCCTTCGAATGGAATTCCACATCTCCCGCGCCGTTCGCGAAGCAGCCCAACTCGACGACCAGCTCTTCAGCTACAACGGCAACGTCGTCTTCGCCAATGTCGCCGCGAGCCGCAAAATAGCTGAGGCGCTCAACCAGGCCCGCGGTCCTAACGCCGACCCCGCCGGCGCATTCAACGCCGGCGCGCTCTTCGCCATGGGCCTCATCGACGAGCTCAGCCACGCGCTGGTCGCCCGCTATCGCAAGCAGATCGACCCCATGGTTCTCTCCGAGGCGGTTCGCTGGTTCACCGCCCAAACGGAGTCGGCCAAGCTCGAAAAACTCCTCCTCGCCTTCACTGAGCAGTTTCCCAACTCCGACGTATTCCGCGGAAAGATCACCGCCGCCAAGTGGCTCAAGGGCACAACCGACGGAATGCCCAACCGCGAGGCCGCCCTTGAAGAATTGTTGCTGCTCTGGATCGCCAACATCAATCCCGCGTTCAAGCCGTTCCAGCAGCTCTTCGAAGACGCGGGTCTGAAGCAGCAGACCGTCTACTCCAACGTCACCGCCGCCTTCCCCGACTACTTCTCGACGCGCCCCAAATTCGCGCCGGAGATCGGCACCCTGGTCGACGCTCTGCGCGCGCCCTTCCTGGCCTCGCCCGATTCCCTCACCGGCCAGCTTGATTACATCCGCGAGCGCTGGGCGCCCTACCTTGACGCAGACCTCCGCCGCATCCTGCTCGCCATCGACGTTCTCCGCGAAGAAGACGTCGCCATCTGGATGCGTTTCCATCCGCCCGGCCCCGACCAGTTCCGCCACGGCGCGCCCACCTGGGGAAGCATGGGGTTCGTCGGCGACGAGTTCATTGGCTACGACGAATTCCAACGCCGCAAATACGCCCACGGCTACCAGGCGCCGCTCGACGAGTACGAAAACTTCTCTGCCGACCAGGCCTGGATGCCCAATGTCGTCCTCATCGCCAAGAGCACCTACGTCTGGCTGGAGCAGCTCTCCAAGAAATACCTCCGCCACATCTACCGCCTGGACCAGATCCCGGATGAGGAACTTCACCTGCTGGCGGCCCGCGGCATCACCGGCCTCTGGCTCATCGGCCTGTGGGAGCGCTCCATCGCCTCGCAGACCATCAAGCGCCTGCGCGGCCATCACGACGCCGTCGCCTCCGCCTACTCGCTCAAAAGCTACGACATCGCCCAGGACCTCGGCGGCTGGGAAGCCTACGACACCCTGAAGCGTCGCGCCGCGCGCGCCGGCCTCCGCCTCGCCAGCGACATGGTCCCCAACCACATGGGCATCGACTCGCCCTGGGTCATCGAGCATCCTGACTGGTTCATCTCCCGCTGGGAGAGCCCCTTCCCCGCCTATAGCTTCAATGGCCCCGATCTTTCCTCCGACAGCCGCGTCGAACTCAAGATCGAAGACCATTACTACGACCAGACCGACGCCGCCGTCGCCTTCCGCCTGCGCCAACACGCCAGCGGCGAAACCCGCTACGTCTACCACGGCAACGACGGCACCACCTTCGCCTGGAACGACACCGCGCAGCTCGACTACTCCAAGGCATACGTGCGCGAGCACGTTATCCAGACCATCCTGCACGTCGCGCGCCTCTTCCCCATCATCCGCTTCGATGCGGCGATGGTTTTGGCCAAAAGGCATGTTCAGCGCCTATGGTTTCCTTTGCCCGGCGCCGGCGGCTCCATCCCTTCGCGCGCGGAAAACTCCATGTCGCAGGAGGAATTCGACGCCCTCATGCCGCACGAGTTCTGGCGCGAGGTGGTCGACCGCGTCGCCGCCGAGGTCCCCGGCACCCTCCTGCTCGCAGAGGCTTTCTGGCTGCTCGAAGGCTACTTCGTCCGCACTCTCGGCATGCACCGCGTCTACAACTCGGCCTTCATGAACATGCTGCGCGATGAGGAAAACGCCAAGTACCGCTCCTACCTGAAGAAGACCGTCGAGTTCGACCCCGACATCATGAAGCGCTACGTCAACTTCATGTCGAACCCCGACGAGCGCACCGCCATCGACCAGTTCGGCAGCGGCGACAAATACTTCGGCGTGTGCACCCTGCTGGCCACCCTGCCCGGCCTGCCCATGTTCGGCCATGGCCAGATCGAAGGCTTTACCGAGCGCTACGGCATGGAGTTCAAGCAGGCGCGCATGGACGAGCGGCCCAACGAAGGTCTCGTTGCCCGCCACCAGCGTGAGATCGCGCCCCTGCTCAAGCAGCGCCACATCTTCGCGGGCAGCTCCGACTTCACTCTCTACGACTTCTGGAACGGCTACGGCAACGTCGACGAGAACGTCTTCGCCTATTCCAATCGCGCCGGCGGCGAGCGCTCCCTGGTCCTCTACAACAACAAGTACGACTCTACCCGCGGCACCATTCACATCTCCACCGGCTTCATGGACAAGGGCTGCGGCGCCATTCGCCAGCGCAGCCTCACCGACGGCCTCGGACTCCCCACCTGCGAGAACACCGTCATCGCCTATCGCGATACCCACGGCCTCGAGTACCTCCGCCGCGCCACCGACATCCACTTCCACGGAATGTACTTCGATCTGCGCGGCTTCCAGTGCGTCGTCCTGCTCGACTGGCGCGAGTTGCGCCCCAACGCCGAGTGGCCGTGGGACCGGCTCTGCGACTCGCTCCACGGCCGCGGCGTTCCCGATGTGCATCAGGAGATGGCGATGTTCCGACTGCGCCCGCTGCACGATGCGCTGCGCGAAGCCATCGGCGATGCCGCCGTTCAAACGCTGGCCGAAATCGCCGGCGAACTCACCCCCACTTCGCCGCCGCGGAAAGAATCTGCCGCCAGTGCCGCCTCAGCGGCCGCGCCTCCTGCCTCCCCGGACAAAGTTCGAATCGATCCGCGCCTGCGCGCACTGGCCGACAAAAGCCGTCACTTCTTCGAGCGCACCCTCGAAAACCTTCCCCGCGAAGACCTCTCCACGCAAAGCGTCACTGCCGGCGCAGGCTCCGAAATCGCAGCCAAATCCGGATCCTTGCCCGCCGCCTTACCGCCGCACCCAACGCCCTCCGGCCCGTTCTACACGGAAGCCGTCCGCACCATGCTCGCCGCCGCAACGCGTCTCCCGCTCCTGGCGCAGTCGTACTCCGACCCCTGGCTTGCCGAATCGCGTCCCGTGCTTCCAGGCGCCGACGCCGCCAGCCGCCGGCAGCACGTCTGGGCGCCGATCCTGGCGTGGATCGTCCTGCGCAACCTGCCCTCGCAACGCGCTCCCCACGGCGACCTCGCCGAACTCTTCGACCGCCTCCTCCTGCGTCATGCGCTCGCCGACATCTTCCTCTCCATGGGCATGGAAGGCGAGTCCCGCTGGCAGGCCGCCGCGCAAGTCCGCCTGCTGCTCACCAAGCCGGCGGCCGCGCCCGACGCCATCCGCTCCGAATCGTTCTGGGCCGACCCCGACGTCCGCTGGCTGGCCGGCGTCAACCAATCCGCCGCGGTCACGTACTTCAACAAGGAGCGGTTTGAGGAGCTTCTCAGTTGGCTCCAGCTCCCCACGCTGATCGAGCTCGCCCGCACCGCCCCCGGTGACCCGCTCGCCGCTCCCCTGCAGCCCGCCCAGCTCCGCAGTCTCGCCAAAGTCGAAGCCGCCGTGGCCGCCGCCCGTGCCGCCGCCGAAGCGTCCGGCTACAACCTCGACACCTACCTCGCCGAATCCCAGCCCACCAAGCCGCCCGCACCAGACTTGGTCAATCCTCTATCCAAATGACTGGCAGCGACCTCAAACACCTGGTGGAAAGGCTGGACGCGAGCAGTAGTCTGTTCCTGCAGTGTGCCCTGATATTGCCTGAACTCGATACGGCCGCTGTCGACCTTCAAATAACAAAGGGGCACATAACCGCGGACATGGCTCCAATCTACCGCCGTAGGTTTCGGCACCTCTCATCCAACAAGATCGCGAATGGAGGCGTAGAGTTGGCCTGCGAATACTTTGCCCATAACATCGGCCAAGGGATGCGTTTTGCATTGGTAGAAACGGCTAGTTTCAAAGGTTATGCTTTTATTAATCCTGAGCTGAGCGACTTACTTGCTTTTCCACACGCGGCTAAGACTAGGTAGCCAACGCACCAGATGACCGCCCGCCTCATCCTCAACGCCGACGACTTCGGCCTCACTGCCGGCATCAATCGCGCCATCGGCGAACTAGCCTCCGCCGGCGTCCTCACCTCCGCCACGCTGATGGCCACCGGCCCCGCCTTCGACGACGCCGTCGCTGTCGCCCGCGCGCACCCATCTCTCGGTGTCGGCTGCCACATCGTCCTCACCGACGGAACTCCCGTCTCCCCGCGCGAAACCATCTCCAGCCTGCTCGGCCCCGACGGAAAGTCCTTTCGCCCATCCCTTCTCGACTTCCTGCAGGCGCTCCTCCGCGGCCACATTCAGCAGGACGAGGTCGCCCGCGAAGCTCTCGCCCAGATCGAGAAGTTGCAGCACGCCGGCATCGCCGTTACCCATATCGATACCCACAAGCACACCCACCTCTTCCCCTCCATCGCCCGGCCGCTGCTCGAAGTCGCCGAACGCACCTCCATCCGCGCCGTCCGGAATCCCTTTGAACCGGGCTGGAGCCTTGCGCTCAATCATGGCAGCGGCCTGCGCCGCCTCGGCGTCGGTCTGCTCGGCGGTTTGCGGTCCCGCTTCGCGGCGCATCCCCAGTTACGCAATGGCAGCATGCGCACCACGGATGGCACCATCGCCATCTCCGCCACCGGCCAGCTCGATTCCGCCTCGCTCGCGCAGGTGCTCGCCGCCATTCCACCCCATGGGACCTACGAGCTTTGCTGCCACCCTGGATACAACGACCGCGACCTCGACCGCGTCACCACCCGACTGCGCGCCCACCGCGACGTCGAACGCGCGGCTCTGCTCAGCGAAGTTCCGAGAGCTCTCCGCCGTATCGACGCTCCGCTATTGATCCACTATGGAAATCTTGGCGCAACCTGAATGGTTACGCGAAACACGCGTCGGCGATCTCACTCGCAGGCTGCGCGCCGTCACATCCGGTCAGCAGTTGTTCGATGACGTCCTTGGCGCCGTAGTCAAAGCGGCCCGGTTTCAGGAACTGCCCGACAGTGACCAGATCGTCGCCCGCCGTGATCAGGGCCGGCTCGGTTCGCTTCCCGTTCCTCACCTGCGCCAGCCCGATGTTCGCCAGCAGCCCATTGCACACGCACTTCCTGCCCACCGTATCTTCCTCGCGTCCGCCCTTGGCAAGATACAGGCTCACGGGCTCGGCGGCGCAACGATACCCGACTTCGCCGGTCTCCGTGCGGTACGGTTCCCGCAGGAAGCCGAGGTCGCAGATGCGCGGCCGTGCAGCGCACGTCTCCGCATCCGAAGCAGTGCCTTTCAGCTCCGCCACCTTGAATGGAAATCCCGTCGGCGAACACAGCGGATCGGTGAACACGCTCGCCTTCCCGGCAACTACTTTTGCCAGCAGCGCATCTTTGTAATCCTCGCGCAGGCCCGACTCCCAGGCAAATTCGAATGCCGTCCCCACCTGCACGCCGGCTGCTCCTTGTGCCAGCGCCTCCCGAAGTTTCTCCGGATGCCCATATCCGCCGGCCAGCCAGAACGGCACGCCCAGCTCCCGCAGCTTGGCGATGTCGATCGTGTCCCGCTCGCCGTAGATCGGTTCGCCGGCCTCGGAGAGTTGCAGTTTGCCGCGCGGCGGAGCATTATGCCCGCCCGCCGTTCTGGTTTCGATCACCAGTCCGTCCACGCGTCCATTCGCCTTCTTCAGCATGGTCACGGCGAGCGTGTTGGACGAGACGATGGGCAAGAACTTCGGCCGGCTCAGCGGCTCCAGCTCCACACCCATATACTCACGCGGATCGAAATGCATGACGCTGTCGTCGCCTTCGTGCGCGCCGTGGACATGAATCGTGTACTCCGCGGGCTGGTGCTCCACATAGCGGTCCAGCACGCCGGGAATCTTCAATGGGATTCCCGCACCCATCACCACGTATCCCACCCCGGCCAGCATGGCGCCGTAGATGCACGACAGATGGGCCGGCTGGATCTTCTCCAGAAAATTGATGCCCACCGGATTCGAGTGGCCCTGGCGCGCCAGATACACTTCGACGAAGTTGGCCACGATGCACAGTTCAATCAGTTCGCGCGGATTGTCTTTGGTCAGCGGCGGAACCGCGCGGTACGGGGTTCGTTCGCCCCTGCCCCCGGGGATGAAGTACTCCAGCCATACGCGGTCGGCCATAGCGCGATCCGGAAAGGCATCCAGCCCTCGCCGCGTGTGTCCGCCCGAATCGCCGTCCTGCAATCGGCGCGACAGAATCTGATCGAGCGCGGTTCCCGATACTACGCCAAGCTGACCGAGACGCGACACTGCCTGGGCCAGGCGCCAATTGGAGACGCCCGCACCCATCCCACCCTGAATGATTACCGGTTCCTTCATAGGTTAATTATTCATCCGCTGAAAGCGGCCGATCGTATTAGTTTTGTAACCCTCGCCGCGCGCAACTAACGGGTCAGTGGCGCAAGTCGGCAGGCAGCTCTCCGCCGACGCTCCAGTGATAATCCCACATACCTCACAAGTTCGATGTGACACACGTCACTGCAACCGTTTCCCGCCAAACCATACCCTTACCATGGATGTAGCCTCCAACTGTCTCCCCAGACAGTGCAGCAGAACCGGCACTCGTGCAATGCAAACGATCGCGGAATGATTGCGCAGGTCGTTTGATCCGATGTGGTGATGACCCAATGAATCAGACTGTTATCATCGGCGGCGGCATCGCAGGATTGGCAACCGCGTTCTATCTGCGCGAGTGCGGCCTGGTCGACTACACCCTGGTCGAACAGTCGCCCCACTGGGGAGGCAAGATCACCTCGGCGCAGCAGGATGGTTTTCTGGTTGAAGGCGGTCCGGACTCGTTCCTCGCCCAGAAGAAAATCGCCCTGGAACTGTGCCACCGGCTTGGCCTGGACGATCAGTTGGTCGGTTCCAACCGCGGCAAGAATTCCACCACGTATGTATGGAGCGGTGGGCGTCTCCAACCCATGCCCGAGGGCATGATGCTGATGGCCCCCAGCATGGTGCTTCCCTTCCTGCGTTCGCGGCTCATCTCGTGGCCAGGAAAGATGCGCATGGGCATGGAGATGTTTGTTCCCCGGCTGCCCGGCGACCAGGATGAGAGTCTGGCCGGCTTCGTGCGCCGGCGGTTGGGCGCGGAGATCCTGAACAAGATCGCCGGTCCGTTGATGGGCGGCATCCACGCAGCCGACCCTGAAATGCTCAGCCTCAAGAGCACCTTTCCCATGTTCCTGGAGATGGAGAAGAAGCACGGCAGCCTGGTGCGCGGCATGATGAAGCGGCCGAAGCGGACTGCGGCGCATGGCTCCAGCCCGCCTCCCATGTTCGTGTCGCTGCGCGGAGGCTTGCAGCAACTCGCCGATGCGCTGGTCGCCGAATTGCCCGCGGAAGCATTGCGCAGCGGCTGCAGCGTCCTTTCCGTCAGCCCCCAGGCCGATCGCTACAAGGTTGCCTTGAGCGATGGGACCTCCATCCTGGCAGATGACGTGGTCTTCGCCACTCCCTCTTACGTGACGGCCGGCCTGGTCGAGCAAATCGATCCCCGGCTGGCGTCCATGCTGCGGGCAATTCGCTATGTCTCCACCGCGACCGTTTCGCTGGGCTTCAAGCGTAGCGACATTCAGCATCCGCTCCAGGGGGCCGGCTTTATCGTGCCGCGCAGCGAAGGCCGAAGGATCACCGCCTGCTCCTGGTCCTCTGAGAAATTTGCCCACCGCGCTCCCGGCGACTCCGTCCTGCTCCGCGTCTTTATCGGCGGCGCGCTCGCCGAGGACCTCGCCGAACAGGATGAGCCCGCGCTGGTGCGGCTTGCCCGCGAGGAGTTGCAGACCATCATGGGCATCACCGCGACTCCGGTCCTGGCCAAGGCCTACCGCTGGCACAAGGCCAACCCGCAATACGACGTCGGCCACTCGCAACGACTCCTTGAAATAGAGCGTTGCCTTGCAGAATTTCGCGGCCTGCATCTGGCCGGCGCCGCCTATCGCGGAGCCGGAATTCCGGACTGCATTCAAAGCGGCATGAACGCGGCCAGGTCGATCGTCACGGAGCGAACCCACGCCGACGCGCCACACCAGCACCAGCACCAGCATTCGTCAGTCTGCATTGGAACCTAGGAGAACAAGCGTATGCCTTCCGTCGACATCAGAGCCATCGTCCCCAGCACTGTCCCCAGCACTGCCCCCAGCGTTCACCCCCATGCACATCGTCCCGGCAAGCACGACTACTCGCGCAACCCGATGCTCGTCTACTGGGAGATGACGCAGTCCTGCGCCCTGGCCTGCCGCCATTGCCGCGCTGAGGCGGTCTCCACCCCGCATCCGCAGGAGCTGAACTCTGTCGAAAGCCTGAGTCTGCTGCGACAGATCGCATCCTTTGACACCAAGCCTCACCTGATTCTGACCGGTGGCGATCCATTACAGCGCAAGGACCTGTTCGAAATCATCGACCAGGCGCGCAGTCTCGGGCTCACCGTCTCCATCACGCCTGCCGCCACCTCTGACCTCACGGTCGAGGTCCTCTCCAGGCTCAAGGAGGCCGGCATCGACTCGCTCGGCCTCTCCCTCGACGGCTCGACCGCGGCCCGCCATGAGGCTGTTCGCGGAGTGGCCGGCTGCTATCAGTGGACCATCGACGCCATCCGCAACGCCGCGGATCTCGGCTTCCCTATCCAGGTCAACACCCTGGTCTCGCAGGAGACCGCCGACGACCTGCCGGCAATCTACCAACTCCTGAAGCAGTACAAGATCATGCGCTGGAGCCTCTTCTACCTGATCGCAGTGGGCCGCGGCAAGGAGCTCCAGCCGGTCACTCCGCAGCACGGCGAAGAGCTGATGCACTGGACCTACGACCTCACCCAGGAGGCGCCGTTTGCGATCAAGACCACTGAGGCGCCCTCCTATCGCCGCGTCGCTCTGAACCAGATGCGCGCGGAAGGACATACCGGCGACGAGATCGAGCAGACCCCGGTCTACCGTGGATTCGGAATCCGCGACGGCCACGGCATCATCTTCGTCTCCAACCAGGGAGACGTTTATCCCGCCGGCTTCCTGCCGCTCGCCAGCGGCAATGTGCGCGTCGACAATCTGGTGGAGATCTACCGCGACTCGCCGCTGTTCAAGGCTCTCCACACTCCCGGCATGTTCAAGGGAAAGTGCGGCGAATGCGAATTTCGCTCCCTGTGCGGCGGTTCCCGCGCGCGCGCATTCGCCTATACCGGCGATCCGCTGGCCAGCGATCCCTTCTGCTCCTATGAACCCCGGACCAGTGCCCGGAATCACAGTGAGCGGGAGGCCGCGGAGGGTATTCTTGCCGGTACTTACTGACAGCAGTCTCAGCCGGCGCCGGACCGTAGCCGGCAACATCGAAATACGGAAAGCGTAAGGTACGATGGCTGTTTCCATTGCCGGAGAAACTCGCGAGCACCTGCTTGAAATCCTGGCGGGAAACTGGCAAGCCGAGATCGGCAATTTCTACACCTACCAGACCCTCGCCGAGCGCGAGCCCGATCCGCAACGGCAACGCGCGCTGCACCTGCTCGCCACCGCGGAGCAATACCATGCGCAACTGTGGGCCAAGCGCATTCGCGACCTCGGTGAAGCCGAGCCGACCTACAACGGTCCGGACACCGGTAAGGCCGACACTCTCGTAAACCGCGTGGGCGGCGACGATCTGGTGCTGCTCCGCATCGAGCGCGACGAGATGCTCGAAACCGAGCGCTACACCTCGCAGTTGCGCGAGATGGAAGATTCGCAGAGCATCGCCGTCCTGAAGGAAGTTGTCGGCAGCGTGCAGGAACATCATCAGATGCTGCTCGATCTGATTCGCGATCGCCGCCCGCTGGCTCCAGCCTTTCCCGCGGAAGCGCAATTGGCTCTGGATCAACTGATGACCGCCCGCCGGGGCGCGCGGCCCAACACTCCCGACTGGATCGGCGATGCCATCTATGGCGTCAATGACGGCTTGGGCGCGATCTTCGGCATTGTCTCCGGCGTCTCCGGCGCCACCCTCGGAAACAGCCACTTTGTCCTGCTCGCCGGCATGGCCGGAATGGTCGCCAGCGCCTTGTCCATGGGCTCCGGCGCGTATCTCTCCGCCAAGAGCGAGCGCGAAATCTTCGCCGCCGAGTTTGCCCGCGAACGCGCCGCGGTGGAGTACGACGAAGCGGAAGCGCGCCAGATCCTGTCGCTCAGCTACCAGGTCCGCGGACTGCCGGCGGCGGAAGCCGATCGCTTTGTCGAGTATCTCGCGCGCGACAAGGAGACCTTCATCCGCACACTGGCGCAGGAACGCCTGAACACCACCGAAGGCCGCCTGCGCAAGCCCTGGCGCGCAGCTGTCTCCGGCGCGCTGTCCACCGCCATCGGCGCAAGCATCCCCATCATCCCCTTCTTTTTCTTGAGCGGATTCCCCGCTGTTATTTGGGCAGCCGTCATCTCGCTCATCGCCCACTTTGCCGTCGGAGCGTCCAAGTCCCTCATCACCATTCGCTCCTGGTGGTCGAGCGGCCTGGAGATGACGCTGGTCGGCGCAATTGAGGGCGTCGTCACCTACGCCATCGGCATCGCCATCGGCCACATCTGATTCAACTCGACGTCGTCATTCTGGCACAGCCAAACTCGACGTTGTCATTCTGAGCGCAGCGAAGAATCCCCGCATTTGTCTTTAGCTCATAGCTGACAGCTCATAGCTGATAGCTGTACCCAGAAACCTTCCACCAACCTCTACGCACCGCCTTGGGGCGCTCACTTTCTTACGCCACCGCGCGCCGCTCCTGCTCGCCTTCGCGCCCGTCGTGCCGCCCTGCCAGGTTCACGCTGACGATCTTCGACACGCCCGGCTCCTGCATGGTCACGCCGTAGATCACGTCCGCCTGCTGCATGGTGCGCCGCGAGTGGGTGATCACCAGGAACTGTGTCCCCTCCGCCATCCCCGCGATCAGCTTGGCGAAACGGCCCACATTCGAGTCATCCAGCGGCGCATCCACCTCGTCCAGTACACAGAAGGGCGCCGGCTGGAACTGGAAGATGCCCACCAGCAGCGCCAGCGCCGTCAGCGCTTTTTCGCCGCCCGACAGCAGCAGGATGTTCTGCAGCTTCTTGCCCGGCGGCGAAGCCACAATATCGATGCCGGACTCGATCGAGTTCTCCTCGTCGGTAAGCCGCATGAACGCCTGGCCGCCGCCGAACAGCTTGGCAAAGGTCGCGCTGAAGTTCTCATTGATCACCTTGAACGCCTGGTCGAACTTCACCCGCGAAATGTCATCGATCTCCTTGATGGAAGCCTGAGTATTCTCGATCGAATCCATCAGGTCCTTGTGCTGCGTCTCCAGGAACTGGTGCCGTGACGCCGTCTCCTTGTACTCCTCCAGCGCCATCATGTTCACCGGCCCCATGGCCTCCAGCCGCTGCTTCAACCCGCGCGCCGCTTCTTCCTCGACTGCCAGCGCCTCGCCTTCCATGCGCACAATCGACGCATCCTCGCGCAGCGCCGCAGCCTGCGCGCCCAGGTCGTTCAGGCACGTCGCCTCAACGTGCTCGATGTCCGACGTCAGCTTGGCCGCGCGCGCCGCCAGGTCGGATCGCACTTCGCGCAGCGCCTCGGTCTCATGCCGCAGGTTGCGCAGCTTCGCATCCAGCTCCGCCATGCGCCCCCGCAACTCGCCGGCCGCTTCGGTCAACTGAGCGCCCTCCGCCAGCGCCGCGGCCCGCGTCCCGGATAGCAGCCCATGCTGCGCCGCCAGCTCTCCAGTCTCCTGCTCGCGCCGGACTTTCTCCGCGGCTGAGGCTTCCATCTGCTGTTCAATCTGCGCCACCCGAACACTGTGCCCTGCCACCACGCGGTTGGTCTGCTCGAAGTTCGCCGCCGCGTTGCGCCGCCGTTCCTCCAGCCCCGCCAGCGCGGCCGAAGCCTCCGCCGCGGCCTGCTGCAGCGTCTCGCGCTGTGCCCGGAGTCCATCCATCTGCTGCTGCAACTCCGCCAGTTGCGCCTCCAATCCCTCGCGCTCCGCCTCGAACGCCGCCGCCGCCTGCTGTCTCCGCGCAATCAGTTCCTGCTTCTGCGTTCGCGCCTCGCGATTACGCTCGCCGGCCAGCGTCCACTCCTGCAGTCGCCGCTCGATCCGTGCCGTCTCCTGTTCCATCTGGCGCAGCGCCGCACCCGAGTTCGCCGACTCCCGCTCCGCGTCTCTGCGTTCGTCGGTCTTGGCCTCCAGCGCCGCGGTCAACCGCTGCAGCTCGCGCTCCAGCCCGGCCGCCGCCGTCTCCGCCTGCGCCAGCGCGGTCTCGGTCGCATTCAGCCTTTCGCGAACCTCGCTCAACTCGCGCTTCAACGCCAACGGCCCCTGCGCCCGCACCCGTCCGCCGGTCACCGTCGCATTATGGAACGCCTCGCCGCCCGGACTCAGGAAGAAGCTCTGCGGATACTCGCTCGCCAGTCGCCGCGCCGTGTCCGCATCCTGCGCAATGAAGCCGTCTCGCAGCTTCGGCAGCATCCCCTCCAGCGAAGTGCCGAACCCATTCAGCACGCGCACGCAGTCCTTCAGCGCAACCACACCTTCCACCGAACTGGGTGCCCCATGTCTCGCTTCTGAGACATGGGTTTGCGAATGCTCCTCATCGTCGCCATGCACCAGGAACGTCGCCCGCCCCGCCACATCCGTCGCCAGCATGCGCACGCCGGCGTCCGCCGCGTCCCAACTCTTCACCACCACATAATTCAGCTCATCGCGGAGGAATTCATCCACCACGCCTTCGTACTGCCCATCCACCTCCAGAAAATCCGCCAGCGTACCCACGGGCGACAACCCGTTGCTCCCGCCGTTGAGCGTGTTTGCCTTGAAGATGTTCCTCACCGTGTCGGTCGAGTAGCTGTGCTCGCGAATCAATCCATCCAGCGAGCTCCGGCGCCCTTCCAGCGCTGCACGCTCTCCGCGCAACTGGTCGCCCTGCCGCCGGGTCGCCACCTCCTGCTCCCTCGCCGCGCCAATCCCCAGCTGCAACTCCGCGATCTCTGTCTCCAGCCCCTTCAGCCGCGCAGTCACATCGCCGAACGTAATCGCCACCTGGCCCCGCTGCGCGCCCAACTCCGCCAACTCGCGCCGCGCCGTCTCCGACTCCGACAGCAGCCGTTCCGACTCGCTCTCCAGGCCCATCAGGGCCGCCTCGGCCTGTGCCTGTTCGTTCCGGCTGGTCGCCGCCTGCTGCAGCAACTGGGTTGCCCGGCGCCGGCTCTCCTCCGTCTGCTGTTCCGCCGCGGCCACCGCGCGCACCGCCTCCTGCGCCCGCTGCTGCTGCGCCTGGGCCGCCTCGCGCGATGCCGTCGCGTCTGCTGAAGCATTCTCCAGAAAGCTTCGCTGCGTCTCCAACTCGCCGGCCAGCACGCGCAGTTGCTCGCGCGCCTGCTCCAGCTCGTTCCCGCCGGAGACAATCCGCGCCTCCAACTCCGCCACCCGATCGGTGTTCGCCGCCATCCGAGCCGTCACCCGCTCCAACTCCACGGCGCAGCCGTTTGCCTTCGCTCCGGCATCGCGAATCTGCTGATCGAACTCGTAGCCCTGCTGCACCCCGGCCGTGTGCTCCAGGTCCATCGCCTCCACGACCGCCGCCTGCTCGGCAATCTGCGCGGTCAGCGCTTCAATCTGCGCCGCCACCGCCGCCTGCTCCAGGTCCAGTTGCTGCATCCGGCTCGCCAGCACCACGCGCAGGCGGTCGCGCAGTTCGTCACGCAGCAAT
>Ga0224557_1001641_pt1 | contig 20973 bp, 20 predicted proteins | sample 714S31014metaG_FD_180677 | JGI IMG/M metagenome (GOLD analysis project Ga0224557, IMG submission 180677) | Peat soil microbial communities from Stordalen Mire, Sweden - 717 S3 10-14 | ecosystem: Environmental > Terrestrial > Soil > Wetlands > Peat | place: Sweden: Norrbotten County, Stordalen...
ACCAACCTGACTGGCTTCCAGGGCGCCGGCGGCCTGCCGCAGGGCACCGTCGACTCCAGCCAGCTCTTCGGCGCTGACTTCGGCGTCCTCGCTCCCTGAGGAACCTTGACCGCACCACCTGAGTAACAAAGTAGCGTCGGCCCTCCTCCGCAGAAAAGTTCAGGACGAGGGCCGACGCTACTGATAGCCGGGTCATGACAGCCGGCCACGGCTGCCTGGTTCCGCCCGAGGAACCCCGGATGTCCATCGTGAGCAAGCTGCTCCCTGGCGTCCACGCGGATGTACCGCACCTAATCTCCCGGCCGCTGGCCGGGGCTTTCCCCTCCCGCAAAGTTTAGATCCGCCGGATCGGCCGTTCCCGGTCCGCCGGGCATTGACAGTCGTGCGCAGGGCACGGCTGTGGGTTCCACGAGAGGAACTTCATGTCCATCAAGAGCAAGGTCTTCGCCGCTGCGGCGACGCTGACCCTGGTCGCCGGCGCCGGCGCGGTAGCCGCCACGTCCGCCAGCGCCGCCACCCCGTCCGCCGGCCCGAACGCCGTCGACATCTTCAACCACGACTTCGGCACCCACGCGCACCCGAACTTCGTGCTCGACACCTACCGTCAGGGCGAGAAGGTCGGCCAGCCGCAGATCCTGTTCCGCGTCGCCAACAGCGACCCGGCCGAGGACTACACCTACTCCTACCAGGGCCTGACCTCGGACTTCTTCGCCGCCGGCCTGGTCTCCGCGGCCGTGAACCTGCACTACGGTAACGGCAGCGCCACCGCCGGTCATGACGACGCGGCGTTCGAGATCCAGTACTCGCCTTACGGCGTGGACAGCGGCCTGTGCGCTGGTGTCGCCACCACCGCCATCTCGGGCGAGGGTGTCACGCTGCAGCCGTGTGGCGTCTCTGCCAAGACCGTGTGGATCGTGGACTCGATCGACACCGTGGCCCACGGGTACGTCCCGCTGATCAACGGCTCGGACACCAACTTCTCGCAGCCGTTCGTGCTCACCTACCCGTCCAGCGGTTACCCGACCGACAAGCCGCGGCCGCAGCTGTACGTCACCAACCTGACTGGCTTCCAGGGCGCCGGCGGCCTGCCGCAGGGCACCGTCGACTCCAGCCAGCTCTTCGGCGCTGACTTCGGCGTCCTCGCTCCCTGAGGAACCTTGACCGCACCACCTGAGTAACTTCAGTGGCGCCGGCCCCCACCGGGGGCCGGCGCCACTGTCATGTCCAGCCTCCTTGAGCGCGGCCGTGGACATGCTTGCGTCAGCACGGAGCTTCCCGGTTTGCGGCGAAAGTGGCGCTGGTCCCGATAACGGGACCAGCGCCACTTTTCTGTGCCCTCGCCACAAATGTGTCACAGTTTGTATAAGATCAATTACAGAACGTGTCAACCTCTTGCCCCTGCACGGCGTCCTTCTAAGTGGACGCGGGCCGGAACGACCAGTTCCGGCCCGCTCATATCGCCTAAGCGGCACGGACGGCCTCGTCGGCCGGGGCTGCGGGCGGTGGTGGTTCGACAGCCGTGCGCAGGGCACGGCTGCCGTGTCAAGGAGGAACTACGCATGTCAATGAAGAGCAAGGTCTTCGCCGCCGCGGCGGCGCTGACCCTGGTTGGCGGAGTCGGCGCGGCCGGCACGATGGCCGCAAGCGCGGCCACCCCGTCGTGCGGTCACACCTGCATCGACGTCTTCAACCGGGATTTCAGTACCCACACCAACCCCAGCTTCGTCCTGGACGTCTTCAAGCAGGGCGAGAGGGTCGGCCAGCCGGTCATCCTGTTCCGCCAGAGCAACGGCGACCCGGCCGAGGACTTCACCATCTCCTACCAGGGGCAGGTGTCGGACTTCCTCGCCGCGGGCCTGGTCGGACAAAATGTCGCCCTGCACTACGGCGGCGGCTGTGAACTCCTTGTGCCGGCTGATACCCCGCCGTGCCAGGTGTTCTACCCGGACGACTTCGCCTTCGAAGTCGAGTACGCGCCTTACGGCGTGAACAGCGGCCTGTGCGTCGGCGTGGCGGCCACCGCGGTCAACGGCAGCGACGTCTCGCTCCAGCCGTGTGGCGTGACGGCCAAGACCGTGTGGATCCAGGATGTCGACAACGCGACCGGGTTCTCGGACAGCTACGCCCCGTACATCAACGGGTCGGACACGAACTTCTCGAACCCGTACGTGCTGGACTACCCGCACAACGGCTACCCGACCGACTTGCCGCGGCCGCAGCTCATCACCAATCAGCTCGAGCTGAACGCGCACCACGACATCGTGCAGGTCACCCAGGAGTGGTCGGCCAACTTCGGCATCCTCCGGTAGGTAAGCAGTACCCGTCTGAACCCGAAGAACACAAGTGGCGTCGGCTCTCCCTTGGGGAGGGCCGGCGCCACTGTTGCGTGTGGGATTGATGCGGCAAAGGACGTGTGTGAGATTTAACGGACAATACGGCACCAAGTATGACAACCAAGTTAACTCCTGGCGCGTCCTAGCTATGAGCGATCGGGTTCAGCCGCCTCTGTCCCCGATCAGGCCGGCTCAACAGCTGTACACGGGGTACGGCTGCAGGTCCTACAGGAGGAACCACACGCATGTCCATCAAGAGCAAGGTCCTGGCGGCCGCGGCCACGCTGACACTCGTCGGCGGGCTGGGCATCACGGGGGAACTCGCGGCCAGCGCGGCCACGCCGTCGTGCGGGTACAACTGCATCGACATCTTCAGCAACGAGTTCGGTACGCACCACAGCCCTAACTTCGTGCTCGACGTACAACGGCAGAGCGCCAAGGTGGGCCAGCCGATTATCCTGTACCGCACCAGCAACAGCGACCCGGCGGAGGACTTCACCGTCTCCTACCAGGGCACCGTCGCCGACTTCTACGCGGCAGGCCTGGTGTCCGCCTCGCTCGACCTGCACTACTCGCACCTGCACGCGTTCGAGTTCCAGTACTCGCCGAACGGCGTCGACAGCGGCCTGTGCGTGGGCGTCGGCAGCACCGCGGCCACCAACACGCCGGTTGCGCTCGAGCCGTGCGGCTCGTCCGCCAAGACCGTCTGGGTGGTGGACTCCTACAACAGCATCGCCGGGCACTACGTCCCGCTGATCAACGGCTCGGACACCAACTTCTCCCACCCGTACGTGCTGCACTACCCGGGTAACGCCTACCCGACCGACTCGCCGCGGCCGCAGCTCAACACCTACGAGCTGCAGCAGTACTCCAACGGCACCGTGTACAACAACGAGCAGTGGGGCGCCGACTACGGCATCCTGAAGTAAACCCCTGTTCGACCGGCTGGCGCCGGCCCTGCCGCAGGCAGGGCCGGCGCCACCGTCATGCCTGGCCGCTTTCTTGTACGATGGCAGTTACTATCCGTCGCGATGGGGGTTAGGCGTGAGTCAGGACAGTCACCGTCGCGCGGCCGCGACCTGCCCGCGTTGCCGCCAGCCCGTGCACCCGCCGACCGCGTGGTCAAGCGCCTGGCGCTGCGATCGGCACGGCGAGGTCGATCCCCTGTTCCCCGCCTTCAGGCCGTCTCGCGACGGCCTGAACGGGCTGCTGCGCAGCACCGGCGTCCCGGTCTGGCTGCCGTGGCCGCTGCCGGCCAGCTGGCTGGTCGCGGGGTTCGCCGGCGCGGGCGACGACCGGACAGGCGTCCGGGCCTGTGCGGTCGCGCTTTGCGGGCCGAACCCGCTCGGTGGCCCGGCCGACATGCTGGTCGTCGCCGAGGAGCCGGGCGTCGGGCTCGGTGCGGCGCTGGCCGGCCTGGACGGCGTCGACCCGGGCGCGGGATTCGCGACCGTGCCGCCGATAGCGGTGGTTTCGTTCGGAAATCATGATTTTCCGCTCTGGCGGGTGGACTCGCCGGATCGTGCGGTGTTCGCCGGCGAGATCAAGGGCCACTGGCTGTGGCTAGTGCTCTGGCCCGATTCCGCCGGGGTCCTGCTCATCGAGCCGCTTGCCCTGCGCGACCTGCGGGATCCCGGCCAGGAGCTCGACCTGCCGTTCGGGGCCGCCTCGCTCCGGCTGCCCGCCAGCTGACCGGCGTGCGAGCCGACCTGCATGTGCACAGCAATGCCTCCGACGGGACGGACTCCCCGGCCGAGGTCATCCGGCGCGCCGCCCGGGCCGGCCTCGACGCGGTGGCGCTGACCGACCACGACACGGTGGCCGGTCACCCGCAGGCCCGGCGGGCGCTGGCCGGCGACCTGATGCTGGTGCCCGGGCTTGAGCTGTCCTGCCAGCTACAGGGACGCAGCGTGCACCTGCTGGCGTACCTGTTCGACCCCGGCGACGACGAGCTGGCCGCCGAGCTCACCCGGATCCGCGACGACCGGGTGCTGCGCGCCCGCGCCATGGTGGACCGGCTAGCCGCGCTCGGCGTGGACATCAGCTGGGATCAGCTGGCCGCCATCGCCGGGCCGGCCGTGATCGGGCGCCCGCACATCGCCCGGGCGATGGTAGCCAGCGGCGCCATCGCCGAACCCCGCGAGGCCTTCACCGCCGACTGGATCGCCGACGGGGGCCGGGCCTACGTGAGCCGGTACGCCCTGGACCCGGTCCGCGCGATCCGGCTGGTCCGGGGCGCGGGCGGGGCCACGGTGCTGGCCCACCCGCGGGCAGGCCGGGAATGGGAATGCTCGGATGAGCAGATTGCCGGGCTGGCCGCCGTAGGCCTGGCCGGGGTGGAGGTCTTCCATCCCGACCACACACCCGCCGAACGGACCCGCCTGCGTGCCCTGGCCACCGATCTCGGCCTGCTGGCCAGCGGCGGCAGCGACGATCACGGCGGCCTGACCGGCAACCGGATCGGCAGCGAAACCGCGGCCGACGGCGTCTGCGCGGCGCTCATCGCCATGACCACCGGTGCGACCGTCGCCCGGGGCCGTTAGACCCGCCCGGTCCTGGCTTAGCCCGACCCGGCCCCGGCGGTGGGGTGACTGTGGTAGGAAGGGCGGCGAGTCAGGCCCACGAGGAAGGAGCCGCTCGGATGAGCGCACGGATTGACCGGGTGTCGCCCGCGACCGGTCAGCAGGCCAACACCTGGATCATCGGTGACGACGACGAGGTCATCGTCATCGATCCCGGCCGCGACGCGGCGTCGGTGCTCGACGCGGTGGGGGAGCGTGAGGTGCTCGCGGTCATCTGCACGCACGGCCACGCCGACCATGTCGCCGCGGCAGTCGAGGTGGCCGAGCGGGACGAGGCGGCGGTAGCGCTGCACCGCCTGGACCGGATGCTGTGGCGGGAGGCCCACCCGCAGGAGCATCCGGACATCGAGATGGAGGACGGCGGCGTCTTCGAGGTCGCCGACGTCACCCTCGAGGTGCTCCACGCGCCGGGGCACTCGCCCGGCTCGGTGTGCCTGTACTGCGAGGATCTCGGCGTGGTGTTCACCGGCCACGTGCTGCGGGACAGCGGCCCGGTCCCCGATGAGGGTGAGTTCCCCGACTTCCCCGGCCAGCTGACCGCCATCGGCGAGAACCTGCTGACCCTGCCGCCTGACACCCGGGTGCTGCCCGGCGAGGGCGAGGAGACGACCGTCGCGACGGCCGCGAAAAAGTTCGATTCCTGGTTCGCCGCGGGCCAGGACCCCTCGTCGCTGACCGGCCTGACCGGCTAGGGCCCGCCGATGGAGCAGCTGGGTTTCGAGGGCATGCCGCGCCGGCTGTATGCGTGCACGCCGACGCGGCTGGCCAGCTGGCTCGACTGCCCCCGCAGGTACCGGCTGAGCTACCTGACCCGGCCCACCCCGGCCAAGGGGCCGCCGTGGGCGCACAACAGCCTCGGGGCCAGCATCCACAACGCGCTGGCCGGATGGTGGCGGCTGCCGCAGGCGCAGCGGACCGTGGCGGCCGCGGGCACGCTGATCGACCGCGGCTGGATCGACGAGGGTTTCGCCGACGAGACCCAGTCGGTGCGCCAGCGTGAGCGCGCGATCGCCATGGTCCAGGGCTACGTCGCCGGGCTCGACCCCGCCGACGAGCCGGTGGGGGTAGAGCGTACGGTGGCGACCCGCACCGACACGATCGCCGTCTCCGGGCGGATCGACCGGCTCGACGTCCGGTCGGCCGACGAGGTAGGAACCGAACTCGTGGTCGTCGATTACAAGACCGGCCGGCACCTGCTCACCGTGGACGACGCGCGCAGCTCGCTGGCGCTGGCGCTGTACGCGCTGGCCGCCGGGCGGGTGCTGAGGCGGCCATGCCACCGGGTGGAGCTGCACCATCTGCCCACCGGCGAGATCCTGGCCTGGTCGCACACCGACGAGTCGCTGGCCAGGCACCTCAGCCGGGCCACCGATATCGCCGCGGAGTGTTCGTCCGCCGACGAGCGCATGCGCGACGGCCTGCCCCCGGCCGGCTACGACGAGGTGTTCCCCCCACGTCCAAGCCCATCCTGCGGATGGTGCGACTACCTGCGCCACTGCCCAGAAGGCGCCGCCGCCGCCATCCCCCGCCGCCCCTGGGACGGCCTAGCGGGTTAGGAAATCTCGGTCCTGGCGGGGTGCCGCGCGGTGCTGGCTTCGGCCGCGTCCCAGAACTCGGTCAGCGCGCTGGCCGTCGTGGCGGGGGCCTCGACGGCGGGGGAGTGGACGGCGGCAGGGATGCATACCCGGCGCGCGCCCAGCCGCCTGGCCATGTTTTCCTGCGCGGCGGGCGACCAGGAGTTGTCGTTCTCGCCGTAGATGACCAGCATCGGCAGCTGGCTGAGCTGGGCCAGCTCGGTGGTCCGGTCCGCTGCGGTGAGCATGTGACGGGCCATCAGGACGAGGCCGTTCGGATCATTGCTCAGCATCCGCTTGGCCAGGAACGCGACGATCGGAGCCGGGACTCCGGCCGCGACCGCCTGCGGCTCCAAATGCGTCCGCCAGAGCTGGGAGATGCCGTCCCCGAGCGCGGCCTTGTCCGGCAGGTGGCCGTTCCTGACGCCGAGGGCGGCGAGCATCGCCCGCAGTTCCCTGGCCCGCGGACCGCTGAGGGCGGCCGGTCCCGAGCTCATCAGCGTGAATGACGCGAGCCTGGCGTCGGCCAGGATGGCCTCGCGGGCCACCAGCCCACCGTAGGAGTGCCCGACCAGGTGCCGGGCGCCGGTGACCTGGAGGATAGCGGCGACGTCCGACGCCAGCTCGGACACGAGGTAGCCATCCGGGTCACCGGCGGCCGGCGTCTCGAACTGCCCGCGCATATCGATCGCCACCACCTGGCGGCTACCGTCAGTCAGCAGGTCCAGGATCGCGAGGAAGTCTTCCTTGCTCCCCGTGTAGCCGGGGATGAGCAGGGCGCCGTCCCGCTCGCACACCCCCGACGCCGGAACCGCCTCGAGCGCGGCGAACGAGCCGCGGCTGGTATGAATAGTGGTCCGCCGTACCCTGCCGGGCAGATCCAGGGACGTTGGTGTGCTCACAGTGGCGAACCCTACCCGGCTCGGTTGGACAAAACCTAGACAACAGCTCCGCGAACGGAAAGGCCCGCAGAAAACACGCTGATCATGAGGCCTTGCGGGTTTCTTCGGACGAGTTTTCCGCCCGTGCGGCCCGCCGCCGGCGACCGAGCCGCTTGGCCGGCTGCCCGCCGTCTAGCGACGTCTTGTCTGCCTGTCCCGCGCTAGCCTGTCCCGCGCTAGCCTGCCCCGCGCTAGCCTGTCCCGCGCCGCCCTGTCCCGCGCCGGCCGCTCCGGCGGCTAGGTCGCGGCCCGCCCGGGTCCGGCGACGGCGCCTGGGCTTAGCCGTACCGCCTGCCGCCTGACCGCCGTCCTTGTGGACAGCTGCGGCTGAGCTCTTTCGCGGCTGGCCGGAGCCGCCGCGGGCCTGCCCGCCGGGCCTGGCTCCGCTGCGCCCGGAACCGCTCGCAGCGGAATCGCGGGTGCGCCGGGGGTCGCCGCCGGATGAGCGGATCTTGCCGGTTTCGCCGATGTCCTCGAGCGCTTCGGCCGCTAGGCCTTCCCGCGCCCGCATCGCCCGGGGGAGTGTCCCGGTCGCCTCGCGCGGGATGTCCAGCTGCGCGTACAGGTGCTCGGAGGTGGAGTAGGTCTCTTCCGGCTCGGGCTTGCCCAGGTTCAGCGCGTCGTTGATCAGCTTCCAGCGGTGCATGTCCCGCCAGTCGACGAACGTGACGGCGACACCGGTGCGCCCGGCCCGGCCGGTCCGGCCGATGCGGTGCACGTAGGTCATGTCGTCATCCGGGCATTCGTAGTTCACCACGTGGGTAACGTCGTCCACGTCCAGCCCACGGGCCGCGACCTCGGTCGCGGTGAGCACGTCCACCTTGCCGCTGCGGAACGCCCGCAGCGCCCGCTCCCGCTGACCCTGGCCCAGGTCGCCGTGCACGGTCGCGACCGCGAAGCCCCTGGTTTCCAGCGCGATCGCGACCTGGTCGGCGGCTCGCTTGGTCTGGCAGAACACCATGGTCAGGCCGCGGTCCCTAGCCTGCAGGACCCGGGCCAGCACCTCGATCTTGTCCATCTGGTGCGCCCGGAATACGTGCTGCCGGGTGTTCGGCGGCGGCGCGGGCGCGCCGTGACCTTCGGCCCGGATGTTGGTCGGTTGCCGCATGTGACGGCGGGCGAGGGTGACGACGTCGCCGGGCATGGTGGCGGAGAACAGCATCGTCTGCCGACTGTCCGGGGTGCGCTTGACGATCCGCTCCACGTCCGGCAGGAAGCCGAGGTCGAGCATCTTGTCCGCCTCGTCCAGCACCAGGGCCTGGACCGAGCCCAGGTTCAGGTGACGGCGCTCGACCAGGTCGAGCAGCCGGCCGGGGGTACCGACGACGATGTCGACGCCGGCTTCCAGCGCATCGATCTGCGGCTCGTAGGCCCGGCCGCCGTAGACGGTGAGGATGCGGGCGGGCAGGTTGACGGCCGCGATGCGCAGGTCGTCGGCGACCTGGATCGCCAGTTCCCTGGTGGGCACCACGACGAGAGCCTTCGGTGCACCGCTGGGAGCGTCGCCGAGCATCTGCAGCAGCGGGATGCCGAACGCGAGCGTCTTGCCCGTGCCGGTCCTGGCTTGCCCGATGATGTCCTGCCCGCGCAGGGCCAGCGGGAGGGTGAGCGCCTGGATGGGGAACGTGGAGAAGATGCCCGAGGCCTCCAGGCCTCGGCAAATGTCGTCGCTGATCGCGAAATCACGGAACGGGACCGCGAGCGTGTCATCGCCCGCACCGGTAGGCTCGGTCGCGGTTTGCGCCGCCAACGGCTCTGGCTCGGTCCTGTCCCCGCTAAAAGTTTGAGTTGTCAGGGGTTCCATCCTTCATCATGGCCTTCCCCTTTGGCTCGGGTCGGGCCCGGTCATGCCTGCACGCTGCCGCAGTGGCCCGCCTCGACGCGAGCTGCTACCGATGACTGGTCTCACGACGTTGCGAAAACCCCACCCGCCGTGGCCCCGCCTGGGAGCCCGCTATCACTGTCGGAACACTGCCGTCTGCTTGCGGCCGCTGGCTAGAGTTTCGTCCCACCGAAATGTGCTAGAACGTCCCCGCCGGGGCCTCGCATAAAAAAGCAGCTACTGGTGTAACACGACCATTGGTTGCGTCATTCCATCGACTAGTCGTAACCAGTGTACCAGCAGGCGATCACCGTGATCAGGTGAGCCCAGGCCGGGGCTAGACGGGGTTGCCGAAACCGACCCGGCGAGCCTCGGCCGCGCCGAATTCCAGGTAGGCGATTTTGTCGGCCGGGACCAGAATCTTGCCGCCTTTGCTGACCGGGAGCGCGAAGACCGAAGGCCCCCCAGTCGCCGCCAGGGCGTCCGACAGCCCTCGTTCTATGTCACTGGCCGTGAGGTCAGTCTCCACGACCAGTTCGCGCTGGACAGACTGTATGCCGATCTTGACTTCCACGGCGCTCCTTAGCTGCTCAGTGTTAGCTGCTCAGTGCTCGCTGCGCGGCCATCCGCTGATGCCACGCCAGGCGAGCCTAGCCACGATCTGCTCAGCCGTTTCCCGCGGGATGTGGTTTCGGTTGCTGAGCCAGTATCGCGCGGTGACCTGGGCCATGCCGACCATCCCCACGCTCAGCAGGTGCGCTTCGTCCTCCGACAGCCCGGCGTCCTCCCTGACTATCTGGCTGACCATGGCCGCGCACTCGCGCTGGACCCGGTCCAGCCGGGCGCGGACGGCGGTCTCGTTGGACAGGTCAGACTCGAACACCAACCGGTACGCCTGGCCCTCGCCCCCGACGTACTCGAAGTAGGCGCCAAAGGTGGCGGCGACCCGCTGCTTGGGATCCGGGTTCGAGCGGAGCGCGCCGCGCACGGTGTCCACCAGGGTGTCGACGCTCTCGTCGAGCAGCGCTAGGTAAAGCTCGAGCTTGCCGGGAAAATGCTGGTAGAGCACGGGCTTGCTGACGCCAGCGCGTTCGGCGATCTCGTCCATGGCGGTGGCGTGATAACCCCGGGCGACAAACACCTCCAGGGCTGCGTCGAGCAGCTGCCGACGCCGTTCGTGCCGTGGCAGGCGGTTACCGCGGGGCCTGGTGTCGGACATTGCCGTCAAAGTCTGGTCTCCGGGTGGTTGGGCGGCTACTTTTCTCGCTCGCCCTCATCCTAAGTCGCTGTCAACGGTAGTCGTCATCGTCGTAGCCGACCGAGATCTCCTGCTCGGCCGCATCCGCCTCATTGACGTCCAACGGGAGTTCGTGCCTGGCCTCGGTGGCACCCTCGTCCGCGACGACGTCCTGGTGCTGCTCGATGGCGTCGTCCTCGGGCGTTTCTAGGTCCAATTCGCTCACCTGTGCGAACCTCTTTCTCTCCTGGTTGGCTGTTCCCGTCGTCCCCGCCAGCTCCCGGAGAGCCGTCTCCAGTGCTTCCCCGTAGGTGGGGAAGGCATGCACGACATCGGCTAGGACCGCGACCGGAATCTTAGCCCTGATGGCGAGGGTAACCTCGCTCATCCAGGTGGCCGCGTCCGGCCCCACCGCGACCGCCCCCACCAGCACGCCCGCCTCGGTGTCGGCGTAGAGCTCGAGGCCGCCGAGATCATCGGCGCCCAGCCGGGCCCGGGTGGTGTCGCCCAGGTCGGCTCGGACCGTCCGGTGCCGCCCGACGGGCTCCCCGGCCTCCGCCGCGAGGTGCGGGGCTCCTGCTTCTGGCTGGCTCGCGGCGGGGACGACGCCGACCGCGTAGACCGACGGGGTGGTGTACACGCAGCGCGGGATGGCGCTGTAGTCGGCCTCGCGCCGCTCCCCGAGGATGTTCGCGGCGACCACTTTGGCCTGGTAACGGCCGATGTGGGTGTGCGTGATGCCGGTGACGTCGCCCGCGGCCCAGACCCGGCCCCCGCCGGAGCCGCCGTGCCCGCCGGAGCCGCCGTCCCCGCCGGAGCCGCCGGAGCCGTCGTCAGGAATGGCCACCCGGCAGCTGGTCGTGGTGGGCAGGGCCATGCCGGGGGTGACCGTGAGGCCGAGTGCGTCCAGGCCCAGACCGGACAGCCGCGGCCGCCGGCCCGAGGCAAGCAGCAGCCGGTCGGCGTCGATACGGGTCCCGTCGCCCAGCGCGAGGGTCAGGCCGTCAGGCGTGCGTTCCGCCTTGGTGGCAGCTGAGCCGAGGCAGATTTCCGCGCCGGCCCGGCGCAGCACCGCGGCCAGCATCTGGCCGGCGAAGGCGGCCTCGCTGGGGAGCAGGCCGGGCTCGGCTTCGACCAGCGTCACCTGCGAGCCGAACGTGGCGTAAATCTGGGTGAGCTCGCATCCGGCCGGACCGCCGCCGAGCACGATAAGGCGCCGCGGCAGGTCGGGTGAACACAGGCTCTCGGCGGTGGTCCAGGCCGGGATGTCCGACAGGCCCTCGATCGGCGGTGCGACCGGCTCGCAGCCGGTGGCGATGACCAGGTCCCCATAGGTCAGCGACACCGTGGTCAGCGACAGCTTCGCCCCGGCCTGCCCGGGCGCCAGGGTGACCTCGACGGTGCCCGGACGCGAGATCCGGCCGGTGCCGCGCAGCACGGTCACGCCGGCGTCGGTCAGCCGTCGCGCCGCGGCGGAATCGTCTAGGCCGCCGGTCACCTCGTTCCGCCGGGCGACCGCATCTTCCCAGGTCTCGCCCCGGCTGGCCGAGAGCAGCAGGGAGTTCGACGGCAGGCAGGCCAAATAGGCGGACTCGCCGCCAATCAGGCCCGCCTCGACCAGCGCCACCGACCTGCCGCCGGCCGCCACGTCGGTAGCCACGGACATGCCCGCTGTGCCGCCGCCCAGCACCACCACATCGAAAGCGCCCATATCTCTCCGTCCCCCTCGAACTTCGAGCTGCCCGCGCGGACCGCGGGTACGCCGGGCGTCTCCATCATCTCAGCCACGGCTAAGCTCGCTGACAGAGTTGGCTAAATAGGCGGCTGGGCTCCTGACGCGCAGCCGCCAGGCACGGCCGACGATGAGAATGAGGGCACGTGATAGGTATCAGGGCCGTGCCAACCGGGGTAGGTGAAGGCTATGCGCAGCATATGGGCCGGGGCGATCTCGTTCGGCCTGGTCGTGATCCCGGTCAAGCTCTACGCGGCGACCGAGCAGCGTGACATCACGTTTCGTCAGGTCCACCGCGCCGACGGGGCCAGGATCCAGTTCCGCCGGGTCTGCACCCTGGACGGTGAGGAAGTACCGTATGCCGATATCGCCAAGGGCTACGAGCTGCCCACCGGCGACATGGTGGTGCTGACCGACGAAGATCTCGCCGAGCTCCCGCTGGTGACCGCCCACCGGATCGAAGTGCTGCATTTCGCGCCGGGCCCCCAGGTGGAACCGATCCTCGCGGCTAAGAGCTACTACCTCGAACCCGAGCCCGCCGGCACCCGCGCCTACGTGCTGTTCCGCGACGCCCTGGAGAAGTCGGGCAAGGTGGCGGTGGCCAAGGTCGCGCTGCGCCAGCGCGAGGCGCTGGCTGCGCTGCGGGTCAGGGAGGGGGTCATCACGCTGGAGACCCTGCTGTGGCCCGACGAGGTGCGCAAGCCTGACTTCGCGTTCCTGGACGAGGACATCGAGGTGCGCTCGCAGGAGCTGAAGATGGCCGCGTCGCTCATCGACACGATGACCGAGGATTTCGACCCCGATCAGTATCACGACGCCTACCGCGAGGCGCTCGAAGCCGTCGTCCAGGCCAAGGTCGAGGGCAACGACGTCGTCCGCCCGGCCGGCTTCGAGGCCCCTGAGCCCAGGAAACAGCCCGCCGACCTGGCCGAGATCCTGCGCGCCAGCGTTGCCGCCCTCAAGGACCAGCGCGGCCAATCCGACGGCGCCGCCAAGTCCCGGTCCAAGCCCGCCTCCAGCGCCAAGCCCGCCTCCGACGCCAAGCCCGCCTCCAGCGCCAAATCCGCCTCCAGCGCCAAATCCGCCTCCGACGCCAAACCCGCCTCCAGCGCCAAGCCGGCCACTCGCGCCAAGGCCGCCAAGCCGGACTCCGACTCCGACTCCGAAGAAGCCGAGACCCCCAAGACCAGGACCCGGCCCCGCAAAGCCAGCGCATGACCGAGCCGGAGGCGGGAAAGCCAGCACTGCCCATTCCGCACTGGCCCGGCCGGCTGGTCTCGCTCGGGGACCACCAGGTCTTCCTGCGCACCGGGCCGGCCGGCGCGGCCGCGGAGCCGGCCCTGTGTGTACACGGGCTCGAGGGCTCGTCGCGGAACTGGACTGACCTGATTGACCTGCTCCGGCCGCGGCTGGCCTGCGACGCGCTCGACCTGCCAGGGTTCGGCGATTCGCCGCCGCGCCCGGACGGCCGCTACTCGATCGCGGCCCTGGCGCAGACGGTCACCGCGCTGGTCGAACGGACCGGCCGGGCTCCTGTCCACCTACTCGGCAACTCCCTCGGCGGCGCGGTCTGCGTCAAGGTCGCGGCCACCCGGCCGGACCTGATCCGCACGCTGACCCTGATCTCCCCGGCCCTGCCGGACTCCAGGCCGCGGCTCGACTTGCTGCGTTTCCCGCTGATGAGCGTGCCTGGGGTCGGCGCCCGGCTGCTGCGCCGCCTCCAGTACACCCCGGCCGAGCGTCGCGTCGCGGACGTCATCGCCAGCTGTTACAGCGACCCCGGCCGGTTCCCGCGGGCCAGGCTAGCCGCCGAAGTCGCCGAACTAACCCGCCGTGACGCCCTGGACTACCCCGCCGCCGTGCTGGTCGGCAGCCTCCGGACGCTCACCGCCGAGACGCTGCGGGGCATCCCGCCAGGCCGGCCGGCCTGGCGGGACGCGGCCGGTATTACCGCGCCGACCCTGGTCATCTACGGCCACGACGACCGGCTGGTGCACGCGCGGATGGCGGGCCGGGCCGCCCGCGCCTTTCCGAACGCCAGGATCGTGGTCATGCCGAGCACCGGTCACGTCGCGCACATGGAACACCCGCGCCTGGTGGCAGCCGAAATCGCCGTCCTGCTCGACACCGCGCACCGGGCCGGCCCACCGGGCCGGACCCGGGAGCCCCAGGAGGCGCGGGAATTCCCGCTCACTCCCGCCGGTTGACGGTGGCACGTAACGGGAAAGTCAAACCCCGGATCGTTCGGACATTAAAAGATCTTTGGAGTGGACTGTGTCACTGCCCCCGTTGGTCGAACCCGCCGACGCGCTGTCCGTCGATGAGGTGCGGCGTTATTCGCGCCACCTGATCATCCCCGACGTCGGAATGACCGGGCAGAAGAGGCTGAAGAACGCCAAGGTGCTGTGCGTGGGGGCGGGTGGGCTCGGCTCGCCCGCGCTGCTCTACCTGGCCGCGGCCGGGGTCGGCACGCTCGGCATCGTCGACTTCGACGTGGTGGATGAGTCGAACTTGCAGCGCCAGGTCATCCACGGGCAGTCCGACGTGGGCCGGCCGAAGGCCGAGTCGGCCCGGGACAGCATCAGGGAGATCAACCCGCTGGTCGACGTGGTGGTGCACGACGTGCACCTGGATTCCGACAACGCCATGGAGATCTTCGCCGGCTACGACCTGATCGTCGACGGCACCGACAACTTCGCCACCAGGTACCTAGTCAACGACGCCTGCGTGCTGCTGGGCAAGCCGTACGTGTGGGGCTCGATCTACCGGTTCGACGGGCAGGCCAGCGTGTTCTGGGCCGAGTACGGCCCGTGCTACCGCTGCCTGTACCCCGAGCCGCCGCCGCCCGGCATGGTGCCGTCCTGCGCTGAGGGCGGCGTGCTCGGCGTGCTCTGCGCGTCGATCGGCTCGATCCAGGTGACCGAGGCGATCAAGGTCATCACCGGGATCGGCGAGCCGCTGGCCGGCCGGCTGATGATCTACGACGCGCTGGAGATGACCTACCGCACGGTCCGGGTGCGCAAGGACCCGGAGTGCGCGGTCTGCGGCAAGAACCCGACGATCACCGGGCTGATCGACTACGAGGCGTTCTGCGGCGCGGTGTCGCAGGAGGCCGCGGAGGCGGCCCAGGGCTCGACGATCAGCGCCAAGGACCTCGCCGCCATGATCGACGCGGGCGAGAACATCTTCCTGGTCGACGTGCGCGAGCCGAACGAGTACGAGATCGTCTCCATCCCCGGCGCCACGCTCATCCCGAAGGGCGAGTTCCTGAACGGCAACGCGCTGGAGCGGCTGCCGCAGGACAAGAAGATCGTGCTGCACTGCAAGAGCGGCGCGCGCAGCGCGGAGGCGCTGGCGGTGGTCAAGAACGCCGGTTTCTCCGACGCCGTGCACGTGGGCGGGGGCGTGCTGGCCTGGGTGAGCCAGGTCGACCCGTCGCTGCCGTCGTACTAAGTGCGTCCGCCCGGCCCGTTCTGCCGATTTTCGGGCCGAACGGGCCTGGGTTCGTCCCGTATTACTCGCTTATCGCGAGGCCGCCGCAGCGCCCCCGCGGGGTTCAGGAGGCCGCCGATGAAGGGTGACCGGGTCGAGATCGTCATCGACGCCGGCGACGGGACCAGGGCTTATGAGGTCACCGCGAGCAAGGCCGGGCGCCGCGTGGAGATCAACAACCGCCGTGGCGTGGTCGAGGTCAGCGAGGTGACAAGGACCGGGACCCCGGTCAGGACCGCGCGGTTCATGGCCACCCGGGTGGTGGCCCTGGTGGAGTATCCGGCGGACTAGCATGCCCAGATGGAGGTTCTCCGTCCGGTGGTGCGTCCCTACGCCTGGGGCTCCCGATATGCGATCGCGGATTTGCAGGGCCGCCCCGTCCCGGCCCCGGGACCGGAAGCGGAGCTGTGGATGGGCGCTCATCCGTCCGCGCCCGCGGCCGTAGCCGATACCACCCTGGATGCGGTCATCGCCGCTGATCCGGAGGGCCAGCTCGGGTCCGGATGCGTGGCCCGGTTCGGCCCCCGGCTGCCGTTCCTGCTGAAGGTGCTGGCGGCCGAGCAGCCGCTGTCGATTCAGGTGCATCCGTCCCGGGCCCAGGCGCAGGCGGGTTTCCGCGCCGAGAACGCCCGCGGCCTGGCCCCGGACGACCCGGCCAGGAACTACACCGACGACTGGCCCAAGCCCGAGCTGCTCTACGCGCTGACCCCGTTCGAGGTGCTGGCCGGCCTGCGCACCCCGGCGGACGCGGCGGGTTTGCTGCGCGCCCTGGACGTAGCCCCGCTGGCGCCGCTGGCCGCCCAGCTTGGCTCCGGCCAGCTTGGCTCCGGCCAGCTTGGCTCCGGCCAGCTTGGCTCCGCCCAGGTGCTAGTCGGCCTGCTCGGAACGATCCTGCGCTGGCCGCCGGCCGGCCGGCCCGCGCTCGTCGCCGACGTGGTGGCCGCCTGCGCGCGGCTCGCATCGGCGGGCGGCCCTTACTCCGCCGCGGCCGCCGCCGCGGTGCGCATCGCCGCGGATTGGCCAGGTGACCTCGGCGTGGTCGCGTCGCTGCTGCTGCGGCACGCGGTGCTCGAGCCCGGCCAGGCCATGTTCATGGCGGCCGGCGGCTTGCACGCCTACCTGCGGGGCACCGGGATCGAGCTGCTGGCCAACTCCGACAACGTGGTCCGGGCCGGCCTGACCGGCAAGCACGTCGATGTGCCCGAGCTGCTGGCGCTGCTCGACCCGTCGGTGCCGGTGCCTGTGCTGTCCCCGCGGGTGCTCCCCGACGGGATCGGCTGGTTCGACACTCCGGCCCCTGAGTTCCGCCTGTACCTGGCCGACCTGGTGGGCAAAACCGTCCGGCTGCCCGGCGAGGGACCGCGGATCGTGCTGTGCACACAGGGTTCGGCCGTGCTGCGGAGCGAATCAGGGGAGGCGACCGAGATCGGCCGCGGCGGCTCGTGCTTCATCTCCGCCGCCGACGGGCTCGTCAGCGGCACGGGGACCGGATATCTATTTCTGGCCAGCCCCGGATTCTCCTAGACTGGGTGTGGTTCTGATCCCGTCGCAGGGAGTGGCGTTGAAGCTCTGAGGTCAGCGATACCGCGCTGAGGCCCGTTCGCCGTGCGCATGACCTCCGGCTTGGCCCAAGCGGCGTGGTGTCGCCCCACGTAAGGACATCGCCTACGTGCCGGGAGCCACCTGCCATGACCGCCATCCTCTGTTCCGATCTCAGTTTCAGCTGGCCGGACGGGGCCCGCGTGCTGTCCGGCCTGACCCTGTCTATCGGCGCGGGCCGGACCGGGCTGATCGGCGTCAACGGCTCGGGCAAGTCGACCTTGCTCAAGCTCATCGCCGGTGAGCTGCGCCCGGACTCGGGCACCGTCCGCGTCGCCGGCGACGTCGGGTACCTGCCGCAGGCCATCACGCTGGGGACCAGCCGCACCGTGGAGGACCTGCTCGGGATCACCGCCGCCAGGGACGCGCTGCACGCCATCGAGGCCGGGCAGGCCAGCGAGGACGCCTTCGCCGCGATCGGGGACGACTGGAACGTCGAGGAGCGCGCCCGGGCCTGGCTGGACCGGCTCGGCCTGACCGGCCTGGGCCCGGACGACCGGGTCGAGCGGCTGTCCGGCGGGGAGACCGCCGGGGTCGCGCTGGCCGCCCTGTTCTTGCGGCGGCCGGACGTGCTGCTGCTCGACGAGCCGACCAACAACCTCGACCTGGACGCGCGCCGGCGGCTCTACGACGCGGTCACCGCCTGGGCCGGCGTGATGGTGATCGTCGGCCACGACCGCGAGCTGCTCGGGCTGGTCAATCACGTCGCCGACCTGTCCGGCGGGGACGTCCGGATGTCCGCCGGCAACCTGGCGGCCTACGAGCAGCGGCTGGTGGCCGAGCAGGAGGCGGCGCAGCGAGCGGTCACCACGGCCAGCGCTGAGGTCCGCCGGGAACGACGGGAGGTGATCGACGCGCAGGTGAAACAGGCCACGCGCGACCGGCAGGGCCGTAAGGTCGCCGCGTCGGGCAGCCTGCCCCGGGCGGTCGTCGACGCGCGCAAGAAGCATGCCCAGGAGTCCGCGGGCCGCTCGCGGGAACTGCACGCCGACCGCCTGGAGGCGGCCCGTGACCGGCTGACCGAAGCCGAGCAGGCGGTCAGGGACGACGCCAAGATCCGGGTCGACCTGCCCGCCACGGCCGTCCCGGCCGGCCGCACCGTGCTGACCCTCACCGGCCTAGCCGCCCGCTGGCATCCCGCCGCCGCCCCGCCGTCCGCCGCCGCCCCGCCGTCCGCCGCCGCCCCGCCGCCTGCGGTACCGCCCGAGCCTGCCGACCCCGCGACCCGGCCCGGCGTGCTCGCGGAACTCATCGTCCGCGGTCCGGAGCGGGTGGCCCTGACCGGCCCGAACGGTGCCGGCAAAACTACCCTGCTGCGCGCCATCGCGGGCGCGGCCACGCTGCCCGGGGTCACTGTCCGCCGCGGAACAGCGGTCGGTTACCTGCCCCAGCGGCTCGATATCCTCGACGATCAGCTGACCGTGGTCGACAACGTTCGGGTAGCAGCGCCGACGGCGTCCGTCAACGAGGTCCGGGCGAGCCTGGCCCGGTTCGGCTTCCGCGGTGACCGGGCTAGCCAGGCCGCCGGCACGCTATCGGGCGGTGAGCGGTTCCGGGCCATGCTCGCCGCCCTGCTCCTCGCCCAGCCCGCCCCCCAGCTGCTGTTGCTGGACGAGCCGACCAACAACCTGGACATGGCGTCCGTCCGGCAGCTATCTCAGGCGCTGGAAAGCTACCGCGGCGCGATCGTCATCGCCAGCCACGATGTGCCGTTCCTGGATACGGCGGGGATCACCCGCTGGCTCGGCCGGCCCGATGTCCGCCGGGGTGGCTTTATCGGCTTTGTTTTGGCCGGCGCGACGTCAGTCCGCTAGACTTCGTGGGCGCGCCCGGCCCGCCGGGTTCGGTGCCCTTGGGGTATGGGGTAATTGGCAGCCCGACAGGTTCTGGCCCTGTTAGTCTAGGTTCGAGTCCTGGTACCCCAGCAGGTTCGGTGTGACAGCGCGGACGCGACCCACGTCCGCGTTTGTTCATCCGGGCTCGTCGTGATGAACCGTTCGGTGTGACTGCCGGTTGGCCACACCGGGGGCAAGGCGGTAGTCTGAACGCCGCTGGCCTTGCCAGAAGCTAGGCCCCGCAGGAGAGTTGCTTTCTGCCGGGGATGCACGGCCCCGTCGTCTAGAGGCCTAGGACGTCGCCCTCTCAAGGCGGTAACGCCGGTTCGAATCCGGTCGGGGCTACACCGCGATACACCTACACCATGATCACGAAGAGTTCACAGTCTCCACAGACTGTCAAGTCTTCGTGATCATGTAGGCCCCAATTAGGTGTCGAGGTTGGGGTTGTTGGCGGGTAGTGGCATCGGGTGGGCGGGGGGCTGGGGGAGCACGAGCTGCGCGTGGACGCTGAGGTCGGGCCGGACGTGCACGAGTTCCCCCGGGGCGAGCATCCGCCAGCCGCTCTCGCCGTCCAGCCGCTCGGATGCCACCACCACCGAGGCCGTGTCCGCGAGGTCGGGCGCGCGTACCGAGGATAGCGAGCTGCGCACGTGCATCCCGTCGGCCACGCCCTGGCTCGGCCCGGCCGGGCGCTCCAGGACGTGCAGGGCGTGCTGGCCGGGATAGCGCAGCGCCCACAGCTGGCCCGCCGCCGCCACGATGGTGTTCAGCGACGAGACCGGCAGCCGGGCCGCGATCCACGTGGCCGCCGCGGCGATCCCGGCGCCGACATCACCGCCGTGAGCATCGGTCTGCTGGGTGATCAGCGCGAAGTACCGTTCGGAGTCGGTGTCTCCGAGCACCAGGTCGCGGTAGGAACCGAGCTGCGCGTCGAGCTGCGCGAGGTCGCCGAACCCGCCGTTGTGCGCCATGATCCGTCCGGCCATCGAGAACGGGTGCGTGTTGCGCACCGTGCGGCCCCCGGTGGTGGCGAACCGGACGTGCGCGATAAAGACCGGGGACTCCGCCTGCTGGGCCTCGTGCGTGAACTCCTGGTCACGGAACGCGGCTTCCGGCTGCTTATCGAGCACCGGTTCGCCGGCCGGGTCGAAGAAGCCGATCCCCGCGCCATCGGCGTTGCGATGGCTCTGTACCTCAAGCGAATCGGGGGCGTCCAGGAGCCAGAACGTGGCCCGGATCCGGGCGGTGCCCGCCGTCAGCCCGAATAGTCGGCACATGCCCTACTCCACTTTTCCCGTGATCACGGCCGCGCTGGCCCTGCGCCGAACCTACCGCAACGAGGTACCGGCACACATGACCCCGGCAGCCTGGGTAGAGTTTCATTTCCGCAGCTAGGGAGGGAAGGGCGACGATGGTGGAGCCAGAGACCGAGCGCATCAGTCCGGCGCTAGACGAACCGGAGAACAGCCCAGCGCTGGCCGAAGCGATGCGTGAACTCCAGGCCGCCGAGCACGACGCGCAGGTCGCCTTCGATTGCATCGCCCTGGGGGAAGTGGACCGGGCCCACACGCACGCGCTGACCGCCCGGGTGGCCGTCGACGCGGCGGTAACCGCGCTGGCCGCCGCCCTCACCCAGCAGGACTAGCACCCGCGTTCTCCAGCGCCGTCAGCAGCGCCTTCATCCAGGGGCCGGGCCCGGCCGGGGTCAGCCGGGCCCGGCCGGTGACCGGCCGGGCCCGGTAGACCTAGGTACACCCCGTTTCCGGGGTTTGGCCTCACTACCGCTCGGCCCGCCCGCCCGGCAGACTGGCAGGGACGATCAA
>Ga0224557_1001642_pt1 | contig 20970 bp, 15 predicted proteins | sample 714S31014metaG_FD_180677 | JGI IMG/M metagenome (GOLD analysis project Ga0224557, IMG submission 180677) | Peat soil microbial communities from Stordalen Mire, Sweden - 717 S3 10-14 | ecosystem: Environmental > Terrestrial > Soil > Wetlands > Peat | place: Sweden: Norrbotten County, Stordalen...
CACTTCTCTCCTGGGTACAGATAACGCGCACCCCGCGACCACGGGTGAAGTCCACGGCTCCTTCATCTCGAAGTAAGCGCAGCGCGCGCAGCACGGTGTTCCGGTTGACACCCAGGACTGCTGCAAGGTCAACAGCCGGAGGAAGTCGCTCACCGGACTTGACCTCACCATTCGCGATGGCCTTTCGAATCTCCGCGGCGACTTGATCGTGAAGGGCAAGTTGCTCAGACCGGTCCACCTTGACATTTAACATAGTGCTATGTAAAGTAGCACCATCCAAAGGAGTCCTCTGTGACAATTGCGCCAGTTCGCCCCACCGAGGAGACAATCTCGGAAGCTTCCATCCAAGTACTTATCGAAGAGGCGCGACGGCATCGGCGCCGTCGCCTCGCTTTCTGGCTCGTCGTGACGATAGTGATCGCGAGTGTCGCCGTGGGTATCGTCGCAGGACACAACTCCGGGAGAGGGAACCTCACAAGGGTGACCTTGCGACCCGGGATCCCGAACCCGGCATTTACGGGGCCTTTCTCCAAGACGCGTAGCGAGATGCTCGCGTTTGTACTTCCCACGAGCGGCGCGGACATTACGACTGCGGCGAAATTCATGAACCGGATTGCGGGTCTCGTGGTCGAGGACAAGGCGGCGTGCATGGATCAAGCCGGTTACAACTCCACGGTTACCTATACGCCCGGAAGTTTCGCAGGCGGAAACAACACGCAGTTTCCGCCCATTGCAGATCTCTCCGCGAATGGCTTCGTTTTGAGGGCCGTCAACGAACCGTATTACGGGGTTGACTACGTAGGAAAACCGCTCTTAGGATCTGTGATCGCCAATCACGTATCGGCACGAATCAATTGCGAAGCGTCGGCTCAGAGTCCGGTGAATGCACTGTTGGCGCAGACGCAGCCGCTTTCGAGTGTTTGGCAGCGTCAGATCATTCCAAGCATCAATAGGAGCAGCGCGTTCAAAAAGGCGTTGGTTGGTTGGTCGTCGTGCGTGAGTCAAGGTGGCGTCGCGGCAACCTCAATCGATGGATACTTTCAGGACACTGGCTTGCTGATGCGAGGCGCGGCTTCCTACGCCGCTTTGGCCAAGAACTATCTGAAATATGGCAAGTTGTACGCGACGTGCCTGGCACCGGCGGAGTCAATTCGCGACCAAATGAGACAAAAGGCACGCACAGTCTTTGAGCACGCGCACGCATCTCAGATTGCAGGTCTCACGAACACCCTTCGCGAACTTGTTAGCTGACTTTCTTGCGTACTGCTTCGCTCTCGATGCGCGTTTACAATCGCGGTTACGATGCTCCAAACGTTGATGAACGCACTGTCTAGGCGCTCACCGTGACAATTCTGTCCGCAGCACTCGTGACACCAGTATGGGTCACACCGAATCCAACGATACGAAGTCCCGTCGTTCGCCGGCCCATACGATGTAGTTGAGCCACGAGATAAGCGCCCACGACCTTCGCACGTTGGCCACTCAGCCATTCGTTGAATTCCTTCGTCCCGACGCCATCGGTGTAACCAGAAAGCGTCAATCGCCGAATCTCTGTCTTCAATACCGTGGCGGCGAGCTTGCGCAACGAATGTTTGGCCTGCGTCGTCAACGTGTACGAATCAAATGCGAAGTGGATCTTGTCCAGTGTTCGCTTGTCGTTACTGGCCTTCATCGAGGCGGGTTTGGATAACCCCGGCACCGAAGTACCTATGACGTTCACCGCAACAACTGAGAAGTGATACACGACTCCGGGCGTCAGTCCCGTAATGATGCAGGTGTTAGCGCCGACGGCCGTGCACGTCGCGGTTCCTGGCGACGCGCTCACGACGTAACTAACAATCGATGAACCACCATCGGTCACTGACGGCTGCCACGAGATCACCGCCGTCCTGGCCGTGAATCCGACATTGATTTCCATGGGTGATGTGGGAACCGTGGCGTTGCTCGGTGCGGCTTGATACGTAGTGCTCGCAGATGGCGAGGTCCCAATCGAGTTGAATGCCACCACGGAAATTGAATAGTTGATCGTGCTGCTCAACCCGGTCAGCGTGCAGCTGGTTGCACCCGTTGTCGAACACGTGAAGTCACCTGGTTCCGCTCGTACCTCGTAACTCGTAACTGGCGTACTCCCTTGAGAGGTGGGCGGCGTCCACGTCACCACGACACCACCGTTGGAGTATGTTGCGCTAACGGCGAGCGGAGCCGAAGGGGCGAACGTGGCTGGTAGCGGCGCGACTTGGATGCTCAATTGCACTTGCGTTGCCGGGAGATAGTTCGCATCGCCCGATTGATTTGCGTCAACAATGCAAGGTCCCGCATGCGTAAAAGAGATGACACCGGCGCTGAGCGAGCACACTGAGGAGGACGAAGCATCAATGGAAAGCGCGACACTGAGTCCCGAAGTCGAGCTTGCGGTCGGTGTGTAATCTCCACCGACTCGAGCGTCCGCTGGACTCAAGGAAGAGAACGAGACCGTTTGGTCAAGTTGAAAAACCACAGTCGTTGCAGAGGAAGATGAAGCGAGAAAGTTCGAATCGGCGGCCTTGTGTGCGGTGACCAAGCAAGTACCTGCTCCACTGGCGAGCAACTCGCCCGAACTTGGTTGTGAACACGCCGCGGTTCCGCTCACAACTGTGTACGTCACGGCGCCAGTCCCTGACCCACCAGACGTCGTGAGTGCCAGATCAATACCGGGCGTGCCCGACAACGACGTCACGGTTAGGACTCCCTGCGCGACTTGACTCACGCTGAACAGCAGCGCGGTGCTCGTTGAAGTTGAGAAGTCGGAGTTTCCGGAATAGATCGCTAACAACGAGTCACTCGCGCCGGCCGGCAGCGCCGTCGTCACGCACTGGGCGATGCTCGACGAAATCGTGACCGCGCCGCAGGTACCAATCGTCGTGGCGCCGGCTTCGAAGTTAACGGTCCCGGTGGCGCCCGAAGTCACCGCGGCGGTGAGCGTCACGGATCCGCCCACCGTTGAGGAGGTGGGGTTCGCGCTCAGCGAGATGGATGAGGATGCGATGCCGACGCTGTACGTAGTTGCGGACGACGACACCGGGTTGTAGTTAGCGTTACCCGCCATCGATGCGGTAACGGAGCAGCTTCCCGCTGAGGTGTAGGTGAGTACTGACCCCGTCACCGAACAGCCGGCGGTGTTGGCGCTCGCGCCCACCGCGTAGGTGACCTCGCCCGCTGTGCTACCGCCTGATGTTGTCAGTAGCGCGGTGTTGGAGGGACTTGGAGCGAATGTTGTCAATACCGAGGTAATCAACAGTGCGCTTTGGCTCGCGGCTCCGACAGTGAAACTCGAAGTGGAACTGGACGAAGAGGCGTACGTGGAATTACCCGAATATTGCGCGCTAAGCGTACTCGTACCGACGGGTAGCGCCGTCGTCACGCACTGGGCGCTGCTCGACGAAATCGTGACCGCGCCGCAGGTACCAATCGTCGTGCCGCCGGCTTCGAAGTTAACGGTCCCGGTGGCACCCGAAGTCACCGCGGCGGTGAGCGTCACGGATCCGCCCACCGTTGAGGAGGTGGGGTTCGCGCTCAGCGAGATGGATGATGCGGTACCCGGCACCACCGGAATCAGGGGTGATGAGCGAAGGCTGTATTCGGAATAGATGTTGACCGACTGAATTGATATGTAATAGGTCGTGCCGTTCGAAAGGCCCGTCAGGGTGCAGTTCAACGTGGCGGAGGTGCAGGTCGAACTCTGCGAACCGCCCACGGGCGCGGTGAATGCAGTGACCGTGTACGACGAGATCGCGGCGCCGTTGTTGTACGGTGCGACCCAACTCACCGTCACCTGACCGCTGCCGGCCACGTAGCTCGTGGTCACGTTCGCAGTTGCGTTTGGTGCGGCGTACGGCGCTCCCGGTTCACTGTTTGACGCGGCGCCGGGGCCATTCGCACTCATCGCGCGTAACTCCACCGTGTACGAAGATCCGTTCGTCAGCCCGGAAACGGTGATCGGCGAGGTCGTTCCAGTTGCGTTTTGCCAAGTAACACCACCGTCAACAGAATATTGGTAACCGGTGATGAGGTTGTGGGCGTCTTGGGACCCGGCGGTGAACGGCACACTCAGGTACGAATTTCCTGCTGTCAAGCTAGTAAGGGTCGGCGCACCGGGCAGCGCCACCGGGAGCGCAGTCACCCGTGGACTCGAGGGAGGTCCGGCGCCGGCCGCGTTCGTTGCGACTACCGAGAAGTAGTACGTCGCGTCGTTGGTGAGTCCGCTCACAGGGCACGTCAATGCGGAGGTCGTGCAGGTGGCAATGGCGCTGCCTCCCGACGAAGCGGCGAAGGCCGACACGGTGTAGCTCGTCACCGTCGCGCCGCCGTTCGCGGAAGGCGCCGCCCACGAGACCTGCGCCGACGTCGCGCCGCCCGATGCCTGAACCTGCGTGGGCGCTCCTGGGATCGTCTGCGGTGTACCCGACGACGATGACGATGAACTGCTCGATCCCACGCCGTTTGCCGCACTGAGGATGACGCTATAGAGGGTGCCGTTCGTCAAGGAGGAGATCGTGAAGGGATCCGCCAACGTGCCCGCGCTCACCCACGTCGCGCCGCCGTCGAGGGAATAATCAACTCCGGAAATCGCCGAACCGCCGTCGTTTGCAGATGTGTAGATGGTGTAGGTCACTTGGAGTGAGGAGTCGCTTGGTGTAATCGAAGTGATGATTGGCGTGACCGGTACCGTCAACGTCGCTCCCACCACGTACACCGACGCGGGACCGGCGCCGTTCGAGTTCAACGCTCGTATTTCGACGCTGTAGGTCGTACCGCTCGTCAGTCCGATCGCCGTAAGGGGCGACGTTGTACCTGACGCAGTGGTCCATGAATTAAACGACGACGTTCCCGCCCCCACACTCGTCGCGTACTGATAACTCGTAATGGGTGAACCACCCGTGTAACCAGGTACGAACGCAATGCCGAGCGATGTGCCGTCAGAACCCGGCGTGATAGAAGTTATTGTCGGCGCTCCGGGCAAAGCACTCGGCGTTCCAGAGACGGCAGGTGACGCTGTACCGGCCCCCGATGAATTAACGGCTCGAATCTCGACGGGATACGTGGTGCCATCCGTGAGGCCATTAACCACCATTGGCGACGTCGTCACGCCACTCGACGTCCACGTCGCGCCGTCGTCGACTGAATATTCATAATCAAGAATAGAAAGCGACGAGCTCGCGGCGCTGAACGCGACCGACAATGAGCCGTCTGAAGGCGTGATGCTCGTGATCGTTGGTGCTCCCGGCGGACCCGAAGGAGCGATCGGTGTCGACGGAGTTGAGAACACGCCCTGCCCAATCGAATTCGCAGCGGCGACCTCAAATTCGTAATTGGTCCCATTGGTGAGTCCGGTTACGATGCAGGACGTCGACGTGCCGGTGCACATAGCGGCCGTCGTCCACGAAGAGTAGGGACTGGTCGCGTACTGCACCGTGTAGTCACCAATTGGAGTGGAGCCCGTCGACGACGGCGCCGACCAGTAGAGAGAGACTTGCGCGTTGCCTGGCGTGCCGTTCATACTGGTAGGCGCGCTCGGCGCACCGGTGGAGTAGGAGATTACGACTGATCCATTGGAATTGTCGTCGCTGTAGTGGCTGTACTGCGCGCTGAGGCCACTCAACCCGCCCGTTGAATTAGAGCCCGGATAGCCACCGAGTCCGAACCACTCGTCAGAAGTGCCCGAGCCAAACTCCACCAAGCCCGCCGAACCGCCCTGCGCTCCGCCACCACCGCCCGCTCCGCCGCCGCCATCGCACTGTTCACCGCTTACTTGGTGGCACGCGGTATAAACGTACTCGCCGTTCTGACCAGTTGTTGAGGTCGTGTCGGATCGCGCTTGAAACGTCGGCAACGAGATCTGCCCCTGGGTCGGGGCAAACTGTCCACTGCCTCCTGAGCCGCCTGAGCCGCCGCCGACGATGGTCGCGACACTCGTGGGTGAACCCGAAGTACCGATCTCCACGACTGACGCCGCGCCTCCAGAGCCTCCGTATCCGGAACATCCAGAAGCACCTGGTGATCCGCCCGCACCTCCGGCGTAAGCGCCAATAGGGTTGGTGCCACCCACTCCATCATTTGGGTCAGAGCCAGTGGCCGAGCCCCATCCCGCGGTACAAGCATTCCAATCGGGTGAGTTCGCCCCGCCCTGGCCCACGCCAATGGTGAGAACCTGACCCGGTGTTACTGAAATCGTGCCGGTGACAACTCCCTGGTATCCCCCGGGTGGAGCGGTTCCTGACGAGTCTCTACCTCCTTGACCGCCCTCAGCGCCAGTGACCGTCAGAGTGAGTTGGGTCACGTTGGCGGGAACCGTGATCGTCTCCGTACTTCCCGTATACGAATACGTGTCGGTGACGATTGTTCCCGACGTCACTGTCGATACCGCACCCGCGGCCGACGGAAGTGCGAGTAACAGGAGAAGAGCGGCGAGACAACTGGACAGAGTCCCGCGAGCGAATCTGCCCGACGTCCCTCGTCGCCGAAACGGCGTTCCGTAAGCTCGATAGTTTCGTATCAAAGTGAAGATGCCCTCGCCCCGTTGCATGCGAAGACGATTCTAAATGTTTTGTACCGAAATTTTAGGGATGCCCGATTCTTCCATCCATACGAAAAAGAAGGTTTGACATTGCTGATTCTGAGCTTCCCAAGCTGAGAACGCGGGTTCGACTCCCGTCGCCCGCTCCAATTAACTTCAGAGACTCGCGGGACTCTGAAGAGTCATATGCAGCGTCGGTACACTTTCAGAATGACTGAACCCGCCGATTCTTCAACGAAGGTCAGCGTGCGCGGCACCTCCGATCTTGCCTTTTCGAACCCCGGACGTGACGTGCAGCGCGTCGGGACCGCCAACTTCCTGGGTCAGGACGTTTCTAAGATCTACGGACCGGTGTGGGCCGTACTTGGCAACCTGGGCGATAGCCAGTGCTACTTGGGAGTCCACGACAAGGTGCGAGCCGTGCAGGCCGCCATGGCCCGTCGAATTGCTCAGGACGACCGACCCAACCGCCTTATTTCGCCCGCGTTCACCATTGGCGTGTCCGATGGTCAACTCAACGGCACTCCAGAAATGCGCTTTTCGCTCATCGGACGAGAACTCGTCAACGACGTAGCCTCGACGCACCTCGCCGCGAATCAAGTTGAAGCGCTCATTGCGGTGGTGGCGTGCGACAAGCCGCCGGTCGGCACAGTGGCGGCCCTGCTCGAGCACAATGCTCCCGCGGTGATTCTTTCGGACGGTTCAATCAAGCCCGGCATCAATCCACGGACCGGTGAGCGTATTGACCTGGTCACAGCTTTTCAGTTCGCCACCGAACCGGATGAGGTGGCTCGGGCCGAGGTCACGCTTCACGCATGTCCGGGACAGGGCAGTTGTGGGGGAATGTTCACCTACAACACGATGCAGGTATTCATTGGTGTGTTGGGGCTCGAGCCGCTCCACATGGTCGCTCCGCCGTCGGACGATCCTCGTCGTATTGAGCAGTTCCCGGACGAACTCGTGAGCTGCCTCGTGACTATGACCAGTCGAAACATCCTCCCACGAGATATCGTCACGCCCACCTCTCTTCGCAACGCCCTCATCGTTTCCATGGCCATGGGTGGCTCGACCAACGTCATGCTGCACAGTGTCGAGATTGCCCGTGCGGCGGGAATCAACTTATGGCAGGACGTCCTCAGTCAGGACGAATTCAATGAGTTGTCGCACCGTCTCCCCGTGATTGTCAACATGCGTCCGTTCGGGGCGTACTCGATGGTCGACGTTGACGCCGCCGGTGGACTCCCAACGATCGTCAACGAGCTTCTGCGTGCTGGCTTCCTCGACGGCAGTGCCATCACCTGCACCGGTGAGACACTCGCTGAGCAGATTGATCGCTTGGCCCCACCGCTCGCTGATCACGAGGTGATCTACTCGGTCGCCCAACCATTCAAGAGCACCGGTGGACTTCGTCTCCTGCGCGGAAATCTTGCCCCGGACGGAGGCGCGATCTTGAAGCTCGCCGGCGTCGAAAGCGGAATCGCCGACGGCGTTTTCACCGGGAAGGCACGCGTGTTCAACGGAGAGCGCTCATTGATTACCGCGCTCGACGAGCGACCCGACGACTTTCAAGACAACGACATGGTGGTGATCCGCTACGAAGGACCTCGTGGCGCGCCCGGAATGCCTGAGATGCTCGACCCCACGTCCAAGATCACCTCCTTATGCCGTAAGCGCGGGATCACCATCGCCTTGATGACGGATGCTCGATTCTCGGGTGGATCCGTGGGGCTGGTAATTGGTCACGTCGCTCCAGAGGCATTGCTCGGTGGACCCATTGCCCTCGTGGAAGACGGCGACACCATTACCGTCGACATCAACCAGGACCGACTGGACTGCCTGCAACTTGATGACCCGGAGAATTTTGCACGTCGGACAGCGGCGTGGGAGTTACGAGTGAGCGCCAACGGTGGACTTCACCCTGACGCCGTATCGGTCACGCATCGGGTTCTCAAGAGAATGCGCGCAACGGGCCTTCCGGCGTTACGCGGCGGAGGCATGTCGGCAAGTTGATTGTTCTACGACCCAGGTGGAAGCAGTTGCCGCTATCGGAAGAGGATTAACTTTCCAAGCTGAGAACGAAAGTTCGATTCCCGTCGCCCGCTCCAAGTTTGGTTTTGTTGCAACGACCGACCAGACCCTTGCAAACGCTGATGTTGGCTTTGGTCACGTCTCGCTGTCGCAACGCTCTCCCAAGAACTCTTCCATCGAGAAGGCTCATCTCGGACATACATGGCATCCGTCAAAGGGCAACACCACTGGCATTTCTTCTCCCGCTCGCTGGTGGTTATCGAGCGAGCGCAACGGTCTGGTGAGTCGAATCCACGAGAGACTGAGGCGATGCAGGCCCCCTAGGCGACTTCGACTGTCAGGCCACGAACGCGGAGAGGCCAATAACTCTATAATTATTGACTCAAGAATTATTGTATGATATGTTGCTCTCGTGTCCCATGAATCAACCGTCGAGCGTCGAGCGTCACTTCATGCAGCGCTCGGCGACCCGGTACGCCTTTCAATAGTCGACGAGCTCATGGTTTCGGATCACGCGCCGGTAGAACTCCAAGCGCTCACAGGTCTTGAATCGAATCTGCTCGCCCACCACCTCGACGCCCTTGAGGAAGCCGGCCTCGTCGTGCGCTCCCCTTCGAGTGGTGACGGACGTCGTCGTTATGTCCGGCTCGTCCCCGGGGCGCTCCGTTCGCTCGGCCCCGTTATCAAGTTGGCACCCACCGACGCACTCTTCGTTTGCTCAATGAACTCCGCTCGCAGCCAACTCGCCGCAGCGCTTTGGAGAGAGTGGACCGGTCTCACCGCCCATTCAGCGGGAACCCACCCCGCCCTGCGTGTGCATCCGGGTGCCGTCGCGGCCGCAAAGCGTGCCGGATTCGACCTCCACGCCACGACTCCGCGCAGTCTTGACGATGTCGCCGTGCTACCACCGCTCGTGATCACCGTCTGCGACCAAGCCCACGAAGAACTCGGCTCCGAGCGGGGGTGGCGGCACTGGTCCGTGCCCGACCCGGTCGCACGAGGCACGAACGGCGCCTTCGACGCGACCACCGCAGAACTTCGCCAACGCATCCAAGCATTCACCGGTGCCACTGCCGATCAACGAGGAGAGCAATGAGTACTGAGCAACCGGAGATCCTCTTCCTCTGCGTGCACAACGCCGGCCGATCCCAGATGGCCGCAGCGTTCGCTCGCGAGATTGGAAAGAACCGCATCAAGGTGTATTCGGCCGGTTCGGCGCCGGGAGAGCACCTCAACCCCGCGGTTGTTGAGGTGATGCGCGAGAAGGGCATCGACATCACGATGGAGAAGCCGCAGAAGTTGACCGACGAGATGGCACTGAACGCCGACGTGGTGGTCACCATGGGCTGCGGTGACGCCTGCCCGGTCTACCCGGGAAAACGCTACGTCGATTGGGAACTCTCCGATCCGGCCGGCAAGCAACTCGAGGAGGTCCGCCCGATCCGGGACGACATCGAACGGCGCATCGCGTCGCTCATCGACGAATTACTGACCGCAAAGAAGTAGGGAGGACGTCACAATGCCCGACAACCGCCTCATTGACGAACTATCGCCGGACGACCAGCGTCCACTGCGTCCCGCTCTGGCCAAACTGCTCAAAGAGTTCCATGGGACTTTCGACGACGAGACCATTGAGCACTTCCTTGTCGACTCCTACGATCGCCTCGCCGCGAGCTCGACGACGAGGAGCTTTTTGAGCGTCCTTTCAGAGCGCTTCGCGCGTGAGCGCCTCGGGGCGATGACCCGAGTTGCCGCACTGACGAAGGGCAGGCCCGGCGTTCTCTTTCTCTGCGTGCACAACGCCGGCCGCTCCCAGATGGCTGCGGGCTGGCTGCGACACATCGCGGGTGACCGCGTCGACGTCTTCACGGGTGGCTCTGAACCGGGTGATGCGCTGAACCCAGTTGTCGTCGCGGCCATGGCCGAAGTCGGCGTCGATATTCGTCAGGAGTTTCCCAAGCCCTGGACCGACGAGGTCGTGCGGGCCGTGGATACTGTCGTCGCCATGGGTTGTGGCGACGTGTGTCCCATCTATCCGGGAAAGAGCTACGTCAACTGGGATCTGAACGACCCCGAGGGCATGAGCCTCGACGGTGTCCGTCAGGTACGCGACGAGTTGAGAAATCGAGTGCAGGGTCTGGTCGATGAACTCTTGGCTTTCAAGTCGTAATCGGATCAGTCGAATACATAGACAAGAGTTCACGACGCGGGATTGATCCCCTTCGTCCGCTCCAGGGCTGATCATGCTCGAGGACCAATGCATCGTTGCGGACATTGCCGTTGACCGCTCTTCGCTCTTGTCCGCCACCTCACACCGTCGCCAGGTCGCCGTCAAAGCAAGGAGAACGAATTGCGAACAGTCAGTCGCCGAGAATTCGGGCCACGTCCTTCAGGCGTTCGGGCACCACGCTCCACCACATCCACCGGCCTCGCTTCTCGCCCGTGATCAGGCCAGCCTCGGCAAGAATCCTGGTGTGGTGCGAGATGGTTGGTTGACTCTTGCCTAAGGGTGCTTCCAGCGCGCAACTACAGACCTCGTCTTCGGAGGCCACGAGCGAGAGCATCCGCAGTCGGACCGGATCACTAAGAGCTCCAAAAATCTGCGCCATGTCACCGGCCTCGACCTCGGACAATGGGCTGCCCCCCAAGGGACTGCAGCAGCTGACTACGGTCTCGTCAACGGTAATGGTCTTGGGATGCGACATTAGTCTCACCATACTATTGACATCGGTCGATATATTGGCTACTCTTCTCATCGACAAACGTCAATCTAAGGAGAGTACCGTGTCGAGACTCCAACTGGCCCTCAACGTGTCGGACCTCAACGAGGCCGTCGAGTTCTACTCCAAGTTCTTCAAGACCGAACCCGTAAAGATCCGTCCGGGCTACGCGAACTTTGCCATCGCCGATCCACCGCTCAAGTTGGTGCTCTTCGAGAATCCTGGCGAACCCGGCACGATCAACCACCTCGGGGTCGAAGTCTTTTCGACCGATGAAGTGGTGGAGGCCACCCAGTACCTCACCGAACAGGGATTCGCGACCGACATCGAGGAGCAGACTACGTGTTGCTACGCGGTCCAGGACAAAGTGTGGGTGGACGGACCCGATGGTTCGCGCTGGGAGGTCTACACCGTGCTCAACGACGCCAGCGACACTTCATCGCCGACCGGCGGCGAGACGTGTTGTTCGCCGACATCGTTGACGATGTCCGAGGCCGCGCCGTGCTGCTGAGTCCCCGGCTACGCGAAGCCCACGAACGATCATGAAGGGTGCCATCTCTGATCGCTCACCGCAGAACGAGGTGACCGCGCCGGTCGTCGCGCGACTGTCGTTCCTCAACCGGTTCCTGCCGGTATGGATCATTCTGGCAATGGCCGTCGGCATAGGACTCGGTCGGGCCGTGCCGTGCCTCAACACGCACCTCAACGCAGTGCAAGTGACGTCGGGCACGTCGTTGCCCATCTTTGTGGGACTACTGGTGATGATGTATCCGGTGCTGGCCAAGGTCCGCTACGACCGGTTGGGCACGGTCACGCGCGACCGTCGGCTACTGGTCGCGTCGCTAGTGCTCAATTGGCTGGTCGGCCCGGCGGTGATGTTCGCGCTGGCTTGGCTGCTATTGCCCGACCTGCCAACGTATCGAACTGGTCTTATCATCGTCGGCCTCGCACGTTGCATCGCGATGGTGCTGATCTGGAACGATCTGTCAGGGGGTGACCGCGAGGCGGCGGCCGTGCTCGTGGCACTCAACTCGTTGTTCCAGATCGTCGCCTTCGCCCTGCTCGGCTACTTCTATCTGCAGGTGCTGCCCGGGTGGCTCGGTCTCAGCACGCAAGGCCTTCATCTGTCGATCGGGCGAATCGCGGAGACCGTCGCCATCTTTCTTGGCATTCCACTTGTCGCGGGCTACCTGACCCGCACGCTGGGCGAACGTCTGCGGGGTCGAGAGTGGTACGAGACGAAGCTCCTGCCTCGCCTCGGTCCTTTCGCCCTCTACGGATTGCTCTACACCATCGTGATCCTCTTCGCTCTGCAAGGCCACACCATCACCGATCGACCCGGCGACGTGGCGCGCATTGCCCTGCCCCTACTGTGCTATTTCGCAATCATGTGGTTCGGGTCGTTCGCACTCGGCCGAGCGCTCGGGCTGCCCTACGATCGAACCGCGACGTTGGCCTTCACCGCGGCGGGGAACAACTTTGAGTTGGCGATCGCGGTCGCCATCGGCGTCTTTGGGGTTACGAGCGGCGAAGCGCTGGCCGGGGTAGTCGGCCCGCTCATCGAAGTGCCGGTACTCGTCGGCCTGGTCTACGTGTCGCTGTGGGCGAAGCGTCGCTTTTACGAACCGGTGACCACCGGCGAAGCTGCTCCCTGAACGACCGTCCAGCAAGAGCCCCCGAGGGATCCTTCCACTAGGCGGAAGCCGGTACGTATCGCCTTCCACGGCCGAACAGGCGAGCGGCGACCGTCGCCACTCCAAATGCCATCACCCGATATCGGACAGACCCGCGGTTCGCCGACTGACCGTCACCACCGCCCTCGTACCCATTTTCCACCCATATGCGCACCCGCGGATGGGCCAAGATGATGCCGTTTCGAGTACTCGGGTCTTCGACTTCTCCTGTTTGGTTCGAACACCGAGCGCACGATGGATTCTTCAAGGAATCGCGGCTTCCTCTTGAAGCCTCCTCAGACCTCGCGGGTGGCTCTCCTGAGTTCATCGACGCAATACGCGTTCGCCTACGTTCCCGCACCGACAACGACGGGGCCCGTAGTTTTAGCGGGTTCTTAATCCCCCACTAGGGCCAGCACAACATCGACATCCATGCTGGGGGAAGTCTCGCTGACGCGTGAAGGGAGTTCGCCATGGATTGGACCACGGAATTCGAAGAAGGGGACCAGCCTGGTCCCGTCGCGACGGGGGCCCGGCATCACCGGACCCGGCTGATCTTCGCGTCCGTGATGGCAACGCTCGTGCTGGTCTTCGCAATCGGCGGGTTCGGATTTGTCCTTGGGCACTTCGTCATGAGATCTCCGGCCGCGACGTCGTCAAATCCGGAAATGGCGAATTCAAACTTCCCGTCGCGAGGCCTTGGCAACTACCAGCCCGCCGCGGCGACGCCATCGGACGGATCCACTTCCTCGCCGACCAATGCCGAAGCCGCGAAGATTGCCCGGTCGGTTGATCGGGGCCTCGTCGACATCACCACAAAGCTTTCGTACCAATCGGCGACCGCCGCGGGTACGGGCATGGTCTTGACCTCTCACGGGCTGGTGCTCACGAACAATCACGTCATTGACGGCGCTACGTCGATTACGGCTCGAGACGTTGCCACCGGTACCGTCTACACGGCCAAGGTCGTTGGTTACGACGTCACCAGCGACGTGGCCGTGCTCCAACTTCAGGGCGCCTCCAACCTTTCAACAATCACGCCTGGCGACTCAAACTCCGTGGCGTCCGCAGAAGAGGTGGTAGGGATCGGAAACGCCGGAGGTGTCGGAGGTACGCCCAGTTATGCCCCGGGCTCGGTCGTCGCCCTCGATCAATCGATAACTGCCGCCGACCAGGAGAACCCAACTGGCGCAGAGCAGTTGAGTGGAATGATCGAGGTCAACGCGAGTATTGATCCGGGTGATTCCGGAGGGCCGTTGGTGAATTCGAAAGGTGACGTCATCGGGATGGACACGGCGGCGTCGTCAAGTGGCGGCGGCTTTGGATTCGATGAAACCGGCTCAGCGCTGACCCAAGCGTACGCAATACCAATCAATACCGCCCTCTCCATCGCTAAATTGATTGAAGATGGTGCCGCGTCCTCCACCGTGCATATCGGCGCGACTCCATTCCTCGGCATCGAGCTCAGTCCGACTCTTTCCGGTGACCAGGGGGGATTCGGGTACGGATCCCAAGCTGTCGCAAGTGGCGTCAGCATTCGAGGAACAATCTCCGGGACACCTGCCGCAAAATCGGCACTTGCCCCTGGCGATGTCATCACCTCTCTCGATGGACAGTCCACCTCTACTGCTACCGCCCTTGACCAGATCTTGCAAAAACTCCATCCAGGTGATTCCGTTCGGGTCAGCTACACCAGTCAAAGCGGCGTGCACGCGACCCTCAACCTGCAACTCGCTGCTGGACCTCCGCAGTGACTCAGAACATGGGCTCAGGAATAACTTCAAGTCGCTCTGAAGGGGACGACGTAAGAAGATGGCGCTGAGCTTCCTTCGCTGAGAGTGCCGGTTCGATTCTCATCGCGTGCTGCACACTTGACGGTCGGGGATGAAATCGTACGTTCCGCTCCAATGTCTTTAATTCGCGACCAAGTCAAAGTACACTCGCGGCGAAACCATTTGGTTGCACAAATCGTGAGGACGCCACGTGAACAGAACAATCGTCGCGCCGGTTACGCGACGTCGGCGTAGCTCCCTCGTGGCCAGCTGCGTAACTCTTGTGCTTCTGAGCACGCCCACTATCGCCGCTGCGACCACGCCCACTTCGACAACGACAACGACAACGCCTCCGACGACTTCGACCTCGACGATTCCAGGGACCTCGACGACGACTCCGACGACTTCGACTCCAGGGACCTCGACGACGACTCCGACGACTTCGACCCGATTGGGTCCGAATGGTGTTGAATCTCCAGCGATCATTTCAGAGAATCGACTCCCCGGAACCACGTCGTGGCGCATCAATCCAGGTACTTCACCGACGGTAATTCAAGGATTCGCGAACCTGACGTACGCTGCGGTCGGACAAAGAGTCAACTTGTTCGTCACCACCCGCGAACCGCGGTTTAGGGCGGTGGCCTATCGCATGGGTTGGTATCAAGGCCGTGGCGCGCGACAGATTTGGGCATCGCCGCTCGAAGCAGGGAGAGTTCAACCGGCGTGCACGGTAGCGAGCAGCACCAACATGGTCAGTTGCGCCAACTGGAGTCGATCGCTGACGATGCCCATCACGTCAGCCTTCGTTCCGGGTGACTACCTCATCAAGCTGATCGTCGGCCCTAAAGCCGCTAGCTATGTCCTGCTGACCATCTGGAGCCCCCAGAGCACCGAGGCCTACGTCATCATGAATCGTTCATTCGTTGAACAGGGTTGGAACACGTACGGCGGGTACTCCTATTACTCGGGCGTCGGTCCGTGCATCCTGGACACGCTTTCCTACCCAGTTTGCAACCGAGCACGCGTGGTGTCGTTCGATCGTCCCTACGACACCGGTAACGGCTCCTCCGACTTCTTGACCAATGAATATCCTCTCGTACAACTGTGCGAGAGGGAGGGGCTCGATGTCACGTACATTTCCGACGTCACTCTCGATGAACACCCCAATCTCCTGCTACATCACCGAGCACTGCTTTCGCTCGATCACGACGAATCGTGGTCGTACGCGGAGCGAATGGCCGTCCAGAATGCCGTCAATCACGGGGTGAACGTTGCGTACTTCGGTGCCGCGGCGATGGTTCGCCACGTACGGCTCCAGGCTTCGCCCTTAGGGGCCGACCGCGAGGAGGTCGACTACCGCGACGCGCAAGAGGATCCCCTCAACAGTGTGGGCGATCCCATGCAGGTCACCGGCAATACTTGGGAAAGTCCACCCGCGAGTTGGTCCCCACTGACCCAAATTGGTGAGGAGTACAGTGGCTACCTCGCGCCGGGCCTCACAGCTCCCATGGTCATCGCCGACGCTTCGTCGTGGGTCTTTCAGGGCACGGGCCTGCACGACGGATCATCGCTCCCCGGTGTCATTGGTTCAGACTTCGACCAGGTCATTGATTCATCCGCGGCGCCATCCGACGTTGATATTCTCGCCCATTCACCGATTCCCCTCTCCCAGGCAACGGTGAGCGGCGCAGAATGGGATGGCGAGACCTATTCGGACATGGTGTACTTCACCAACCCCCAGGGCAAAGCCGGCGTGATTGACACTGGCAACAATGTGTGGATCGGTGATCTCCGAGCATGTGCACCCGCTACGGTCGATTGTCCTGCGCCAACCTTGACCAAGATCACCAACAACATCTTGAAGGTCTTCGGACCAGGTCCCGCTGGAATTCTGCACCCGGCAGTCTCCAACGTCAACGCCGTCAGCCCCTACGGCTCCTAAACCTGGACTGACGCAGGCGATGCAGCCTTCAACGAAGAAATGAGAAGCGTCCTGACCCCCCGCGACATCGTTACCTCTCGTGGTGGTCGACCAGGCTCCCACACTGAGAACGCGCGCTCGATCACCGTCGCCCGCTCGACTTCAATCCCCTCGTTGAGGACCCGGCTCCGTGGTCCCGAGAGGAGTTGGCCTCATCGCCATTGTTTGCTGCGGCGTGAAGGGGCGGACACGCCGGAAGAGAGTTTCCCAGGAGACCGGTCGTGGTGGTGCAAGTGGGCTCAATGCGGAGTTACTGGAACGGGCTCGCTTCACCCCTCAAAACCCGTTGCCACGAAAGCACTTCTCCGGGCGCAGTCGACGTGCCCTCGGCGCGGCTGATCGGTCGACGACGAACTCACAAATCCGCTAGGTGATGGAGCTAGCTACTGTCCGGCACGTGACGCTCCAGCCAACACCATGAGACTCGCGCACACCAGGAGCCGGACGCCGGACAGCGTGTGGGGGTGACTGGGCTCGACTCAGTTCAGGTGGGGACCTCGCCCTGACCCCTTCAGCTCGTCTCCTGACACGGCCCCGATCAGAAGCTCGAGGCGCAGACGATCAGACCCGCGCGTAGTCGTCGATGTCCTGTTGGAACTCCTCGATGATCCGTGCACTCAGCGTGGGACGCGTCTCGTGGATACAACTGAGGATGAGCTCGGTGGTCGCAGATTCCGCGCCCTTCTCCAGTAACGCTTCCTCGAAGACTGCCTGAGCGGTCCGTCGGGCGGCGAACTCGATGTCGGCCGGGGTGAAGAGTGACGAGGCGGATACGATCGCGTCCAGATCGAGGTCGTCGTTCGGGATTGAAGAGAGGTAGCGAATCCAAATCGCTCGTCGAGCTTCGGGGTCGGGCGGTCCGACGGGGATGACGTAGTCGAACCGGCCGTGGCGCAGGAACGCGGAGTCGATCGCTCGCACCGAGTTGGTGGCGCATACGAGTAGGCGGCAGTCCTTCTCGCGAAAGGCGGGGATCAGCTTCAGCATCTCGTTGGTTACGCCGTGCGCCGCTGACAGAGTGCGCTGTTCACGTGCGCTCGCAATCTCCTCCACCTCGTCGATGAAGACCACGACGTGGTCAAGCTCGCCAACAAGGCCGAACGTCTCGCGCAGTGCGTTGGCGAGCCCGGCCGACGACTCTCCGGCGAGTCTGCTCGGGAACAGCTCAACGAACGGCCAGCCGAGCCGTGAGGCCACGCCCTTTGCGAACGTGGTCTTGCCGGTCCCCGGCGGACCGAAGAGCATGATGCCTCTGGGCGGGAAGAGCCCGACACGTCCGGCGAGTTCCTCGTTGGCGAGCGGCAGGATGACGCGGCGTTCAATGAGCTCTTTCTCTCGAACCATGCCGCCGAGTTCCTCCCAGAGGCCCGGGCCGAGCATGCGCCCGCCCACTTCGTTAAGGATGCCAATGTCCGAGGAGGCAACGGACTCGATCTTCTCGTAGAGATTGAGCCCGTGTCGAACGTCGAAGCCACGGTGCTCGAGCGCCGCTACGCCGACCTCCTCACTGTCGGCGAAGAGACACGAGATCCGGCGCACCCCCTGGGCCACGAGACGGTTCTCGAGGGCCTCGAGCAAGGCACTGCCGATGCCCTGGTTGCGCCAGGAGCCCGCGAGGCTGATTCGCATGATCCACGCGTGGTCGCGGTCGACCATCGCCACCGCGCTGCCCACGAGATTACCGCCGACGACCGCGACGAGGGCGGGCTGACCGGCACGGATCGCGCCGATGATCTCGGAGAGGCCGAAGGCGGCTGCGGCGCCCGCCGTGGCCGGGTCTCCCCATAGTGGAATCGCCAGGTCGAGGTCGTCATCGTGGAAGTCGCGAATCCGCCAACTCGTCATCAGCACCACCTCCTGAGGACAGGCTACCGAGTCGCTCCACGTCGCCGCTCGAACGGTTCACGCATCGCGGTGGACGCAAGACCCGGCGGCATAGAAATTCGTCACGAGTTCACACCAACGACAACAAGAACCCAACGAAGTGGTGAGGTGCGCCCTTCACTTCAACGACCTCTTCAGGGCTCGGGTTACCCCGTCGGCGTCAGTCGTGCGAGCAGCGACGGGGCTGCCTAGGGCTGCTCGTAAGTACCAATGATTATCGCCCGCGCCAGCGTATGGCTGAAGAGATTGAAGCCCAGAAATGCCGGCGTGGCATTCTCGGGTAGATCCAAACTCGGAACATCGACCGCGTGAACAACGACGTAGTAGTAATGCTTCCCATGCCCCTTCGGTGGAGCCGCCCCTACGTAGCGCTTGAGGCCCGCATCATTCGCTAACCGCACGGAGCCCGGAGGAAGGCCGCTGCCCGTCTCGTCGCCCGCGCCCGACGCCAGTGACGTTGTTGACGCCGGAATATCGGCGACGGCCCAATGCCAAAAGCCTGAGGCGGTGGGTGCAACGGGGTCGTAGACGGTGACCGCGAAACTCCTCGTCTCTTGCGGGAAACCTCGCCACGAAAGCTGAGGGGAAGTGTCGGAACCCCCAGCCCCCATCAGCCCACTGCGCTGGGCTTTCGCCAACTCCCCACCGTCTACAAAATCATCTGATGCCACCTCGAATGAGGGCACGCTGAGCAGTTCTTCGTACGGATTTCTCGACATTGCTGTCCTTCCTCTTCATTGCAATCGCCTTGCGACAAGGGCGACGCCTTACCGGCACCCGCCGCCTCTTAGGCCACTGTAGTTATTCGCAGCTGGTCTTGTTCGACGCCACCGAGGAATCCACCGAAACACGCTGGGACGAATCCACCAGCGCCCGGGCATCCCCGGTCCCGAACTTCGCGCAGGTCCGCCTTCGCCCGCGAAGATACGCCCTGCGGCACTTGGCGTGCGATGTCGTGACGTCCGGGGCTGGTGAGGACCCGGGACGGCAGCCGCCGGACAGATGACGTCACTTTCGTTGAAGGAGACCACCGCGTGCTGTCCAGCGCACGGGACGCCGAGCGACTAATCGTCACAACTCGCCCTGAGCCAATGAGAAGTGATTTCGACGCTCGAGTACCGGCATCAATTAGTGTTCGACCGATCCTTACAGCCGAGTCACCAACCGACCGACTGTGATGTCCGACGGGTGCACCTTCGTCGGTTGGAATGAGATCTTGCTTGCGGGTGTTGGCCTGCTGATGAAGTACCCCTGGGCGAGGTCGCACCCGAGTTCACTCAACAGGTCGAGCGTGGCGACATCCTCGATGCCCTCCGCTACGACTCGTAGGCCCATCTCGTGACCCAGGTTTATCGTTGCCCGCACGATCTCCAGGTCACGTCCACCTTCATCAGCCGCCAGCGCAGTGATGAACGAACGGTCCAACTTGAGTTCGCCGACGGCGAGGCTGCTGAGATAGGCCAACGACGTGAAGCCCGCCCCGAAATCGTCGATCGACACGATGATCCCGAGATTGCGTAGCTGCAGAATAATCGCTTGCGATCGGAGGAAGTCGGTGATGATGGTCGTCTCGGTGATTTCGATTACCAGAGCCTCCGCAGGAAGGTCGTAACGCTCGAGCAGTTCGGTTATGAGGTCCACGAATCCAGTTTGAAGGAGGTCAGTCGTTGCGACATTGACCGAAACTGCCATCGCGCGCTCTGCCGTACGCCACGCTGCGCACTGGGAGATAGCCTCGTTGAGCACCCACGTTGTCAGCGGCCACATCAGTCCTGCTTCCTCGGCGAGCGGCAGGAACTTCATCGGTGGGATCAGTCCGAGCGTTGAATGACGCCATCGAACAAGCGCCTCAACGGCAAGAATCTGCCCGGTTCGCAGATCCAGTTGGGGCTGATAGTGAAGGACCAAATCACCCTGCTTCACCGCTTCTCGCAGCTCATCAACCAATCTGATCTGGTCTTCGCCCCCGTCAAGGTTCTGATCGTAGAAGACGAACGGCGCGTTGCCCAACTTGGCCCTGTACATGGCAACGTCCGCGCACCACAACAGCCCCGGGGCGTCACAGGCGTCAGAGGGCGCGAGGGCGATACCGATGCTGGCGCCAATGGTGGCGTTGATCTTGTGCAAGACGAAGGGCTCCGCGATCGCCGCCAGGATCGCTCGGGCGGCTTCTTCGGACGACGTCGCGTCGGCGTCCATCAGAATGACGGCGAGTTCATCGCCGCCCAGACGGACGACCGAGCCGGCGCCACCCACGGCTGCGATGATCCGTGGCCCCAGTTGGCGCAGCAACTCGTCACCGGCCGGGTGACCAAACGAGTCGTTGATCTCCTTGAAGCGATTGAGATCAACGAAGAGG
>Ga0224557_1001645_pt1 | contig 20952 bp, 24 predicted proteins | sample 714S31014metaG_FD_180677 | JGI IMG/M metagenome (GOLD analysis project Ga0224557, IMG submission 180677) | Peat soil microbial communities from Stordalen Mire, Sweden - 717 S3 10-14 | ecosystem: Environmental > Terrestrial > Soil > Wetlands > Peat | place: Sweden: Norrbotten County, Stordalen...
CTCTTCCAAATGTCACGCTCTCTAACGGCGGCGGCATGATTCCGACGCCGCTAGACGTAGAGTAGAGCATCTGGAGGAAAAAGTCCAGCGAAATCTTACGCGGTTACTTTATGCCGTAAATGACCAATCTCCAGGGCCGGCTGAAAGCCGGCTGCGGGCAAAATTGCCCGCCCTCCATTACTCGTAGCGCAACGCTTCAATCGGATTAATGCGACACGCCGAACGCCATCAGCACCGAGGTGGTGGTCACGATGGTCTTCCACTCCGCGGTGCGCGCGATCAGCCACGCCAGGAAGAAGCCGAACCCGATGCCCAGCAGGCCGCCGCCCACCGGAATCAGGACGGACTCCGTCAGGAACTGGCGGACGATATCGTTGCCGCGGGCGCCCGTGGCGCAGCTCATGCGGAGCGCCGGATCGGGACGAAACGAATCTCCACCCTCTGGTTCAGCGCCGCAGCGATTCTCCGCAGCATCGCCACCGAATGGCCTTCCTAATCGGCGTCTTCCAGACGGCAGATCACCGACGCGGTCGTGCCGACCAGTTTACCGAGTTGCGTCTGGGTGAGACCAGCCGTCGTCCGCAAGCCGAGAATCTTCCGCGCGATCTCCTCGTTCGACCTAGCCTCCTCCAGAATCTTCAGCCGCTCCGGCTTGCCTTCGAACAACCGGCGGCGGAGAATCTCAACCGCATCGGTAGTGGTCTCCTTTTTCCTGGTCATTTCGTACGCTCCTCTTGGCGATGCTTCGCCGGATTCGCTTCAAACCGCTTCTTGCGCTCAATGGCGCGGTCGATTTCCCTCGGCGGCACGGCGCCCTCTTTCACGATTCCATAAGCCACAACCGCCGCAATCGCACCGTGAGAGAAATAGAGAATCCTGTAATGACACCCTGGAGACTCGCACGGAGTTAGTAGATTCCATCCCGCAGCAGATCCGCCTCGGACCGCCGGAGTTCGTGACCTAATTCGCGGAGCCGTTCCACCCGCAGAAAGCACTTTGCCTGTACCTTTACCGGCAGTCGCTCGAGCCACTCGAGGAACGGGCATGAGCCGTCTTCCTCGCGGTAGAGGATGACTTTCGTCTTCGGCATCCGGTCATAGTCTATTCGCAATCTTGCGAAAACGCAAGGGCGCAGAAAATGCCCGCCGATAACAAGCCCGGGTCGACACCCACAAGGCCAACGCCTCCATTCAAGTCAAGCAGCGTCGGCACCGGCGTCTCGGTAGTGGGTCTATTTGAATTTCGCGCCTCTTGACACGCCGCCGCGTTTCGTGTCACGCTGGAAGCATGCCAAAGCGGACTCGCAAAACAGAAAACCTCGATACTGTCCAGAACGCCCGCCGCGTTTCCCTGGAGGCCATCGCCCTGTCTGAAACCGTAGAGCTTACCATTGTCCAGAAGGTTATGAGGGAGATGGGGGCCAAGGGGGGGCGGATCGGAGGCAAGCGCCGCCTTGAAACCATGACGGACGAACAGCGCCGCCGTAGCGCTCGGAAGGCAGCGAAGGCGCGATGGGCGAACGCCAAGAAAACCGCATAATCTCCGATCTTTTTTCGTTTGCCTATTGACTATGCGAAAGCGCTGTCGTATACTTGAATTATGGCAAACGTAATCAGCTCCGAGAAGAAGGTCGCGGTCCTTTCCGCCCTGGTGGAAGGGTGCAGCGTTCGCTCCACGGTTCGCCTTACCGGTGTATCGAAGGGCGCTGTCCTTCGGCTCCTGGTGGCCGTTGGCGCGGCTTGCACTGAGTACCACGACCGCATGGTCCGCAATGTTACGGCGAAGCGGGTCCAGGTCGATGAGATCTGGTCGTTTGTCGGATGCAAGCAAAAGAACGTCACGGTAGCCAAGATGGAAGCTGGGATCTGTGGCGACGTTTGGACCTTCACGGCGATTGAAGCGCAAAGCAAGCTCATAATCTCTTGGATGGCAGGACGGAGGGACGCCGGGTGTGCGACGGAGTTTCTTCGGGATGTTGAGAGCCGTTTGTCTAACCGAGTCCAGTTGACTACGGATGGCCACAAGATGTACTTGACGGCTGTCCCTGATGCGTTCGCGGAAGATATCGACTTCGCGCAACTGGTCAAGGTGTACGGCAGCGATCCCGAGGGAGCAACCCGTTACAGCCCGGCGCAATGTCTTGGCACCAAGCGTATTGATATTATCGGCTCTCCCGACCACGAACACATCAGCACGTCCTACGTTGAGAGACAGAATCTCAACATGCGCATGAATATGCGGCGGTTCACCCGGCTTACGAACGCCTTCAGTAAGAAGCTCGACAATCACGTCGCTATGTTGGCTTTGTTCCATATGCACTACAACTTCGTTCGCATTCACCAGACCTTGCGCGTTACCCCTGCGATGGAAGCGGGGCTTAGTCAGCATCCATGGTCTATTCAAGAGATCGCCTCATTATCTTACCCTGCGGGCAGTACGCTGGCGGCCTGACCGGGCAGGCCGTCAAGTACGGAGAGAGTCTGAGAGCATGCATTATGGATGTTTATATTAGTATCTAGGACTACCTGGAGCGCTCGGATATGCCTATCCAGTGCGGTATCCATAGTACTTGCAACTCCCTTTACGTTCTGCATTGTCTTGATGTATTCGCGGAGTTGCTTGTTAGAAGTATCCAGCGTGCCGATAAAAGTGCGCAAGGTTTCATCGAACTGTGCCCCCAAGGCGGATTTATCCGGTGAGGTCTCTTTAAGCCAACTGCTCCACCCCCTTAAGCCATCCGAAAGTAAATTGCCAGTTTTGACAAATGTCACGCATATCCGTTCAGCACGTGCCGATTGCCGGTCCAGTTGGGATGCTACTTGCGATATTACTCTTAGTTGATTGCTGGTAGAACCGGCGGTCTGAATCATTTGGTGCCTGTCAAAAGATTTCCCTACGGCTTGCATCACGGCGCTTAATTTATTAGTTAGACTTGGTAGCGCACTCATAGCAACTTCTGCATCATTCTTGTAATCTAAGAAACCCTTCGGTGGGGCTTTTACTTTAGCGCTGTGGTGCTTGGTAGCTACGACCAAAGCATTGATTACTATCAGCCCTAGAATGGTCCAAATCCCACCGACAAACATATAAAACCGTGGACCGTGGGGACCCCCAAGCCACGCTAAGAACCTTCCCAAAAACTCAAGACATCCCCAATAGATACCTAAAGCGGTTGCAGAAAATAGACATAGCCATCCCAACCATCGTTTGCTCGGCCACAGTATGGCGATGCCAACACCAGCAAACGCCATAATCAAGCTCGCAATTCCGATCCGTATATCCCACGAAGGCATGTACATATCGTAGCACATGCCAAACCGCATCGGCACGCCCAGGCACGCGGGTTGCCATTTCGCCATGCTAAAGCGGATGGGCAACGGTCAAACAGACCCACTACCGGCGTCTCCAACAAGAACGGCCCAAAAGCGGAAGCCATACGCCAAATTCACCTAATAGCCCTCCTGCCGCACCCACTGCATTCGAATGCGAACGCGCGAGTGGAATTCTGAATGCCCTGTAGCCGGAGAGACTTGTCAAAATCCGCAAGTTGCTTTTGATACTCCGCCTCCTTATGGCGTAAATTGATAAGTCGGCCGGTTAGTTAGTTAGTTATTGAGTCTCGCGTAATACGGTGACGGTTTTCGCGAGAAATGTGCCCCTCTGCATCGGGGGCCAATCTTGGCCGCAGCCGCCTTTTTAGGCGGCTCGGGCCGGCTGAAAGCCGGCTGCGGGCAAAATTGCCCGCCCCACAAGGGCTAAGTTGCTGTCACTGTATTATGCGAGCTTGAATAGCCCTGCGCATTTGCTCACGACTCTTGGCCACCGCCCACAGGCTGAGCTGCCCTCTACTCGTAGCGCAACGCTTCAATCGGATTAATCCGCGAGGCTTTCATGGCCGGATAAATCCCGAAGATCACGCCCACTGCCATCGACACGCCAAACGCGATCAGCACCGAAGCGGTGGTCACGATGGTCTTCCACTCCGCGGTGCGCGCGATGAGCCACGCCAGGAAGAAGCCGAACCCGATGCCCAGCAGGCCGCCGCCCACCGAAATCAAAACGGACTCCGTCAGGAACTGGCGGACGATATCGTTGCGGCGCGCGCCCGTGGCGCGGCGCACGCCGATTTCGCGGGTGCGCTCCAGCACCGTGGCCAGCACGATGTTCATGATGCCGATGCCGCCCACCAGCAGCGAAATGGCGGCGATGGCCACCATCACGTAAGTGAAGATGGTCTGGGTGCGCTGCTGCTGCGCGAGCAAAGCGGCGGGAATGGTCACCGTGAAATCTTCGGTGTTGTGATGGGTCGAGTTCAGGATGGCGGTCACCACCTTGGCCACTTCCAGGCTGTCTACGCCGGGCTTGAGGCGCAGATCCACGGCATCCAGATCGTCTTTCATGAAATTGCTGGCGTCGAAATAGCGGTATTGAAACGTGTTCAGCGGGATGTAGACGATGTTGTTGAGGTTCTGCATTTTGCCGCCGCTGGACTGCCCGCTGGAGACCAGTTGCTCGCCCAGCACGCCCGCCACTTCCAGCCAGTTGTCGTTCACCTTGACGAACTTGCCCAGCGCCGGACCGTAGCCCAGCAGGCTGACCTTGGCGGCTTCGCCGAGCACGCAGACTGCGCGGCTGGCGGCGTCGTCCTGCTCGTCGAAGAAGCGGCCTTCGACTACGTGCAAGCTGTGAATGATGGCGTAGGCCGGCCGCACACCGTACAGCTCCGGAATCTCGTGGGAAGGCTTGGGCAGCACGCGCGAGGGACGCAGCGCGCGCCGGGGCGACAACGTTTCCAGCTCCTCGACGTTGGCCGTCAGGATGCGCACGTCGCGGTCGGTGAGTCCCGGCGAATCGCGGCGGCGCTGCTGCAATTCCTGCTGGCTGGCGGCGGGCCGCGACTCCACCAGCACATTGCGTACCCCCAGTTGTTCAATGAAGCGCAGGGATTCCTCGCGCGCACCGGCGCCGATGGCCAGCATGCCGATCACCGAGCCCACGCCGAAAACGATACCCAGCGCGGTCAGCAGCGTACGCGTTTTCTGGGCGCGCAGGTTATCGAAAGCCTGCGCGGTGTCGGAGAAGATCCGGCCGAGTCCTTTCATTGCGATAAAGCCTTCATGGCGCTGCCCTTGGTTTGCGCATTCTGGTGCTCCAGTTCGGGATTGGCCAGCGCCACCACCTGGCCTTCCTTGAGGCCGGTGAGCACCACCTGGCTCTCGCTGCGGCGCACCAGTTTGACGTCGCGCGGCGTGAAACCGGAGGGCGTTTCCAGATAGACGAACGTACGGCTATCGCTTTCAAACAACGCTTGCGACGGCACCCAGAGCGAGTTCGGCAGCGTGCCGGTGGTGATCAGGATATTGGAACTCATGCCCGGCCGCATGCCGGGGGACACTTGCTCCAGCCCGATTTTGCAGTCGAAATGGCGGTTCCAGAAGGCGCCGATGGTGCCGCCGATCTCCTTCACGGTGCCGTTGAAGGACTTGCCCGGCAGCGCCACGATGGCCACTTGGACCTTTTGCCCCACCGATAAGTGGCCGCGGTCCAGTTCGCCGATGCTGGCGGTCACTTCCCAATTCTTCAGATCCGGAATCTGCGCCACCACCATGCCGGCACTTATCGTGTCGCCGACTTGCAGGGCCGGGAACAGCATGCCATACATGCAGAAATTGCAATTGGTGTTTGACATGACGCTCACGTAGCCGCCCGCTTTGGCCTTCAGCACCATGTTTTCGATATTCTGCCGCGCGGTTTGCGCCTGCACCTTGGCTTTATTGCGGGCAGCCTCCTGGATGGCCACGGCCGCAGCCGAAGTGGCCTGCCGGTTGGCGGCGTCGTGCTCGAGCTGGCGCAGGTGGTCCTTGGCGGCTTCCAGCGCCAGCGTATTTTCGCGCGCCACGATGTCCGCCAGGATGGGATTGCGGCGCGCCTCCAGTTCGGCGGTACGCACGTCTGTTTTCGCTTGCACCAGCGCGTAGCGGGTCTCTTCTTCCTTGGCCCGATTGTCGGCTTCGGTCTGGATGACGTGCTGTTCGGCCTCCGCCAGGTCGGCTTCCGCTTCCTTGAGCTTGAACTCCTGCTCGGTGGTGTCGAACTTGACCACGACGTCGCCAGCGGCCACCGGTTCGCCCGCTTCGCGCAGGTAGGTGATGGCCATGTCGCCGCCGCCGGTCATGGGCGCCGACAGCATTTCGGTGTGGCCGCCGGACAATTCGCCCTTGGCGCTGACCGTGATGGTGACGTCGCCACGCTTCACTTGGGTGACCGGCAGGCGCGAGGTGGAGGCCGGCGCCACAGCCTTCATCAGCCGGGACCCGCCCCACGTCACCAGCGCCAGGAGCGGCAGCACCAGGGCCGCCGCCGCGCACGCGCGGACGATGATTCTTCGGGTCATGGATGCAAGCCGCAAACGGAAATCCGATCAAACGCCGGGAGTGGGCGAGCTTCGCTCGCGGGGAGCGGGGCTGAGAGCCCCGCGCAGGCCGGGGGCCTGCCCCACACAGAAGACTGATGGACAGTAATACATTTGATGCGCGTCATTTCTTTTCGTCCTTCATATCGGGCTTCACTTCCACCGTGGTTACCAGCGTGCCGGCCTTGATTCCTTTGACGGCGACTTCGTCCGGATTACGCGCCAGCAGTTCAACATCCACCGCGCGATACCCGCCCTTTTCCGAGACATACACGATGGGCTTGCCATTGCGCGTGAACAGGGCCTTCGCCGGGACGCTGATGGCGTTGGGGATGCGGTTCACGATCACGTCCATGTTCCCGTTCATAGCGGGCCGCAAGCGGGGATCGGGCTGCCGGATGTGGCCGTAGGCCCGGAAGCTGCTGGTGCGGGGCCACTCGAAGGACTGCTCGGTGAGAGGCGAGATACCGGCCAGATCGGCGGGCATGGTCAATTCCGGCAGCGAATCGATGTGCACGCGCGTTTCCATGCCCACCTCGATGCGGCCGCGATCGATCTCCTCCACCTTGCCTTCCATCTCCAGCGTGGCAAGGTCCGGAATCTCGGCCACCACGCCGCCGGGCCACACCTGGTCGCCCACCTGGAATGGCTTGGCGTTCGTCCATCCCTGGGAGTAGTTCTGCATATACATGACGACACCGCTGAGCGGCGTTTTCAGCTCCATTTGGGACAAGCGGTGGTTGGTGAGGTCCACTTCGGTCTGCGCCTGGTCGCGCTGGCGCGTGAGCGAGGCGTTCTTGGCACTATCGGAAGTCGCGTGCAGGTTCACGGTGGCCTCTTCGACGCGCAACTTCTGCTCCGCGAGGCCCAGATCGATGCGGCTTTCCTCGCCTTGCAGCGCGCTAACGATCTCTGCTTTGGAGGCCTCCAACCTGGCCTTTTCGACGTCGTATTTGGAAGCACTCAAGTCGCGCTGGTCCTGCTCGGCGGTGATGCGCGCGTCGGCGACCGCCTGATCGAGGGTGGCCTGCGCCTGTTTCAGCGCGGCTTCCTTTTCCTGTAATTGCTGTTGGGTGCTGCTGGGATCGAAGCGCACCACCGGGTCGCCTTCCTTCACTGCGCTTCCGGCAGGCGCCTGCCACACGATGCGCAGCGAAGGGACGTTGACTGGCGCGGTGATCTGCACCGAGCGTTTGGCCTTCAGCTCGCCGCGGCAGCGCACGATGACGGAAAAGTCGCCCTGGCGCGCGGGCGTGGTCGGCAGGGTTCCGGCGGCTTGCACCTGACGCAGGCGGTAGATTCCGGCGGCGGCTCCCGCGAGCGCGAGGAGGACGATGATGAGGCCGATCCAGAAGCGGGCGGTGCGAGGAGGTTTCATGGCCGTGGGGCAACGCTCCGATTCCCGGGTAAGTTACGGGCGACGGATGGTCCAGGGAAAGGCCGATTTCTGCAGGTTGCCAACCTGCCCCGCAGAGCAGCATTGCCGCAACCAAAAGAGGCGGCCTGAGAGGCCGCCGCAGGCCGGGGGCCTGCCCCACAAAGAATCCGCGCAAGCTGCGAAGATTCCGACCAGTTGTAGTACAGACCCACGGCGACGGGGCTCATGAACCACCCTTGGCAACCGGCTCCAGCACCACCGCCGCGGAGAGATCCGGCAACAGGTGCGGATCGCTCTTGTCCAGCCGGAAGCGCGCCGAGAAGGTCTTGATGGGGCTGCCCAGCGCGGACGAAGCCACCGGGCTGGCCGAAACCATATGCGCCTCAAAGACGAGGTCCGGATAGGCGTCCAAACGCACGGTGGCCCGGCAGCCCGGAATCAACGCCAAGTCGTCCGGCTCGCCGACCTGGGCGCGCACCTCCATTTCCGACGGGTTGAACAGCCGGATCAGCGGCTGGCCCGGCCAAAGCTGGTCGCCCTCCTGCGGCTTGCCCATGCTATTGTTGCGCCACACGTTCTCCAGGGCCACCATGCCATCGAGCGGGGCATGGATCTGGAGCTTATCCGCGTTGCTGAGCGCGCGATCCAGGCTGACCTTCTGCCGGTCGCGCTGCAATTCGAGAATGCGCACGGCGGCCGCATCGGCCTGGTCGTGAAATCCGCTGGATTTCTTGAGGCTGGCAACGTGCTCGCGCGCGGCTTCCGCCTTCACCTCGTTCTTCAGCCGGTCGATCTCGCTGAGCAGCGGCCCTTTGCGCAGCTCCAATTCAGCCTTGGCCAGATCCGCTTCGGCGGCCTGCAGGTCGGAGGCGCGCTTGGCGGCGTCCGCCCGGTTCTGCGCCTGGCGCTGCTCCACCTGATGCGCCAAGTCGTCGAACTTGGCCTTGGCATCGCGCGCATTGTCCTGCTCCTTGGTGCGGTCGAATTCGGCGAGCACGTCGCCGGTCTTTACACGCATGCCGCTCGAGATGATCCTGGTCAGGGTGACGCGGCCGTCCTGCCCCCCGATTTGCGGCGTCGCCACCGTAAAGAAGTGGACCGCCTGGATGGTTCCGGTCAAGTGTACTTCATGGCGGGCTGGGGGGCGGGGGCCGGCGTCCGCCGCATGCACCACTTGCGCCACGGGGGCCGGGCTGCGTCCGCACGACGCAGAAAAGGCGAACAACGCACACCACAGCACCGTTTTGCCGGACAATTGCATAGCGCGGCCTTTCGTAAACTGGTTAGACGGCGCAACCGGGCAAAATGTTTATAACCGGTTCAGCCCTTCCGTCAACTCTATATAGGTCCCCCAGGGATCGGTCAGGAAAGCGATGGAGAGTCCCAGCGCCGGTATCTTCCGGTAAGGCATGTCGAACTTCAATCCGGCCGCCTCCAGCTTTTTGCAAAACGCTTCCAGGTCCTTGACTTCAAAGCCTATGTGATCGAGCGCGCGTCCCTTGGTGGGCGCCACCGGGCCCGTCGCCTGCGAAAAAGTGAGGTTCACGCCCGGCAGGTCGGCCGCCTCAAACGGTCCGCGCGCTTGCCCGGTTTGGCGCCGAACATCTTTACGTACCAAGCCTTGGTGTCGTCCACGGAACTGGTATAGAAGTGGATGTGGTGGTTGGCGATGGGGACCTCCATGGAGGTGTCCTCGGTCATCTCCACGCGGACCTCATCGGGCGCGATCACGAATGCCTGGTGCGGACTGGCGCCGGGCACGATCTTCAACCCGGCGGCGCGCCACTTTTCGAGCGACGCGTGCAGGTCTTTGACGCGAAATCCGATGTGTCCGACCACGCTGCCTTCGGTCCCGCCGGTGGGCTCGCCTTTGCGGTAGAGGACCAGGACGTCCGGGAACTTGATCACTTCCATGTCGCCGAGCTTGACCGGAGTGCCGCCCAGGGTGGTCCAGAAGATGCGGTGGGCTTCCGGATCACGCACGTTCAGGTGCAGATGACTCCGGCGGCGTTGGGGGCGGGCAACTGGCCCCACGCGGAGGAGGCTAGGGTGAGGAGGGAGATAGCGGCGGTGAGGGTTCGCATTTTCGTTGAATCTCTAGTGTGTCATCTTTTTGGGGTGGGCGGTGCGAGGGCATTCAGCCCCGCTGAGGGCCAAAGCGGCCAACATCCTCGCTAAGACTGGAGAAGGCTTCGTCAACGGTCGTTCTGATTTGATCTGCCGCGAATCCCTGACAACGGCGATAAAGCGAGTCGACCGTCTGCCTCAGACAAGTCCTGGCGCTGCCACTCCACTGCAGGGATACGGGATACTGGCTGCGAAAAGCCGAAATCTTCTGCCGAGCGTTTTTCATGTTTTCCGCTCGTTCCGTTGGGTCCGGCCAAACCATTCCCCAATAACGGCAGCTATTGCAGGCCGCCGCACAACGCGTTGAGTCGTGCGAAAGAAAAGACTGCCAGCCGCATTCCGCCAGCGTCAGTCGATCTAGCTGGTCGTCGCGACGCTTCTCTCCGTTGCATCGTCTGCACGCGACAATCACATTCCCCGGAATATGCAGTCCCAAACGGAACCGGTTCATGCCTTCAAGATGTTCCACTGAGATCCGGTCTTTCTCGAGTGGCTGGCAGCAGTAACAGCAATTATCCCCAAATGCGGCCTGTACAGCGTCGGCGTACCGTGGGTCCGTAACGCTGAGTTCGAGTGACGCGCATATCTTGCGGCTGAGATCGTGAAGGAACATGCTGACGAGCTTATTAGCCACATCGGACTTGGCTCGCGAAGTAGCCGCCCGCAGACACGCTGACGCCGAGAAGCTCATGTGCGCGCCTTACCACGCTGCGGTGTTCTGTCGCCACGTGGCGCCGTGCGCACATCGACTCCCAGCAGCCAATTGGCATCCACCCCCAGGACCGCGGCCAAACCCTTCACTTCAAAATCGAACGCGCAACGCAGGCCACCCTCGACTTTTGCCAAGGCCACCCTGTCGAGTTGGACTCCCTCCGCCGCCAACCTTCCAGCCAACTGATCTTGGGTCAGCGGTGGCTCAAACCGATGACGGGCTTCTCTGACCCGCTTCCCGATGATGTTTCGCGATGAGCGCTTCTTGGATTTGGCCGCCACCCCATTCTGTGTAGCAGAAGGAGCAGCGATCGAGTGTTCCTTAAAAGAACATCTTGACGAGGTGGACTGTGCCGGTTATGCTTGGAGTGTGGGCCGGACTCTCTTCGCTTGGGTAGGGATCTCATGATGGCTGCAGCGCAGAAGCGTATTCTGGACCATCGTTTTCGCGAGGCCGCCGACCAACAGCCAGACCTCAAGGTACTGAGGGGGTTGCTGCTCGGACTTGGAGGTACACATCTGGTCGCGCCTCCGGATCTCGACGCAGACGTGCCGCGCTTGATTGATGCTGGCTTTGTCATGGCTGGGCCAGTGCTGCGGAGAAGCATGAGAAGGAGTGACGCTCACAGAAATGTGGCTGAAATATGGGCGGCGAGGCAGCGCGAGCTCGTCGGAATCGGTACTGGATACGCCCTCAGTGTTGATGGTCTCTGGCATCAGCATTCGTGGGGTCTTCGGCGCGAAGGGATTCTGGAAACGACCGTGCCGCGAGTCAAGTACTTCGGCGTCCTGCTTCAGCACCGAATCGCCGATTCGTTCGCAAGCGCAAACTTGGCCTTTGGCCCGTATATCGTGTGAGCGCGCGCCAGGAAAAGACGAAGTGAATCTGGACGAGCGCAATCTCCTCTCCGAGGCGGCCCGCGTTATTGAGGGTGCCGCGGCAGCCAGTATGGGCTTGGGGCGGATATGATCTATTGAGAATAGATCATAAACACGCTACGATGTAAGATATGCCCAACGTCACGATTTCCTTACCCGAGCCGCTGAGGGACTTCGTCGATCAGCAAATGACTTCCAGGGGCTTCGGCAACGTCAGCGAGTATTTCCGGACGCTGCTGCGCGAGGCGCAGGAGAAAGAGCGCGAGACGAGGCTTGAGGAGTTGCTGCTGGAAGGCCTGAACTCCGGCGAAGACATTCCCCTCGACGGCAAGTTTTGGAAGGATCTCCGGGCAGAAGCGCTCGAGATGATCGAGAAACGAAAAACGCGCAGGCGGCGCAAGTGAAGCGATTCGTCCGGCCAGCCGCGCGCGAAGACATGCAGCGCCAGTTCCGCTACTACCTGGTCGAATTGGACGTGCCTGATCTGGATTCGGTCGAAGACGCCATCCGCGTCATCATTCGCAATCCTGGCATTGGTTCCCAACGGCCCTTTCCCAACTTGCCCGGCCTTCGCTCATGGCCAGTTCCGGGGTTCGAAGATATCCGTGTTTACTACGTGCAGACTCCAGGCGTCCTTCGGATTGTGCGGGTTCTGCACGGCAGCCGCGATCTGGGGCGCATTCTCAAGAAAGAAGAGAACCCGATCGATTGAGCCGGTGGCCCGCGATGCGTGGACTGCATCCCGCTAAGCCCAATACTGTTCACTTTGGTGGGGCACACCATCGCACTTTGTGGTCTGCCGCCTGCGGGGAGCGTTGGCAGGCGACATAAAACGATCGCCTGCCCCACCGAAACATCATTAAGTGAACAGCATTGCCGCTAAGCCAGAAAAACAATAATCGCCGGTGTGCCCACGGGGGTGTATTGACCGGTGAACGTGAGGGCGCCCGTTTTCCGATTGACTCGAAAGCAGGCAATCGCGTCGCCTCGCTGATTGCAGGTGTAGAGGAAGCCGCCGGTGGGATCGATGGTGAAGCTGCGCGGATAGTCGCCGCGCGTCCATTCCTCTCCGGCGAACGTCAGGCCTCCCGCGTCGCCGATGGAAAACCACGCGATGGTATCGTGCAGGCGGTTGGCGGCGTACACGAATCGCGCGTCCGGGGAAACGCGCACCTCCGACGTGAAGCTCGTGCCGGCGAAACCCTTCGGCAGGGTGGAGACGGTCAGCATGGGCGTCAGCCGTCCGCGCGCGGCGTCGTAATCGAAAGCCGCCAGCGTGGAGGCCTCTTCCTGCAGCGAATACAGCCAGCGGCCATTCGGATGGAAGGTGAAGTGGCGTGGACCATCTCCGGGCGGCAGCGCCACCCAGGGGGGATCGTTGGCCGAGAGCTTGCCGAGCGCCGCATCGAATTTCCAGATCAGGATGCGATCCAGGGCCAGGTCGGCCGCCAGGACGAAGCGGCCCGCGGGATGGGCCTGGATCATGTGCGCATGCACACTGTCGTGGCCGCTGATGGCGAAGCTTCCCGGCGGTGCGCTGGCCGCATGCGCAGGGCCGACTGGCCCTTGGTCGTGTTTGACGTCGGTGGCCGGACCCAGTTCACCGCGTGAGAGGATGGGCAGGACCGCCACCGTGCCGCCGGCGTAGTTGGCGACCAGCACCCATTTGCCGGAAGGGTGGACGCTCAAATGCGCCGGACCCGCGCCTTCGGAGCCTACGGCGTTGAGCAGCGCAAGCTGCCCGTTCGCGCGATCCACCGAGTAAGCACTGACGGAGCCATCGGCCGTCTCGTTGGCGGCGTACAGGTGCGTCCCGGTGGCGTCGAATGCCAGCCACGAAGGGTTCGCGCCATTGGGGAAGACCTCGCGCTGAGTGAGCGTCCCTGTCTCCGGGTTCATCTGAAACAGGTAGATTCCCTGTCCATTCCCGTGGCTGCCTTCCGGACCTTGCGGGGAACTATAGCTGCCTACATAGGCTAGAATCGGTTGGCGCGGCGGCAGCGCCAGGACCGTAGCGCTGGAGAGCGCGCCCGCGATCAAACCGCGCCGCGAGATCATTTGCTCCTCATAGTCCCCGGCAGGCGCCGCTTCCATGGCGCACTCGTGTAATCGATACGAGACGCCGCTCGGAGAAGGGACGAAAAACGATGCAGTCATGGTTGCCGAAGAATCTTATGCTGTAGTAGTCGTTGCCGGATAGCTTCTTCACTCCACGCCATGTGGGATCAAGTTGGAGAAATTGAACCTTTTCCAATGCCCTGATTTCATTGCTTGCTCCCTCTCTGAGAATACCCCTTTACGCCACCAAGCCGGAGCTTACCGGCTGCCAGGCCTGCCTGCCTCACACTGCCTTAGTCCGCCGTTCGCGCTTCTTAGCCACCGGCTCGGCGGGCGCTTCCCCCTCCGCTTCTCCGGCCGCAGCCGTAGCCACCTGCACCGGCTTCTTCTTCTCCGCCAGGCTGCGCTTCAGCGCTTCCATGATGTCGATCACCGGTGCGAAGTGCGGCTCCGGCGTCTCCACCACCGCCTGCCCTTCCTTCTTCGCCTCGATCATCGCCATCAGGTTGTCGCGATAGGTATCGTGGTATTTCTCGGGCTCGAACTCCGCCTTCAGCGTCTCGATCAGCATGTTGGCCATGGCCAACTCGTTGGGCTTCACCAGGTCCGTGTCGGTGCGGAATTCGTCCACCTGCCGGATTTCGTCGGCATAGTACATGGTGTGCAGCAGAATGCCCTTCTTGCCCGGCCGCAGCACCACGATGTGCTCGCGATTGTGCATGGCGATCTTCGCCAGCGCATAATAATTCGACTGCCCCATGGCCGCGAACAGCAGCGCGTAGGGCTTCTCGCCGCCTTCGTCCGGCGCCATGTAATAGGAGCTTTCCAGGTAGATGGCGTCCACCGCGTCGCCCTTCACGAATTCCAGAATCTCCATCACCTTGGCGGTCTTGGGGGCGACCTTCTTGATGTCCTCCTCCTCGATCACCACGTAGTGGTCCTTCTCGTATTCGTAGCCTTTCACCAGTTCGCTGCGCGGCACCGGCTGGTCTTCGGCCTGGCAATAGGTGACCTGTTTGATGCGCGAATTGTCCTTGGCGTGCAGCAAGTTGAAACTCACGGTCTCGCCGCGCGCGGCGCTGTACAAGCGCACCGGCAGCGAAACCAGTCCAAACGTCAGATGTCCCTTCCAAACGGTGCTGGCCATGATGGATCGCCTCCCTTTGGCAATCGACTTTTCCGAAGATATCATGTAAATGGAGGAGGGGCAAGGCTTTATGGCACTGGAAGAGTACGTCCGCAAACGCAAATTCGAAAAGACTCCGGAACCGCCTCCCGCAACCAAAGCGGCCCAGGCGCCGGATGCGGGCGCGCCGCGCTTCTACGTGCAGCGCCACGATGCCACGCGCCTGCACTACGATTTCCGCCTGGAGATCGGCGGCGTGCTGGTTTCGTGGGCGGTTCCCAAAGGCCCTTCGCTCGAGCCGCTCTCCAAATTCCTGGCCGCCAAAGTGGAAGATCACCCGCTCGAATACGGCGAATTCGAGGGCAACATTCCTGCCGGGAATTACGGCGCGGGCAGCGTGATGTTGTGGGACCGCGGCACGTGGGAATTGCTGGGCGACGCGCCCGTCGAAGAGCAACTCGCGCGCGGCGACCTGAAGTTCCGCCTGCACGGCGAAAAGCTGAAGGGCGAGTTCGCCATCGTGCACATGAAGAATCGCGGCAAGGGCAACGAGTGGCTGCTGATCAAGAAACGCGACGCCGACGCCGTGCCGGGTTGGGACATCGAGCAATACGCCTGGAGCGTGCTCTCCGGCCGCACGCAGCAAGAGATCGCGCAAGGCCTGCCTGCGCGCAAAACTAAGCAGGAGACGGCGGGCGATCCCCAGCGCGAATGGAAGAGCCATCCCGCGCGCCGCGCATCTAAGGTCGCCGCGAAGCACGCAAGGGTTACAGAGCCGGGCCCAGAGGGCACCCCGTCAGCAAGCGGTGCATCGCTGAAAGGCGCAGTGAAGGCCGCCATGCCCACCGCCATCACGCCGATGAAAGCAGCGTTGGCCACGACTCCGCCGCGCGGCGACGAGTGGCTCTTCGAAGTCAAGTGGGACGGCGTGCGGGCGATCTGCTTCATCGACCAGGAATCCCTCCGCTTGGTCTCCCGCACCGGCCACTCGTGCGAGAAGCAGTATCCCGAACTCAGCGTGATCCCGCACTACATCGCCGCGCAACAGGCCATCCTCGATGGCGAAATCGCCGCGCTCGACGAAAAAGGCGCGGCCCGCTTCGAGCTGATTCAACCGCGCATCGCCCAGTCCGATGCCAATGCCGTGTCGCATATGGCGCGCTCGCGCCCGGTGGTCTACTTCGCTTTCGACCTGCTGTATCTGAATGGCTACGACCTCCGGCAGGTGGCGCTGATTGAGCGCAAGCAGTTGCTGGAATCCATCCTCACGCCCACCGCCGTGCTGCGCTATTCCGAGCATTTTCCTGGCGCGGGCGATGCCATGCTGCAAGCCGCGCGCGAAACAGGCATCGAGGGGCTGGTCGCCAAGCGCGCCGGCAGCCGCTACGAATCGCGCCGCTCGAACGAGTGGATCAAACTGAAAATCGTCGAGCGGCAGGAGTTCCTGATCTGTGGCTTCACCGCCGGCGAGCGCGACCACTTCGGCGCGCTGGTCCTGGGGCTGTACGACAATGGCAAGCTGGTTTGGGCCGGCAACGTCGGCACGGGCTTCGATCAGAAGGCGCTCGCTGCTCTGCGCCAGAAACTCGACCCGATCGTCACTCCGCAATCGCCTTTTCCCGATTCGCCCAAAGTGGGAAAAGACGTCACCTGGGTGAGACCCGAACTGGTAGCGGAAGTGAAGTTCGCCAACTGGACGGGCGAGGGTAGGCTGCGCGCCCCTGTTTATCTGGGCCTGCGCGCCGATGTCAGTCCACGCGACTGCGTCCGCGAAACGGCAGGACAGGCCTCCAGCCTTTCTAAAGACCCCCTGCTCGCCCCAACCGGCAACGAAGTCACCCTCACCATCGACCACCATCCCCTGAAATTTACCAACCTCAACAAGGTCTTCTACCCGGCCGAAGGCATCGTCAAACGCGACCTGCTCAACTACTACGACGCCGTCGCGCCCCTCATCCTGCCGCATCTCAAAGACCGGCCGCTGTCGCTGAAGCGTTATCCCAACGGCATCGAGCAGCAGTTCTTCTTCCAGAAAGATGCCCCGGTCACTTTCGCGCCGTGGCTGCGCGCCGAGGAGATCTACTCCGATCACAACGAAGCGCCCATCCGCTATGTCTTCGCCCAAGATCGCGCCAGCCTGCTGTATCTGGTCAACCTGGGCTGCATCGACCACAACCCCTGGATGAGCCGTGCGCCCACGCTCGATAATCCCGATTTCGTGCTGATCGACCTGGACCCGCAGGAGTGCTCCTACGACCTCATCGTGGAGGCCGCCCTGCTGGTGCGCGAAAAGCTGGACGCCATCGGGCTGAAAGGCTATGCCAAGACCACCGGCGGCGATGGCATGCACATTTACATTCCGCTGGAGCCGATTTACAGCTACGAAGAGAGCCGCACTTTTGCCGAGATCCTGGCGCACCTGGTACAGCGCGACCGTCCCGAACTGTTCACCGTGCCGCGCGTGGTTTCGAAGCGCCAGAAAGGCCGCGTCTATTTCGACTGGATGCAGAACGGCAAGTCGAAAACCATCGCCGCGCCGTATGTCTTGCGCGCTTACCCCGGAGCGCCGGTGGCCACGCCGCTCGACTGGAACGAAGTGCAGCCGGGCCTCACGCCGGGCCAGTTCAATATCTACAACGCTCCGGAGCGCTTCGCCAAGGCCGGCGATCTGTTTGCCGGCGTGCTGAAGAATTTGCAGCGGCTGGAGGAACCGCTGCAAAAACTCGATAGGCTGCTCCGGGCACCTGCCGCGAAGAAACGTTGACGCCGCCCCTCTGTTAATATGAGTGAAGTGTTTCCGGAACCAACTGGCTTGCCAGAGACCTCTCAAATGCCGGCATCCGACCAAGCTCGCGCAGACGCTTGGCGGCGCGTGCAACTGGCGCGGCATCCCAAGCGCCCCCATGCGCTCGACTACATCGAGCGTGTCTTCACGGATTTCCAGGAGATGCACGGCGACCGGCTGTTCGGAGACGATCCCGCCATCGTTTGCGGCGCGGCGTTCCTGGGCGGCCGTCCGGTGATGGTGGTGGGCGAACAGAAGGGCCGCGACACCAAGCAGAAGCTCTATCGCAATTTCGGCATGCCCAAGCCGGAAGGTTATCGCAAGGCGCTACGCGTCATGCAACTGGCTTCCAAGTTCGGCCGGCCCGTGGTAACCCTGCTGGATACGCCCGGAGCGTATCCGGGCATCGATGCCGAGGAACGCGGCCAGGCCGAAGCGATCGCCCGCAATCTGCGGGAAATGTCCCGCCTGGCGGTGCCCGTGATCGTGGCTTGCATCGGCGAAGGCGGCAGCGGCGGCGCGCTGGCGTTGGGCGTCGGCAACCGGGTGCTCATGCTGGAAAACGCCATCTACAGCGTGATTTCGCCGGAAAGCTGCGCGGCTATCATCTGGCGCGATTCGACCAAGGCGGAACTGGCGGCGGCGGCCCTCAAGCTGACCGCCGAGGAATTGCTCAAACTGGGGCTGATCGACACCGTGGTGGGCGAGCCGGCCGGCGGCGCTCACGAAGATATGGACGCGGCGGCGCGTTTCCTGAGCGACAGCCTGCTCCAGGCGCTCGAAAGTCTCTCCGACCTGGGACCCGATCAACTCGTAGAGCAGCGGTACGTCAAGTTCCGCCACATGGGCAATTTCTTCGCGTGAAAAAGAGCGTTTGGTTGGGCATTCTGTTCGTGGCCATGGTGGTCGGTTTCGTCGTTTATTCGACGGTGAACACCGGACGTAATCGTATCCGCTGTGAGGTCTGTATTACATTCCGCGGAAACCAGGCCTGCCGGACGGCTTCGGCGAGCACCCGGGAACTGGCGCTGCGGACGGCTACCGAGAATGCCTGCGCCCTGATCTCCTCCGGCGTAACCGATTCCAACCAGTGCCACAACACGCCGCCCGACAGCGTCCGCTGGCCGTAGCGGGCCGTAGGCACAACCACCAGCCACTAACCACCAGCCACGGCGCGCGAAGCGCGCCCCCATCGGGTGTTAATATGTTTATTGAACTCTCCCGTTAAGAATTGCGTCTAATTATCGTCGGCAAACTAGGAGTCCGCATTCGTGAAGAGCAAATGGAAAACCATCATCATCGTCTTGGTTGTGCTTGCGCTGGGCATCGGCGTTTATGCCAGTACGGTCCTCAGCAAGCGCGGCGTGGTGGCCGTCCAGACCGGAAAGGTGGTACGCCAGGACCTGACTAGTCTGGTGACCGCCTCGGGCGAGATCAAGCCCAAGAATTACATCAATATTGGCGCCAACGCCATCGGCCTGCTCACCAGGATTCTGGTCAAGGAAGGCGACCGCGTCAGCAAGGGGCAACTGGTGGCGCGCGTGGAAAATATCCAGCCAGAGGCGCAGGTGGCCTCCCAAAAAGCCCAGGTGAGTTCGGCCGAGGCGGATTCCAATGCGGCCGAAGCCGCGCTTAAGGCAGCCGACGATAGCCTGCACACCCAGCAGGCCGTCATCGACCATTCCCAGTCCGATCTGGACCACGCCAAGCTGGACTACGACCGCGCCCAGGAACTGTTCAAGGACCAACTCCTGGCCAAGCAGGATTTCGACGCCAAGAAGGCGGCCTATGATGCAGCCGCTGCCTCCTTAAAAGCAGACCAGACGCGCCTGGTGCAAGCCCGCTCGCAGCGCGAGCAGACGGCGGCGCAACTGTCATCCTCCCAGCGCCACGTGGCTCAGGCCAATGCCGTGCTGGCGCAGTACACCGACATGCTCCACAAGTTCGATTCCTATGCGCCGCTCGATGGAGTGGTCACCAACCTGCCCGTGCGCGAGGGCGAAACCGTTGTACCCGGCCAGACGAATCTGGCGGGCAGCAACATCATGACCATCGCCGACATGTCCCTGATCACCGCCGAGGTGAAGGTGGACGAAACCGATATCGTCAGCGTGGCCCTGAATCAGAAGGCGGACATCACCATTGACGCCATCCCCAACAAGACCTTCAAGGGCCACGTGATCGAAATTGGCAATACCGCCATTCTGCGCTCGACCGGTCTGGCCGCTTCCCAAAGCGCGGTCTCCAGCCAGGAAGCCAAGGACTTCAAGGTTGTGGTAGCCATGGACGACCCGCCCGAAGAGATCCGTCCGGGCCTGTCCTGCACCGCCAAGATCACCACTGCCACGCGCCAGAAGGCGCTGACCATTCCGATCCAGGCGCTCACCATCCGGCAGAAGGGCGACCTGGAAGTGAAGCCCAAGACCGGCGGCGGCGCGATGGCCGCCATCAAGCTCACTCCGGCCGAGGAGAAGGCCCGCAAGGAAGAGGTCCAGGGCGTCTTCGTCATCGCCGGCGGCAAGGCTCAATTCCGCAAAGTCGAGACCGGCATCACCGGCTCCACCGACATAGAAGTCGTCACCGGCCTCAAAGAGGGCGACGAGATCGTTACCGGCAGCTACCAGATCATCCGCACGCTGCGCAACGAAGCTCAGGTAAAGGTGGACAACAAGTCGCCGATGCCGCAGAAAGCGTAACCCATGGCACAAGCACTCGCAGAGAGGGAACTGATCGAACGCGGCGAGCAACTGAAGCGCGACGGCATCGTCATCCGCACGTACGATCTGTGGAAGACGTACGTGATGGGCGACCAGGAGATCCACGCGGTTTCCGGTGTGGACATCACCATCAAGCGCGGCGAGTATGTCGCCATCATGGGCCCGTCCGGGTCCGGCAAGTCCACGCTGATGAATCTGATCGGCTGCCTGGACACGCCCACCAAGGGGCAGTATTACATCAATGGCCGGCTGGTCAGCGAGATGACCGACGACGAACTGGCGCGCATCCGCAATAAAGAGATCGGCTTCGTTTTCCAGACGTTCAACCTGCTGCCGCGCGCCACCTCGCTGCACAACGTGGAGCTGCCGCTGATCTATAGCGGCACCCCTTCGGACCAGCGCACCGAGCGCGCCAAGGCCGCTCTGCGCAACGTGGACTTGGAATCCCGCATGATGCACAAGCCCAACGAGCTATCCGGCGGCCAGCGCCAGCGCGTCGCGGTCGCCCGCGCACTGGTGAACAATCCTTCCATTCTGCTGGCCGACGAGCCTACCGGGAACCTGGACAGCGTCACCGGCAACGACATCATGGCTCTGTTCAGGCGGCTCCACGAGCAGGGCAACACCATCGTGCTGGTCACCCACGAGCACGACATCGCCGTGCACGCCAACCGCGTCATCCATATTCGGGACGGCAAGGTGGAGAAGGACGAGCAAGTCCGATAACTTCCATCAGTCTTGTCCTCGCCCCCCCCCCCC
>Ga0224557_1001646_pt1 | contig 20950 bp, 16 predicted proteins | sample 714S31014metaG_FD_180677 | JGI IMG/M metagenome (GOLD analysis project Ga0224557, IMG submission 180677) | Peat soil microbial communities from Stordalen Mire, Sweden - 717 S3 10-14 | ecosystem: Environmental > Terrestrial > Soil > Wetlands > Peat | place: Sweden: Norrbotten County, Stordalen...
GACTCCAACGGCAACACCACCCTGGCCGCCAACGGCAACAGCTACACCTACGACTCCGAAAACCACATGACCTCCGCCACCGGCAACGGCAAGACGATCACCATGGCCTATGACGCCTTCGGCAACCGCGTTGCGAAGACGGTGAACAGCGGCGCCACCAGCGTCACGACGTGGTATCTGGTGGAGGACGACGTCAACCCCACCGGCCTGCCGCAGGTGATGGAGGAGAAGGTTGGCGGAGCGGTGCAGCGGGTGTACACTTATGGGTTGCAGCGCATCAGCCAATACCTCAGCCCAACTGTTACTGGCATCAACGCTTGGACCGCGAGCTTCTATGTCTACGATGGCGCGGGCAGCGTGCGGCAGCTAACCGACATTAACGGAACGCCGACCGATGAGTATGAATATGATGCCTACGGCAATTCGTTCACGAAGCAAGGAACCACGCCGAACAACTATTTGTATCGCGGCGAACAGTTTGACTCGGATTTGGGCTTGTATTATCTCCGCGCCAGATACTACAACCCGGCAACTGGACGGTTCCTCTCAAGAGACCCCCAAGCCGGTTATCCGATATTACCTATGAGCTTGCAAAAGTATCTCTATGCAAGTGCCAATCCTGTGAACCGTATAGATCCACGTGGACTTGAGGATTTGGTGGATGTTGCACTCAGAACGGGAAAATCCATAGTAACAACAGGCATGTTTGCCAGTGCAGTCAGTTGTGGCGGAAGCTTAGCCTTCACACTGGTATCTGGTGCTTTGTTCAATGATTACACTTTCGGTTCCTTTAGTGGGTATGGAGCTGGGGCTGTGGGGAACATCTCAACTGTTGCGGGGTGCGTCTCAATGTTTATTACGAAGTATGAGACGATAGTTAAAGTAAGTAATGTACTTGGGCGACTTGGATGCGCAGCCGCTGCCATTCAGGTAGGTCTAGATGTTGCAAAATATTTGAACGATGACAAGGCATCTGCTAGCTCGTCAATCTTGACAGATGATTTAATGCATTTTGAAATTGATTTGCTTTCAGGTGATTTCGGCTGTGCCATGACATGGGTTGCCGCAAGCTTATGAGGATGAAATGAATTCAGATTCTACAAATCGCGAAGCTCAAGCAATTCCCCAGGAACTCATTGGTCCAGTTCCAAGGGAAGTAGGTTTGTCTGGGAAAGGAATCACTCTTTGGATAATTGCAGCGTTATTGCTTGCATTGATTCCTTTATTTGCCATCTGGTTTTGCCTGCAATTGCAGAACAGAACAGCATTACGACGCGATGGGCGCGTAGTCACTGGTGAGGTCACAAGGATATGGACGACTCGTGCGCCAAACGAATCGGTTAGATATACATTTACAGTCGATGACGTGGCGTATTCTGGCAAGGCCGATATACCAGTGAACTTTGTGAGGAGATTCCGGGAGTCAGACAATATACTTGTTCGGTATCTCCCTGCAAATCCCCGAATTAATCACCCAGACGCTTGGGAATGGTCTGTTAATTCATATTGGGGACTGTATTGTTTTATGATATTCGCAGTGATGATGAGCAATACAATTATAACAATACTGCTAAGAGAGCGAAGATTAGTATGCGAAGGAGTAATTGCAATTGGCGCAGTAACAAGAAGCAAGCAAGACAAAGATGCTATTCGAATTGAATACAAATTCAGGACGGAAGATGGAAGATTATTTGTTGGGACCGGAGTTTCAAGTATCACAGAGATAATTAACGCGAATATCTTAGTTCTTTATCTGCCTCAGAACCCGAAGAGAAATTCACCGTACTCGATGCTCAATTATTGGGCAGGTGGCCCGGTCATCAGCCGCAAAGAACAGCCCTGAGCGATGAGAAGCTGTGGCCCGTTCATCGCAGTCTTATCGCGATGATCGGGACGGTCCCACAAATCTCGGCTGGCAAACGTGTTACCATGTCTGTCGGGAGCGGAACGACGACGTACAACTACGACACATTGGACCGCTTGACCACCAAAGCTGCCCCAGCCGGCGTGCTGAGTTACAGCTACGACGGCGCGGGGAACCTTGCGTCGATGTCGTCGAATCATGCCAATGGGATTTTGGTTGCCTATGCCTGGGATGAACTCAATCGGCTCAGCACGGTGACCGACAGCCGCTTGCTTGGCAATCAGACGACCACCTACACGTACGACCCGGCCAGCAACGTAGCCACAGTGACTGCGCCGAACGGTTTGCAGACGAAGCTGAATTATGATTCGTTGAATCGGCTGACTTCGCTTACGACGCCGATTTCAAGCTACACCTACACGCTCGGCCAAACCGGCAACCGAATCGGAGCAGTCGAAGGAAACGGGCGGACTCTGTCTTGGAATTATGACGGAATTTATCGGTTGACAAACGAGACGATTACCGCCGATCCATCGCAGAACAATGGAAGTGCGGCGTACAGTCTCGACCCTGTGGGCAATCGTCTGTCGTTGAACTCTTCGCTTCCGGGAATCAACTCCGGCAGCTTTGGATACAACGCCGATGATCAGATTTCATCAGAATCGTATGACCTCGATGGCAATGTTTTGGCCGCAGGCGGCAATACTTTCGTTTATGATGCCGAAAATCACATGACTTCGGCGAACAACGGCGCGGTCAGGATGATTTATGACGGCGATGGAAACCGTGTCGCAAAGATCGTCAATGGAGTCACTACACAATATCTCGTTGACGACCTCAATCCAACAGGACTTCCGCAAGTAGTCGAGGAAGTGGTGAATGGCGCGGTTACCCGTCAGTACACCTACGGACTCCAAAGAATCAGCGAGAATCAGTCAATCAACGGCGCATGGACCACAAGCTTCTATGTCTACGATGGCGCTGGTAGCGTCCGCCAGTTGGCGAATTATAACGGAGCCGTGACGGATGAGTATGGGTACGACGCCTTTGGCTACTCTTTCACAAAGCAAGGCACAACGCCCAACAACTACCTCTATCGCGGGGAGCAATTTGATTCGGACTTGGGTTTGTATTACCTCCGCGCCAGATACTACAGTCCTAGCACCGGAAGATTCATGTCTCGTGACCCAGAGGGCGGTATCATTACAGATCCAGCGACTCTGCATAAGTATTTCTATGCGAGCGGAGACCCGGTGAATCGTATTGATCCAAGTGGACGGATGGATGGAGCTACTGCAGGTCCGATGCCTAGTACGGCTGGGATTGAATATGCATTAGTGACATTAGTGATATCAATTAGAAACATAGCTGCAGTTGCAGCAGTCGAGGTGGCAGTGGTATGTGGACTAACTTGGGATGCAACCAATACTATCGCTGATGTCAAATACGGGATTGATAAGGGAAGGGGTTTAGATGCGTGGATTGAACGAACTGGCCCATGCTCGGTTAAGGAAAAGGCAAGATGCAAACCAGATGAAGACAATCATCATTTATTGCCCCAACAGTTTAGAGACTGGTTTGTAAAGTGTGGATTTCCCGATATTGATTCTCCGGAATACATGAAGTGCGTGCCTCAAAACTGTCATACAGGAAGTGGAGGGCTGCATCCTGAATGGAATCAAAGGTGGAGAATCTATATATATGGGCGAAACCTAGGGAAATGTCCAGCTGGGGGGACGATTGCCATCTTGGACTTTCTTGCGGATTTGATGAATCAGTTTCAAAAACAGCTTGAGTGTATTGGAGATGACGAATGACACGACAAGAAATCCCATTTTTCAATTTTACATTTCCGGCTTCGGAGATATTGGCGGCTGGTGCGAACGAGAAGGATTGTGAACGCGAAGTGTTTCCGTGCCCAATAACCAAAGAGCATGATGAGGGAGACCGGCGAATTAGTCCGCTCTACCTTGAGTTGCAGCATAATAATCGCGACGAGTATATTATATGGAGCTGGGACTTGCAGTGCGCGATACATGAGAACATATTACAGGCATTTGCACGAGAAGGGTTTACTGGTTATAGAGTCCAGCCCGCGACAGTTCGCTTTGGTGACGGATATGAATCGCATGACTATTTCGACTTTAGGGTTGTTGGCTGGGCAGGAGTAGCAAAAGAGGAATCGGGGATGCATATCGTAGACAGCTGCCCGGCGTGTCATTGGAGTTGGTATAGTCCTAATGAAGATTATCGCAATATTATTGATTGGGAACAATGGACAGGGGAGGACTTTTTTGTCGTATGGCCGCTACGCGGCTTTACTTTGTGTACAGAGCGGGTGGCAAACTGGCTCAAAGAGCAGAAGGTAAAAAGCTGTCGCTTGCTAAAAGAGTTTGCGATACTTGAAGAGAGCCCTGCGCTTTCAAAGCAAAAAACATTCGGTGGACGTCTTTCTTCTTTCTTTCCAGAGGATTTGGCGATTAAGTATGGAAGACCACTCGGACTTGAGTAAGATCAAATGACTTACGCTTATGATGACGCGGGCAATCGAATCTCCTCAACCGACGCCAACAGCAACGCGACGCAATTCGCCTACGACGCCCGCAAGCGCCTCATCAAAACGACTAATCCAGATAAAACCACCATCGTCAACACCTACGACGGCCCCGGCAATCTGGCCAGCGTCACCGATCAGGCGGGCGCGGTCGTTCAGTACGCCTACGACGCCGCCAATCAGTTAGCGACCGTCGTCCAGCTCAACCATCCAGACCAGTCGCACAACACCAACTCCTACGGCTACGACCCGCTCGGCAACCTGATCGGCCTGACGGATGAGCGCATCGACACAACCAGCAACCTCTTCAACGTGCTCAACCAGCTGACCCAGAAGACGCTGCCCGATCAGACTCTCAAAGAGACGCGCGCGTACGACGCCGCCGGAAATCTGCAATCGCTCACCCACTTCAACGGCGTGACGACGACTTACACCTATGACGCGCAAAATCGTAGGCTCACACAATCGACGCCTGGTGAGCCAACAATCAGATTCACCTATACGGCAACCGGAAAGTACCTCACTTCGACGGCTGGTGATGGTACGGTGAATTATGGGTATGACTCGCTCGACCGGTTGACGACCAAGGCAACGCCTGAGGGCACTTTGAGCTATACTTACTACGCGAGCGGCAACGTGGAAAGCATCGCTTCTTCCAATCCGAATGGCGTCACGGTCACGCTAACCTGGGATGAGTTGAACCGTCTCTCGACGGTGATCGACAATCGTCTGCCTTCGGGCGCCAACACGGCTGTTTATACTTACGACGCTGCGGGCAATGTCGCCACGGCGACTTACCCCAATGGCTTCCAGACGACCTTCACCTATGACCAACTAAGCCGCATGACTGCGGTATCAACGCCAGTGTCGAGTTATAACTACCAACTCGGCCCGACAGGCAATCGCACCAGCGCGACGGAAGGCAATGGCCGCTCGCTGACTTGGAACTATGATGGGATTTATCGTCTGACAAACGAGACCATCAGCGGAGACCCAACCAATAACGGCGGCAACAACGGCTATGCGAGTTATGGCCTCGATCCGGTCGGCAACCGAACCTCGGTTACTTCTACCTTTAGCGGCTTCAACCCCGTCGCGGACAGCTACAATGCCAACGACGAGCAAATCTCCTCGGAAACATACGACGCCAACGGCAATGTCCTGAGCGCGGGCGGCGTCGTCTACACATACGACTCGCAGAATCACATGCTCTCGGCCATCGGCAACGGCAAGGTCATCACCATGGTCTACGACGCCTTCGGAAATCGTGTCTCGAAGACAGTCAATGGAGTGACAACAAAATATCTCGTAGAAGATGATGTGAACCCAACTGGTTTGCCGCAAGTCTTGGAAGAGACTATCAACGGAGTCGTCCAGCGCACCTACACCTACGGACTCCAGCGCATCAGCGAAAGCCAAATGGTGAATGGCGCATGGACGCCGAGCTTTTATGTATACGACGGTGCAGGTTCGGTTCGCCAACTCACGAACTCCGCTGGTGTTGTTACGGACGAGTATGAATACGACGCCTACGGCAACTCGTTTACCAAGTCCGGCACGACTCCCAACAACTACCTGTATCGCGGCGAACAATACGACAGCGACCTCGGCCTCTACTACCTGCGCGCCAGATACTACAATCCCGCCACGGGACGCTTCATGTCCCGTGATCCGAAGGATGGGCATCCGCAGTTCCCAATAACCCTGCACAAATACCTTTACGCAGGGGGGGACCCTGTGAATCGAATCGATCCACGCGGCCAGGAGGCGTTTTTAGAAGACGTGTTCGTAACAGCGAAATCCGTAACAAGAACAGTACTATTTGCTAATACAATTGGCTGCATTTCCAACATCGGCTTTTTGGCTATCAATGACGAGTTAGGGAAGACTCTCGCCGGTGTTTCGGGAATTGGAGGAGCAGCTCTTGGATGGGGTGGTCTTGCCTCCGGAACTTATGGATGCATTACGATTGCTTGGAACCCAACGGGGCGCGTGGCTACATTAAACACTGCTGCCGGAGCGTTAGGTTGCGCGATCGGCATGGCCCAGGCTCTCTACGATTTGAACGAGTATTCCGAAACTCCGTCGAAAAAAAACGAAAATAACTTTTGGCTCGATTGGACAGGTGGAGCGATCGGCTGTGCAGTGTTTTTAGTAAGTTTGTAATCTGGAGGCTGAAATGGATAATAATTCTCTTTTTCAAACAATCACTAATGTGCCGTCGGAGCTCTTAGGCTCGGTGCCGAGAAGAATCCAGTTGTCGGATAGTTCGCGCATTTTACGGTTTGTGCTTGTGTCGTTGATTGGAATAACCGTCATTGCCGGTCTTTGGTATGGTAAACACGTGGTAATTCAGATGCAGCAGAGGTCAGCCTTGCGCCACGATGGTGTAGAAGTCCAGGGCGAGATCACATTTCTAAAGCGCGTTGGTCGGGGAGGGAATATTATCCGCTACACTTTTACTGCCAATGGCGGGACAATTTCCGATAAGGCCGAGGTACCACCACAGTTAATGCGAGATCTTGAGGGATCCACAATTACCACGATACGGTATCTTCCTTCCAATCCAGCCATCAATCACCCTGCCGCATGGGAATGGTCCCTTTCGTCGGAGTGGCCGTTAATCTTTGTACTGATAGGGCTTTTGACAGTTTGTAGCGTTACATCCACAGCAGTCTACAGGGATCGTAAGTTGCTTGTCTGGGGGAAGCCGGTGACTGGCATCGTGACAAATTGTCGTGTGAGTGGCAGGGGAATAATTTCGATTGAATACGAATTTCGCACGGAAACCGGGGCGCAGGTTAGGGGAAGCGGGAACTCAACAGATCAACAGGAAACCGGCGCTGGTATTTGTGTTCTTTATCTGCCTGAGAATCCGAGACGAAATCTTCCTTATCCTGTTCCCGATTACATCGTGGAGCAATGATCCTTTCGGTCGGTTTCTATCAAAGCGGGAGGGTGGCGGCGGGTGGCCCCGATCCCCGGTGAGTTTTCTAAACGGCCCTGAGGGCGGGTGGCCCAGATCTGACTAACCCAAAATGATTTGGTGGCCCATGTCTGGATTTTCAGACATGGGAGACCGCGATCCTCAACAGGTAGTTTTCATGAACTATGCAAATTCCGAGCGAGACCGACGCCCTCAGCCACACCACCAGCTATACCTACGACGCCGCTGGCCTGTCCCTCGCCAAAATCCAATCCAGCCTGGAGCAGCGCCAGATTTAACTTCCCGGAGACGGCATCAGCGTAGATTTCAATGGCGGGAAGGTTTATTCGGCATCCGCAAATAGCCTCGGCAGCAGGTGCGGCACGACCAGCAAGTGGCTTGTGGGCGCAATTCTCCCGCAGTTACTTTTCCATGTCTATCCAAACTCCTCAGAGCAGCAATTCAGGCAGCCAGATCGTAGCGATGATGCAGGCCGCCGAGCCTGGACCTCGCAACGATCTTGCGCCCGACTTCGGGCGCAGTCTTCTCTGCGGCGCGGCCGGCGGGCGTTGCCTTGGCTAACGCCAAGTGCGTCCTGTCTTCGTGGTAGTAGCGGACATACTCATTCATAAGTCGTTTCAGATGCCGTTCATTGAGGACGATCACGTGGTCGAGCAGATCGCGGCGGCAGTTGCCAACCCAACGCTCTGCAACGCCGTTCTGCCACGGACTGCGGAAGCTGGTTCGCTTCGGCTGGATACCGAAGCTCTTCATCGTGTCGATCACTTCTTCATTGAACTGTGCGCCGCGATCAAAGATCAGGTAGCCGGGCGCTGTGTCGTATGGAAATGCCTCGCGCAACTGCTGAATCACCCATGCGCTCTCTGGATGCCTGGTCACGTGACAGTGAAGGATGCGCCGCCGGTCATGCGCAATGACGAAGAAGCAGTAGAGAACGCCAAAGGTCAGCGTCGGCACGGTGAAGAAATCCATCGCTGCAATCGCCTCGCGGTGGTTGGCAAGGAACGCCTCCCAGCGGCGGGCTGGCTCAGGACTCCTCGGCGCTTTTCGCATCCAACGCAGTACGCTTCGCTCAGAGATTTCGTAGCCGAGCATCTTCAGCTCTCCGTGGATTCGGGGAGCGCCCCAGGTTGGATTCTCGACAGCCATGCGGACGATCTGCTCGCGCAGATCCTTGCCGACGGGTTTTCTCCCGGTGCGCTTCCGGCGGCGGGACAGCCAGGTCCAGTACCGCGCAAACCCCGCCCGGTGCCAGCGCACGACGGTATCGGGTTGGACCAGGACCAGAGCCTCTTTCCAGCCCGCCCAAATCCTGCGCAGAATCACCCAAAAGAGTTTGTCGGGAGCAGCAAATCGGGTTTGAGGATGGCGCCGTTTCAAAACTGCGAGCTGTTGACGAAGAGCCAAGTTTTCCAAGAGAAGGTTGCGGCGAGAAAGACAAGACTGAACGATCAGATCGAACAAGAGCTTCAACGAACGGAGCATGAGCTTGTTGTAGCAGAAGCGTCTTGGATTTCAGTGCAGACAGCATTCGTTGCCTGTAAGTTACTGAAATTGCACTGCGGCAAGAAAGAGTTCATGTGTTAAGCCCTGCATTCACGATTGGAGGTTGCGCTGAAAATGACCTCTGACCGAACGATAAGTTGTAGGCGGGAATCCAACGGCAAGGAAGCCGCGAAGACGCGCTCCATTTGCGCTCTGTTTATCGGATTACGACTGCTTTTCATGGTCTTAGGTGTCATCCGCTGACCTGCATGTTGTTGAAAATGCGTTTGACTGTTGATTCGAGTTTTATGCTTGCTGCATCAACTTCCTGATCGCAACTTGGGTCCAACTTGGGTCCATTTGCTGCCGAAAACCGGGCATTTAGAGCAACCTAGACGCACTACCAGCCTAAACGAATCAACAACTTAGCAAATCGGTTGGTGGTTCGGGACCAGGGGGTCGGAGGTTCAAATCCTCTCTCCCCGACCATTATTGTCAACAACTTACAGACTCATCACGTACTCGAAAGTAGACTCATCTGGTATTAGCCCAGGGGGTCTAGTGCCGGAAGGTGCGTCAATATTGGTTTTTTCGCCTATCCTGGGATGCAACACTCTCTACAAAAACATATACAGTCGTAAGAGATGATCCAGTTTTACACCCAGACAGCCAAGCTGGGTCCACTACACTCTGTTTGATTTAACAACAGATCGATAATTTTGGCGAGAGGCAGGAATCAGCGGTCTCCTTTTTCTCCGCGCCTCACACTGTGACTGCAACGTCTCTTTCTGCTGGTTGAAATGCGGCAGAGGATTCTCGAAGAACCCAGCCGGCAATCAGCAGAGTGGGCGCGGGCATGGGTTCGATCTTGCCGAGAGCGGCGAGCGTAGTGTAGCGGATTTGCTGGCCGGGCTGTGCGGCTTGCGATACGACAGCGCAGGGAAACTCCGGTGGGAGGCCTTCCTCAAGCCACTGTAGCGCTAGCAGGCGTGAGTCGCGGCCAGGCATATAGACGATACGCGTAGAGTCCTCAATTTGGGGCAGCGGCGAGAGGTTGTGCGACTGCGCGTGATGGCCGGTGGAGAAGATCACGCTCGATGCGCTGTTGCGGCTTGTCAGCGGGCAGCCAATGGAAGCGGCCGCGGCAAAGGCGGCGGAGACGCCGGGAACAATCTCAAATGGAATGCTTGCTTCGGTGAGTGCGGCGATCTCTTCGGCGGCGCGGCTGAAGATAAGCGGATCGCCGCTCTTGAGCCGGACGATGGTGCGGAAGGGATTCTTTTGCTCACGGGCGTACTCCACCATCAGCGCGTTGATCTGCTCCTGCGTGATGCTCTTCACGCCGCAACGCTTGCCCACGTTGATGATCTCGGCGGCGGGCTGTGCAAGCTCAAGAATCGTTTCTGGAACAAGGTCGTCGTGCAGGATGAGATCTGCGGATTGAATGAGGCGCAGCGCTTTGACGGTCAGCAGTTCAGGATCACCAGGTCCGGCTCCCACCAGATAGACCTTGCTGCCGGAGCTGGCGCTCTCTTGGTGGAGCGGAGCGAGAGCAAGATGGCGCGCCGGGCAAGAGGCTTTGTCGCAGAGCTGTCGACTGGCTAACTGATGCAGCAATGCCTTACGCGCCTCACCGCGGGGCTGCGTTGCCAAAACTTCGCGGCGGAGCCGGCCCATGTTTTCGAGCCACGGGCCGAGGTCGGCGGGCAGTTGTTCGTCGATTTCGCGGCGTAACTGCTGCGCGAAGGCAGGGCTTTCGCCCGCAGTTGAGATGGCGATCTGCAACGCGCCGCGGCTGACCACCGAACCGAAATAAAAATCACAGTGCGGAGGATCATCCACGCTGTTCGACAGAATGCCGCGCTCAACGGCTCCCTGATAAACGGCGGTATTTACTTGAGCGGAATCAGTGGCGACGACAACCAGATAGTTGTCCTCGAGGTCGGCGAGTTCAAAGTTCCGCTGAGTCCATTCGAGACGGCCCTCAAAGGCGAGCTTCTGAATTTCAGGGATTGCATTCGGCGCAACAACGCGCAGCCGCAAGCCCGTCTTGAGCAGGACGTCTATCTTGTCGAGCGCAACAGTACCCGCGCCGACCACCAGTCCGCGGCGACCGTTGAGTTTGAGAAAGACCGGTAACAGGCTCATAGCTTAATCCTAATCAGCGACTCCGTGCGGCACGCTGCCTGTGGGCAGATCGCGCTCGACCGGCGGCAACGCCTCGCCCGCCAAATTGGCGCGCAGTTCGTCGTTAGAGTGGCGCGCAAACCAGGCGCGCAGATTCTCTTCCCTCTGGCGCGTGGCAAGGTACTTGCGAAGCAGCCGCTCAATCGCTTCCGGCACCAGCGTCGCGGGGCAGCGATAGCCCACCGGACGAGCGATGGAAGCGTGTTGGCCCACCGCGCCGCCAAGGCAGAAATAATATGCATCGATAAGCTTGCCCTCGTGCTTGATCTTTTTTCCCTCGATGCCGATGTCGGCGATCCAGTGCTGTCCGCAGCCATTGGGGCAGCCGGTGACGTGCAGCCTAAGCTGCTGATCAAACTCCGGCAGCCGTTCTTCAAGCTCGTCCACAATCCAGCGGGTGAAGCCCTTGGTCTCAGTGATGGCCAGCTTGCAGAACTCGGTGCCCGTGCAGGCAACCGCGCCGCGCCAGAAAGATGAGCCATCGACTTGCAATCCGATCTGGCCTAATTCGCGTGCAAGTTCTGCCGTTTTGTTGTTGGGAATATCGATGAATAGCAGATTCTGAGAGACGGTTGTGCGCAGCGCGCCACTGCCGAAACGCTCTGCAAGTTCAGCGGCGGCCTGCAACTGCTCGCCGCTCAGCCGTCCGCGCAGCACCGATGCGCCCACGTGACTCAAGCCCGGCTGTCGCTGTGGATGAATGCCTGCATGGTCGCGGTATATGTCGTCGGGAACCTGCTCGAGCGCAGCGGGAAGCAGCGTGAAGTCAAGCCGCGACTGCAACTCAGCGAGAAAACTCTCCGCGGTCCAGCCTTCTTTCAGGAACAGGTATTTCATGCGCGCCTGTGCCCGGTTTTCGCGCAATCCCTGCTGCTCGCGGAAGATCTCGGCCACGGCGCGCGCTACGCGAACCGCCTGCTCGGGAAGAACGAAGGCATTAAGGCGAACGGCGAGATGCGGCTCCCTGGAGAGCCCTCCCCCGACGCGCAGCGAGTAGCCAATCTGGTCGTTGAATTTGGCCGCGGTGAGGGCGATGTCGTTGATCTCCGGATGAGAACACCACGATGGACAGCCGGTGGCACAGACTTTGAATTTGCGCGGCAGGTTGTAGAACTCCGGGTTGCCGCTAAGCAAGCGTGAAATCTCCGTGGCGAGCGAAGAGGAATTGATCAACTCATCAGCGGCCACTCCGGCCAGCGGACAGCCGGTCACGTTGCGCACCACATCGCCGCAAGCGCCTTTAGGCGAAAGTCCAACCGCATTAAGAGCATCGACGACTTCAGGCAGCGACTCGATAGTGAGCCAGTGCAGCTGAATACATTGGCGCACGGTGATGTCGGCAAGGTTGCGCGCGTACTTTTGCGAGATTCCGGCGATGACGCGAAGCTGCGCGGCGGAGAGGATGCCGTTGGGAATGCCGATGCGCATCATGAAGTAATCGGAGGCCAGACCCTCGCCGCCCTTGCCGCCGGTGGCGCCCACGCCATCGCCCTGGGTGTAGATGCCCCACCACTTGGAGTATAAGGAAGCCCACTCGGGCAGCACGCTGGAGCGGCCCTGGCGGGCAAACTCGCGCACCTCATTGAAGGCCTCCCACGGGTTTTTCTCGCGCTTGAGGCGCTCCGCACGCTGAGCATTTGTCTCTTTTACTGGAACTGTTTGAGCCATTTTTCCTCTTCACTGAAAACAGAAAACCCGCGACAGCTGCGGCTGCATCGCGGGCAATTGGAAACCATGGATTGAACTGTACCTATAGACCCAGGTCACCTATGCGCGCGAAGCAATGTACAGCGGCGACAACAGAGATGACCTTGCATAATGAAATAATATCGGCGGTCCAGTCGAAAGTCAAGTTCCCAGTTGACAGGAATTCGAAAGCCGGTTAGGGTGTAAAAACAGAGTTGCACACGAGATGAAATCTATCATCCTCAAATTCGCGTGTTGTTGTTGTCTCCGCTAGCGCCCGCTGGCCTGTCCGCGAATTATGCCTTTCCATAATTCAAGCGCCTCATGTTGATTTACGAGTATTGGATGCCCCTGTTCACGCCCATCTCCGCAGGTTTTATTGAGGACTCTGCCCGCTCAATGAGCAGGCCGGTAACGGCACTGTGTTCGTGTAGTTGTTGTCTTCCCACCTGTCGATAAAGGTCTGTCGCCCCATACGGGCCAGAGCCTAATGTCCCAACCCATCCAGCTTCTATAATTCAAAGGAGAATCCAAAGTGCAACTAGCTCTTTATGTTTTCGTGTTTGCATCTCTGCGCCGGTTGCGGCTATCGATCTCAGCTGTGCTTTTTCTGTTTGCTGTAGCGGCCGGACTGCCCCTGGCCGCGCAGGACGACATCACCACGCAAAACGCGACGTCCGCGTTCAATGGCGCATATATCACTGGGCCGGAGGCGAACCCTTTGAGCTTCCTGAACGGCGCGGCCTGGCGCACTACCGGCAACCCGGCGCCTTATGACTTTCACGACTTTGCACCGGCGACCTATGTTGATGCAAAACTGCCCAAATGGATCGACGTGCAGGCCGAGGAGCGGTTCCGGTACGAGGGGTACAGCAATTCAAGCTTCAAGGCCAAGGCCGATGACTCCTACCTGTTGAACCGCTTCCGGTTCCAGGTGGATCTGCGGACGCCCAGTTGGTTCCGGGTTACGGCGCAGGTGCAGGACGCCCGTTCAGGCTTCCAAAACCCGCCGATCGGGCCGCCGAACACGGTTCGCTGGGATCTGAAGAAGGCTTACGTCGAGATCGGCACGCCCGAAAAACACTGGTTCAGCCTGCGCGTGGGCCGGCAAACCATCAACTACAACAACACCATCATCGCCAACTCCGAGTGGCGCAACCAGGCCCGTTCCTACGATGCGGCGGTGCTGAACCTGAATGCGAAGCGCGAGCACCTGGGCATCTTTGCCGCCTCAGCTGTAGTGCCACAGGCCTATGGAGTGAGCCCGCATCAGGAAGGCAACAACATCTACGGAGCCTACGGCCGCATTGATGATTTTCTTGTGCCGCACTCGAACCTGGAGCCGTTCTTCCTGTGGCGCGTGCAGCCGGCAGAGGTCGTCGAGCCGGCCGTCGCCAAGACCACCGGTAAGGAAAACGAGAAGGTTGGCGGCGTGCGCTTCAAGGCGCAAGCTCACTCGGCGCTCGATTATGGGGGCGAGGTGATCTACGAAGGCGGCACGGTGGGGAAGGAAAGCATCGGCGCCTGGGCGGCGCAGGGAGGCGCAGCATACCAGTTTCTCAATGCAGCGGCCAAGCCGCGTGTCTTTACCCAGTACGACTACGCCACGGGCAATAGCAATCCGGCAACGAACGGAAAGCACTCTACCTTTGATACGATCTACCCGACAGCACACGACCGTTTTGGCATCGCCGACCTGTTCGGCGCACAGAACATTGAGGCGGTGCGCGCGGGCACAACCGTTGAGCCCCACAGGCGACTTACCTTCACAGTACAGGGGCTGGACTTTTGGGCGGCTGATGCGCTGGACTCGATCTACAATACCTCGGGCAGCGCGATCGTAAACAACAAGACCGACCACGGCCGCCATGTGGGCGCGGAAATCGATGGCTACTCCTGGTATGAACTCAACAAGCACTTCAACCTGGGCGGCGGCGTCGCTTACTTCGGCGGCGGCCAGTTCCTAACGAATGTGACGACCAGCCACTCGTACCCGTACTACTACTTTGCGCTGAACTTCAAAGACAACGGAAAGAAGTAGCCAACGCCGTTATGGAACTCCGGGACGAGGCAGGTGTGATGGACCTGTCTTTCGACAGAACATCCGCAGTTCACTTTCGTTCGCCTTCCTGGTACACACCGGACAAGTTCTTCTCGCCTTTTTCCCGGTCCGTTCACCACCTGGGAGCTAATCCCAAAGCAGCGCCGGGTGGTTTGAGGGCTGATCCTGCGATCCGCCTCTGGAGGGCCTGACTCCATCTTCCATGCAATAAAGCTGCTTTCAGTCGGTTTACACTACGACCTCTTTTCTGCGCCGTTCATGGCACACTTTGGCGAGGGACAATTTTCAAACCGCTTGCATATGCGCCGGGGTATGCTATCGACAAGGGGCAAAAGAGCGGTAAAACACCTCTGCGAGGCAATTGCCAGATTAGAGCAAGTGCCCCTTCAGGTCATCGGGAGAGTATGAAAATGAACAGAAAAGATATCGTGCTGGCGGCGAAGGCGACAGTCTGGCTTTGGCTCGCCTGGATGACTATCGATGTTCTCCCGTTCAAGCTTTTCCGCAAGATGATGCGCCCGCCGGTCGGCAAGCCAAGGTTGAAAGGAGACTCGGCGCAGGCATACGGCCGGCGAGTGAGTTGGGCTGTGGGAGCCGCCGCGCGGCGCGTGCCGTGGCGAGCGGTTTGCTTTCATCGGGGACTCGCCGCCCATCAGATGCTCTGCCGCGCAGGTGTTCCCACGGAACTGCATTATGGGGTGGCAAAGTCCATGGATAAGGGGCTCGATGCCCATGTTTGGGTTACGGCAAATGGAGAGATCATCGTCGGAGAACAGGCGCAGAATCACTTCACCGTGCTGGGCATATTCCCTGGAAAAGATTCATCCGGAGAATGACGGCAAGGCCGGTACGAACCCGCCGGGCAATTTCCGCTGCGTTATGCGTTTGGCGCTATAGCGCCCTGGCGAATGGAAGCCTGCAAGGTTCCATCCTCCATGCGCCTTATGAAACGGCCGAAGCTCACGGCGCGCAGAAGCTTGCCTTCATACGTCTCTTTGATAGCGGCATTTGGCCAACCGCCATTGGGCCAATCGTCGATGAGTTTGCCCATTGCGGGCATGTCGAGATACTTGTTGGCCAGGTCGCTGCGTTGGATCCGTCCGATCTCCGCGACAATCTGCTTTCGATTGTCCTCCATCAGAGCAGCCGCATCCGCAGCCTGTCTGCCCCGGCGCAGCTCATCCCGCACCATCGAAGGGAGTCTATTCTCCATGGCGTCGCGAATGAGAGATCGCGGACGCCCTCCGCGACAGAATGCCTCCTCGGGCAGAGAAAGGCAGTATTCAAACAGCCGGCGGTCGCCCATTGGATCGACAAAGTCGTAGCCGAAGCGGCGTTTCGCTCCCGCAATGACCGCAGCACTATCAATCCGGGAGATGGCCTGCAGTCGGGCCAGCCTGGAGTTCTTCTGAGGAACGGTTGTGCTCGACACCAGTTTCGGAGACAGCCCGCTGCTTTTGAAGAAGCCGGGGCGAATGGGCGAATCCGAAAACAATCCAAGGGATGGCTGGTCCGAGTTTCGATCCAGGTGGAGAACGCGAGTCAACATGGAGCGAAAGCCTTCCCGCATCGGACCGTATTTCAGAGAGAGGCTGAGGCTCTGCCTGACTCCGAATCCGTAGTTGCGCCTCTCAGCGATCAACTGCAGCCAATCGAAGATCCTGCCGTGGCCAAGCAACTCTACAAGGGCGTAGGAGCCATCGTAACTGGCTGCCAGGTTTCCAAACGCCGCTCGCATCAGCGTATGAATGCCCCTGCGCTGCGCCTCCATGCCGATGCCAACCAGCCAGGGCGCATTAAAAACATTCAAGACGGGGGAATGACAATCGAATGAATAGAAATCCATCGCCTCAAGAAGTGGCGTGGCATTGTTGGGGACAAGGACGTGGTCGAGATTGGGGTAGAGTTCGGCAACGCTGGCGGCATGGAGGCTCTCGTCGCCAAACTTTTCCGCAGGCAGCCATTGATCGATGGAATTGGCGGGCACGGCGGTAAAGGCGGTAGCCCTTCGGCCTTCCTTTGCGAGAATCTCCGCTGCCAGAGCAGTGACCGTGGAGCTGTCGAGGCCCCCGCTCAAGTGTGTGCCGATCATCTTGCCGGGGAGGATTCTGCATCGGACGGACTCCTGCATAAGTTGCAGCAGGCCCACGGCGTACTCACGGGGATCGGCACAACGAAGTTCGGCCCCATCTTCAGGCCGCCAATAGCGATTCAGATGGATCGTTTCATTCTCGAAGACCAGCACATGCCCTGCGGGAACGCGCCGTATACCCTTGTACAGCGTTCCATCCCCGAGGCCCGGGTTCATGGTGAGCCATTGCGCCGCCTGATCGTCATCCGGTTCGATGGGAATCTCCGGGCAGGCCAGCAGGCCCACAATCTCGCTGGCAAAACGAAAGACACCGCCGCTTTGCCAGTAGTACATGCCTTGCATTCCGAGAGCGTCGCGGCCAAGTATCAGACGGCGGCAGTGCGCGTCCCAGAGCGCAAAGGAATACTCGCCGACAACGTGGCGGGGAAATTCTTCTCGATAGCGAAGATAGGCATGCAGCAGGAGGTCAGCGTCTGAAACGGCGGCGCCGAGACTGGAAGTACCGGGGAGGCTCAACTTATCGAGCAAACCAGGGCGATCGTGGATTGCTCCCTGCAACAGAAGAAGGAGATCGGGCTGCTCCGGAGCAGAGGACGCAAAGGATGCGTCGCCGCAGATTCCCATGCTGCCCGCGGAAAGCTGCCAACTTTGAAGAGGGTCTTCCGGGCGCAGCTTCAGTACAGCAAGAATCTGTCCAATGCCACCGGGAGCGCCGAGCAGGCCTGCAATCGCCATATTGTCGAGTCGTTACTTCTTTTCAATGCGCTCGAATAGAAAGACGAGGATCATGGAAGTATCGCAAGATCGGACAGAGCATTAGCCGTGCTTGCATCAACCCGCCGGCGGCGCGTCCAACATGAGAACTTATGACCAATAACTGGCCGAGTCATTATGCTTCGTGGGGGTGAAATTCATCTCCGCGTCTTCCGCGCTGTAAACATTCAACACGGGCGCATGCCACGGAGGATTGTTGGACGACGTTTCCTGCTCGTTAACGAATGTCATACCTTCTTGCTTCTGATCGGGCATACTCTACCTATTCTGGGGAATCCTGCAGCAATCATAAGGGGAAGGACGGGGGTCGAGTCAAGGTTACTTTTGGCGCCGCCGGGCGGGGCTTATCCGTAATCGCTGAAAGAAACAGTTGCTTACAAATAGCCAAGCCGTTTCATGACTGCGCCGTGGACGTTCTCGATCCTCTCGAGCAAGTGGATAGGAAGTTTCTCTTTTCCTTCGCCGGACCGGCCCTGACGGAAGAAGCGCGCCGCCGAGGGCACTTTTTCTCGAAACCCCCGCTTGTCTTCCTGTTCGCGAAGTGTAGAGAATCCGGCTGCCGCAGCGGCCTGGGCACATGCCTCCGCGGGAATGCCCAGAAACCTCGCAACCTTTTCTAGCTCACGGGCCGAGTCGGCGAGCATGTCTTCATAGCGAATCAAGAGCAGGGGCATGGCGGCATCGTCGAGCCAACTGGCGACATGCTCGCTCCAACTGCCAACCTGCTGCGATAGCTGGAGAGTCAAGCGGGATGAGCTCGATGCGTAGGTTTTGGTGGAATCCGCCATAGAATCGACGGCCGCTTCCAAATCCAAACCGAAAAAGTGAGCGAACGACACGGCCACATCGCGGGGATCGCGCACGATATAGACCGCGCCCCGGCTGACTTCGGGCGGGAAGACGCGCTCTCCCGAAGCGGTCAGCCAGCAACGGTCATGCACCTTGCGCAGAATGAGCGGGTCCTTTGAGGCGCGGGCAATGGCGCGATGCAACTCTGGCCGGACTGCATCGATCTCCGGCGCGGCCAGGTCGCTGGATTCCACGCCAAAATGCTCCTCGAACTCCTCACGGTTGAGAATATGAGAATCGATCGATTCTTTGATGTCCACCGGCGCGCCCCCGTTGCGCAGACTTTGCAACATGATGCGCATCCAGGTATTGCCCGACTTGGGGTAGGAGACAAGCCAGCCGAATTGGCCGCCTTGGGCAGGCGCCGAATTTCCTCCCCTCAGATTCATAGGCCTCCTCCGAGCGCACTCAGTACCACATCCGCGCACCGGTCCAGATCGTCGAGAACCTTGGTTCGCCGCAATGCGAATAGTGCGGCGCCATTGGCAAGCGCTGTGAGGCCGCGAAACTCGCGCGCCGCGTTGCCGAGACTCCGTCCAATCTCTTGCTGGTACACCAGCTCTTTGAAAGGGAAGAGTGCTGGAAGGCCATGCCGGCGAACCAGAACCGGCTCATCGACTGAACCGACTGATTCGATACTCACCATAAGTTCCAGAGGCCAGGTGCGCGCTTCCACGGCGGGTACGGCGACTGCGCGCTTGCCGTGTTCGAGTCGCGTAGGCAGGCGCTGTTCCCGTGGAATCTCGAGCCTGTCCATCACATCCGGCCAGAGCCGGACTTGCGTCGTTCCCACCATGGCCTGCACAGATTGCCCGGAGTCGTCGGATATAAGGAGATCGTCGCTGAGAAGCAAAGCTCCCCGACGGACAAGCGCAGCCGCCAGAGCCGACTTCCCACTCGCGCAGGGACCGCTGAAGGCAATCGCCCGCCCGCCGAGAACCACGCAACTGGCATGCAACGGGAGCAGAGAGCGAAGATGCAGCACGATCCCGGCGACCGTGCCCAGCAGAATGGTCTCGATCTCAAATATCTCCGTGCCCGGCGCCGGCTGGACAACGATGATCGTCGTATCGGCCGCCTGTATGGTCCCATGAATCCAGAATCGGGCAACAGTGGAGATATTGACCAACGCGGTTCTGTCGCTTCCGATCTGCACAAAGGGACTCGACCAGATCGGTTTGGCCAGAGAATCCGGCGTTTCGCCAAAGCAAAGCTCGATCTCCGGCGCTTCATCGGATCCGAGTGCGGGCCATGCGGGAAGCGAATACAATCGGAAGGGCGAGCGCAAGCGCAGACCGAAGAAGGAGTAATCCGGCAAATGGCCTGTCTCTGTCATTCTGGATTCCCCGCATCCTCCGGTCCGCGCGTGTGACCAAGCACCAGAGAAACCACCTTTGCCACGCATTCCTGGATGGTCTCTTCATCCGTGCGGCAACGCAACTCCGGCGCAAGCGGCGGTTCGTATGGATCGTCGATACCGGCAATGTGGTGCAGTTCTCCGGCGCGCGCTCTGCGGTAAAGACCGATAGGGTCCCGCATCTCGCACACCGCCAGGGGAGCATCGACATGCACTTCAACGAACGCGCCTATACTGTGGCGCGCTTCGTCGCGAGCATCCCGGTAGGGCGAAACGGCTGCGACCAGAACGACGACTCCATGCCGGGTGAGCAGATTGGCTATATACGCAATGCGCCGGATGTTTTCGTCGCGGTCGGCCTTGGTAAAGCCGAGATCGCGATTGAGATGCTTGCGCAGATCGTCGGCGTCAAGCACTTCCGTGCGCAGGTCGAGATTTGCCAACTCCGCGGCTACAGTCCGCGCAAGCGTGCTCTTCCCCGTCGCGCTGAGGCCTGTGAACCAAACCGTCAATCCTTGAGGGGTTCGCATCGGTGCATGGAGGGGCGCTGAGCTTTGCTCCGCCAGGGCCCTTTTCATCCTCCCACTACCGCAATCAACTCATGTTCCAGAAGTTTGTTCAAAAGAGTCAGCACATCGGCGGTAACCGTTGCGGCCTCGGCGTGGTATTTGGCCGCGAGAGACTGGCAGAGCGAGGCGACGGAGACGGGCTGCTCCAGACTGCGCCAGATTTCGCTGCCGATATCGTCCAGGCTGTAATAATAGCCCCGTTCAAGATTCATCAGGACAACTTCTTCGCAAATCTGCGAAGCCAGAGCTTTGCCGCTCCACGCCACGGTGTCTTCGATCTCTATGCGATGGTGAGCAGGGGGCATGTACGATTCTCCGTAATGCTGAAAATGTCGATTTCATTGATTTGATAAAGTTTAATTATCAGATAAAGTCCCGTCAACCGCTCCAGGAGGAAAAAGAAGCTGGGACTCGATGAGCGCCTTCCAGCATCGCTATGGTTGCCCCAATCCTTTTCAGGTCGAAGTTCCTGCGCAATTCAAATATCGGTACAGTTGCCGCAATCCCCGCGGAGGAAAGGAAAA
>Ga0224557_1001647_pt1 | contig 20948 bp, 17 predicted proteins | sample 714S31014metaG_FD_180677 | JGI IMG/M metagenome (GOLD analysis project Ga0224557, IMG submission 180677) | Peat soil microbial communities from Stordalen Mire, Sweden - 717 S3 10-14 | ecosystem: Environmental > Terrestrial > Soil > Wetlands > Peat | place: Sweden: Norrbotten County, Stordalen...
GCCGGTGCCGCGGGGGCCACCACCGGGGCGACGCGCTTGACCGCACGCTTGACGGTGCGCTTGGCGACGGTGCGCTTGGCAGCCGGTGCCCGCTTGGCGACGGTGCGCTTGGCGGCCGGTGCCCGCTTGGCGACGGTGCGCTTGGCGGCCGGTGCCCGCTTGGCGACGGTGCGCTTGGCGGCCGGTGCCCGCTTGGCGACGGTGCGCTTGGCAGCCGGTGCCCGCTTGGCGACGGTGCGCTTGGCGGCCGGTGCCCGCTTGGCGACGGTGCGCTTGGCTGCGGTGCGCTTGGCCGCGGTGCGCTTGGCGGCCGGAGCCCGCTTGGCGACGGTGCGCTTCGCAGCCGGCTTGGCCGCAGTTGCCCTCTTGGCAACGCGCCGCTTCGCGCCGCGCTTGGCCGGCGCGCGCTTCGCGGTGCCACCGCGCACTGCCGAGGCGACTTGCCCAATCGCCTTGCGCAGCTCGCTGTCGATCTTCTCGACCGACTTCTCGAGCCCTGCGAGTCGCTTCTCCAGCTCGCCGACGGGCAGTGCCTTGACGAGACCCTGGACCGCCTTGAGGAGATCTCCGCCGGCCCCGCTGCGCGGTGCCGCGGCGCGTGCCCGGCGAACCGTGGCTTTGACGGCTCGCCTTGCGGTGCCGCTCTTGCTTCGTCTAGTCCTGGCCATATGCTGAAAGCCTCCGTTGGTTGTGACAGCCGGCGGGTCTGCCGACTGCCGGTCCTGCGTTTTGGACAGGGAGCGGATAATCGCTCCCGTCAGGATCGCCACATAGCATGCAGCCTACATACATGGATGTCAACGTGTGAGGGCGATCGTTACTGCCGCAAGGGTGCTCTCGGCCGCCTTCCAATGGGTGCAATCCACCGTGTGGTGCGACCCCTGCGACGCGGTGACGGAGGTGCTCCACGTGGCTGGCCTGCGCACGCTGCAGGTCGATGCCCCGTCCCTGTCACCGCACACACGAGCCGCGCAGATCGCCGATTGCCGTGTGGATGATCTCGACCGCGGCTCTCATGCGGCCTCCACCCCGGTGGAACGCGACCGGCTGCTCACCGATCCGGGAAGACATCCTCTTCCGTCAATCGAGCCGCCGGTACCAGAGTGAGGTCGGACGCAGGCCGGAGCGGTCCGGCCGCATTGCGTAATCGGGAATCACTCCCACCTTGATCCAACCCATGTGGGCGTAGAGCTGCTCTGCGTCGCTCCCCGTCTCCGTGTCGAGGATCAGCAGGGTGCGTCCCAGGGCCCGGGCCTCGACCTCCAACTGCTTCATGAGGCGGGCGCCGACTCCCAGCCGCCGCGCGGAGCGATGGACCAGCATCTTCTGCACCTCGGCGCGATGGGTGGCATTGGACTGCCATGAGAGCATCAGCTGCACGCAGCCAACCAGCCGATCGTCGAGGAAGGCGGCGAGCACGACCCGGCGACCCAGGTCCATCTCGTTGAGCACTCCCGCGAACCAGTCCCGGGCCTCGTAGTGGGCGAGCGGTGCGACGAAGCTCACCGAGGCGCCGCCCTCCACGGAGTCGACCAGCAGGTCGGCCAGATCGTCGAGGTGACGGCGGGCCGAGAGGGCGTCGAGGCGGCGGATGACCACCTCCGGCCGGCGCCGGACCACGGGCTCAGTCACTGCAGTCACGGCAGAAGGTTACATTCCGGGTGCGCGAGTGCATCATCGACAGTTGATGCCGGCTGTGCGGGTCCCCACCTATCGGGCGATGGTTCTTCGCGAGCGAAGCTCCTCCCTCGCCGCGGAGGAACGCCCTGTGCCCGAGCCCTGCGAATACCAGGTGGTGCTGCGGGTCGCGGCCTGCGCCGTCTGTCGCACCGATCTCCACGTCGTGGATGGGGAGCTGGACCGCGGTGTCCTCCCCATCGTGCTCGGGCACCAGGTGGTGGGCAGGGTCGTGTCGGCGGGGCCGGATTCCGCCCTGCAGGTGGGAGAGCGGGTGGGCGTGCCGTGGCTGGCCTCGACCTGTGGAAGCTGCGACATGTGTGCCACGGGGCGCGAGAACCTCTGCACCTCCGCCCGCTTCACCGGCTGCGACGTCGACGGCGGTTTCGCCGAGCTCATTCTGGCCGACTCCCGCTTCTGCCTCCGCCTGCCCGATGCCTACGGGGATGTCGAGGCGGCGCCGCTCCTCTGCGGCGGCCTCATCGGCTTCCGAGCGCTTCGGATGGCGGGCCAGGCATCGACGCTGGGCCTGTACGGTTTCGGCAGCGCCGCACATCTGATCGCGCAGGTGGCGCGCCACCGCGGGGCCTCGGTCTACGCCTTCACGCGGGCTGGAGATCGCGCCGGCCAGGAGTCTGCCCGCAGCATCGGGGCGACGTGGGCGGGGGACAGCACGGGTCCTGCTCCCGAGCCACTCGACGCCGCCATCATCTTCGCTCCGGTGGGCGAGTTGGTGCCCCTCGCACTCGCAGCGGTGCGGCCCGGGGGCATCGTGGTCTGCGCCGGCATCCACATGAGCGACATCCCCCGGTTCCCCTATTCGCTGCTCTGGGGGGAGCGGTCGATCCGTTCCGTGGCCAACCTCACCCGGGAGGACGGCGCCGAGTTCATGACGCTGGCGGAGACGGCGCGGATCGACGTCGTGACCGAGGTGCTGCCCCTGGCCCAGGCGGATCGGGCCCTGGAGCTGGTCCGGGCCGGCCTGGTGCAGGGGACGGTCGTCCTGGTTCCCGACTGAGAGCGCCGCTCCGAGCCCGCTCACGAGGTGACCCGGGACATCCGCCGGCCGCGATGCGCAGGTGGCAGGTGTGAGATCTCCGCCAGCGGGTACAAATACCCCCATGACCGAGCACAGCGCCGAGCTTCTTCCGATCCTTCCTCTTGACGAGGTCGTCGTCCTGCCTCACATGACCGTGACCGTCGCGGTCCAGGGGGAGGCCCAACGTGCCGCCATCGAGGCGGCCAGCCAGGGCAATCGCCTCGTCCTCCTCGTCCCCCGCATCGAGGGCAAGTTCGGCAGCATCGGCACCGTCGCGCGGGTGCAGGAGTCGGGCAAGCTGCCCACCGGAGCCGAGGTCTCGATCCTCACCGGCCAGTACCGCGCCCGTCTCGGCGCGGGGCAGGCGGATGTGGGCGGCGCGCTGTGGGTGCAGGTCGACCCCGCCCCGGACGACGAGAACCCCTCCGAGGCGGTGGTCGAATTGGCGCGCGAATATCGCGCGCTGGTCGAGAGCCTGCTGGAGATCCGGGGCGCCAGCGGAGCCATCCAGTTTCTCCGCGAAGCCCGCGCCCCCGGGCACCTGGCGGATCTCTCCGGGTACTCCCCAGACTTCAGCCTGGCCCAGAAGCTGGAGATCCTGGAGACGCTCGACGTCGAGAAGCGGCTGACCCTCGTCATCGCCTGGACCAAGGAGGCGCTCGGCGCCGCCGATCTCAAGGACCGCATTCGCACCGAGGTGGCCGAGGGGATGCAGAAGACTCAGCGCGAGTTCATCCTGCGCCAGCAGCTCGAGACCATCAAGAAGGAGCTGGGCGAGGGCGGCGACGACGTCGTCTCGACCTATCGCAAGCGGCTCGCCGAGGCCGGCATGCCGGAGAAGGTGGCGGCCGAGGTGGAGCACGAGCTCGACCGGCTGGAGCGCACCAGCGAGCAGAGCCCCGAGCACGGCTGGATCCGGACGTACCTGGACTGGATGCTCGATCTCCCCTGGAACGTACGCTCCGATGACAACTTCGACCTCACCGCCGCGCGCCAGGTGCTGGACACCGACCACACCGGGCTCGAGGACGTCAAGGACCGGATCATCGAGTTCCTCGCCGTCCGCAAGCTGCGCAAGGAGCGCGGATTGGAGGTGATCGGCGGGCGGGGCTCGGGGGCGATCATCACCCTGGTCGGCCCACCCGGCGTTGGCAAGACCTCGCTCGGCGAGTCGGTCGCGCGCGCCCTGGGGCGCAAGTTCGCTCGCGTCTCGCTGGGAGGCATCCGCGACGAGGCCGACGTGCGCGGCTTCCGCCGCACCTACGTCGGCGCCCAGCCGGGGCGCATCGTGCGCGCCCTCAAGGAGGCGGGCACCAAGAACCCGGTGATCATGCTGGACGAGATCGACAAGGTCGGCGCCGACTGGCGCGGTGACCCCTCGGCGGCGCTCCTCGAGGTGCTCGACCCCGCCCAGAACAACACCTTCCGCGATCACTACCTGGAGGTCGACCTCGATCTTTCCGAGGTGCTCTTCATCCCCACCGCCAACGTCTCGGAGACCATCCCAGCCCCTCTTCTCGACCGGATGGAGCTGATCCGGCTCGACGGCTACACGGAGCAGGAGAAGCTGGCGATCGCCCGCGATCATCTGCTCCCTCGTCAGGTCGCCCAGGCGGGTCTGAAGCCTGAGGAGATCGAGGTCGGCGACGACGCCATCCTCAAGGTGGTCACCGACCACACCCGCGAGGCCGGGGTCCGCAACCTGGAGCGCGAGCTGGGCAGGATCACCCGCAAGCTGGCCACCCGAATCGCCACCGGCGCCGTGGAGACACCAGTTAAGGTCGGATCTGACCAGATCAGGGACTATCTGGGCAAGCCCAAGTTCGACAACGAGGTCGAGGAACGGACGGCGGTTCCCGGTGTGGCCACCGGGCTGGCCGTCACCGGTGCGGGCGGCGACGTCCTCTTCGTCGAGGCGGCCAGCAGCGGCTCCGACGGCAACCTCCTGCTCACCGGTCAGCTCGGTGACGTGATGAAGGAGTCCGCGCAGATCGCGCTCTCCTACGTCCGCTCGCACGCTGAGCGGCTGGGGATCGGTGCCGAGGCGGCTGCCAAGGGTTTCCACATCCACGTCCCCGAGGGCGCGGTGCCCAAGGACGGACCCTCGGCCGGGGTGACCATGACCACGGCGATCGTCAGCCTGCTCACCGGGCGCCCGGTGCGGAGCACGGTGGGGATGACCGGCGAGATCACCCTGCAGGGGCTGGTGCTGCCCATCGGCGGGGTCAAGCAGAAGGTGCTGGCCGCCCACCGCATGGGCCTCACCGAGGTGATCCTGCCCCGGCGCAACGAGCAGGACCTGGACGACGTGCCCGAGAGCGTCCGCACTGCGATGAAGTTCCACCTGGCGAGCCGCGTCGATGATGTGCTCGCCGTCGCCCTGGAGCCGCCCCGCGCGGAGACCGGCGCCGCCGCCTGACGCCGCGGTGATCCGGCGCTCTCGCCCGAGCCCCTCCGAGCCGCCCCCTATACTCGAATCGCCGTGAGCGACCTGGCCCCTCTGAACGATGAGATCGACACCCTCATGGGGAGCCTGCGCGCCGAGTCGCGGGACATCCGGGTCTTCTTCCAGGTCTTCGCCGGCAAGCTGGCCTTTGCTCTCCCGGACGCCGTGGAGATCGAGCGTGACGGGTCGCTCTTCACGCGAAGGCGGCCGATCCGAAGGATCACGGTGCGAGTCGGCGACGACATCCTGGAGGCCGAGATGACCCGGGAGGGATTGGTCTGCCGGGAGGTCCAGGTCCTCAACGGGCTGACCGACGAGATCAGCTTCGAAGCCTGGATGCGGGTGCTCGCGGTGTCGCTCCGGCAGAAGGCGCGCAGCACCGCGGAAGCGAGCGCCGTCCTCCGCGCCCTGCTCACCTGACCCTCGGCCGGGCCGCCGGCGCCATCCCTCATCAGCGCGGGAGCTCTCCGCGCACCCGAACAGGATCGCCCATGGCACCAGATGTTGTGCTCGGCCTGGTCACCGGCCACCAGATGGGGGACGGGCCCCGAGAGGCCTCTGGTACCATTCGGCGATGGGAGAGCACCTCGTGCCGCCGGCCGGAAGGGGGGTCGGAGGGAGGCGAGATGGAGGTTGAGCTGGGGCGCTCCAAGCGCGCTCGCCGAGCCTACGGATTCGATGAGGTGGCCCTCGTCCCCGGACGGGTGACCATCGACCCCGATGAGATCGAGGTCGGGATGAGCCTTGACGGGATCACGCTTGCCATCCCCTTCTTGGCGGCTGCCATGGATGGGGTGGTGGACGTCCGATTCGCCGTCGAGATGGGCCGGCTGGGCGGGCTCGCCGTCCTCAACCTGGACGGCGTCCAGTGCCGGTACGAGGACCCGTCGGAGGTGCTCGAGTCGATCTCCGCCGCCCCTCCGTCCGAGGTCAACGTGCTGCTCCAGAAGATCTACCAGGCCCCGATCCAGGATGGCCTGATCGGCCAGCGGATCGAGGAGATCAAGAAGGGCGGCGGCCCCTGCGCCGTCTCGACCGTCCCCGCCCAGGCGGCCCGCCGGGCCGGGATCGTCCAGGAGGCGGGTGCCGACTGCCTGGTGGTCCAGGGCACCGTGCTCACCGCGCGCCACATCAGCCGCAGCCACAAGCAGCTCTCCTTCCGCGAGCTGACCTCTCAGCTGAGCATCCCGGTCGTGGCCGGCAACTGCGTTGACTACGCGACCGCCCTGGAGCTGATGGACACCGGCATCAAGGGCCTGCTGGTCGGCGTCGGCCCGGGCGCCGCCTGCACGACCCGCGCCGTGCTCGGCGTGGGGGTTCCGCAGGTCACCGCGACCAGCGACTGCGCGGCGGCGCGCGACGACCATCTCCGGCGCAGCGGCGAGCATGTTGCCGTCATCACCGATGGCGGGATGCGCCTGGGCGGAGACGTCACCAAGGCCTTCGCGTCGGGCGCGGATGCCGTGATGATCGGCTCGGTGTTCGCCTCGGCTGTGGAGGCCGCGGGCCGGGGCAATCATTGGGGGATGGCCACCCCCGACCCCAACCTCCCCCGGGGGACGCGCATCCGTACCGGGATCAAGGGCTCGCTGGAGGAGATCCTCTTCGGTCCCGCCCACGTCGACGACGGATCGATGAACCTGGTGGGTGCTCTGAAGAGCGCCATGGGGGTCTGCGGTGCGCGGACCATCTCCGACTTCCAGGAGACCGAGATGGTGGTAGCGCCCGCCATCAAGACCGAGGGCAAGGTGCAGCAGCGCGAGCAGCGCGTTGGCATGGGGGTCTGAGGTGGGTGCCGGCGTGGCCCAGAGCCCGGCGTCGAACCGGGAGCTGAGGCCGGCGGCCGGCGCAGCGACTCCGGAGCCGGCCGGGCAGGACGGCGTCCTGGTGCTCGACTTCGGCAGCCAGTACGCGCAGCTCATCGCCCGGCGCGTGCGCGAGGCCCGCGTCTACTCCGAGCTGGTGCCCGGGAACATCAGCGCCGAGGAGATCCGGCGCCGGGCCCCCCGCGGGCTCATCTTCAGCGGTGGGCCGGCCTCGGTGTACGAGCCGGGTGCCCCCCATCCCGACCCGGCGATCTACGATCTCGGGCTGCCCATCCTCGGGATCTGCTACGGGATGCAGCTGCTGGCCCACGACCTGGGGGGCGTGGTGGAGCCCGCCAGCCGGCGCGAATACGGGGCGGCTCAGCTCGACATCGACGAGCCGGCGGGGATCTTCGAGGGCATCCCCTCCGAGACCGCGGTGTGGATGTCCCACGGCGACATCATCACCGGGCTCCCCGAGGGCTTCCGGCCCATAGCCCACTCGCTGAACTCACCCTACGCAGCCTTCGCCGGCCCGCTCGGGCGCTTCGGCATCCAATTCCACCCCGAGGTCGTCCACACTCCCGCGGGCAAGCAGCTGCTTGCCAACTTCCTGACCCGGGTCTGCGAGTGCGCGCTGACCTGGGAACCCGCCGCGTTTGTCCAGAGAACGGTCGCCGACATCCGCTCACGGGTGGGGGCCGGCCGCATCCTCTGCGCCCTCTCCGGTGGGGTCGACTCGGCGGTGGCGGCCACCCTGGTGCACCGGGCCGTCGGTGACCAGCTCATCTGCGTCTTCGTGGACAACGGGCTGCTCCGGCGTGACGAGGGCCGGCGCGTGGTCGAGGTCATGTCCCACCAGCGCCACATCAACCTGGTCCACGTCGACGCCACCGACCGTTTCCTCACCGCCCTCGCCGGGGTCACCGACCCGGAGGAGAAGCGCCGCCGGATCGGGCGCACCTTCATCGAGGTCTTCGAGACCGAGGCCCGGCGGCTGGGGGACATCGACTTCCTCGCCCAGGGCACCCTCTATCCGGACGTGATCGAGTCGACGTCGCGCGAGACGCCCAACGCGCGCACCATCAAGACCCACCACAACGTGGGTGGTCTTCCGGCCGACCTCCGCTTCCAGCTCGTCGAGCCACTCCGGTATCTCTTCAAGGACGAGGTCCGCCGGGTGGGCACCGAGTTGGGGCTTCCCGAGGACATGGTCTGGCGCCAGCCCTTCCCCGGACCGGGGCTGGCGATCCGGGTGATCGGCGAGGTGACTCGGGAGCGGCTGGAGGTGCTGCGGGCGGCTGATTGGATCGTGATTGACGAGGTCAAGCGCAGCGGGCTCTACCGGAAGGTGTGGCAGTCGTTCGCCATCCTGACCCCCATCTCCTCGGTGGGGGTGATGGGAGACGGGCGCACCTACGCCAACGTCGTCGCCATCCGGATCGTCGAGTCCGACGACGCGATGACCGCCGACTGGGCCCGGGTTCCCTACGACGTGCTCGGCCTGATGAGCAGGCGGATCGTCAACGAGGTGGCCGGGGTCAACCGGGTCGTCTACGACATCAGCAGCAAGCCACCCTCCACCATCGAGTGGGAGTAGGCGGGCCGGCTACCAGGGCGACCTGACGGTCGCCCGCGAGGCCGAGGTCTGGGAGGACGGCGCTGATGCGTAGCCCCAGGTGTCGGTGACCTTCCGCCACGGAGACCCCGCGACCACTGACGGCCGCCGCTGACGGTTCTGGATGCGCAGCCGGACGATGGTGATCGCCAGGATGAGAATCCCGAGCGCCACCAGGGCAACGCCCAGCTCAAACCTCTCCGACGGGTCGAGGCCGCTCGAGGAGTTCGGCGCCGTGCCGGCAGCCGCAGCCTGGACCGAGAGTGGTCCACACATGGCGAGGGTGACCAGGACCGGCGGGATGGTTGCCAGGGCGGCGAACCAGCGATTCTGCCGAGACCTCACGGGCGGTCCTCCTGCGGCTGATTGGATCAACACGGGCCAGCGTAGGTGGCATCGGGCTGCCCCGCCAGAGTCAGCTGCATCCAAATCTCATGGGGCAGGTGCACTGTTCGCGGGCACTCGCGCGACCCCGCCGTCCCCCGATTCGCGACAATCCCCCTCGATGCGGGTTCTGGTGGTCGGATCCGGCGGTCGGGAGCACGCTCTCGCCTGGGCTTGCGCCCGGCACGAATCGCGCCCCGAGATCATCTGCGCACCGGGGAATGGCGGCACCGCCCAGCTCGGGACCAACGTCACCATCTCGGGCACCGACGCGCCCGCGGTCGCGCGCCTGGCCCGGGAGCGGGAGGTCGACCTGGTCATCGTCGGGCCCGATGCGGCCCTGGCGGCGGGCGTCTCCGACACCTGCCGTGAGGCGGGCCTCACCGTCTTCGGCCCCTCGTCGGTGGCCGCCAAGATCGAGTGGAGCAAGACCCACGCCAAGCAGGTGATGGACCGCGCCGGCGTCCCCACCGCCCGCTGGCGCTCGGGGAGCGGTGAGAGCCGCAGCGATCTCTTCGACTTCGTCCTGGAGCTGGACGGACATTGCGTGGTCAAGGCGGACGGACTGGCCGCCGGGAAGGGGGTGGCCGTCTGCGACACCCGCGAGGAGGCCTTCGCCGCCATCGCCGGCTGCCTCAACGAGCGGCGCTTCGGGGACGCCGGCAACGTCGTCGTCGTCGAGGACCGGCTGCATGGGACCGAGGTGTCCGTCTTCGCGGTCTGCGACGGACATCGCTACCAGCTCCTCTGGCCGGCACGCGATTACAAGCGTGCCCACGACTCCGACCACGGTCCCAACACCGGAGGGATGGGGGCCTACGCTCCCGCAACCGACGGATGCCCCCCGCTCGGAGAGGTCGCGAAGCGGGTCATCGAGCCCACCCTGGCCGCCCTCGCGGAGGCCGGCACCCCCTTCGTCGGTTGCCTCTACGTGGGACTGATGGTGAGCCGGGACGGCTTCCGCGTTCTCGAGTTCAACGCTCGCTTCGGCGACCCCGAGACCCAGGTGGTCGTCCCCCTGGCGGGAGCGGGCTTTCTCGACCTCCTCCTCGCCGCCGCGCGTGGGGAGCTCGCCGGCACAGCGCCGGCGCCCGTCGTCGCCGGGGCGGCGGTGGTGGTCGTGGCCGCGGCCCTGGGATACCCCGGGGCACCGCGCACGGACGACCCGATCACGGGCCTGGACGACCTGGACGACGACGTCCTCTGCTTCCACGCGGGCACCGCGCGGGACGGACGCGGACGGCTGGTGACGGCGGGGGGGCGGGTGCTGGGCATCGTCGGCCGCGGCGCCGACGTGGCGACGGCCAGACGCCGGGCCTACGAGAACCTCGAGCGCGTCCACTTCGCGGGGATGTGGTCACGCTCGGACATCGCGACCCACCCCGCCGGAGCCTGGCGATGACCAATCCGCGCGTCGGCATCCTGATGGGCAGCGAGTCCGATCTCCCAGCCATGCGGCTCTGCGGAGAGGTTCTCGACGAGTACGGCATCGCCTGGGAGATCGCCGTGATGTCGGCTCATCGCGCCCCGGAGGTGGTCCGCTCCTACGCCTCGCAGGCCGAGGCCCGGGGGCTGCGCGTGCTCGTGGCCGGCGCGGGCGCGGCTGCGCACCTCCCCGGTGTGCTGGCGTCGCTGACCCCGCTGCCGGTGATCGGGGTGCCGCTCGCCGGCACCCCGCTGTCGGGATTCGACGCGCTCCTCAGCATCGTGCAGATGCCCCCGGGGGTCCCGGTCGCGACCGTCGCGGTCGGCGAGATGGGGTCCCGCAACGCCGGGCACCTGGCGGCCAGGATCCTCGCCCTCGGCGATCCCGTGGTGGCCGCCGCACTGCGAGCACGGCGCCAGGAGATGAGCCGCCGGGTGCGGCTCCCCGAGGGCTTCGAGGTCTCGGGCAGCGGGTCGGGCGAGGCCTGAGCCTCCGGTCAGCGGGCTCCGGCACCGGGCGTCGAGATCGGAAAGTCATCGAACGCCGGGACCGTGTTTTCGCACCGATCTCCGCCCGGCATCATCCCCCATACAATCGGTCGGACATGCCGCGTTTGGAACTGGTCGAGACCTCGCTTCGCTACGGGCAGCAGGCACTGATGCTGAGCCGCCTGCGCCAGCGCCACGCCGTCCGGGCGGCGGAGCTCCTCGACGCCTGCGGCTTCTCCGCCCTCGAGGTCTTTGGCGGCGCCACCTTCGAGGCCCAGCTGAGGTTCCTCGGCGAGGACCCCTTCGAGCGGCTGAGGGCGCTGGCTGCCGCCGCCCCGCGGACGCCACTCATGGCCACGCTCAGCGGGCAGATGCTGGTCGCCCACCGTCACCTCCCCGACGACGTCGTCGAGGCCTTTGTCCGGCTCGCCGCCCAGGCCGGTATCGGCATCTTCCGGCTCCTCGATCCACTCAACGACGTGGCCAACCTGGCCGTCGCGGTGCGCGCGGCCAGGGCTGCCGGTGCGGTCGTCGAGGGCGTCGTGGTCTGCTCCGACGGTCCCATCCCCGCCCTGGCGGCGGTGGCCCGTGGCCTGGCCGGGCTCGGCTGCGACGCGATCTGCCTCCACGATCCCCTGGGTGCCGCCGGCTCGGCCCGCGCCGCGGCCCTCGTCTCCGCTGTCGGCGAGGCTTCCGGTCTGCCCGTGACCGTGAGCTTCTGCGCCCAGACGGGACAGGCGGTGCTCGCCTACGAGGCGGCACACCGCGCGGGGGCCACCCGGGCCGATGTCTCGGTCTCGCCTCTGGGCGGCGGAGCCGCCGCCCCTCCCGCGGAGGCGGTGATCGCCGGGTTCAGCGGCACCGAGGACGCCACCGGGATCGAGATGGAACCGGTCATCCGGGTCGCCCACTTCCTCGACGAGATCGCGCCCCTCTACGCGGACTCGGTCGACCCGGCGCTCTTCCGCTTCGATGGTTCGGCGCTCTGGGGACTGCTGCCCGCGTCGGCGATGGGCCACGGCCTGGCCGAGCTGGGCGAGCGCGGCGCCCTCGACCGCCTGCCCGACGTGGAGGCGGAGATCTCCCGGGTGCGTCGCGAGCTGGGCAACCCGCCGCTGGTGACCCCCCTCCCCGAGGTCATCGCCACCCAGGCCGTCTACAACGTCTTCGAGGGCGACCGCTACGCCACCATCAGCCAGGAGATCAAGGACTACTGCCTCGGTTTCTTTGGCACCCCTCCCGAGCCGATCGACGCCGACGTCCGCGAGCTGGTGAACGGGCGCGAGGAACCGATCACCTGCCGCCCGGCCGACCTGCTCGAGCCGGGGCTTCCCGCGGCGGCCCGCGATCTGGCTCGGGAGGGCGTTCGGGATGATCCCGAGGCGCTCGTCACCTATGCGCTCTTCGGCTCCGACTTCCTCGCCTCCGTCCGGGGCGAGGCCGTGGTGGAGCGCCTCGCCGACGAGGAGGGCGGGACCTCCTCCGGCGGCGCGGACAGTGAGGGGGCCCGGCCGGCGGACGAGGAGGCCGGGACGCCAGACACGGTGAACGGTGACCCCGCCATCGAGGTCCGCGAGCTGCGGGTCGAGGTCGACGGGCAGACCTACGACGTCCGCGTCTTCGGTGCCGGGCCGGCCGCGTCCCGGGGCGAGCCCCTGCCGGCGGCCTCGGGCGCGCCGCGGACAGGCGCCGGCACGATCACCGCTCCCATGCAGGGCCTGATCCTCAAGGTGGGGGTGAAGCCGGGGGATCGGGTCCAGATCGGGGACGTCGTTGCCGTCCTCGAAGCCATGAAGATGCAGAACGACATCGTCGCCCACCGGACGGGAACCGTCGCTGCCGTCCATGTCCGGGAGGGAGACGTCGTCGGCCCCAAGGCCCCGATCGCGGACATCGAGTGATGACGAGGCGCGGAGGGAGCCCGGCGCCACCGGCTGCCACTGCCCGGTCACGTCTCCCCCGCAGGGCTGGTGGCGTAACGTCGAACGCGCTCAGGACGTTGCTTCCCCAGAGCTGATGACCCCCAAGCGCGCCATCCGACTTGCCGCCGTGGCCGTCATCGCCTGCCTGATCGCGGGCGTGGCCAGCCTGGCCGTGGTCGGATCGCAGCGCAGGACGAGCTTTGACGCCCAGGCGGCCAGCCTGCAGCGCACCTGGGCCCACGACCTCGCCGTCGGAGTGCCTGCCGCCAGCATCGTCCCCCTCCGCAGCCGCCTGCGTGAGCAGCGGCCCGAGGATGAGTGGTGGGCCCCGGTGTGGTGGACGACCGACGGGCACGGGCTGCTGACGGCGCTGAGCGACGCCACCGACACCGCCTACGCGACGGCCATGACCGCCCAGCGGGACAAGGCCCAGCTCGTGCTCAGCGATTGGCAGGAGGAGATGACCCAGGATCGGGGCTTCATGACTGCGACGGAGATCTCGGCCGGCCAGGGCTGGCCGGCTCAGCTGACGGCGGCGTCCACCCCGGATGGGCTCGCCTCCCTGGCCGCCGGCTGGCAGCAGCAGCTGGACGCGGCGCGCACCGAGGTGGTGGCCGCCCAGCAGCAGGCCGAGATCCGGACTGATGTCGCCCAGGCCGGTGGCGCCTCCGCGCTCATCGCCCAGGCCGGCACCGCCCTCACCACGGCGGGCCATGACAACCTCGACCCGGGTGACATCTCCGACCTGGCCACTCAGCTTCAGGGCCAGGAGTCGGGTGGGGCCGATACGAGCCAGACCGCCGGCCTTCTCTACACCGCGCTCCAGCAGTTCACCCAGCTCGTCTCTGTCAATGACCAGCTGAACGGCGAGATGCGGCCGCTGATGCTGCTCGCCGACCAGGCCTCAGCCGAGGACACGCCCAACTCGACCCGCCTGCAGGCCCTGTACCAGGAGGTGGCTCAGGAGTTCCCCTCCGACACCACCTACGACCAGATGAGCGCGTTGCAGGTGCAGGTGACCGGTATCCAGAACGCCCTCGCCGCGGATCTCGCCGCTGACCAATGCGGCCACGACGCGGGTGGGGCGTCGGGCAAGGTGATCACCCTCAGCCTCGGCCTCCAGGAGGCGGTCTTCTACGACAACGGTTGCGTCGTCGGCGCCAGCCCGATCACCACCGGCAGGCCCGGCCTGAACACCCCGACGGGGAACTTCGCGGTCTTCTACAAGACCTCGCCCTTCACCATGGTCTCCCCCTGGCCGCCGGGGTCACCCGACTGGTATCCGACCAGCGTGGTGCAGTGGGTGCTGGAGTTCGCTGACGGCTACTTCCTCCACGACGCCTATTGGGAAAACCAGAACGCCTTCGGGCCCGGCAGCGAGAACGACGTGGCCCAGGACTACGCGAGCCATGGCTGTGTCCACTTCCCGACCGCGATCATGCCCTGGCTCTACAGCTGGACGCCGCTCGGCACCCCCGTGATCATCACCAACTGAGCCGCCGGGCTCGCCAGGCCAGACCTCCGAGCTGGTCGACGAGCGCCCTGGCCTCGTCCGCGTCCCGGCAGGGGGCTGCCGCCACCCACCGCCGTCCTGCCGTGTCGATCCGGAGGTTGGCGAGGTGGAGGGCCCGCAGCAGAGGTCCGCTGCTCAGCCGGATGCTCTGGACCTTCTCGAGGGGCACGATCACCGTCGCCGGGCGCACCCGGCCGGTCTGGGTCACGAGCCAGCGTGCGTCGTGCCAGGCGGAGAGGTAGTGGTACGAGAGGGGCGCCCGGAACCAGGCCCGTCGCGGCGGGGCCCCGGCGCGGGCGAGGGTCGCGGGAGCACCCGGGGCGACCTGGCCGACCAGCCACCGCGCCTGGTCCAGGGTCGCGACCGGGGCGAGGAGGTGTGCCAGCTGTCGCGCCTCGCCCTGGCGGCGGGCCTCGGGCTGGCGGGCGACGTCGAGCTCGACCCGGGCCCAGCCGAAGGGCCGCCAGAGCAGCGGCTGGATCAGCCGAACCGCCTGAATGCGGCCGTAGGGGATGGTCTCGTGACGCTTCTGGAGGAGGCCCCGATGGAGGCGCAGGCCGTCGGGGGCCTGGCCGATCGGGAAGTCGAAGTCCCCGTTGACGGAGCGGGCCGCATCGAGGCCGAGGGCGAAGAGGCCGGTCACGATCCCGGTGATGAGTGAGGTTGCGGCATCGGCGCCGCCCTGGCGAACGGCCCCGCCGGCTCCGGTGGGATCGACGGCGGCCAGGATCGCCCCCACGGCGACGAGCACGAGCACCAGCAGCCAGGCTCCGCGGAGCAGGCTCGCCGCGATGAGCCGCCCGTTGTCGACCCGGAAAAGGGGAAGCGCGGGCGGCTCCGGGGTCTCGGCCGCGAGCCCGTGGGCCAGGGCGAGCAGCTGAGCTCTCACCGCCGCCGCGTCCTGATTGCTCAGATAGGCGAGGCGGCCGTGCTGACGGTGACCGGTCCCGGCGGAGATCACCCGCACCTCGGCGAGACCGAGGATGCGGGCGGTGAGCGGCGCGACAACATCCACCGCCTGTACCCGGCGAAGCGGGAACCGGAGCGACTGTCGGTACACCAGGCCGGTGTCGATCTGGAGCTCGTCGCCGACCACTCGCCAGCGCGTCACCAGCCAGGAGACGACCGAGGCCACCATTCCCAGCACCGCCACCGCTGCGACCACCAGCGCCTCCGCGGTCCGTCCCGAGGAGGTCTGCGCCCCGGAGACCAAGGAGACACCCGCGAGCAGCAGCGCCCCCAGGGTGATCCCGATCCGGGCGACCGGGGAGAGGGGATGGAGACGGCACCAGGTACCGGACAGCGCGGGAGCCTGAGACGCGGCGAGGGGCATCAGAGCCCCGACGCCCGGGCCTCGCCGAGCGTGGCCAGCCGGTCGCGGAGCTGGGCGGCGTCGGCGCTGCGCAGGCCGGGGATGCGGGCATCCGTGGCTGCAGCCGCAGTGTGAAGCTGGACCGTGGCCAGGTCAAAGAGACGGTCGACCGGGCCCGCGGTGACGTCCACGAACTGCATCCGTCCGAAGGGGACCACGGTCAGCCGATGAAAGAGCAGCCCACGGCGGACCACCAGGTCCGCGTCCCGCTCCAGGTACCCCCACGAGCGATACCGACCCCGCTCGACGAACCACGAGGTGACGGCCAGGGCCAGGCCGGCTCCGACCCCGGCGAGGGCACCCGGCGCGCTCCAGAGGAGCCCGCCCCACACGCCGAGGATCACCAGCAGGACGAGGCTCGTCAGTCCGAGCACCGTCTGGCGGGCCAGCCACAGCCTTGGCGAGGGTCGCCGGTACTGCATCGAGGCCGATGCTACGCGCCGGGCCCATCGATCGAGCCCGCCGGCGGCGAAGCGTGCCTACCGGTCCTTGCGCTTGGGTGCTCGCTTGCGCGCCTGCTTGACCTCACCGCTCAGGCTGGCGACCGACACCTCAACAGCATCGGCGATGGCTCGCGACATCCGGAGCGCCTCGTCGCGCACCTCCTGGTCGCGGAGCGCCTGGGCCGTGGCCTCGAGGGCGATCCTCGCCTGGCGGCTCATGGCCTCCAGGGCCGTCTCGATGGGGGGCCTGCTGGTGTCCGCGCCCTGCTGCGCCCGGTAGTGCTCCCGGAGCCGGGAGCCGAGCTCGGACGCGTGCCGGCCCACCTCGTGCCACGCCTCGTCTCTGTCTCGCGGCATCGTGCGGCCTCCTGCTCACAACTCGGTTCGTCCCCCATGATCGCACCCGGGTCGGCCGGCGCCCCGTTCTCCCGGCCGCTCCACAGCTCCCACCGCGCGGCAGCCCGGCCCCACCGTTGCGGATGGCACCATGGAGCCGTGTTCTCCAAGGTGCTCGTCGCCAACCGGGGCGAGATCGCCCTCCGGGTGATCCGTGCCTGTCGCGACCTCGGCATCGCCTCCGTGGCGGTGCACAGCGAAGCCGACCGCGGCGCTCCCTTCACCATCCTCGCCGACGAGGCGGTGGAGATCGGTCCCGCGGCGCCGTCCCAGTCGTATCTCGACATCGAGCGGATCGTTGCGGCAGCCAGGTCCACGGGAGCTGAGGCGATCCATCCCGGCTACGGCTTCCTCAGCGAGAACCAGGCTTTCGCCCGGGCCTGCGCCGCCGCCGGGATCGTCTTCATCGGCCCTCCGCCCGAGGCGATGGCTGCGATGGGAGAGAAGGTGCCGGCTCGGGAGCGGATGCTGGGCTCGGGAGTGCCGGTCGTCCCGGGCAGCGGGGCGATCAGCGATCCGCAGGAGGCACAGACGGTGGCCGGCCAGATCGGCTACCCGGTGCTCATCAAGGCCTCCGCTGGAGGTGGCGGCATCGGGATGCGGGTGGCGCGCAATCCCGCCGAGCTCCGGAGCGGGCTGGAAGCGGCCCGCTCCACCGCGGAACGCGCCTTCGGCAACGCCACCGTCTTCCTCGAGCGCTACGTCGAGGAGCCCCGCCACATCGAGGTCCAGGTGCTCGCCGATTCCCACGGCCATGTCATCCACCTCGGGGAGCGCGAGTGCACGATCCAGCGCCGTCACCAGAAGATCCTCGAAGAGTCGCCCTCGGTGGTCATCGACCCGGAGACGCGGGAGCGCATGGGCGAGGTCGCCGTCACCGCCGCGCGCGCCGTCGGCTACGTGAACGCCGGCACCGTGGAGCTCATCTACTCGAAGGGCGAGTTCTTCTTCCTCGAGATGAACACGCGGTTGCAGGTCGAGCATCCCGTCACTGAGGCCGTGTACTCCGTGGACCTTGTCGTCGAGCAGCTGCGGATCGCGGCCGGCGAGCGCCTCCAGCTCCGCCAGGAGGATCTGGTGCCACGGGGTCACGCCATCGAATGCCGGATCAATGCCGAGGACTACGCCAACGGCTTCATGCCCTCGCCGGGCCGGGTCACCGGCTACCACGAGCCCTCCGGTCCCGGGGTCCGGGTCGATGCCGCGCTCGCCGGGCCGGGGATGGTCTCGCCCAGCTACGACCCGATGATCGCCAAGCTGATCGTCTGGGGCCCGACCCGCGAGCTGGCCATCGGGAGGATGCGTCGTGCTCTGATCGAGTACGCGATCACCGGCATCCGGACCAACATCGCCTTCCACCTGGCCATCCTGGACTCCCCCGACTTCCGTGCCGGCGCGTACACCACGCACTTCATCGACGACCACCCCGAGCTGGTGCCCGCGGCCCGGGCGTGGGAGGAGCGACGGAAGCGGTACGACCGCCTGCTCCGCGACCCCGCCCACGTCGCCGCGATCGCCGCCGCGGTCGCGTTGTCGGGACAGCCGGGCGCTCGCAGCTAGTGCAGCCCGGCTGAAATAGCTTTCGGTATGGCCTTGGCGAGAATCTCGTCGGAGGTCCTCACCCAGGCGAAGGGCTTCTTGTGGTCGTTCCACGCGTCGATGAACCGGTGAACGGCGCTCTGGAGGGAGCCAACGCTGCGGAAAACGCCACGCCGAATCGTCTTGCGTTGGAGGATCGAGAACCACGTCTCGACCTGATTCATCCAGCTCGCACTCGTCGGCGTGAAGTGGAGATGGAAGCGAGGGTTGGCCTCCAGCCACTCCCGCACCACCGGGTGCTTGTGCGTCCGGTAGTTGTCGAGCACCATGTGGATCTCGATCTTGGGATAGCGCTTGGCGACCAATTGCAGGAAGGTGAGGAACTCCTGATGCCGGTGGCGCGCGTAGCAACGCCCGGTCACCTCTCCGGTGGCGATGTCGAGCGCCGCGAAAAGGGTGGCCGTCCCATGCCGGACGTAGTCGTGACTGCGTCGCTCCACCTGTCCCGGCCGCATCGGCAGCAGCGGTTGAGTTCGGTCCAGCGCCTGGATCTGACTCTTCTCATCAACGCACAGCACCACCGCCTTCTCCGGCGGGTGCAGGTAGAGACCCACAACGTCGGTCACCTTGTCGGTGAGATCGGGGTCACTGCTGAACTTGAAACCACGCGCTCGATGCGGCTGGAGCTTGTGGTCGCGCCAGACCCTCAGCACCGTGGTCGCACTGACGCCCACCCGATCTGCCACCGCGGCACTGCTCCAGTGGGTATCGCCCTTGGGCGGCCGGCCCAGCGTCACGCTCACGATCCGGTTGATGGTCTTCTGGTCGTAGGTCGCCGGGCGCCCACGGCCGGGGGCATCCTCCTCCAGACCCGGAATGCCCGCCTCCGCGAAGCGGCCCCGCCAGAGCCGGACGGTTGGCTCCGACGTCTGGAGCACGCGCGCGATCTCGGCGGTCGCCACGCCGTCGGCTGCCTTGAGCACGATCTGGGCGCGCAGAACTTGCCGCTGGGGCAGGACCCGGCTCTTGGACCAGACGGTCAGAGCGGCTCGTTGGTCATCGCTGATGGGCAGGGGAGCGGCGGCATGGTTGGCCATGGAGGGAATCATCCTCCCTCACGGCTAATACCGCAAGCTATTTGCGCCGTGCTGCACTAGTCCCACTTCGAGACACGGTAAGACCTTTCCGCTCTCAGAGATCGCGGGAGCGCACGCCGCCAGTGAATCGGGGTACGGACGCAGCAGAAGGTTGCTGACCGCGCCAAGAACGCCATATCCAGCCTAACGTATCGAACCTTGCGAAAGCTTCACAGACGCGGCCCCTAGTGACCGGTCCTTGGGAGTGTGGTTGTCCGGCCCCCCGAGAATTGGTCCACCGCGGATGTCGTGGTCACGAGTTGTGTGAGGGCTGAGTGGGGGCGGGTTAGCGGGGGCAGCTTCGTATTGCTTCCGGAACTGCTCCTGACCCTTGAAGCAAGTGCTGGCCGGAAGCACGGATGGCGAAGCAAGTGGACCAAGCGAATTCAAGAAGGCCTATGCGAGTGACGAAAGCCTAAGAGCTTGCGCCAATAGGTGATTGAGTCGGATGACTCCGTTGAGTCGTCCGGGTCCCGGTGCGGGCGGTGAAAGTACATGCAGGACATGGACTTTCCGATGATTGGGAGATCTGACCCAACCCACTCAGGGGAAGCGTCCATGCCTGCGATCCAATCATGCTTCATCGAGCCCATCTGGGACCAGTTCTCCGCCCTCCTGCCGAGCCGGCCGGGGAGCCACACGCTGGGCTGCCACCGCCCCCGGGTCTCCGACCGCCTCGTCTTCGACAAGCTCGTCCAGGTCGCCGTGTTCGGCTGCGCCTACTGGCGGATCGCGGACGCCAGCTGTTCGGCCACCACCCTGCGCCGCCGCCGCGACGAGTGGATCGTTCTCGGGGTGATGGACCAGCTGGCGCAGATCGCCGAGGATGGCTACGACCGGCTCATCGGTTTGCAGCTCGATGACATCGTGGTGGACGGCTGTATCACCAAGGCGCCCTGCGGCGGAGAGATGGCCGGGCGGAGCCCGGTCGATCGTGGCAAGCAAGGAACCAAGCGCTCGATTCTCGTGGACGGAGCGGGGATTCCCCTCGGTGTTGTCCAGGCACCGGCCAATCGGAACGACTCGCCGTTGCTTGCGTCCACGCTGGACACCCTCGCGGATCGCGCCCTGCCACCTGGCGAGACCACCGTGCACCTCGACCGTGGCTATGACTCGGGCAAGACCCGCACCGAGCTCGATCGTCGGGGCCTGGCCTCATGCATCGCCAAGGTGGGCAAGCCGGCCCCGCTACGAGCGACCTCGCGCTGGGTCGTGGAGCGGACCAACGCGTGGCACAACGCCTTCAAGAAACTGGCCTGGTGCACCGAACGCCGCGGGGTAGTGATCCGCTTCTACGTTGCCCTGGCCAACGCCATCATCATCGTCCGCCGCCTGGTCCGCGAGGCCTGGAAACGCTACCGCTGGGACACCCGTCCGAGGCACTGTCCTTGAACGCGTCAATCACCTATTGGCGCAAGCTCTTAGGCCGGCGGCTCCATCAGCAGCGCTCCCTGGAGCGGGTCACGGTGCGGGTCCGGTCGGCCGGTTGGATGGGGGTGGGGGTGACCCGGCTGATCCCGGGGCTGCGCATCTACACCACCCTGGTCGCCGGGGCCCTGCGGGTGAAGCGCTCCACCTTCCTCACCGGCATGATCACGGCCACCGTCCTGTGGGTCGCGGTCTACGTTGCCCTGGGCATGGCGGCGGGGGTCCCGATCGAGCACTTCCTCACCCAGGTCCAGCGGCTGGCTGTCCAGGGCGGCATCCTGGTCGCCATGGGGGTCGGCTGCTACGTCGCCATCCG
>Ga0224557_1001649_pt1 | contig 20944 bp, 19 predicted proteins | sample 714S31014metaG_FD_180677 | JGI IMG/M metagenome (GOLD analysis project Ga0224557, IMG submission 180677) | Peat soil microbial communities from Stordalen Mire, Sweden - 717 S3 10-14 | ecosystem: Environmental > Terrestrial > Soil > Wetlands > Peat | place: Sweden: Norrbotten County, Stordalen...
GCCGTGAAGGATGAGGATTCTAATTTCTGTGGAGAGAGAATTGCCCTGGGCCGCGGCCTGCCGTCTCGCTGTGGGAACGCTGATGGCAAGATCGCCGACGATGCGCGCGCCCACAGGGCTGGCTGGGTCGGTGGGGAAGGAGAGAACGTCCGTCGCCTTGTTCTTGCCCCGAAAGCGGCGGTTCAGGCTGCGGAGGCGGGCGTCCGTGGTGAGCAGGACGGTGACCTGGCCGCGGAGTTTGACGGCAGCCTGGGCCTGGGTGAGGAAACGGGCGAGAGTTCTGACCGACGGGGTGCGCAGGGGACTGGATTTTGCCGGGGCAGGGCTGGATCTCGTGTGCGCAGAAACGGGCTTCATCGCTTTTGAGGGCGATGCGGGGTCTGGGTCCAGATCTGGGTCGAGGAGAATCATCGTTCTCAGATCGGTAATGGTTGCTCGGAAATGGGGCCGCGCCGATCTGTCTTGATGATACGCGAGTTGGCGCGGAGGCCGAGCGGGGCAGGCCCTAGACCAGCTTCGAGCCGATCCGGCGCGCTCGTTCGCGGGTGCGGTTGGACAGGGCGTGGTGGGGCTCGCCGGCGGCAAGGCCGATCCAGAGCTTGGCGACGGGCTTGGCGCCCAGCATTTTTGCGCTGAGCCGGAGAGCCTTGGCGGCGCCGGTGACAAGCGGAATCAGGAAGCCCGGCATGCCCGACGAGGCCACAAGCACGGCCTTCAATCGCGGCTTCGGGTTGCGGAGCGTGGGCGAGTTCTGACCCCAGGGCCAGTACGTGTAACCGATCGACCGCTCAAGAAATCTGCGGTAAAGGGCCGTGACGTTGTAATAGTTGACGGGCGAAGCAAGAACAACGGCGCTGGCCGACTCAATGGACATCAGGGCGGACTCGAGCCCGTCATGCTGCTCGCAGCGCCCGCGCTCCTCGCCGGGTAGCTGCGTGCATTTCCGGCAGTTGGTGCAGAACTCGATCGGCTCATCCATCAGGTGGATGGTCTGGGTAACGGCGCCCTTTTCCCTTGCGCCCATGAGAACCGCCTCGACGGCGTGGTCGATGGTGCCTCCCTTGCGGTAGCTGCCCACGATGGCCACAACCTTCGTGATCATTTCAGGCCTCCAGTCTCTGGCCCGCGCAGCTTACACCAAAACCGGCCCCTACGGCTGTGACGGCGGCAGTACCTTTGAGCGCAAAGCCGCGTGCGGCAAGGCTCGGTCAGACCCGTGGTTTGGTATCCTTAACGTCGTGATCAGACGCTTGCGCAGTGGCAGATGGATGGGACTTGGACTGGCTTTGGCGCTCACTCTGGCCGCCTGCCACAAGGAAGAACAGGCAGTGGTTGGTGTGGCCAAGACGGCCGAAAAAGCCGAGCAGAAGGCCCAGGCCACGGCCAGCGAACGCGACAGCGAGCTCGCCCAGCTGGCGCTGATTCCACTGCCCACCAAGAGCATGTACGTGGACGTCCATGAGCCTTCCGCATGGGCCAATCCCTTCCTGTCAGTGGGTGTGGACATGTTGAACCTCCGCATCACGCGGGCAGACGCCAATCCCAGCACCATGGGTGAGGGAACGATGCTGCGCCCGGCGGCGGCGCGACGCGAGGAGTTGCAATTGCGCCCCGCTGACCTGGCCAAGGCCATTGCCGCAGTGCCGCCGTCGGCGTGGAAGTACGGGCGGGTGATCGCCGTTGCCGAATCGCCTTACGAATCAGCCAAGGACCGCCCCAAGGTGCGCAGGAACCTGGAAGCCGCAATCCAGCAGTTGAACGACCTGGGCATCGTGGTAGAAGAGTGGCCTGCGCGCTAGAGCCTGTCGCGCTAGAGCCTGTCGCGCTAGATCATGTCATGACGCGCGCTTAGGCCTGGAGCGCTGTGAGCGAGTCTTCGCGGCTGGCGTCAAGCGAAAGGAAGCCGTCCGTCTTGGTCAGCTGAAGTAGCTTTTGCACGCGCGGCGCAACGCCGCACAGGCGCAGCGCTCCGCCTTTCTCATTGAGCGCGCCGTAGGTACACACCAGCATGCCAAGGCCGGCGCTGTCCACGAAGTCCACACTGGTGAGGTCGATGACCATTTTGCTTACGCCTTCAGCAATGGCCGTCTGCACCTGCGCATCGGCGAGTTTAAGGGAAGTGCCAAGGGTCAAAGGGCCTGAGAGTGTGACAACAGCAATGGCGTCGGGCAACCTGTCGATTGTCGCGGTCATCAGCATTGCGCAATTGTACCCGAGGCGCGGATTAGGGCAACGGATTTATGGGCGGCGCGTTCAAAAAAACGGCCCTGCCGGGATGCGCAGCCGACGGATCAATTTTCTTGTGGGATTGAGGGGAGCCGTGATGGTAGGGTGAAGTTCATCTCCCGGGAGGTTCCATGCGGTCAACGATTTGCCGCCTCTCTCAGCGTTTTCTCCTTTATGGGTTTGTTCTTGTTGCCGGCGCACTTGTGGGTGCGTGCGTGGCGCATGCGCAGACGTTTGACGCCACCAATCTACACGGGCCTGTGGACATGGCAGCCAAATGGCTGATTCAGGCGGGAGACAATCCGGCGTGGGCGGAGCCGGGATTCGACGATTCCAGGTGGACGCCCTTCGACACTTCAACTTCGCTCAAGAGCGTGTTCACCACCAGCCGTCCTGAGGTGGTGTGGTACCGGCTGCATGTGAAGGTGGTTCCCGCCGAGACCGGCCTGGCGCTGGCTGAGTGGAACACATCGAGCGCCTTTGACATGTTTGTCAACGGCGAGCAGATTTTCCATTCGGGGCAGGTGGCGCCGTTTGTTCCCTACACGCAAAACGGCAGGCTGATTAAGCGCATCCCGGACGAGCAGATCGCCACTGGCAACCTGGTGATCGCGCTGCGCGTACACATCTCGAAAACCGAGTGGGGATCTCCGGGGCCCGGGTTTTATGCAACCAATCTAACCCTTGGCCAGGAGTCGGCGCTGCACGATCACGTCTGGCTTAGCGTCATTGGCCAGAATGCCCTGTCCTGGGTCTCGAAGTTCTCGGGCCTGGGCCTGGGCATTGTGGCGCTGGCACTTTTCGTCGCGCAGCGCCAACAAAAGGAGTACCTCTGGATCTTCCTTCAGTTCCTCTGCGCTGCAATGGAATTTCCATTCGATGTGTACGGATACTTCCATAACCTGCCCGCCAACTTGACGCTTATTCGCCAGCCTCTGTCGATCGCGAGCCTGTTTTTTGGATTCCTGATGTACCTCGCGATTCTGCGTGTACGGTTCAACTGGTGGCTACGAGCAGTCCTGGCGCTTTCAGTCGTTGGGGTCACCTTCTCGTCCGTGGGCCAGGCACTTGGGGTTACTTCCTTGTTTGCATCGATTGCGGGCGAAACCCCGTTGCTGATTCTTCTCTGCTTGGTGCTGCCGATCATCCTGGTGATCCATTGGCGCAGGGGCAATAGCGAGGCAGGCATCCTGCTGATTCCGGCAATTCTGACCAGCCTGGTGATCTACGTCCAGGTGACATTCGGAGTTCTGGCGCAGATTCCCGCAGCCCTGTCCTTCGTTAACCACGTTGGACTCCTGGTCTTCGATCTTCATGCAGGACCGATTCTGCTGGACTTTCAGGAAATAACAAACCTGCTCTACATTCTTTCGCTGGCGATCATCCTGATCCTGCGATCAACGCGCATCACTCGGCAGCAGGCGCAGCTTGAGGCCGAGATGGCGGCGGCGCGCGAGGTGCAGCAGGTGATTTTGCCCGACCAGATGGAGAAGATGCCGGGCTACGTGATTGAAAGCATCTACCAGCCCGCGCAGGAGGTGGGAGGCGACTTCTTCCAGATTATTGCGCACAAGACGGATGCGAGCCTGCTGATTGTGGCCGGCGACGTGGTAGGCAAGGGCCTGAAGGCGGGCATGCTGGTGGCGCTGCTCGTAGGGGCGATCCGGAGTTCGGCGGAGACCACCGAAGAGCCGCTGGCGCTGCTGGAGGCATTGAACCGGCGGTTGATGGGCCGCGGCGATGCGCAGGCCACCTGCCTGGCGATGCGCATCGGCTCAGACGGAAGCGTTACGCTCGCGAACGCTGGGCACATCGCGCCCTACCTCAACGGCGAGCCGGTCAACATTGAGGGCTCGCTGCCATTGGGAATGATCGGGGACGCGACCTTCAGCGAGTTGAAGTTCAGCCTGAGCGGTCACGACCGCCTGGTACTGATGTCGGATGGCATTGTGGAGGCGCGCGACACGGAAGGAAAGCTGTTCGGGTTCGGGCGTGTTCGCGAACTGCTGAGCACCAGCTGCAGCGCCGCCGATGTGGCCCTTGCCGCAAAGCAGTTTGGTCAGGAAGACGACATCAGCGTGATCTCGGTAACCCGCACTGAAGAATTAACCGCCGCCATCGCCTGAGCCCTGGGGTCATGAGTCTAAAGTTCGTTAAAGAAACACTCGTTTGTTCTGTGTCAGGGCACGACTTCAGTCGTGCCGTAAAGTTTACAAAACGAATGGGCTTCAGCCCCTGGGGGCTGTTTCTCGAACTACTTTGGTCCGCCAAATTATTCAGCGAACTCCAGAAGCACAACGCTATATGTCGATACACCCTGGTCACAAGAGACCCGGCGACACCGCTCTCCTCGCCGCAGCCAGCCCATCGCCCCTGTCACGGGTCTCCAGATCCCCGCTGACCGGCTACCCACGTCTTCGAGATCGTTTGCGCCAATTACTCCGATTCCGCGCCCGCAAAAAGCTGCTGAAACAGGCTAAATATCAGCGAAAAACACCCAAAATTTGAAGATTTCGGCCATGAATACCATCGCCCGCGGCCACCAACGCGGAAAATTCCACCGCTGCGACATGGGCATTTCCGTCACCTTCCGTTTTTTTGGCAAAAATGTCCTTCTCCATCCCCTCAAATTCGCCCAAAGTGTCATGCCGCGCCACGTCCACAGTTTCTGTGAAGCGCATTTTGGCGCTGAAATGCGCGATGGCAAATTTGCCGCAACTGCATACCTCCGCCCGTGCAATTCCCCCGCACGCTTCCGCCGGCTGCACGGCAAATCTCAACCGGATTCCACCCCAGATTTCCGGTACAGTATCCACAGGACGCACTCCACATGAGCCAAACCTTAACGACGCACAAGGGGCGCTTTCACCCAACCGAGTCCGCCCGCGAGCACCGCCTGGCCGGAACGCGACTGGCCAGCTTCTGGCAGCGGCTGCTGGGATACTTCGTCGATCTTATGATTGCCGTGGTGCTTTGGTTTCCGGTGGAGGCGGCGTGGCGTTATTACGCGCTGCATGAGCGGGACATCCACCTGACATGGGACTTTCACGAGAAGGGCAACATTGTTGTGATGCTGCTCTACTGGGGCCTGGGCAACTACTTTGGCAATGGCCGCACGCCGGGCAAATGGGTGGCGCGCACGCGAATTGTCTCCCTGACCGGCGAGCGGATGGGCCTTTGGCAGTCGTTTGAGCGGGCGCTGGGCTATGGCGCGGCGATTCTTGAGGGCGGCCTCGGGTTTGTTCAGTTTTTCTGGGCGCACAACCGCATGTGCGCGCAAGACCGGCTGGCCGAAACCATTGTCGTCGACGCGAGAAAACATTCGACCAAGCACGATCCTGACTGAGAATCTGAGCGAAGTGTCGGAGGGCACTGCATGCCTCTCACACAAACGCGCTACCATCTTCCGGTGAGCAATTCTTCCTTTTCAATCCTTTCCAAGCAGCCTCCCCTCGATCATGAAAGCTTTGCGGCGCACCGCGAGCTTGAAGCGATCCTGAAGAAGAACCTGCGCGGCGAGGTGCGCTTCGACCTTGGCTCGCGGGCGCTGTATGCGACCGACTCCTCGAATTACCGGCAGCTTCCAGTAGGCGTTGTGTTTCCTCGGGACGCCGGGGATGTGGAAGCTGCGCTGGCGGCCTGCTGGGCGGAGGGCGCAGCGGTCCTTCCCCGCGGGGCGGGCACCAGCCTGGCCGGGCAGTGCGCGAATGTTGCCGTTGTGTTTGACTACTCCCGCTACATGAACGGGCTCACCTATATTGATCCGGCGGCGAAGATTGCTGTGGTTGAGCCGGGCATTGTGCTGGACCGTTTGCGCGACGCAGCCGAAGAGTACCGCCTGACGTTTGCGCCCGATCCGGCGACGCACTCGCGCTGCACGCTTGGTGGCATGATTGGCAACAACAGTTGCGGAGTTCACGGCCTGCTGGGCGGCAAGGTGGTGGACAACGTGGAGTCGCTCGACGTAGTTCTCTACGACGGCACCCGGCTGCACGTTGGCGAAACGACGGAGGAAGAGCTGGAAGCGAAGATTGCCGCTGGCGACCGCGAGGGCGAAATCTACGCAGGGCTCAAGCGCATTCGCGACAAATATGCGCAGCTGGTGCGCGAAAAATTTCCACGGATTCCGCGGCGCGTCTCGGGCTACAACCTGGACGAGCTGCTTCCAGAGAACAAATTCAACGTGGCGCGTGCGCTGGTCGGATCGGAAGGCACATGCGTCAACATTGTGTCGGCCACGCTGAACCTTACAGCGAGCCCGCCGTTCCGGGTGCTCACGGTGCTGGGGTTTGCCGATCCGTTTCTGGCGGCCGACGCGGTGCCGCTGGCGCTCGAGCATCGTCCGATTGGTCTGGAAGGTTTTGACCACTTGCTCGTGGACTTTATGCGGCGCAAGGGCCTCAATCTGCGCGACCTTTCAGAGCTGCCATGGGGCGTGAGTTTCCTCCTGGTCGAGTTGGGCGCGTGGTCAGCGGAGGAAGCGCGGGTGCAGGCTGAAAAGCTTGCGCTGGCCTGCCAGGGTTGGCCGGTGCCGCCGGTAGCTCGCATCTGCACCAGCGAAGAAGCCGTGAGCATCTGGCGCGTGCGCGACTCGGCGCTCGGGGCCATGGTATTCGTTCCCGGCGAACCGGATCGGCACGAGGGCTGGGAGGACGCAGCGGTTCCGCCCGAGAAGCTGGGCGATTATCTCCGCGCTATCACGGCATTGATGGCCGAATACGGCTTCAGGAGCCCACTCTACGGACACTACGGCCAGGGCTGCGTCCATACGCGCATCAACTTCGACTTCCGCACGGTGGAAGGGCGGCAGAAGTTTCGCGAGTTTATTACACGGGCCGCGGATGTGGTGCTGAGCTTTGGCGGATCGCTCTCAGGCGAGCATGGAGACGGACAATCGCGCGCGGCCCTGCTGCCCAAAATGTATGGAACGGAGTTGATGGAGGCCTTCCGCGAGTTCAAGATTCTGTTCGACCCGGACAATCGCATGAACCCGGGCAAGCTGATCGATGCGGTGCGCGTCTACGATCCGCTCGAAAATCTGCGCACAGAACTTGAAGCGCCCAAACACGTAATCAACCGCGACGCCACCGAGGTTCCCGTGCGCGCGCTTGAAACGCACTTTGCGTTTGCGGCGGACGAGGGCTCATTTGAGCGCGCCACCGAGCGCTGTGTGGGCGTGGGCGCATGCCGCAATACGACGGGCGGCGTCATGTGTCCGAGCTACCGGGCCACCGGCGACGAGCAGCACTCGACGCGCGGACGGGCGCACCTGCTGTGGGAGATGATGTCGGGCGCGCTGCGCAAGGAGGGTTTCCAGAGCAAGGCAGTCCACCAGGCGCTGGACTTGTGCCTGAGCTGCAAGGCCTGCAAATCAGAGTGCCCGGTGCAGGTGGATGTAGCGGCATGGAAGAGTGAATTTCTGGCGCAGCATTACAAGGGGCGCATGCATCCGCTGCATCATTACATCTTTGGATTTGCTGACAAGCTGGCGCGGCTCGGGTCGCTCACTCCAGCGCTGACCAATGCGGTGCTGACCGGGCCCATCACCAGCCCTCTGGTCAAGCAGATCGTCGGCGTCGCGCAGGATCGGAAGCTTCCGCGACTGGCGCGAAAGAGTTTTCAATCACTGCGAGAGACAAATTCTCAGACCTCAACGGTTCCGCGATCCGCGACCTCGTCCGTCGCCACCAGGGTGCTGCTGTGGCCCGATACATGGAACAACTACTACCATCCACAAACGCTTGCCGCAGCTGAGTCGGTTCTGACGGAGGCGGGATTTGCGGTCGAAGTTCCCCGTGGACACATCTGCTGCGGACGGCCGCTCTACGACTTCGGATTTCTTGGGGCCGCGCGCGCTTACCTGGCCAAAGTGCTGGACCGCATTGCCCCGCAAATTGAAGCCGGATTGCCCTTCATCTTTCTGGAGCCGAGTTGCGCCAGCGTGTTCAAGGACGAGCTGCTGGAGTTGTTCCCGAATGACGCGCGCGCGAAACGCCTGAGCGGCCAGGTGTGGCTGCTGGCGGACTGGCTCACGGCCAAAACGCCGGACTGGGCGAAGGGCCGGCTCGAGGGCGCGCGCATACTTGTGCATGGGCATTGCCACCACAAGGCGGTGTTTGGAGGATCGCGCAGCGAAGTGGCGCTGCTCAAGAGCGCAGGAGCCTCGGTTGAGCCGATCCAGGCGGGATGCTGCGGCATGGCCGGACCGTTCGGGTTTGAGGCGGACAAATTCGACGTGTCAAGGGCGATTGCCTACGACACCCTGCTGCCCGCCGTAAAGGCTGCTGATTCAATGACGCTGATTGTTGCCGACGGCTTCAGCTGCCGGGAGCAGATTGCGCAGCTGTCCGATCGCAAGGCCATGCATATCGCCGAGGTGCTGGCGCGCGGTTGCAATTGCGCGGGTTGATAGAATCGTTAACAGCAGGTTACCGGAGACGCGGACGCAGATTGCGCCGGGAACAAAGGGTGTTGAAGAGTGGTGGTCTGTGCAAAAGCGCTCTATCCTGTGGAATTGAATTGCCTTACTGTATTCATCATGTGCAGGTTACCCGATTTGATACCGAGACAATGAAGCCCGGCGGGTGTAGACTGCGTCCAATGTGGTGGGAATCCGTCTGCATTTTTCCTTTCGATTGAAGGAAGCAGGACGGGTGTTTGAGTCTGGTTTTCGAGGCGAAAACCGGAAACGCGGCACGAAAAAGAGTTTAGGTACGTTCAGTCGTTCTCAAGCCGGACAAAAGGAGCGTTTTCATCATGGCAGAAGATAGCAAATCATACGGATTGGCGTGGTTCCTGGCAGGATTGGGCGTAGGCGCCCTGGTCGGCATCCTTTATGCGCCCAAGAGCGGCCGCGAGACCCGCGACGACATAGCGACCGGCGCCCGCGAGGGCACGGAGTATTTGAAGGCTCGCACGCGCCAGGCCGCTGAAGAAGTGAGCGCCCTTGTCGACAAGAGCAAGGAGCAGGTAAGCGCACTGGTGGACCGGAGCAAGGAACAGGTGAGCGATTACGTGGAAAAGGGCCGTGAGGCCGTGGACCGTGGCCGCGCCCAGTGGGAAGAGTTTGTGGAGCGGGGCAAGAACCTGGTGGCCGAACAGACCGGCCGGGTTTCAACCGCGGTGGATGCGGGACGCCAGGCCTACCACAACACGACCAACTCTCCTGAAGCTCGCGAGTACTAAGGTCCAATGGCCGAGGCCGGGAGTTCCGGCTTGGCGGCTGAGGGGCTGGCCCGCTGATGGGAGCGGCCCCGGGCTAAGATTCCCGTTTTTGACGGGCCGGTGCGCGATTAGCGTTTTCGGGAACTGAAGCGCCGGTGCCGCCAACAATGTCTCCTACAGCCGTGGGGAGCATCTTTTATAGTGGGGGCTCAGACCCTCAAATACGCGGTGCGAGACAAAGTCCATGCATAATCTCGACAGTCAGACCGTGCAGTTGATCATTGTTGCCGCAGTTGCCTTGACGATGCTGCTGCAGACCGTTGTGCTGCTGGCAATTTTTTCGGCATTGCGCAAGTCAGCCGCGTCGATGCGGCAGGACATTGAAGAACTGCGCACCTCGGTTGTGCCCGTGATCGAGAGCGCCCGCGAACTGCTGGCGCACACCGGACCCAAGATTGAAGCCGCCGTGGTGGATGCCGCGGCAATCGCCCACAACCTGCGCAGGCAGACCGTGGACGTGCAGGCGGCAGCAAACGAGATTATCGATCGGGCGCGCCGCCAGTCGGCGCGCGCTGATGGGATGCTGACGAGCCTGATGGACGGGGTGGATAAGACAGCCGGATTCATGCAGGAGTCAGTGACGAAGCCGATGAAACAGATTTCGGGCTTCCTGGCCTCAGCCAAGGCAATCGTTGAATCGCTGCGCACGCCCATTACCGAACAGCGCCCGCCCCAGGGAAGCCTTCCGCGCGGCGACAGAAACAAAGTCGTCTAGTGCCTTGAGGCTGGTAAAACGGAAATGTTGGATTCCGTTACTGCTTCAGGATCATTCCCGCCCAATTGACCCAAACACCGGTTTCCGCCAGTCTTGCGGCTACCAAAGTAACGACGACCAGAGCTGCATAGCCGGCCGCGAACTCGCGGTCGAGCCTGCGAGTCATGGCCAGACGCACAAGCAGCAGAAGCGCTCCGAGACAGACAACCGGTCCGAACAACGCCACCCATTGGTGAAGCCCGAAGATCGAATTGACCAGCGGAATACGGCCTGTGGCTCCGGTGAGAATGACCAGGCTGGCAAGAAGCATCATGGGCCGGTGAATGCGGGGCCGCTTGCGATTGACCACTCCGATGGTAACGAAGGTCAGGTACATCGCAATCTCAGTAAACATGATCAACAGAAATTGACGGCCGGACCAGTCGAAAACTGCCGCGTCAGGATAGAGGCGTGTCGAGCGGATCGCCACGAGTGGTCCAGTTACTGCGATCGTTGACGAAATCACCAGTACGCTCCAGCCAAGTTTCATGTGCAGCCGGCGGTTCTGGATGGAGATCAGCAGAGACTGGGCGAAAAACAGCAGGTACCAGGCAAAGATCGCCGAGCTGTGCACCACAACCGTCGCCAGAATCGACGGGTCGATGGGAGTGCCGTCAAAGTGCTTGCCCTGGAAGATGTAGTGCTGAAAGCCTAGGACGGTCAGGATCAGGAAGATGGCTCCAGCAGCGCTATAGAAAAGGCGTTCAGGTTTCATGCGGAGTTTTCCTTTTGAACTTGGGGATACGGCAGGAAGTATAGACGCAAGGCTGCTGCCCGATCAATACGAATTCTCGCTTTGGACATCGACTCAATGCGTTGGTGGAGACTCCGCTCGCACGCTACGCGTCGGGCTCTAAATAATCCAGCCGCCGCCCACCACTTCATCTCCGTCATAGAAAACGGCTGCCTGTCCGGGCGTGACGGCGCGCTGCGGCTCGTCGAATGTGGCGAGCGCCTCGCCTTCGCTGCCGGGCTCAAGCGTGGCCCATGCCGGCTCATGACGATGGCGGATCTTGACGCGGACACGCATGGGCGCGGTGAGCGAGGGAATGCTGATCCAGTTGAGCTGGCCCGCACACAGCGTGCGCGTGGCCAACTCCTGGTCAGCGCCCACGGTCACCTTGTGGCTCGCTGGGTCGATTTGGAGCACGTAGAGCGGCGAGGGAGAGCTGACGCCCAGCCCCTTGCGCTGGCCCACCGTAAAGCTTGAGATGCCCTGGTGATGGCCGAGTACTTCTCCTGTAGACGCAACGAGCTCGCCGGCGCTCACCGGGACCTGCTCGCCCTGCTCCTCGAGGTAGGCGGTGATGAATTGCTTGTAGTCACCGCCGGGGACGAAGCAAATCTCCTGCGAGTCAGGCTTCTCTGCGAGCGCGAGCCCGCGCTGGCGCGCGACTTCGCGCACCTGAGGCTTGGTGAGACTGCCGAGCGGAAAGAGCGTGTGGGCGAGCTGCTGCTGGGTGAGGCCGAAGAGGAAGTAGGTCTGATCCTTGGCCAGGTCGGCGGGTCGCTTGAGAATCCAGCGGCCGCGCCCCCCGTCCCGTGTCGCATCGAACTCGTTTACGGCGTAATGGCCCGTGGCGATGCGGTCTGCGCCGATCGAGCGCGCGGTCTGCAGAAGCTGGTCGAACTTGAGATGGTTGTTGCAGAGCGAACAAGGAATAGGCGTGCGGCCGGCGAGGTACTCATCGACGAACGGGCGCACAACGTCCTTCTCGAATCGCTCTTCCTGATTGACGACGTAATAGGGAATGCCCAACTGCTCGGCCACGTGGCGCGCGTCGTATACATCGTCAAGCGAACAGCACCGGCCAGCCTTGGGCGCGTCGGGAATTCCGTGCCGTCCGGCAAGGCGCGTCTGATCCCAGAGCTGCAGCGTGAGGCCCACCACCGTCTCGCCGGAGTGGGCGAGCATCGCTGCAGCCGTTGAGGAGTCAACTCCTCCGGACATGGCGACTGCGATGGTGGTGTTGGTGCTCATGTGAACGGCTCCTGTTGTTTCTTTCAGCTCCTAGCTCCTAGCTTCTAGCTTTCAGCTTTTCGTGCTGGCGCAGCTCTGCCACTCAACCCAATGTTCCCGCTGCTACGGGCGACAATGCGCGCAATCGTTCGACTGCCTGCGGAACAACCTGCAATGCAAAATCCACGTCTGCTTCGGTTGCGGTCTTCATCAGGCTGAAGCGCAGACTGGCGCGAGCGGCGTTCTTGTCGAGTCCCATCGCCATGAGCACGTGGCTCGGTTCAGTCGATCCGGAGTGGCAGGCCGACCCGCCGCTGACGGCAACGCCCTTGAGGTCGAGCGCGATGACAAGCGCTTCGCCTTCCACTTGGTCGAAGGCAATGTTGGTGGTGTTGGCGGTGCGGGTAACGCGTTGATCCCCGTCCCAGCCACCGTTGACCCGCGTGCCTGGCAGCGCGAGGATTCCAGCCTCAAGCAGATCGCGCAGACCAGCAAGCCGCTCGATCGTTCCATCGGCGAGCGACTCCATGGCGAGTTCAGCGGCTTTTCCCAGTCCAACAATGCCGGGCACATTCTCAGTGCCGGCGCGGCGGCGGCGCTCGTGGCTACCACCGACGAGGAGGGACTCAACCGGGGTTCCGCGGCGCACGTACATGGCGCCGACACCCTTGGGCCCGTGCATCTTGTGCGCGCTGATCGAAAGCAGGTGGCACCCGAAGCGCTTCACGTCGAACGGGACCTTGCCCGCGCCCTGCACCGCGTCGATGTGGAAGAAGGCGCCGCCATCGGCAGCGATCTTGCCGATCTCTTCAACGGGCTGCAGCACACCGGTTTCGTTATTGGCGAGCATGACGCTGATGAGGCGGGTGTTCAGCTTGATCGCGCGCCGGATATCTTCCGGGTCAATGAGCCCGCTGAGCTGTGGGTCGATGAAAGTGACCTCTACGCCTCGCTCTGCGACGCGGTTGGCGGCCTGAAGCACCGCCGAGTGCTCAATGGATGTCGTGATCAGGTGGTCGCCCGGATGAAGCAGGCCGAATATGGCGGTGTTGTCGCCCTCAGTGCCGCCGGAGTTGAAGACGACCTCGGCCTCGCGGCAGTTGAACATCCGTGCGAGGGTTTCGCGGGCGTGATCGACGGCGCGATGCGCAGCCTGCCCGTGCATGTGAATCGAGGATGCGTTGCCGAAGTGCTCCATCCAATACGGACGGATGGCTTCCATCACCTCTGGAAGCAGAGGCGTAGTGGCATTGGCATCCATGTATACGCGGGGCACGGGAATCAGCAGTCCTGTATCGATTGTACGGAAGAACGGGTTTTTTCGCCCGGAAAAGAGGCGCGGAAGGGGGTGCTGCAAGCTCAACTCCTTTGATTGCCGCTATGGAGTACCGTTTCCCTGGTGCTAGACGAGCGAGCGATGAAACATCACCTTCACTGCGTTGCGAATCTAAGCCAGAAAAAGGCTCCTAGGACAGAAAGGATGGAGACGCTGATCCAGAATTCCTTTGGATTCTTGGCGCGATACACGATAGATCCCCGGCCGGGACATGCCCCGAAAAACGCCGAGAGAATTGCCCACAAGAGGAAGACGGCGCCAAGAAGAAAGTCACTGTATTCAGGCGTAAGGAGCCGCGACAGGCGATCCATGAAAGCAATGCTCTCACGATCGAACCGGACCGGCAACCGCAGATCCCTCGCTTCGCTCGGGATGACAGTGCTTTTTGTGACGCGAACTTTAGGGTGAGGAGAATTGCAGCATCTCGGCCTCATGATGGGCACGTTTTCTTGACCCCGCGCCCGGTAGTTCCGTATGCTCACAGCGTTTACGCCCGGTGGAGGGTTCCCCACTCCAACCCGCGCAGGGAGATTACGATGAACGCTCCTTCCCCGACACTTTCCCCCGGGCAGACATTTGCGCAGAGCGCCAAGGCTCAGCCATACTTGGTCCGCCGCGCCGCGGTCCTCGGCGCCGGCACCATGGGCTCGCGCATCGCCGCCCACCTGGCGAATGCAGGGATTCCAGTGCTGATGCTCGACATTTCTCCGCAGCAAGGCGCCGTGGAACCGGCCCGCGCTGCACTTGAGACTCTAAGCAAGGCCAAGCCTGCCGCGTTTTACGAGCCGGCAAATGCGCGGCTGATTACGGCAGGAACGTTCGATCGCGATCTGGCTGGCATTGCGCAGTGCGACTGGGTGATTGAAGCGGTCGCCGAAAACCTCGAAATTAAAACCGCGCTGCTTGCGCGCGTGCTGCCCCACCTGGCTCCGCACGCAGTGCTCACGACCAACACCTCGGGATTGCCGATCGCGCAAATCGGTGCTGTTGTCGGCGCGGCGAAGCAACGATTCTTCGGAACCCATTTCTTCAATCCGCCCCGCTACATGAAGCTGCTCGAGGTGATTCCGACAAAACAGTCCGACCCGGCGCTGGTGGCCTCGTTCGCAGCCTTCGCCGATCGCCTGCTCGGCAAGCAGGTAGTGTTTGCCAATGACACGCCAAACTTTATTGCCAATCGCATCGGCGTTTCTGTCATGTTCAACGCCGCAAACCTCATGCTCGAGCAAGGCCTGACTGTTGAAGAAGTGGACGCGCTCACCGGCCCCGCTCTCGGGTGGCCGCGCACGGGGACATTTCGACTCGCGGACATGGTCGGGATCGACATCCTGGCGCATGTGGCCGCGAATTTTCCGGGAGGCGTAAGCGAGGGCAAGTTTGGCGGGGTGCTCAGCGAGCTGATGAAGCGGAAGTGGCTCGGCGACAAGACGGGACAAGGCTTCTACAGGAAGACGCGCGGAGCGGGCGGCAAAGACGAGAGGCTGGTTCTGGACCTGGCGACGCTTGAGTATCGGCCCGCAGCCAAACCGGCGCTGCCTTCGCTCGACCTGGCGAAGAATCCGGCGACACTGGCGGAGCGGCTGAAGCTGCTGCTTGCCAACGATCCGAAAAAGGACAAGGCTGCGGGATTTTTGTGGCCGTTTCTTGGCGCGTTGTGGAGCTTTGCGGCAGACCGCGTGGGCGAAGTAGCGAACGACATTCCTTCAATCGACAACGCCATGCGCGCGGGCTTCAATTGGGAGATGGGCCCGTTTGAAATGGCGGACGCCGCAGGCGTGGCGCAAGCCGCAAGCCGCATGAAGGCGCTTGGCATTCCCGTAAGTGCGCGTATTGAAGCGCTGCTGGCCGTGGGACAAAGTTCGTGGTACGCAAGCGATGGGCGAGCGTGCCTTCAGCCGGCAAGCGGAATCATGGAGCCCGTTGCGGCCATCGAAGGCCATGCGCGGGTTGCTGATTTCAAGCGAGCGCATAAGGTGGTTCGCACCAATGCCGGCGCGTCGCTCGTGGACCTGGGCGACGGAATCGGCTGCCTCGAGTTGCACTCGCTGAAGAATGCCATCGGCGGCGATGTGCTCTCCATGATCTCGTCGGTCTTGAAGCCTGACTCGGCCGCGGTGCGCGACTTTCAGGGATTTGTGATCACGGGCGACAGAGACAACTTCTCCGTCGGCGCAAATCTGATGCAGCTGCTGATGCTGGCGCAGGAAGGCGAATGGGATGAGGTGGCCGGGGTCATCCACAGCTTCCAGCAGATGACGGCGGCCATCAAGTTCTGCCCGCGACCGGTGGTGGTTGCGCCGTTCGGGATGGCGCTGGGCGGGGGAGCGGAGATTTGCCTGCACGGAACGCGCCGCCAGCCCCACGCGGAAACGTACATTGGCCTGGTGGAAGCGGGCGTGGGGTTGATTCCTGCCGGAGGCGGAACAAAGGAGATGTTGCTGCGCGCCGTTGATGCGGCCACCGCGCTGGCTCCGCCTGACGCGCGTGATCCGACCTCGCGCTTTGCCCAGTCGGCGGAGATGGGCGCTGCGCTACGGCGGGTGTTCGAGTTGATCGCGATGGCCAAGGTGTCCACATCGGCAGCGGAGGCGCGCACCATGGGCCTGTTTGCGGCGAGCGACCGCATTACGCTGAATCGCGAACGGCTGCTGCTGGATGCGAAGGCGCAGGCCGCCACTCTGGCTGAAGCCGGCTACAGCGCTCCGCAACCGCGCACCGTGCCTGCACCGGGAGCGTCGGCGCTGGCCGCGCTCGAGACCGGGGTCTACCTGATGGGCGAGGCGGGATACGCCTCAGAGCACGACCAGAAGGTGGCGCGGTGGATTGCCTATATTCTTGCCGGCGGCTGCGTAACGGCGGGCGCGCCGCTGACGGAGCAGTACGTGCTCGATCTGGAACGCGAGGCGTTTCTCTCGCTCTGCGGCGAGCGCAAGACGCAGGAGCGGATTACCTTCACGCTGAAAACTGGCAAGCCGCTGAGGAACTAATATGGCCGAACTAAACGAGGCCAGCCGAACCGGATGGCGGCCGCAATCGCTCAAAAGGAGCAACTGAAATGCCGAATGTTGTGCTGGTGAGCGCCGTTCGTACCCCTGTTGGCCGCGCGCCCAAAGGCGCTCTTTCAACCACGCGCCCTGACGACCTGGCCGCGCTTGCCTTGAGCGGGGCTTTGGACAGGGTTTCTGCGCTGGACAAACGAGAGATTGACGACGTGATCCTGGGCTGCGCGCAGCCGGAGGGCGAGCAGGGGTGGGACGTGGCGCGCTGGGCGATTTTGCGAGCGGGCTGGCCCGTGGAGATACCGGGCGCCACGATCAATCGACTTTGCTCGTCGGGCCTCGAGGCTATTGCGATTGCAGATCAGCGCATCCGTGCCGGCGCCAGCCGCGTCATCGTTGCGGGTGGCGTAGAAACGATGAGCATGCTGCCCTTTTCAGGTCTGAAGCCGAGCCCGAACCCGTGGATGGCGGATCACTATCCGGCGTCGTTGCTGACGATGGGACTGACGGCCGAGCGGGTAGCGCGCCACTACAACGTGAGCCGCGAAGACCAGGACGCCTTCGCGCTGGAGAGCCACCGGAAGGCGGTGGCGGCGCAGGCAGCGGGTCGATTCAACAGCGAGTTGGTCCCAGTGCCGGTGACGACGGCGGTGCCCGGCGCGAAGGCGGGAAAACCTACGACAACAGAGACGCTGTTTTCAGTGGACGAAGGCCCGCGGGCGGATACGTCAGCGGAGGCGCTTGCCAAGCTGAAGCCGGCCTTCCATGCGCAAGGGACGGTGACAGCCGGAAACGCATCGCAGACCTCGGACGGCGCTGCCGCCGTGGTGCTGATGGACGAGGAGCGAGCGAATGAGCTGAGCCTCAAGCCGCTGGCGCGCCTGGTGGCTTATGCGGTGACCGGCTGCCTGCCCGAAGAGATGGGCATTGGCCCCATCACCGCCATTCCCAAGGCACTGAGGCGCGCCGGCCTCACCCTCAACGAGATCGACCTGATCGAGCTGAACGAGGCATTCGCATCGCAGGCGCTGGCGGTGATGCGGGAACTCGGCCTCGATCCAGCGCGCGTGAATGTCAATGGCGGCGCCATCGCGCTCGGGCATCCGCTGGGCTGCACGGGAGCCAAGCTGACGGCAACGCTGCTGGGAGAGATGGCGCGGCGCAAGGCGCGCTACGGCATGGTGACGATGTGCGTAGGCGGGGGTATGGGCGCGGCGGGGATTTTTGAAAATCTGGGGTGAGGAAGCATGCGCCGAAATTGACTTCGCAAATTGCTTCCTCTACGATTGGTCCCCAAGTTACTCCCTTCAAGAAAGCGGTCATGTATGCGACTTCGGACCTGGCTGATACCAGTCATCGCTCTATCTATGTCGGTTTCGAGTTTTGGGGAACATGTGGCGCTGGACCCGACAGGAGGATTGGCTTCCTGCGGTTGTTGCGGTACGTTTTTCTTCATCCCCATCATCTTTCTTGCCCTGAGCGTGGCCCTGCTGGTGTGGGTGGCCCGCGATGCCAAAGCACGCGGGATGGACAGCGCGATTCTGTGGATGCTGCTGGTCTTTTTCCTGAACCTGCTTGGCCTGATTATTTACCTGCTTGCCAGGCCACAGGGCAACCTTGTTCCATGCCCCAACTGCGGCAACCAGCGCCTGCAGGCGAGCGTGAGATGCCCCCATTGCGGAATTGGTTCCTAAGGCCTGAACCCTGGCTGGCAGCCGTCGTGGTTGCCGGCGGGCTGTTGGGGGCGGACGCCATGCGTGCGCCCCAGAACCAGCTGAGCGTGCGCGTGTTTACCGCCGGCGTGGCAGGCTACCACAGCTATATTCAACCGTTCAGCGGCCGCTTTATTCGCTGCCGCTACAATCCCACATGTTCGGTTTATTCGGTTGAGGCTGTGCGCAAGTACGGCATCGCCAAGGGCGCCTGGATGGGCATGCGGCGCATCGCCCGGTGCCAGAAAAGCATTCCGATGGGAACGGGCGATCCGGTGCCCTGAGGTGAACAATCTGATCGGCTGATTGAGCGAGAGTCGCGGGCGAGAAAAACAGAAACAGCCGGGATTTCTCCCGGCTGCTTCCCTTCCTCCATTAAAACTGCGCTGGCCTGATCAGGGCCGCCGCAACTACGCCTTGGCGGTGGCCAAAGCCTTTACGCGCTTGTTGAGGCGGCTCTTGTAGCGGGAGACGGTGTTCTTGTGGAGAACGCCCTTCTGGACGCTCTTGTCGAGGGTGGAGACGGTCTCACGATACTGGGTCTGGGCTACCTTGGCGTCGCCGGCAGTGATGGCCTCGCGCATGGCGCGCAGGCTGGTGCGCACGCGGCTGCGGTTGGCGCGGTTCACATCGGTGCGGGTGACTGTCTGGCGGGCGCGCTTCAGCGCGGATACATGGTTTGCCATTGCTCTTCCTTAAGCTTGAGCCCTGTTGTCAGGGGCGAAAATCGCTGGTCCTGTGCAGGGAAAATGATGCGGTAAAGAATGCAAGTCGAGCCGCATCCCTCGCAGTCTTTTAGTTTACGGGAATCGGGGCTGCGGGTCAATGCTGGATGGGGCCGCCTGCAGATCGCGAATGGAACGGAGTTCGTCCACTTGTACGCCCCAAACAGTGTCCGTGCGGCGGGTTCCGTCGGGAAGCCACTTGTCCTTCTGATAAAAGTGCTCGGCACGCGTGTTGCCCACAAGCACCCACAACATGGCTTGGCGAAATCCTGCCTCGACGAGGTGAGCGCGCGCGGCCTGCACCAGGGCCAGCCCGACGCCCCGGCCCCAGTGCTCGGGATCGACATAGAGGGCGACCAACTCGCCGTAGCCGCTGAGGTCTTCACTGCGGGCGGCCATGGTGGTAGCGAATCCGAGAACAGACTCGCTTTCGAGGGCAACAATCGTGTGGGGCTTTTGAGGATCGCTGGTGGCAAAGTCGTAATGGGACGCGCGATCTTCAGGGCGGAGCTGATCGAGGTACTGCTGCGGCAAGAGCATGCGATAGGCCACCTGCCATGAGCGCACATGCACGCCAGCGACGGCCATCTCATCCCCGGGTTGGGCTGGACGCAGCAACATTCCAGAAGTATTGCATGCAGGGAGGTTCCGGGCGTGGGCGATGATCCGGGTGAGCACGGATGCCGCATGAGCCTCGCGACTGGCGGAGGTTCGGTGTACGCTGCATCACCGAGGTAATCCCTGGCAACAGCAAGGTAATCACGGTCCAGCGGTACGTGAGTGCCAGGACGTTGGAAGACAGAATGGCGACCGGAAGTGGAAGAGCCGATGCCTTTCCCGCTTGCTTTCTCGCGAGTCCGTGAGTCCGGCCAAGAATTTGGTGCCAAAGAGCTTAGGCAGGGACGTCGCGGCCCCGCCTGTGCCTCGCGCCCGGCTGAAACTGGACGCTGCGCGCGCGGTTGCCGATCGAACAAGAGCCGAACTTTCCCCGGCCGGCTTGTGCATTTATGAGCCTGGAGGTACCTACCAAGGCACAGCCTGAAGTTAAAATCGATCCGCTGCCGATTGACGCTTCGGTCCGGTCGCGCTACTCTCAGGCCAGATAAAGGATTTGGTCGCCTACGCCATCCCGCGGTTTCCAGAGGTAGCCAGAAGATCAAGCTCGCCCCTGCGCCGCATTCCTGGTTTGTTCTTTAACGCTGTTGCCACGTCTCCCACCGCATACCCTGCTGCGCCTCGCGCGCTTACTGCCTACGAAAACTACACAACCTTGCCGGGCGGGTCCAATTCAGGATCCTCCCGGCTACTTTCATGCGTTCAACGCCGCATTGGAGGCTATCGACTATTTTGAAGATCGCTCTGGAGATCACGCCCAACCTCGAGCCCTTGTTCGGGACTCGCGATGAAAACCTCAGACTCATGGAAGATTCACTCGGTGTCCGGATCGATCTGCGTTCCGACGCCGTGCATGTAGAGGGACCCGACGAGGGAGTGACCAGAGTCCAGCGCATCTTTCAGGACTTTGAGGCACTGCGCCGCCAGGGCGTCAATCCACATAACGGAGAACTGAACGGAATGTTGCGGCTTGTTGTTGCCGATCCGGCCACAACGCTGCGCTCGCTGTCCGACAGCGGCAAACAACGCTCGGCAGGCGTGAAGCGCACGGTGCAGCCGCGCTCGATCAACCAGCGCAAGTACGTTGAAGCCATCGAGCAGAACGACATGGTGTTTGGCGTGGGGCCCGCGGGCACCGGCAAAACCTACCTGGCCGTGGCCATGGCCGTAGCCGCCATCAACGCCAAGAAGGTCAGCCGCATCGTGCTGGTGCGCCCCGCTGTTGAAGCCGGGGAACGGCTCGGCTTTTTGCCGGGCTCGCTGCAGGAAAAGGTCGATCCTTATCTGCGGCCACTCTACGACGCGCTCTACGACCTGCTCGACGCCGAGAAGGTTGACAAGATGCTGGAGAAGAACGTGATCGAAGTGGCGCCGCTCGCCTTTATGCGCGGCC
>Ga0224557_1001651_pt1 | contig 20937 bp, 11 predicted proteins | sample 714S31014metaG_FD_180677 | JGI IMG/M metagenome (GOLD analysis project Ga0224557, IMG submission 180677) | Peat soil microbial communities from Stordalen Mire, Sweden - 717 S3 10-14 | ecosystem: Environmental > Terrestrial > Soil > Wetlands > Peat | place: Sweden: Norrbotten County, Stordalen...
ACTCTCCAACAAAGGCCGTATACATTTGCGCAGACCAACCTGCCACCTGCATTTTTCGCTTGCGGAATGGCGGCGGACCATACATTTACTCCGCCCCAGTGGCCTGGTTTTGCTCCGCCCTTGACAGGAGGAACGCAAAGCGCAACGAAGGGCCGACAGGTCCGCCCTGATGGATGAATATAACCAGTATCGTAATCGGCAACGGGAGGTATGCAAGGCCTTTACAACAGACGGCAGGGAGTGTACGCAGTACCTTCGTGACGTTTTGCGGCAACAAAAGAAAGAGATTCGTGCATCCGCTCTGTCATGGCCGGACAAGAAAGTCCTGCTCTCCCAGGCTGCGGCACAATCCGTTCTCGAAGTACGCGCGCTAAAACAGTCCATTCAAAAAAGGCGGCAAGAGGCATTTCCGAAGAATCTCCGCACCTGGGTAGCGGACAGGGCCAGCGAGGGAGATGCGCGGGCGGCCGCACAACTTCGAGGATGGCGATATGCCGACCAACGAAATCAACGGCGGCTCGATGCAAGACTGGAAGCGAACGCGATGCACATCGGTCCACCGTCCAATCATGACGGCAGCACAGACTGGGCCGACCTCGCGCAACAGCGGCTTGCAGCCCAACAGGAGCAGCAGGTGCTCGCCAATCAGATCGCCGCGACGCGCATCTGGCAAATTGGCCGCAAGACCGGCGACGTCTCGTACAAGTTGAATGGGCGAGTCTCCGTCATCGACCGCGGGCGCATCGTCACCGTGCTCAATCAGGATGAGGCCGCAGTCCTGTTCGGATTGGAGATGGCCATTCAGAAATACGGATCGCACATCGCGTGTACCGGCACAGTGGAGTGGAAGCGGATGGCCGCGAAGACTGCGGCGAAACACGGCATCTCAGTCCAGTTCACGGACGCGGAGATGCAACACGCTCTGCGCTTTCTGCAACGCCTGGCCAACCCGCGCCAACGCCAGCAGGAAAGAGGCGGCAGGTAGCCCGTTGCTGAAGAAACCGCCCGTCAGCGCCCACGAAGAGCATGAGCGATGTGCCATTGTCGTCGGCAGCGGGCCTTCCGCGATCATCGTGTCGATGTGGTCGCCGCCACCAATATGTACTGACCGCGACTACACGGATGTGGGGCGGGTTGGCGTCTTGAGTTTGTGGACGGCAGCAAAGTAGGCCACCATCACGCGAAACGTCTTGGATTTGTTCACGCCTCCAAGAATTTCCCCGCCCACTCTTTCCAGTTCATCGGCAATCTCGTGGGTCAATGGGAAGACGAACGATGTGTCAATGCTCTGAAACGGAATGTCCAGCCATGGGCCGTTATAAAACGCCTGAATCTGTGCCTGCGCGGCCTTGGTTTTGAAACTCATGATGATGTGTTCAGCGAGGGCGTTCTTCCTGCGGATTTTGAGCACAGCGAAAAGCTGGCTGAAATGGGTCTTGGTGAATTTGGAATCCACCGTGAGCCGGACCTGTGTCCGCTTCTCTGCGGGCGCAACGATTCTGCGCTTCGGGCGGCTAGTAGTCTTCTTCGGTGGCACCATGTTCCTTTCCTCTCGTGATGTAGTATACATCAGGAATGTATGCTGTAAAGATAAATGCGCTGACCTGCTGCAATCAAAGGAGATTTTTCTAAGGAGACGGAGGAGAGTGGTAGTGGATTCATTGCATGGAAGGACCTAATGAATCTCGACAAATCTAGCCGTGGAGCGTGACGGGAAAAGGAGACTGTCCAGACGGCGCGGACCTCATACAAATCCACCGTGCGCGGCTTGGTGCGCCTGCGCACGCCTCCCAGCAAGGGACGGATCAACTCGAACTGCTCCTAGCTGATATCGCTTGGATACGGCTTTCTTGGCTCCATTTCTCAGATTTACCGTTCTGAGGGAGAAGCTGCATATATCTACCTTGATGACCACAGCAGGTCAGGACCAAAGATCGTAAACAGGCTCTTAGAAGTACGCATGGATCAATAAGCGCACCAGTCAAGCATGTAGTCCCACCGCATTGCTGCGGTGGGACTACATATATTTGCTAGAAGGTCAATCGAAATGCGAATTCGATCTGACGCTCGCTGTGTAGTTGCACACCGTTAATTTGCGAGGCATCTCCATTGTCTATGCCTGCGGCGGGAATATCGTAAAGAGCAGATATTTGCCCATTCGGATTCCTGAATTCCGGTGTATTGGCCAAGTTATAGGCTTGGAAGCGGAACTGGGCGGTGACCTTTTCCGCGATGGGAAAATCCTTGAAGAGAGAGGCGTCCAAGGTACGGTAGGACGGGCCATAAAGTTGGTTTCGCCCAAGTGTACCCTCACGATCCATAACCGGGTAGCCGTTCCCGACTCCTTTGGCCCAAGTTGCAGGCGGAGACGTGAACTGCGTGTAATCAAACCACTCGTAGATGCTCTTCTTGTATTTGATCTTTCCGGTGAGGTCGGGCCGCTCGTTGGGAACTGTCCACTCGCAACCACAGGAGTTACTAGTGTCGCCAGGGATTAAGCCCTTTCCTGTATAAGCGTCGAAAGGAGTACCGGTCTGTAGATGGATAATAGTATTCAGTTGCCACCCACCAACCGCATAATCGAGCGGACGAGAAAGATGCTTGCCAAAAGCTCTCCCGCGCCCAAATGGGAGTTGCCCAAGAGCGCTAAACGAGAAATTCTGACGGATGTCCTCGTCGGAATTGCCGTAATCTCCCGATGATCCTTTCATTGCGGGAGCACCGTTGACGATTTGGATTTTCTGGTCGACTGTTCCGGTATCGATTGCTCCGTCGCCATCGTCCAATGCATGTGACCATGTGTAGGCAACTGTTAGCTGCAGCTCTTTGTACATGGTACGTCGGAGCATTACCTCCAAAGCATGATCGTTCGATATTCCCTGGTTGACGAGGCGGTTGATCGGCCCAAATGCGGGGTACAGATCTTGGTCGTAAGCGACGTGCTGACCGTTTACGAAACCAATTTCCTGCTCATTTAGATTGAAGGAGGTTAGCAAGTGGCCAGACTTCGTTCCAATATAGCCGACAGTTAGGGATGTAGAGTGGTCGATTTGCCTTTGGATTTGGAGATTCCATTCCTGAACCTGGGCAGTAGGGGAATGAGGATCTTGTGAGATCAGCGACGCGCCGGTTGGGTCCGAGGGATTAACTAAGGTCCCGAATTTCGGTATGGGGAGAGGACCAGTCGCATCGGCCTCGTTGTTGTCGTAGTTGGGTGATGACTGGCAAGCTGTCGTGACCGTTGCGGAGCAAGCCGGGATCTCGCCATCGAGATTGATCCTACGCTGTGAACCAAGCCAAGCGTCAACTACCTCCGTTCCATTGAAGTCCGGGTTGCTCCAAAGTCCATTGCCACCACCGCCGCGCTCCTGGAAGTAGAAAATGCCATAGCCACCGCGGAGTGAAGTTGTTCCCTTACCCGTCAGATCGTAGGCGAATCCGATGTGGGGGCCGAAGTTGTTGTGATTGTTGTTGACCAAGGCACGCGAGTAGGCGTTCTTGCCAGCTTCGTGCAAGGTCAGATCAGTTAGATTGAAGTTCGATTGGTTGTTGTTAGCCTCGGTTGGGTAGGTAAAGAGTTCATAGCGCAAACCAAGGTTCAGAGTCAAGCGACGGGAGACCTTCCAGTCATCCTGCACAAAATATCCCGAATACCAATTGCGCGAATCAATAAAGCCCTGAGGCACTCCAACGCCGGCAGCGAAATCGTTCACAAATCCCGCTAAAGGCTCCGAACCGGAATAACCTGTGAAGTCATTTGACAAATTCCAGTAACCTTTGGCGTCCGGAATCTGAAAGTACTTGACTTGATGATGCATGATGTCGGCGCCGAGCTTAAAGCTGTGATTCCCTCTTGTCCAAGAGAGGTTGTCGGCAACTTGAAATGTTTTCTGCGGAACCTCGTAAGGGCCAGCGTCGCCAACTCCCGCAAATGAGCTGCCGATGATCCCAAGTCCACCTTCCATGGACGTATTGACGCCCGGGATGCCAAGTTGAGTGGCGAGCGCAACGTTATTGAAAGGGTTGATGTAAGCGTAATACGGTCGGATATAGCCAAAACGCGCTTCATTGACCAGCGTCTGAGAAAAAACATGCGTTTCACCAACGGCCACTCCACGAGGATGAGTGGGGTTATACCCCGCACCAGATCCCGACGGCAGATTCGGGAGCAGGCTGGCAATGTTGAGGATATCTTGTCCGTAGCTGTACCTTGCAAATGCGGTGTCTTTCGAAGTGATATTCGCATCAAGGCGTATGTCAAAGTCATCCATGCGCTGGGTGTTGACTGGGTTCGTTTGGTAGTTATTTACGACTGTTGTGGTCGCCAGCGAGGGAGTTGGCAACGGGAACGCATTGAGAAAGTTCTTCCCGACTTTGCTTATCTGGCTAGAAGGGATTTTGTTAGCGATGCCGTTGTAGGTAAACTGCAGGCAGGTCAAAGGATTGTAAATTCCCCCGACAATATTTGGAGACTGACCGCCATATTGACTACAAGTTGGGATCCAAAAGCTGTTGATTCGATCCGTTTGATTATTGCCCTGAGTGATGGTCGTGTTAAGCAATTCAGAGAAATCGCCATCGCGCATGAGTTGCGTAGGCACGCTCGTGAAGGTTTCTCCCTGCGGCTCCCTCTGGCGAAGGCCCTGGTAATCGCCGAAGAGGAAGAGGCGGTTGCGCCAGATAGGTCCACCCAATGTGCCGCCGAGTTGAATGCGGTGGAAGGTTGGAGCCGGAACACCGCCCGTAATATCCTCAAAGTTGTAGTTGGGATTTGCGTCAAATATCTGATCGCGGTAAAAGAGGAATGCCGATCCGTGATACTGGTTGGTGCCCGATTTGATGGAACTCTGGATTATAGCGCCGCCGGCGCCGCCGAACTCGGCAGACGCCATCGAAGTTGTTACACGGAATTCCTGTGTTCCTTCCACGGGTGGGAAAAAGACGATGGTGCCGACGAGCATCTCATTGTTGTCAACGCCGTCCAACTCGAAGTTGTTTGCTTGCTGACGCAAGCCATTGACAGAGAGGGCTGCCCCACCTGTCTGACTATAACGCCAGGTCTCTGCGTTAGATTGAGATGGTCCACCGCTGGCTTGGCTTCCGTAGGCTCCTCGCGTTACTCCCGGGGTTAACAACGCCAATGAAGTGAAGTTTCTGCCATTCAACGGCAAGTCTGACATTTGAGCGGCTTCAACGACAAGCCCAACCGTAGAAGTTGAAACATCTACGATTGGAGCCGCGCCCGTGACCGTAATCGTCGTGTTTGCGGCCCCCGGTCTTAGCGAGAATATCAAGGACTGCGTTTGAGAAACCTGAAGTTGGAACAACTGTTCCTGTGTCTGAAATCCTTGGGCCTCGACGTGGGCCTTATACTGTCCGCGCAGGACAGATTCAAGGTCGAAGACACCCGCGGAATCTGTTTTGGTAGAACGCACTTGCCCGGTTTGCGTACTGGTGAGCGTAATCACCGCACCGGGCACGACGGCCCCGGTTGCATCGGTGACTGTGCCTCTGACGGTTCCTGAGTCAGTTTGCGCGTAGAGCGGCGAGATCAGGGTTGTCATGGCCAACAAAATGGCCCAGAGCCCTAAAGGAATTTTCTGTAAATGAACCACATGCGTTTTCATCCTGCCTCCAAATGCACTCACCCCAAGCTTTGGAATCGCCATAGTTGAGTGCTTGAACTTCGTATAAGACAATCTGCCTACGGGTTAAATAACCGCAATACCCATGTTCTATTTTTTGAGCCATTTTTCGTTGACCAATTAGGTATTTTATTATCAATAGTTTACCGCCATAGATCATCTGAATCGCACGGAAACTGACCGCGAATTCTTACGAATGAATCACGACCAGGATTCCAGTATTATGGACTTGCAGGGATGCAATCCCGATGTCCTGTGGAATCTGGGTTCGCGTTGTCAATCAGTTGTCCCCTTGGACACTGGTTCAACTTGCAATGGCATCGCGAAACGAGGGAAGTACGGTCTGCGAGTGCGACGCCTTCGCGACACCGTCGCCGCCAGTGCCCGTCTCGTGAATCGACTCAGGCACTGGATTTGGCTTTTCCGCGGGGATAGAACGGGACATGCAGGGGAAAAATCCCGGTGATCGGCTTGCTGAACCGGAAAGCGCGAGGGGTAATTCGCCGCCAATCAGGGCGGTTTCGGATTGCTGGCCTTGGAGGAATACCGCCGAGCCGAGTCCAAGGAGGAGCAACCTGCCCCCGACGGGATAAGGCACATCGATTTGGAGCCGCAGTAGACTCGGTCGATTCCTCTTTGAGCAGTGGCGAGTTCTTGTGGCCACCCCACTTTGCGGAATTGCGAAGTGGGGTGGCCCGAACTCTATTGATAGAAGATGGTCAACCCCCAGGCTGCGGAAGGTGTGGCGTTGCTACCGGCCATTGAACTGGCCGTGGTTCCGGTAGGCTCGATGGTCTGGCCGTATACCGCAACGTACCAGGTGCCGGAGCCCGATGGAAGCGTGATCTGCTGTGCCGTGGGACTCGAATTATAAACAACTACCGCTGTCTTCCAGGTTTCGTTCGCAGCTGCCGAAGCTTTGATGGTCGACATAACCAGCGATGCGCTTTCCTGATTGGACTGCACGTTCCTATTGATGTCGTCCCAGGTGCTGAAGCGCAGAGAAGGATGTGCGTTTCTCAAGGCAATGAGCCCCTTTACATACGCATAGGTGGCCGCATCGCTGGTGCTGTTCTCCAGATTGGACCAGACGAGATCGTATTCCGTTGTATAGCTATTGGAGTTATCGTCTTTGGTGCGTTGGAATTCATCCCCTTCATAGAAGAATGGAATGCCTTCCGGGGTCAACACCATCCCGAATGCATAGGCGATCAGGTTATTTGTGATGGATTGGCCGGTTTGATTGTTTGCGCTTTGCCACAGAGTGATCTTGTCATAGAGACAAAGGTTGTCATGCACCGAGACGTAGTTGACGGCCTGCTCGGGAGATGCAGAGAATGCCGGATCCCATGCATTGGAGCTTGTCGTGGCTGGCAGAAATGCAACAGGGGAAGCTGCAAAACCCAACGAGATGGGACCGTACCCCGAGTTGCCGTTTGGCCAGTTTTGACTGGAAACATACGCTCCAAAGAAACTGTCGCTTGTGCTCTGGTTAAAGAGGAAACCGGTGTTTCCGCCGCCATCGTCGTCCGTGCCCTTGACGGCTCCGCGATATGCCGCATTGAAAGCGCCGAAATGCGACGATGCAATGGTGCCGAGGTCACCCAGATTGAACGCCGTCGAAGCCGGAGCCCCGTCAACCCATGGTTCTCCATAGAGCAGCAGGTTGCGGTCCGGATACATGCTCGTCAGATACGTTCCCCATTGATTTACCGTCGCAAGCGGGAATACTCCAAGCAGATCGAACCGGAAGCCGTCAACGTTGTATTGCGTGACCCAATACTCGAGCGAGTCCTGGATCATGCGCGCCACCATCGGATTGGACCCATCGAGCGTATTGCCGGTGCCGGTGATGTCGTTCGAGAGGTAGTAGTCAGGCGTGATATCCCCAAATACATCCTCGTTCGTCGTGTGGTTGTAAACCACGTCCATGATGATGCGGATGCCTTGCCTGTGGAAGTTGTCGATCATCTGTTTGACTTCAAGAATACGGTTCGTGTAATTGGTGGGAGTCTCGGAGTAGTTCGAAGTCGGCACATTGTAATTGAACGGATCGTATCCCCAGTTGAAACAGGTATTCTCCGCGGTCGAACTGACGCAGTCGTTATAGTCGAAAAACGGCATGATCTGAATATGGGTCACGCCCATATCGACCAGATGGTCGATACCGGTGCTGGGAGCGCCAGCCGCTCCGTTCACGGTGGCGCCTGTGTCGGTCATCCCCTCGAAGTACCCGCGATCTGCTGACGGAATGCCGGAACTGGAATCGTTGGAGAATTCCCGCACATCGGCTTCGTAGACGATCGAGTCAACCCGGTCGGTCAACGTTGGACGAGGCGTCCAACCGGCCGGCAGTTTGGTCTGGCTCGGATCCATTACGATATCGTTGTTCATCCCGGGCTGGGTCATAACGCCGTATGGGTCGCGCGATGTCGTTCCGTTGATCACGAAGTTGTATGTCTGCCCGTTCAAGTCTCCCGGCACGGTTACCGAATAGACATCGGTATAGCCATTGGGAGGATTCGTCATCAGCGTCATCGGATAGAGAACGCCGTTCAGATTCAACTGAACGCTGGTGTAGGTTGGCGACCAAACCGAGAAGGTCGACTGCGTCGACGTGTACACCACGCCTAGGCGGAAGTTCTGCCCAACTGTGCACGAGCCGGTGCTGACGGATACCGAAGTGCTGGGATTCGAAGCATTGCCTGACGGATCGTAGGCCACGACCTCGTAGCTATACGTGGTATTCGCGGCCGCGCTGCCATCCTGATAGCTCAAATTGCTGGTTGTCGCAAGCGTGGTTCCATTGCGAAGAATCGCGTAGTGGTCGATACCGGCTGAGCCGGTTGAGGCTTCCCAACTCATGGTCACATTGCAATACGTGGCAGACGCGGTGAAGTCGGTGGTCGACGCGGTAAAGTTGGCCGGAGCCGTGGGCGCCGTCGCTGATTGGGCTGAAGTGGTAACCGAAAGCGCAGAACTGAGGGCCGACGTGTCACCGTAAGCGTCGTACGCAGATACTGTGTAGGAGTATGAGGTTGAGGCAGAAAGTCCCGAATCCATATAGCTGGTTGTGGTTGGAGTGCCTACCGTCGTCCCATTGCGAAAGACCTTGTAGCCGACAACACCCACCGGTGAAGACGATGCCGTCCAACTCAGCACAATGCTGCTTGCTGTGATGCTCCCGGCGCTCAGACCCGATGGAACGGTTGGCGCGGAAATGGCGAGGGTCGTCACGGTGAACGCCGCACTGGCATCGGATGTGTTTCCGGAGGCATCGTAGGCGGAAACAGTATAGGAATAGGAAGTGGATGGAGACAGTCCCGTGTCCATATAGCTCGTGCTGGTTGAAGTGCCGACCTTGGTCCCGTTCCGGATGATATTGTATCCGGCAACTCCTGCGCTCGAAGTTGACGCTGTCCAACTCAACGTCACACTGGTATAGGTAATCGCCGTGGCAGTCAGGTTGGTCGGAACGGTTGGAGGCTGCGCGGCCAGCGTGGTGATCGTGACCGAGGCACTCATCGCGGAAGTATCACCGGAACTGTCATAAGCCTCAACCGCATAGGAATACGAGGTAGAGGCGGAGAGTCCTGTGTCGGTATAGGAGGTCGTTGTTGATGTCCCTACCTTGGTCCCGTTACGAAACACGTTGTAGCCGGCGACACCGGCACTCGAACTGGAGGCCGTCCAACTTAAGGAGACGCTGCTTGAGGTAACGGTCCCGGCCGCAAGATTGGTGGGCACAGTCGGGGCGCTCGTTCCCGAGCCGGATTGGCTTCCCCTACCACAACCGCTGACGAGTGAAAACATCAGCCATAACGTGAACCCTAATCTCGAACTGCGGCATTTCATAAGACGTCTTCCTTGATGATCTTCGTTCTCGACGAAATCACTAAGGGGACCATCCTGCATAAACGGGGGGGAACGCAATGGCTGAGCCATTCATTTTCCTTAACTTCAAGGTGACCTAATTAGCCACTCATTTTCAATAACTTGCAAGATTATTTGATCTGGGAAACGTGAAGATCGATAATGCTTCGTGGTATCCTAAATTCAATTCGAGCAGAAGGGCGGTACATGAATTCCCCTACCATTCTTTCCACCCGGGTAAGTTTCGGCCTTTTTGAGGCCGACCTGAATTCCGGTGAGCTGTGGAAAGCGGGTCACCAGGTCAAACTGCAGAGCCAGCCCTTCAAAATCCTCACAGTCCTGTTAGAAAATGCCGGTGAAGTTGTATCCAGGGAAGAACTCCAGTTGCGTGTATGGGGGCCTGATGTTATCGTCGATTTCGAGCATTCGCTCGGAAGCGCGATCAAGAAAGTCCGCGAGGCGCTGGACGACTCGGCTGATAATCCGCGGTTCATCCAGACGCTTTCGAAGCGGGGATTCAGATTTATCGCCCCTGTGTCATCTCTGAATCCGCCCGTCGAGGTTGCTTCACAACCGGATTCCGTCGCGCCAGCGCAGCCGGGGCAGCAAGACGACTCTCCTCAGACGGATCGGGGCTCTTCGGCACACATTGATTCCACTGCTCAATCCTGGCAGAAATACAGGCTGGCAGTGCTCTCTTTTGGACTGGGCCTGACGGTTGCGGCGACTGCATACAGCGTATGGTTCGTGCCAACCAGGTCCGCATCTCCACTGCGCATGTCGCAGATCACGCAGGAGGGACGTGTCTACTCATCCGTAGATACTTCTTTCGAGTCCTTTCCTGCCACAGTCACCGATGGAACACGCCTTTTTACCTCTTCTATCGAACAGGGACACGACGTGTTGTCAGAGGTGACTATTTCCACCGGCGAAATTCGGATCCTGCCGCTGCCAGACGAAATTGCTTCGCCTGAGATCAACGATATTTCTCCGGACGGCACACAGTTGCTGGTGCGTAGTCACTTGTCGCCAGCGCCGGAGAAACCCCTGTGGATTGTTCCTATTGGCGGAGGTTCTGCATTCAGGGTATCCAGCATTTTGGCTCATGATGCAACCTGGATGCCTGACGGGAGAAACATCCTTTACGCGTCCGGCAATCAACTCGCGATGGTTTCGTTAGAAACGGGAAAGTCCACCCACTTTGCCACGATTCCGGGCCGTGCTTTCTGGCTTCGCTGGTCGCCGAATGGCAAACTGCTCCGTTTTACGCTCATCGATTCCGTGAATCACGCTTCCTCGTTGTGGGAGATTTCCGGAAATCAACGTACAGCGCGATCTGTTCTAAAGGCCTCAGGTTTGTCTCCAAATGAATGCTGCGGTGTCTGGACAGCGAGCGGTAATTTTTTTGTTTTTCAGGCAGTTTCAGGCGGCCGTACCGACCTATGGATGCTGAAAGGGGCTGCCACTTCCGATCCGGTTCGAGTCACAAACGGTCCTCTTTATTATGAAGCTCCGGCGGCCGGACGAAAAGCAGATCAAATCTTCTTTGTCGCACACGACTACCATGCGAGACTAGAGAAGTACGACCCACAGCAAAAGGAGTTTGCACCTCTCCAGGGTTTTCTGTCCCATGCCGACCATGTGAGCTTTTCGCGCGATCGTCAATCCGTTGTTTGGGTCGATCCAGTTGGTCGGCTTTGGCGCGCCAAGGTCGATGGAACCGACAGGGTTCAACTTACTCCGGAATCCATGCGCGTCTTTTTGGCTTCTTGGTCGCCCGATGGCCATCAATTGGCATTAATGGCGCGATATCCAGGTCAAACGTGGCAGATTTTCCTGGTAAACGCAGATGGCGGCAGCCCGGAGCGCTTAATGAAAGAGGACCGGAATGTGGCCGACCCGTCCTTCTCGCCCGATGGCAAATCCATCACATTCGGCGGCGTGCCCGATTTGATGGGACAAGGAAGCACTCCGCGATCCGTCGAAATCCTGGACCTGCCGTCAGGCCGCATTTCCGAATTGCCTTACTCCGAAGGATTGTTCAGTCCACGATGGTCGCCCGATGGGCACTACATCGCAGCTCTTACGCTAGATCAGCAAAAAGTAATGCTATATGACGTGGCGGCGCAGACATGGAAAACCTTGGCCGTAACATCCGCCGCTGATCCCGTGTGGGCTCCGGATGGCAAGGCTATCTATATTCATGCCTACATGGCCCCCACGGAACCCATTTGCCGCATCGGCGTTCCCGATGGGCGCATTGAGGAAATTGCGAGCCTCAAGAACCTCCCCGTCGGAACGATCGCCCGATATTTCTTCTCGGGGATTGCGCCGGACAATTCCCCGCTGGTCCATGCTGAAACCGACAGCAGTAACCTCTACACCATGGACCTTAATTCCAAACCAGATAGCTACACGAGATAAATGGCTCATCATCAAGACGTTATCAGATGATTCAAAAGTCATCCATAGGTCATACGTTCTGCATTGCGAACAAGTCCTCGGTCGCTCTTCTATATAGTCATGCGCGGAATTGTTTTCACTGCTTTCCTTCTACCCTCCTTTGCTGCAGCATTCTGCCAGGCGCCATCGGTCGTTCAAAACCTTCCTAATGGGTTGGAGGCGCGCCAGGGCGTTCGTCTCTTGAGCATTACAGCATTGACCGACCACATACTGCGGGTCTACAAGCAGTTTGCAGCGGAACATATCAGCGGATTCTGGAATGACATGAATGAACCAGCCGTTTTCACATATCCGTCCAAGACAATGCCCGATGCAACGCAGCATCGGATTGACGAGCCAGGCTTCCAGAAACGAACAGCATCTCACCTCGAGATCCATAACGTCTATGGCTTGGAAAACACGCGTGCCACCTATGAAGGAGTGCTGCAACTGAATCCACAGGAACGGCTCTTCGTTCTTACGCGAGCCAGCTACGCAGGTGGACAGCGTTATGCCGCAACCTGGACCGGAGACAACAGTTCTACCTGGAATCACCTGCGGGAAACGACTTCTCAACTACTCAATCTCGGCATCAGCGGGTTCGCCCTCGCAGGCGCTGATGTCGGCGGCTTCGCGGGATCGCCCTCTCCCGACCTGCTCACGAAATGGTTTGAAGTTGCGGCGTTCCAGCCCATCGACCGTGACCACGCCGCAAAAGGGACTCGCGCTCGTGAACCGTGGGTCGACGGCCCTGACCTCGAATCGATTCGTCGGCGGTTTATCGAAGAACGGTATCGGCTGATGCCTTATCTTTACACCACCGTCGAGGAAACCTCGCGCACAGGTCTTCCGGTTGTTCGGCCACTCTTCCAGCAGTTTCCGCACGCCACTGATGACGGACACCCTATGGACCTCGACGCTTCGGGAGAATTCATGTTCGGACCTGATTTGCTGGTCGCGCAGAATCCTTCTCCTGAAGAAATCGCTCCCTATGAAGTTTATTTACCGCCGGGAGTTTGGTACGACTACTGGACGGGAGAACGATTTGAGCATCGGTCCGCGATAAGGGGCGAGGATTCAGAAAAACGCGAGGAGTTACTGCTCCGCAAGCGCCTGATGGTAACCCCGACCCTTTCGGAGCTGCCTGTCTATTTTCGCGGAGGAAGTATTATCCCGGTGGCTCCGCAGACAGAGAATTCAGATGTCGCTCCGAATGGCCCGCTAACTCTTCGGATTTACCCGAATGGTACTCCTGAGAAAATGAGCCATTCCTCTGAAATCTGTTCGGGAGATGTTTACCAGGATGATGGTCACACGTTTGCGTTCAGGGCCGGAGATTTTCTTCGCCTCCACTTCAGCTGCGTTGCCAACCAGGACGGCTCCGTGATGGTGATCGTCGGCAAGCGTCAAGGCACTTATGCGCCGTGGTGGAACGGCTTTCGGCTAGAGGTACATGGTTGGGATCACCTCGTTTCTGCTAATGGCAACCAGACCTCGCATGACTCCGTGATCATTAAGCAAGTTAACGACAATCCCGAAGGGCTACAGGTGGTACTGAGATGAACTCTTGGCAGTCAGATACCTGGTTTTCACACAGCACAATTCACACAGCAGAAATTGCTCATGGGCGTCCTCCCCTAGACAGCAGTTGGTTGCAAAACAAGTTGCTGAAGCTTGTAGCGATGCTGTCCATAACCATTGCAGCCACAACCAGCTTGGCGACTACTGCTCGCACAGATGCGCCGAAGGAACTGAATGAAGCACCTCCGAGCCATTTACAGGCATTCTGGATTGACCGTGCAACCATCCTCATCCCACGCGCGCAAGTCTGCCCGGATGGAATCTACACGCTGTTCAGCGATGAACATGGCGCGCTACAGGTCACTCTGAAAGGTATCCAAGGAGGCATATCTGTTCCACTAGCGCCGGGCAGCGCTCTTACTGCGCGACAGATGGAGCGATTCCCCCAATTGCGATCTGGTTACGCTGTTCTGAACTTTCCCGAAGCATGGACGGGAGAACAGGCTCACCGATTCCTGACCGGGGAGCTTATCGTATCGGTACAAAAAGCAGATGGCTCTCTGCAATATGCGACTGGCGTACAAACCGCTGGCGTACTGGATGACCTATACGCCTATTCCGGAACTTTGGGGCCCGTGATTCGGAACTCCACTGTTTCAGAAGGCGCCTGGCATGATTTTCCCGACGATGCGGCGGGGTTTGCAAAGATCAAGGTTTGGGCACCGACCGCGCAGGACATGCACTTGAGGCTGTATCTCGATGCTGCCCAGGTCTCTCCGTCGCAAGTCATTCCAATGCATCGCCACGGTGGTGTTTGGGTTGCTGTCATCGATCGCAAATGGGTCGGCTACTACTATCTCATCGACGAGGTTGTCTATGCACCTGGCGCACACGCCATCGTTGAGGACATTGTTACCGATCCGTATTCAATCGATCTGTCCACCAACGGTACGAAAAGCCGATTGTGTGACATTACCGCTAATGAAAATAAGCAGGCAGGATGGGACGAGCACGTTTCCCCGCATCTGCCGCACTTTACTGATCTGAGCATTTACGAACTCCATATTCGCGATTTCAGCATTGCCGACGAAACGGTACCGGACGCGCACCGAGGGACCTATCTTGCTTTCACTGATACGGAATCGGACGGCATGAAACACCTTCGTGCACTCGCAGCCTCTGGAATGAAAGCGGTTCATTTGCTCCCGACTTTCCATTTCGATGGTGTCGATGAGGACCGAGCCAATTGGAAGAGCACAGGCGATCTGACGCAGTATTCATCAAGCAGCGATCAACAGCAGGCGGCCGTGGCCGCCGTTCAATCCGCAGATGGCTATAACTGGGGATACGCGCCCATCCATTATCTTGCTCTTGAAGGAGCATATGCAGCCAATCCGAACAATCGAATTCGAGAGTACCGCGCAATGGTGATGGCATTGCATCGCAGCGGTCTCAGAGTCATCCAGGACGTTGTTTTCAACCATACGAGCGGCTTCGGCCGAGAATCTTCATCAGTCCTCGACAAGATTGTGCCGAATTACTATAACCGCCTGGATGCAAATGGCGTGATATTGACCAACACATGCTGCGCCGATACGGCCACTGAACACCTCATGATGGCAAAGCTTCAGCAAGATACAGTTCTGTGGAATGCAAAGTACTACAAGATCGATGGCTTCCGGTTCGATCTCATGAGCTTTACCTTCATCGACAATCTTCGCAATATCAGGAAGGCGCTGTCCGCATTAACACTGGCGAAAGATGGAGTGGATGGCAGCAGGATTTACATCTATGGAGAAGGCTGGGATTTTGGCGAAACTTCTCATGATGCGCTGGGCATGAATGCATCGCAATTGAATCTGCACGGAACGGGAATCGGGAGTTTTAATGATCGCATCCGCGATGGACTCCGTGGTGGCGATATCGCAGGAGATCCACGAGTCCAGGGATTCGCAACCGGCCTCTTTACTGATCCAAATAGTTACACAAAACACACGATGACCGAGTCATCGCAAAAGGCCGAGCTCCTGAGGCAGGAGGCGTGGATTCGCGCCGGCCTTGCTGGCAATCTCAGAGATATTCGCATCCCGGACGGTTCTGGAGCCATAGTCCACGCCTCTCAGATTGATTATCACGGGCACGCAACGGGCTATGCGGACACACCGGCTGAAACCGTCAACTATGTATCGGTTCACGATGATCAGACCCTGTTTGATGCAATTCAACTCAAGTCCTCTTTGGCGGACAGCATACAGGTCCGAACCCGGCGTCAGATTCTTGCCATGAGCGTCGTCGCTCTCGCGGAAGGCATTCCGTTTTTCATGGGTGCAGACGATCTCTTGCGCTCGAAAGATATGGACTCGGACAGCTACGATTCGGGGGACTGGTTCAACCACATCGATTGGAGTGGTAAAACCAGCAACTGGGGAACGGGGCTTCCGCTCGCCCGGCATAACCGAATGCGCTGGGAAATGGAGCAGCCGCTTCTCTCCGATCCATCATTGAAACCTGCTCCTGAGGACATTCGCCTCGCGGAAACGACTTTTCGAGAGTTTCTCAAGATTCGATATAGTTCGGGCCTTTTCCGATTGTCTACCAGTCGCGAGATTGAAACGCATTTGCATTTTCTCAACGTTGGACCGGAACACATTCCAGGGACAATTGTCATGATGCTCGACTCAGGCAAGGGAACAAATGGTGACTACAAACATATCGTGGTTGTTTTCAACGCTACACTTTCACAACAGACGATAACGTCTGTACCCCTCCGTAAGTTGCATCTGCGATTGCATCCTGTCCTAAGGACTTCTTTTGACCCTGTTGCTCGGAAAGCAAGATTCGACCGAGTATCTGGTACAGTTGTGATTCCTCCGCTTACGACTGCAATATTTGTAAGTTCGACGTAACACCGCGTCAGCCTGATCGCTGGCGGAGCGTGCATGCCTTCCGCAATCCTTACTGCTCGAGAATCGCGCCGTAGTGTCCTTCGACGGTCACGGTGAGGTTGCCGTTGATGACCTGATAGGTAGTGGTCGTGAGTAGATCCGTCACCGACGATCCATTGGTCATGCTCAATTGCCACGCGGGGATCGTCACGGATTCCGTATTGGATGTGTTGTTGAGCACCACCGCGATCCGGTGGTTGGCGTCCCACCGTCCGAACGCGTAGATGTGGTTGGTCGTATCAACCAACAGCGTCTTGTATGAGCCCGTCCGCAGCTGGGGATACTGGTTGCGGATCGAGATCAGCTTCTGCGTCAGCGCCACGGCCGAATTGCTGGTATTCGCCTGCGTCCAGTCGAAGGTGCGGCGGCTGTCCGGGTCGTTGCCGCCCTGCTTGCCGTACTCGTCTCCATAGTAAATAGTGGGCGTGCCGATGTAGGTGAACTGGAAGATGAGCCCGAGGTAGGTCTTCCAGATATCGGCGCCGCAGCGCGTCGCAAACCGCTCCGTGTCGTGCGAGCCGAGCTCATTGGTCCAGGTCTCCTGCACGTTGACCGGAACGTCCGCGCGGGTGCCGAGCAGCCAGCTATCGAGCGAGCTCTCGTTGATCGAGGCGCTTTTACCGTGGTAGTCCACGCCGCAGATCCATTCCGACACCGGCTGGGTGAAGCCGTTGTAGTTCATGACGTTGTCCCACTCCGTGCCGTCATCGAGCCAGGGTGAGGCGTCACTCCAGTACTCGCCGAGGATGTCGGCATTGGAGTTGACGGATTTCACCGCCGAGCGCATCTCCTGTGTGATCTTGTGGTTGGTGGCGTCGCTGCCGCCGCTGCCGCCCGAATCGAGCGCCTGCGCAAAATCCAGCCGCCAGCCATCGATGTTGTAGGGAGAAGAGAGGTAGGTCTTCACGACCGAAGAGGAGCTGCCGTAGATCTGGTTGCGCACCGCCGAGCCGCTGGCGCCGTAATCGAGCTTCGGCATGCCGCCGAAGCCGAAGAAGTCGGAGTAGGAGTTGGGCCACGACTGGAAGGTGTAGTAACCGTAATAGGAGCTCGACTGCGACTGGTAGGCGCCCTGGTAGGAGCAGGTGATGTTGTCGTAGAGCTGCTTTTGGAACCAGCAGTTGCTGTCGCCGCTGTGGTTGAACACGCCGTCGAGGATGATGTAGCCCTTCGGACCGTTGGTGCTGCTGTGAATGTCGCTGATCAACTGCTCCAGGGTCGAGTTGGCGCCGAAGGCGGGATCGACCTCGTAGTAGTTCTGTGTGTCGTACTTGTGGACGGTGGGGGAGTTGAAGATGGGATTGAGATAAATGATGTCCGCGCCCAACGTCTGCTTGATGTAGCTCAGCTTCTGGTCGATGCCTGCCAGATCACCGCCGAAGAATACCTCGCTGTTGCAGTTGACGGGGTCGTTGATGGAGTAGACGCTCGTGCCCCATGCGTGTTGCTCGGTCGCGCAACCGCCGTACGTGTACTCGCCGTTGGTGACGTCGTTGGACGTGTTTCCATCATAGAAGCGATCGGGGAAGATCTGGTACACCACCCCGTTCTTCATCCAATCCGGCGTCTTGAAGCCCGGGATGACGAAGAAGTCGCCCGATGAGGGCTCGCTCGATGTGATGCCGGCGGCGTTGAGCCATGCGGTGGCGGTGCCGTCGTTGATCTGGAAGCGGTAGTACTTCTCGGAGCTGCTGGCGGGAATGGTTCCATGCCAGTAATCGAACGTGCCTGTAGGATCGTTGGATACCCAGACCATCGATACCCAATGGTAGGAGTCGCCCGCCGTATCGTAGTACTTGACGTTCGCGCTGGTGATGTCTGACTTGCAGGTGCGCAGCGTCACGGTTACCGGAGTCGTCGCGGTGGGCTCCGGATTGCTGTCGTACATCGGTCCCTGATCCGAGAACAGGTAGTTCCACTCCACGTTGTTGTCGTGTGAGCAAGCAGCCTGCGCACGGCCAGCGCCGCACAGCAGCGCTCCGCCCACGAGAACAGTCCATACTGTCCTCCGTCCTGCTCTGATACCTCGATTTCTCATGCTCATATGTCCCTCTCAAAATCCTTCTGGTCGACGGCTGATTGCTGTTTTCACATTGCCGGACCTGCGTTAACTACACGCGCTTGCGACCATAACCGGCAATGCACAGCAAGCCTTTTTTGTTTCAAATGTTGATTATCTGAAAAGCTATTGGCTTTCAGTAACATACATAAAACTTTCATCCGGGAAACCGATACAGAAGGGCATTGAACTGAACGTCTCTGAGGGGGGTACAATACGAACTCTAATATAGTTTCCCTCCTATGTCGGCCTCAGCGGAGCATCAGGAAAAGACGGCGGCACGGTATAGCTTCGGCCTCTTTGAGGCTGACTCCGGGTCAGGAGAGCTGCGCAAATCCGGTGTTCGGCTCCGGCTGAAGGCGCAGCCGTTCCGTGTGCTGCTCTGTCTGCTGGAGCGGCCTGGGGAACTGGTAACCCGTGAAGAGCTCCAGCAGTGGCTGTGGGGTGACGATACGATCGTCGATTTCGACCACAGCCTGCTTTAGCAGTGGAAAAGCGTGAAACTCCTTTTTCGCCTCTCTTCCGGATTTCTTCGTTTCTTCGCCCACTCGATTCGGTCTTGCTACTGCTTCACTTCAGACCCTCTACCCACTACAAACCAAGAATTCCTTGTTCTTCTGTCTCAGATGTAACATGTAAATTTCTCTATTCAACGAGGATGTTTGCTGTCCTCCCGTCGTTTCCTTCGCGGTCGGAGCAACTGAAGAACGCCGATCCCAATTGCGATGAGGGCGATTTGCTGCCACAGTGACCTTGCCCCTGCAAAACGTATCCCTTAGCGAGCTGTTCTAATGCGAAAGGGTAGCGAAGATGACGAAGTCGAAACGGGTGCGTTATACGCTGGAGTTCAAGCAGGAAGCGGCGCGGCTTGTTGAGTCGGGTCAGAGTCAGGCGGCGGCGGCACGCAGCCTGGGAGTGGTCGAGCAGACCTTGGGCAACTGGGTCAAGGCGCATCGCGCGGGCAAACTGAAGGGCGCCAGCAACAAGCACGTGGTAAGCGCCGAGCAAATGGAGATCAGCCGCTTGCGGGCGGAGTTGGCGCGGGTTACGATGGAGCGCGACATCCTCCACCCCACGGACGAAGACCTGTCCGCGGGGACCCCGGCTTGGGAAAAGCAACGGCGTTCTTCGCAAAGGGCCAGCGATGAAGTACGCCTTTATTCAACGTCACAGGCTGGTCTGGCCCATCCGGGTGCAATGCCGGGTACTGCTTGTAAGTGTCTCCGGTTACCACCAGCATCTGGCGCGGCGCAGGCAGATCGCCGAACGCCGCCATCTGAGCGATGAAGCGTTGCTGGTCCATATCAGCGCTGTTTACGCAGAGAATCGCGGCGCCTATGGATGGCCGCGCATCTGGCGGCAGTTGCGTGCGCAGGGCACGCGCGTGGGCAAGCTGCGCGTGCAGCGGCTGATGCAGCAGCACGGCATCCAGGCTCGCGGCAAGCGAAAGTTCCGCGTCACGACCACCGATAGCCGGCACGATCTACCGATTGCGCCCAACGTGCTGGATCGCAATTTCATGGTGGCCGCGCCCAACCAGGCGTGGGTGGGCGATTTCACTTACATTGCGACCGAGCAAGGGTGGTTGTTTCTGGCTGTAGTCATCGACTTATTCAGCCGCAAAGTGGTGGGCTGGTCGATGCGGCCCGACATGCATCGTGATTTGGTCATCGATGCTCTAGAGATGGCCTGGTATCAACGCCGCCCGGGCAAGCAGGCGGGGCTGATCTTTCATAGCGATCGGGGCAGCCAATACGCCAGCGAGGACTTCGCAAAGGTGCTTGAACACTGCACAATCACGCCCTCGATGAGCCGCAAGGGTAACTGTTGGGACAACGCCTGTGCGGAGACGCTGTTCGGTTCATTGAAGGTGGAGAGACTCTATGGCCAGCGATTTGAAACCATCCGCGAGGCGAAGGATGAAACCATCGCCTGGCTGCTCTGGTATAACCAGACACGGATGCACTCGACGCTGAAGTACCTCAGTCCGGCGCAGTTCGAGCAAGACTGGGCCGATGCAGGGATGAAGATTGCCGCTTGAAAATGGGCGGCGACAAAGGTAGGCCGTGGAAATGACGGTTTATGGAAAGCCCGGAAAACGATAGTGCTGTTTCCCGCCCTTCCCACAAACCTTGGAAATCGATGAAGCCGATTCCCACATTCCCACCGCCTCGACCACTACGACGAGGATGATTATTTTTCCTCAAAACCCGGCCGGTTAAGAGATACGCATTCTGGGGGGCAAGGTCAGAAACGCCTCACAGCGCCGGACTAAGCGCGGGCCGAACCGGCCCTAGTCCGGCACGGCGGAGAACATGCCAGGATGAGCACGCACGAAAACAGCCGCCAGCGGCGGCACGTGCGCGCAGATTTGCCGCTAAGAGCGCCCCGGCGGGGCAGCGGCAAATACGAAACCATTCCGTTCCATCCACCTCCGCCAGCGGCTCCGGTG
>Ga0224557_1001652_pt1 | contig 20929 bp, 17 predicted proteins | sample 714S31014metaG_FD_180677 | JGI IMG/M metagenome (GOLD analysis project Ga0224557, IMG submission 180677) | Peat soil microbial communities from Stordalen Mire, Sweden - 717 S3 10-14 | ecosystem: Environmental > Terrestrial > Soil > Wetlands > Peat | place: Sweden: Norrbotten County, Stordalen...
ACTGGCGAAGGTTCAAGCACCGCCTTGATTCCGGCGTCCTTCTGTATGGCGAGCCGGATGACATTTTCCAAGTGTCAGACGGGTCCATCGCTGTGATCGATTTCAAGACGGCTCGGCCCAAGGATGGAAAAGACCCCCTGCTCGGTTGCTACAGAATTCAGATTCTGGGGTACAGTTTTATTGCCGAGTTCGGGCTGAAGCTCGGCGAGGTATCAACGGGCGGATTGTTGTACTGGGGGGCCGAACATGAAAAGGTGGTGGCAGATCCAGGCAAGTACTACCGCTCAAAGAGCCTCTGGATGCCCTTTGTTCCCAAGCCCCTTGCCTTTGACATTGATTACAAGCAGCTCGATGCACCGCTGAAAGAGGCGGTCCAGCTTTGGGAAGCCACTACCCCACCGGATCGTACTGCGAAATGCAAAGACTGCAAGCGGCTCGACGCGCTCCTTGCGATCGAAACTGAAGCGCAGCAACTCGTCACCGTGAGTGACCAGATCATGCTCAATCGCTCTGGTAATGACCCCTGGATCAAAAGTTATGTTCAGCAGCGCGTTGCTGACCGTCTCTCCGCCCGCCGGTCAGCAATCATGGATATTCAGGACCAGGCCGGAGACTTGAACTTCGAGTGCGACGGAATGATTGCCAACTGGGAGGTTTTTCATGATCAGTTCTAGCATTGCTGGAAGAACCTAGGCCGAGAGATGCCTCCTAAGCCTTGACAGGCAGGTTTCGGACTCCATCCACAACTATACCAGTGGCAAGGCAATCGTCCTCGTTATAGTCAAGGATGCGCTGTTTGATTGCTGGATCACCAGTTTCTACCCATCGGTTGTACCACTCGATGGATGCAGCGCCTGATGGGTTTGTGTCGCGCCATTGAAATCCAAGATGTTGCGCCAAGGTTTTGATGGATTGATCGCAAAGCGGCCATTCCGTGGCCTTCTTGACCACGTCAAAATAGAGATCGATCATTTCGGGGCGCGCAAAGAGAGCTTCGACCTCCAATACGGAACAAACTGCCGGATACTTGTCCGCCAGCTTCTTGTACTCAGTCCGCTCATATTTGGAGTAGTAGTAAACGGTTGAATCCTGCATACAGGCTGTCAGGTAATTCCAGGCATTCAGGAATGCAGTTTCTTCGTGTGCCGGCTCGATTCCGTCGGCAAAAAAGGAAACAAAGTGTGCCGTCTCAGGTCGGCCATATAGCCGCTCGACGAAGCCATGAAGGTAAACGACTCCTCGCATTGGGTCGGCCTCGATGTCAAAGTAGACTTCTCTCGGCGTAACTGGAAGGGATACTGGCTCCTTTAGATAGGCTGTCGCACCAAGGGTGTTCAGCAGTTGGGCACGAACGTGAAACTTCAGCAAACTATCAGGACCGATACCAGGAAACACGGTCTTCTTCTTCTGCACATAGGAGTCCGGGTCAGATGCCGCAAAGGCCTGAATCGTCGGTATGATGCCGACGATCGCATCTCTCTTGGCCCGTCCTAGCTCAGCAATGAGGGTCAAATCATTTCCCTCCACCAATTCATGCTTGCAGCAGGAATGCCAATGACAAAGCTTGCACAATGCACTGAGCGCCGGACTTGATGTGCGTGTTTGTGCAAGAATTGCGCGGATTTCAGCCAAGGCTCCCAGATAACAGTCCCACCAAGTCTCCGTGTTGCGGACTCCTTGCGGATCCATGAGAGAGTAAGGAACAATCTTTCCAGAACGATCAACGATATAGGGAGTCCGTTTCGAATCGCCAAGGCCAAGCTGTTCCAGAATCAGCACATAGTGAGCAAGTTGAAACGCGTAGTGTCGTTTGAGTTTGCCATCGCTTTCATCGCCCTCAAATCCAGAGCCGGATTTGATGTCGCCGGGAACGTAGCCGCCGCCGCGGAGTTCCAGGATATCCGGTTCACCGATCAGATCGCCGGAAGTCAGACGACCGCCGTAAATGAGGGCCTCCCGTCTAGCCATCGCTGTGCGGGTTTCCTTTTCGCGCGTGGCGACGTCGATCAGCTTCATGTTCGCCGTGATGTTTAGCCCTGCGGCTATCGTGTTCTCGTGAGTCAGGCCTTGCTCCCAAAGCAGCTCGACAAACGGAGACGTTTCGTCTCTATCAGCCGGGTCGCCGAACGCATCCCTGAAGACCCTATGCGAGCACTGAACGTGGTCGTAAAGTTGTGTTGCGGAAATCATTGTTGGAATCCTTCTGCTCGATGCCGGCCTGTCAGAGATCGCTTGCGCGGTCATCGGGGCCGACGGCGGGAGCGTGCCACATGCTGCTCATCACCGAAATTCAAATGAGACTGCTTTCGCCATGAAATATCTGCGATTGTGTTTCTTCTCCACTAACCGCTAAAATCTCGCACCGGAAGGTATGCTCGGGACGTTTGCGATGCGTGGCGCCTGACCCTATCGACTAGTTCAGGAAAAGTCATGCTTCCTGTAAGAAGTAGATAGAGATGCGAATGGTCGAGAAGGAGCAAGGGCGTTCGCGGTCCAGACGCAGCATCGATTGCCGTAGAGGAATACCCTGAAATTGACACCATGATACCCATCGTATTGTCGGCCTTGTCCTGGACCTTTCGATAAAACACATCAACATCCGGAGCCCCTGCCTGGTCGGTTGTAAATTTGAGCTCGTTGAGATACGTCGTCCCCTGCACGGTGACGGACCCATCGATTTGACGGCCTTCAGTTACATAGGGGCGGCGAGTCGGCACTTCATAGTAGTCGAGCAGGTCGTAATACCAAGTTTGGAAGTCGTAGCCAGCTCCTTGAGAACCTAACTTCGTCGAAAGCTCACGAAGTCGATCCTCGAGGGTGGACAAGCTCTGATGTTGCTGACGCGTGTGCTCCTGGATTGCCCGGACGCGCTTCTGGGCTTCCTCGCGTTCACGCACCTCATTGGCGCGCTCATGTTGCTGCGCGAGATATTGTCGGAGGGCATTCACCGCCCCGACTGCCAGCTTCTTTTTCTCAGCAGAGTCTTCCCAACCGTCCAAGTCCGGAAAGCTATTCTGCTCCGCAAGCGTCCGGGCCATGTAGGAAATCACCGATGACGCCCTTGGGCTCCGTTCGATAAGGGGAAGGAGCCGATCCAAGAAGTCGCGCTTTGTCTCCTCGGTCGTCCAACTCGACAGAGCCGCTTGGGAGATTCCGCATCGACGCAGGAAATGCCTTAGCGTCGGCTTCCTCCAGAACGACTTCAGAGCCGCATCCCCAACGAGATGTAGCAGATGTGGTGTCGCCTCGGTCGGCATATCGTAGACCCGCCCATACGCTGCTTCCAGTCAAGGCCCAGTTCAAATACCAAGAGGATTCACCTTGACCGGCTGATAAAGTGAAACATGACAAAAGTATAGGCGAAGAAGAGACGAATGTCATTTGGGGAGTTCGCGGGCCACTAACTTCAATATTGTTAGGATCGGCGATTGTGGGCCTCGGTGGCATCGCAATCGCCCGATCCGGAAAGCCAGCGCAAATCAGGCGTCACCGGCCGCAGCCGGCGCATCACCGTGTCTTGATGACGACACTCGGCTCGCAGAACACTCGACTAAACCAGTTTGGTGCTCGATAATCGTAGGAAGCAATTTGCAGCGGCTCTAATAGTTGTTTGGAACGACCGGGGGTCTCCGTAATGGGTAACGCATTGAGAAATAAGGATGTTGTAGGGTCTGTCTTGGCATTCAAGCGTCCGCTCACCAGCAGGATCGAGTGCAAGGATAATCTGACTTTCATGCGGAGCCTCCAGGACGGTTCAATGAACCTGGTCGTCACGTCCCCGCCCTACAATCTCGGAAAGGAATACGAATCACGCCGCTCGCTGGACGCTTACAAGGAAGAACAGGCGGCAGCAATTGCAGAGACGGTTCGCCTGCTTCATCCGAACGGATCGTTGTGCTGGCAAGTAGGCAATTACATAGAAGACGGAGAGGTTTTCCCGCTAGACGCTGTCCTCTACCCGATGTTCAAGGTACACGGCCTTCAGCTGCGAAATCGAATCGTGTGGACATTCGGCCACGGATTACATTGCCAGCGCCGTTTCTCCGGCAGGCATGAGACCATCTTGTGGTTCACAAAGTCGAAGGACTACACATTCAATCTCGATGCAGTAAGAGTTCCTTCCAAGTACCCATACAAGAAGCATTTTAAGGGGCCTAACAAAGGTCAATTCTCGGGCAACCCGCTAGGGAAGAATCCAGGCGACATCTGGGATATCCCGAACGTAAAGGCTAATCACGTCGAGAAAACTGACCACCCGTGCCAATTCCCAGTAGGTCTGGTCGAGCGTCTTGTCTTGAGCCTCACTAATCCAGGTGAGAATGTTTTAGACCCTTATTTGGGTGTAGGTTCCACTGCAGTTGCGGCTCTCGCAAATGACCGTAATGCATACGGGTGCGACACGGAACCCACTTATATTGCCATTGCCAGAGATCGCCTGGCCCAGCTGAATGCCGGAACGCTTCGGACACGGCCCATGAATCGCCCAGTTTATGAGCCACCTCCATTGGAGGAAGAGTGAGACTTGACCACGTTTATGACCATCACAATGCAGTCGCTGAATGGCGTCGGCGCGATCTTCAGGAGTGGCTAACAGACGTTTTCGAGGCGCCTGCGATAAAGATGCGGGAAGGTTGCACCGCAGATATTAGGGAGCACGTTCGTGTTGAATTCGAGAAGCAGGGTTGGGCTATAAACGTCAAGATCAATCAAGATTTGGGCCTTTCCGTGTTTGCCCTCAAAGACGATCTTTCCTTTCACTTGCAGACTGGCAACATTAGCCGCGCCGCCTACGATCTTCTGAAACTCCAACATCTATATCATTCCGGCCAAATCAACGCTGCTGCGCTAGCACTGCCAACAAAGGAGTGCGCTTCAGCTTTAGGCAGCAATATCGCCAATGCAGATCGCATCACAAAAGAGCTTGAGCTTTTCAATCGAATTATTACCGTTCCAGTGATGGTCATCGCATTCAAATGAGGTGAGCTAGTGGCCTACCAAATAACGCTCGTAGATCGGGCACGGCGCGAAGCACAGATTGCTCGAAGCGTTGAAGCGTCAGCGGGAACAGAGGACTTCTGGGAGTTTCGAGCAACGAAGACGGCCTTGCCCGTTATCAGGATTCCCGTCGACCTGCCCATTTATCGAATGGAGAATTTCCGCACGTTCAGCGAACAAGCGGAGTATATTGCACGCGAGCACAGGTCTCACGACCTATTTGTCGTCGGCCAGGAATCCGAGTCGGTGCAACAGATCCAGCACGAAATCCTCGCAAGGTTAGCCGCAAAGGGCAAGGCCGCCTCAGTGACCCCGGTCATCGATGTTCTACAGCGGGAGAAGCAGCGGGAAACATTGCTAGTTACTCGCGGCGGAGTCGTGGTAAACGGCAATAGACGCTTAGCGGCAATGCGCGAGCTTTGGATTGCAGATAAGCTTGAATTTGATTCTTTTGGTTACATCGATTGTAAGGTCCTGCCGGCGGACACAACTCCCTCCGATATCCTCGAGATCGAAGCTGCTTTACAGGCTAAGCCAGAGACCCGTCTTGACTACGATTGGATTGGCGATGCAAAGCTCCTAGCCGCCATGCTTAAGATTAAGGGTCGGGTAGAAGATGTTGCTGGCATGCTTGGCCGGCGAGTTGCTGAGGTTAAGACGACTCTACAGGCATTGAATGAAGCAGATATTTACCTTAAAGACTGGGTCGGTGCGGAGGGAGAGTACAGCCGAGTATCTGAGCACGGTGAGCAGCTCTTCAAGGATCTGCCGAGTCTAATCCAGGGAAAGCCGGAAGCGCTTCAAGAGGCAAGCAGGTCTGTTGCCTGGTCGCTGTTTGAGAATGTCGGAAAGCTCGAAGGCCGACTTTATAACTATAATTCTGTCTTCGGAAAGCGGGTCGAAGATGTTCTCGACCGTTTAGCGGAGGAGTTAGGTGTGGCCGTCGTTGAAGAGCCACGCGCTGACGGAGAAGAATTTGACTTTGAACTTGATGGAGGTCCAAGCCAGGCAAGTTATCAACCTCTGATTGACGCCCTCAAGGACCAGTCCACGCGCGCTGAGGCAGTAGATTTATTAGTGGAGATAGCAGTAAGCGTCGTTGAGTCTGAAAAGGATAAGAAATCGGGTGGCGCCGCCCTTAAGGCGATTACATCCGCGAATGCAAAGCTAGCGGAGGTCGATTTATCGCGGGCCGCACCCGACACCTATGTTGCTGCCGAGCGCCAACTGTCAAGCGTTATGAAAAGGGCGACCGAGCTACAGGAAAAGCTGAAGAAGCTGAGAGCTAGCTTACCTGGAAATGCTCCAACGGAGGAACCTTCATAATGGCGCAGCTGGACGATGGAACTTCAACTATCATCGTTACCTACGACTCGCTAAGGCTAACCGGGCGATTGTCGCTCATCGGCGGTTCGGCCAATTCTATTTGGGACCGCTTACGCGCTCGCGTATTCGAAGACTCGGGCGCGCGCCAGATTGGGGAGACCCAAATCGAGTTTCCTTGGCCATCCATATTGGGTATCATTCGCGATTTTGGTTCTAGGGCGCAGCAGCAAGCATACGGATTTCGCTTTCGGTTTGAAGGGGGTGCCGAGCAATTGGCTCGGCAGTTTGCAGATGAATTCAAACGCTCTCGTGCTTCTCAGGTAGAAGTTCAAAGCGGCATTACGAGCGGCGAACTGACTACCAAGCTGAGGGAGTTCGGGTTTACAAGGCGTGAATTGCGGCCATTCCAAGAACGGGATTTACTCCATCTTGTCTCTCTTAAACACGGGGCTAATTTCTCGGTGCCGGGCGCAGGAAAGACCACAGTTACGTTGGCGCTTCATCTCCTGACCCGAGCTCCGGGGAGTCACTTCTTCGTGGTTGCCCCGAAAACCGCGTTCCCGGCATGGATGAGTGTTGTCGAGGAATGTATAGACCCTTTCGAGCCAGGCGCGATGAACGAGCAGTTCACATTACTCAACGGGTCTGCTCAGGAAAACGACGCAGCGCTGAACTCTGGCGCTAGCCGGTTCCTCATTTCCTACGACCTGATGGTCAGGCAGCAGCAGATGCTATCCGCTTACTTCTCCCGTCGAAGGGTGCATATTGTCCTCGATGAGGCACACCGAATGAAGGCCGGCTTTGACTCGCAACGAGGGTCCTTTCTATTAGGTGTTTCCCCACTGCTATATCGCCGCGACATCCTGACCGGCACGCCGATGCCCCAAGGTCCTCAGGATATCGCGGCTCAGCTCGGTTTCTTATGGCCAGGGCAAGGGTTCGATCTACAGCTTCAGCGCGGTGAGAGGCCGCGTGCAGTCTTAGGTCAGCTCTATGTTCGCACAACGAAGACGGAGCTTGACTTGCCTAAAGTGTTCAGGCACTTTCGCGACGTCGCGATGTTACCTGGACAACTGGCGCTATACGGCGTCGTTCGTAACGAGACGCTGCGCAAGCTTGCCACTGCAATTTCTCCCAGCGGTGGCGGAGGTGACTTTCTGCGCGCGCGCAGATCAGTAATGCGCCTTCTTCAGCTTTCGGCCAATCCGATTTTAGCCTTACGGAGTATCACCTCCGACTTCCCCGGTGTTAGGTCGGGTGTTGTGCAGGCTGTTCTAGACGAAGGACCTTCATCAAAAATGCGCGCGGTTGTGGACCACACACGAGAATTGGCTGCCCAGCAAAAGAAAATAGTGATCTGGACGATTTTCACGGATACGATTCTTGAGTTGGAAGCGCTGTTGGCAGAGCTAAATCCAGTCACTCTTTATGGCGACATTCCGTCTGGATCGTCGGACGATATGTCGACCAGAGAGGGCCGGCTCCGAAGGTTCCACGAAGACTCCGCTTGCCAGGTAATGATTGCCAACCCAGCAGCGGCCGGAGAGGGCATCAGTCTACATACGGTCTGTCACGACGCGATATATCTGGACCGGAGCTATGTCTCCACGCATTACCTGCAGTCCATCGACCGAATCCATCGGTTAGGACTGCCTCCAGACGCTGAAACGAATATTTATATATACAGGACCAAGGCACCCGCGGGACTCGGAAGCGTGGATTACTCCGTCAGTAGGAGGCTAAGCAAGAAAATACGGGATTTACAGGAATTGTTGAACGATACGGACCTTCATGAAATTGCCTTTGATGAGGAAAATGCGGATGATCCTATCGATTACTCAGTGGACCTCCAGGACCTTGTGGATCTGGTTGAGGAACTCCAAGGAAGGCACTTCGCGCCAACCGAGGAGGCAGAGGATTGAGTACTTTTCCCTTCGAAAGACTATTCTCGATGGGGGCGTTTGATGCACTTAGGAGCATCCGTAAACTAGCCTGTCGGTTTGAAGGACTTGAAACTGAATACATTGCATCTCTCCTGAAACAAACCAATTCCGAGATGTCAGGACTGGACTTCGCCGCTGCACTTGAGCTCGACGCGGTGATACCTAAGGATGCCTCTGTCGAGTCACCTCACGAGTTCTATCGGTTATGCATTTTGTGCGTAATTGTTACTCAGGGGAAGTCATGGTCGAAATCAATCACCCTTGGCCGTAGCAGATTCTTGAATCAGTTGAGCCGGGATGAACACCTCTGCTTCAGAGCCGCTCTCTTAACGGAGAGTCCCCCGGGAGATGACATCGTTGCGTGGTGGGATGCCATCGCGGCGAAGATGCGGCAGACCTCAGACATGATCCGAATGGATCGGGCACGGCAAGCAGAGCGTCTCACACTATGCTTTGAGAGAGCGAGACTCGCGCGGCTGGCTATCGAAATTGAGCCGAGATGGATCGCGATTGAAGATAATACCGCAGGGTATGACGTGCTTTCATATGATCCGGGTGCGTTCGGGCCTACGAACAAACTGATTGAGGTCAAGTCGACAATTGCCTCTCCCCTTCGTTTCTTTGTGACCCGCAATGAATGGGAGAAGGCCCTGAAGTTTGGAGCCGCGTATCACTTTCACATCTGGGATCTGGCAGCGATGCCTCCCCGCCTCTATGAACGCAGTGCTGCTCATATTTACCCCCACATCCCCAACGATCAGGCGAACGGGAAGTGGGCCACCGCAGAAATTCCCGTAGGTCCGTCGAATCCGTGAAGTTTGCGTGTAGTAAAGAATTTAGGATGGGAGAATGAATAGCGCTGGCGCAGAACCCCGACGACATTGACCATTTTCGGCTTATCATTCCAATGCAGGCACGAAGGCTCCTTGATCAGGTAACCATACTTGCTTCAGGCGAGGCGATTGTTTCGGTAGCGCATTTCATGTCCCGGCGCGCGTTCAGTTCGATCGCCCGGAACCCGGACCATACAGTCAGACAGCGGCACCTTACTACGAATTGAGTAGGGAGAAGAATCCGTTCCAGCTTTCAGATGTGATCGCGGCTTGGGGACTGGACCAGCAGGAAGTGAAACAGGCAGCGGCGTCCGACGCCACAGCCACGCCGGGGCCGATACCAGATGAAACCGATTATGAATTCTAAAGGATATTCATCCTGCGAGTGAACCCGATGTCCAACCCGAAGTCGATTCTGGTTTCCTTATTCTTCAACAACTTACAATGCTCCTATATGTCCTTCTAATTCATGTAAGTCATTGAAAGCAATAAGTGTTTCTGCTTTGACACGGAAGAGGTCGCTGGTTCGAATCCAGTCGTGCCTACCATAAATCACTTAAAAATAAATGACTTAAAGTAGTGACCTCTTCTTTCAGCCTGTCTCCGAGGGTGCTGAAGGGTGCTGAGGGGAACCTGCTTCGAACAGACCTTTGAAAGCCAGGTCCTGGGCACGCCTCTTTTCCTCGGTAACCGACTGCTGGTAAATATCCAGGGTGATCCGGCTATTGGCGTGACGGAGCAACTCCTGCGCCGTCTTGACGTCCACCCCTTTTTGCCGCAGCATGGTTGCCAGCCCATGTCTGAATGAGTGCCATCCGATTTTCTTCTGAACCCCAATCCTCACCAGCGCCGGCCGGATATGGCGCTTGAGGATCATGTCCGGCTGGATGGGCTGCGCCCCATTCTTCTGAATGGAAGTGAAGAGGTAGTCTTCATCGGAGCGGTACAGGGTGGCCAGCTTCCATTTCTTCAATTGCTCAACGACAAATGGGTGGAGTGGAACAGGCTTGCGGGACGCTTCCGTCTTGGTGTCGCCCTCGACGTTGTGCCAAACGGAATGAGTGACGTTGGCCTGCATAAGTTCAAAGTCGATGTCGCGCCAGCGGAGAGCGATCAGCTCTCCGCGGCGGAGACCGGTACTTCCATCCAGCATCACCATGACACGCTCACGCTGAGGCAATTCCAGCAAGAGTGCCTGGAACTCTTCAGGGCTAAGAATGTCCGGAGTAGAAAGCCGTTTGGTCGAGGTCCGGACCGCAGTGATGGGATTCCTCGCTGCCCCTTCATTACGAATGGCGTGAGAGAACAACGCGGACATCAGATTGCGGATCTTCGACTTGGTGGCAGGGCTCGCCGGTTGGCCGTTGATCTTCTTCAGGTTGCGAAGCCAGCTTTCGACTTCGACGCTCTTGATTGCGGAAAGGGTGTACTTTCCCCATCTGGGTACCACGTGGACCTTGAGGAAGTTCTTGTACCCCTCAGCCGTGGAATGGGCCTTGAGTGGAAGCTCGACGTTCTGGTAGTGGGCGGCGAGCTGTTCCACGTTCATGGGAGCGAAGGCCGCTCCCTCGTTGACGTCGACCCTGAGCTGCATCACGGCCTTCTCCGCGTCCTTGCGCTTGGGGAATTCGAGCACCGTCCCTACGATCTTCTTTTTGTAGGTCCGGCGCCCGCCTTCCTCGGCGTAGTAGCGGAAAACCCATGCATCGGGTTGGCTCGTGCGCTTCATGATGGTCAGGGAACCTCGTTGGTAGCGTTGCGCCTGCATACGGATAATCTCCTTTGCACGCGCACTGATGGCTGTTGAGGAGTCTACCTCGTCAGGGCCAGAGGTCAACAGCGCAGTCGTCATGCGGCCACCGCCCTGTTGGTCTTCAATGCGAGCCAATCAGAAAGCTCGCTCTCGAGAAATCGCCAGAACTTCCGCTTACCTTCTCCGAGTGGATGACCGGGCAGGTATCCCTTCCCGGCCCAGCGGATGATGGTCTTATCATCCAGGCCAAGGAAATCGGCGGCGCCCTTGGGCGTCATGGGCTTGGGCGATGGGGCCAAATGGATGGCGGACACCTTCTCGCCGCTCATCGTTGACCGCCCGTGCAGCTAAACTGCGGCGAGCAGCTGCCGCCCATCTGGAGTTGAGCAGTTGTGAGGAAGAGACCGGATGGCTCGGTGTGCGTGCTCTGGACAGTGAATTCGGTTGAGTTGGTCAATTGGAAATGCGGTTCGAACAAGTGGTCCTCCGAGTGAGTGGGCCGGGCTAGCCGGGTGTCTGTTGCGTTCATTGATGGCCGACCTGCATTGCGTCTCCATCTCGTGGCTAAAAAGCTTGGTTGGGCCTTTTGTTACGCACTGGCGTGCCGTTGCGGGCGGTTCACGGGGGACGGTCGAGCGCCCGCCCCATGGATTCCAGAATGAGTGGCACCGGCATTCCCGCGCTCAAGGCGCCGGAAGCCAGCTCGAGATCAACTTGGTCTGAACTGCTGTCCGTTCTCTCTCGAAGGCAATTTCCTCAGGATGGAGAGCGATGCGCCGAGTCCCCACCGCCTTGGCCGCGCGCCAGAGTGCCCGCGTGCTCAGCTCGCCTTGGCGAGCGAGCACCTGGTCCTCGATTGGCGCCTGGGCGGCTTGCAGAAGATGGGTCAGTAACGACGGCGAGCAATTCAGACGCGACGCAAGATTCCGAAGGCTCATGCCTGATTGGTAAATTGACTTGATCGCCTGAGCACGATCAAGATCGTTGAGGGTGTGCCAGCGAGACTGCAGATCGGCGATAGCAAAACTGGTATGGGTCATCGATTGGACCCAACCTTGACTCTGTGGGCTGCCCGAAATGCCGTCAGGATGTCCAGTTCGTAGCGGACTGGGCCGGCCGGTCCGTACTGTATATAGTCCGGCCCCTGATCACGCTGGCGCCACTTCTTCAGGCACTCGGCTGAGAGCCCCAAATACATTGCTGCGCCGAATGCGGTGAACACCGGGTTGTCGTCGTAGGCAGAAACCGGCGGGCGCTCAAGACGCAGGTAAGTTCCAGGAATCTGGGTACACCGAGAAGGTGACGAAACAAGCGGCGAAGACGGATTAGTCTCTGCAATTGGTCGGGGCGATGCGGATGCAGAGAGAGGTTGAGCTGTTGAATGAAGGCTGCTACGCGGATTGGGCACAATGCCCGGGGCGCGTGGTTCCATGATCGTTGACATACTGCTCCGTATTTCGAGTGGATTCGGAAAGGCATAGAACTTCGCGCCGCCCATCGGCAAGGCGGGAGCCGTGTCGGTCATTTCTATGAGCTCCCGGCTGGCTTGAGGGTCAGCGTGAAGGCTATGCCAGGGGCATCAGCGTGTGAACCATGCAATCGTGCAGCAGCCGGCTTTGCCGCCTGGGCTGCCCGCGTGTCCGAGTGCCTTGGCTCACTCACAGGACCCTATTGCCCCTACATTCATTTCTAGTATCCCCGGGAATCCTGCATAATAGAGTGAATCCCACTCTTGCTGCCCGCATCTAAGTGGGGATGAGAGACTTTTCGGATGGTGCCGGCGATCTCGTGGAACTGGAAGAGCGCCGGATGAAAGCCATTAGCCTGTGGCAGCAGGGCGAGACCCAGGCCGCCGTAGCACGCCGGTTCGGTGTGGCGCCACAGACCGTGGCCCGCTGGGTGCGCCAGTTCCGGCTCCATGGAATGGCCGGACTGAAGAAAGCGAAGCAAGCTGGTTGCAAGCCGAAATTGGATCAGAAGCAGCGTGAAGGACTGGAAAAGCTGCTGCTCTTAGGCCCCCAAAGGATGGGTTATGAAACCCCAGGATGGACATGCACGCGCGTGGCCGACCTGATCGAGGGCAGGTTTGGAGTCCGCTACCATACCGACCATGTCTGGAAGCTACTGAAAGCCATGGGCTGGACTGTGCAGCGGCCCACCGGCCAGGAACCCGGCCCCAAGCAAGGCAAAACTCTGCGCTGGGAGCACAGCGAATAGCCCTTCCGGCGGGCGACCGCCCGAACACTCAACCCTTCCCACTTGAGTTTCTTGAACTCTGCCAAGTCATTACGACTCAGCAATGCCGGCCTCCCAAGCGATTCAACGCATACGTCTGACCAGGGCTTTGCTAGGCAGTCCGCGAATCCTTGCAGATTCGGCTGGATTGGCCGAAACTGGTCCGTAGTCACTAGCTTGCCCAAATTGTGACCCTGCCGCCATGGGAATGGCACCGTAGAAGTTTCTGCGGCTCAAGGCATTGGGAAGCTATACAACTGTACCCATACAGGTAGCAGACAGGAAGAACGTAACGTGGCGCTGAAGAAATCCGAACTCTATTCATCTCTCTGGTCGAGCTGTGACGAACTGCGCGGCGGCATGGACGCAAGCCAGTACAAGGACTACATCTTGGTCCTGCTCTTCATCAAATACGTCAGCGACAAGTACGCGGGCCAGCCCTACGCGCCCATCACCATCCCGTCCGGCGCCAGCTTCAAGGATATGGTCGCCCTAAAGGGGAAGCCCGACATCGGCGACCAGATCAACAAGAAGATCGTCAGCAAGTTGGCCGACGCAAACAAACTCTCCGATATGCCGGACTTCGCCGATGCCGGCAAGTTGGGCAGTGGCAAGGAAATTGTGGATCGGCTCACCAACCTGATCGCCATCTTCGAGAATCCTGCCCTCGACTTCTCCAAAAACCGTGCCGACGGCGACGACATCCTGGGTGATGCCTACGAGTACTTGATGCGACACTTCGCCACCGAGAGCGGCAAAAGCAAGGGCCAGTTCTACACCCCCGCCGAAGTCAGCCGCATCATGGCCAAAATCATCGGCATCCACGACGCCCCAACCACCTCCGGCACCACCGTCTATGACCCAACCTGCGGTTCGGGTTCATTGCTGCTGAAGGTGGGCGAGGAAGCCAGCACCAATGTTACGCTCTACGGCCAGGAGAAGGATTCCGCCACCAGTTCCCTGGCTCAAATGAACATGATCCTGCACAACCAGGCTGGCTATGCAGAAATCCGACAGGGCAACACGCTCACCGACCCCAAATTCAAGGACTCCGGCACCCTCAAGACCTTTGACTACGTGGTCGCCAATCCGCCCTTCTCGGACAAGCGTTGGAGTACCGGCCTCGATCCGCTCAACGACCCCTACGACCGCTTCAAGCCCTTTGGCACGCCGCCCGCCAAGCAGGGCGACTACGCCTACCTGCTGCACATCGTCCGTTCGCTCCGCAGCACCGGCAAGGGCGCCTGCATCCTGCCCCACGGGGTGCTCTTCCGGGGCAACGCCGAGGCCGACATCCGCCGCGCTCTGGTGCGCAAGGGATACATCAAGGGCATCATCGGCCTGCCCGCCAACCTCTTTTACGGCACCGGCATCCCCGCCTGCATCGTCGTCATCGACAAGGAGCACGCCCACACCCGCAAGGGCATCTTCCTCATCGACGCCAGTCAGGGCTTCATGAAGGACGGCCCCAAGAACCGCCTTCGCGATCAGGACATCCACCGGATTGTCGATGTCTTCACCCGCCAGCTCGAAGTCCCCCGCTACTCCCGCATGGCCGGCGTCGAGGAGATCGAGAAGAACGACTTCAACCTCAACCTGCCGCGCTACATCGACAGCCAGACGCCCGAAGACCTGCAAGATATTGAAGGCCATCTCAAGGGCGGCATCCCTGTTGCCGATGTCGATGCGCTGAAGCCGTATTGGGCGGTCTGCCCGCGGCTGCGCAAAACCCTCTTCCAGCCCAACCGCCCCGGCTACGTTGATCTGGCGGTCGAGAAAGCGGCCATCAAAGCTGCCATCTATGAGCACCCGGAGTTTACCACCTTCATCACCGGCATGAACGCCCACTTCGCCCTTTGGCGCGAGACGAGCGCCGCCACGCTCAAGGCGCTCAAGGCCGGCTGCCATCCCAAGCAGGTGATTGTCGCGCTGGCCGAGGGTCTGCTGGCGCACTATGCCAACAAGCCGCTCATTGACCCCTACGACATCTACCAACACTTGATGGACTACTGGGCGGAGACGATGCAGGACGATTGCTACCTGATCGCCGCCGATGGATGGAAGGCCGAAACCTCGCGCATCATTGAGAAAGACAAGAAGGGCAAGGAGAAGGACAAGGGCTGGAGCTGCGATCTCGTTCCCAAGGCGCTGTTGGTTGCCCGCTACTTTGCCGCCGAGCAAGCCGAAATCGACAGGCTCTCCGCCGAAGTGGAGAGCGTTGCGGCCAAGCTGGCGGAGCTGGAAGAGGAGCAGCTTGGGGACGAAGACGCATTCTCTGAGGCGCGGGCCGATGCTGAAGAAGGCAAGGTAGGCAAGGTTACGCGGGCCACGGTGACGGCCCGACTCAAGGAAATCAAAGGAGACAAGGACGCCAAGGATGAGGCGCTTATCCTCAAGGAATGGATCGCGCTCAGCAACGAAGAGAGTGACCAGAAATGGCAAATCAAGAGTGACGAGGGAACACTCGACGCAAGGCTATACTTCCGCTATCCCAAGCTCACCGCGGCGGAGGTGAAGACGCTGGTGGTGGACGATAAATGGCTGGCTACGCTCGACGCCGCCATTCACAGCGAGATGGACCGCGTCAGCCAGCGGCTCACCCAGCGCGTCAAGGAACTGGCCGAACGCTACGAAACCCCGCTGCCGCGAATGGCCAGTCGTGTGGCCGAATTGGAAGCCAAGGTGAACCAGCATCTGGAAAGGATGGGGTTCGCATGGGCTTGAAGGCGGGGTACAAGCAGACTGAGGTGGGGATGATCCCGGAGGATTGGGAGGTCAAGCCGCTTGGGGCTGTTGTCAGCTTCCTTGATGGGAAACGACGGCCAGTCAAAGACTCTGATAGAACAAAAATGAGAGGAACATTTCCTTACTATGGCGCTTCTGGAATTGTTGACTATGTAAATGAATTTCTATTTGACGACGAATTGATTTTGCTCGGAGAAGACGGCGAAAACATCCTTAGCAGAAACTGCCGTCTGGCATTTCGCGTTTCTGGCAAGATTTGGGTCAATAACCACGCCCATGTTCTCAAACCAAACGCGGATGTCAGTCTCGGATTCCTGACAGACTTTCTTGAGTCTCTGAATTACGAAAGATTCAATTCTGGTACCGCTCAACCAAAGTTGAACAAACAGACGTGTTCGAGCATTTCAGTATCACTCCCGCCGACGAAGGGCGAACAAGAGGCAATAGCCGAGGCGTTGAGCGATGCGGATGCCCTGATCGAATCGCTGGAACAACTCCTCTCCAAGAAGCGCCAACTCAAACAGGGCGCTATGCAGGAACTATTCCGACCAAAAGAAGGATGGGGCCGCATGAAACTGCTCAACGTTGCTCCACTTCAGCGTGGCTTTGATTTGCCGACACGCCAGCTTGAAAATGGCCAGTACCCTGTCGTTTATTCAAATGGCGTACTTAACCACCACAAGAATTTTATGGTCAAAGGCCCCGGTTTGGTCACTGGTCGATCTGGAACTCTTGGAACAGTACAGTTCATTGAAGAAGACTTCTGGCCACACAATACAACCCTGTGGGTCACAGACTTCAAAGGTAACGATCCGAGGTTCATTTACTACTTCTATACCTACATCGGTCTGGAACGGTTTGGAACTGGATCAGGTGTGCCAACGCTGAACCGGAATGATGTTCACGACTTTACTGCTGCAATTCCGAATAATCCAGATGAGCAAATACAAACCGCCACGATTCTATCCGACATGGACGTACAAATCACTTTGCTGGAAACCAAGCTCACCAAAGCCCGCCAGTTGAAGACGGGCATGATGCAGGAACTTCTTACGGGAAGGATTCGACTGCTATGAACGAGATCGGCAAGCCGGAGCGCGCCACGCAGGAGCGCGTGATCAAGCTCTTTGTGGATGAGTTGGGCTATCGCTACCTGAGCGACTGGAGCGACCGCGACGGCAACAGCAACGTCGAGACGGGGATTCTGTCGGCGTGGCTGGCGGGGCGCGGAAATACCCCGGCGCAGATCGGCGCGGCTCTCTACAAGCTGCGCACCGAGGCCGACAACTACAGCCGCAATCTCTATGCCAACAACGAGGCCGTCTACAAGCTGCTGCGCTACGGCGTGCCGGTAAAGACCGATCCCGCCAAGCCCACCGAGACCGTGAAGCTCGTGGATTGGGAGGAGCCGGAGAAGAACGACTTCGCCATCGCCGAAGAGGTGACGCTCAAGGGCAACCTGCATCAAAGCAATCTGGAGCGGCGGCCCGATCTGGTGCTCTACATCAATGGCATCGCCATCGGCGTAATCGAGTTGAAGAACAGCCGGGTTAGCATCGGCGACGGCATCCGCCAGAATCTTTCGAACCAGCAGCCGGAGTTCAACGCCTGGTTCTTCTCGACGGTGCAGTTCATCTTTGCCGGCAACGACTCCGAAGGGCTGCGCTATGGCACCATTCGCACGGAGGAAAAATACTTCCTGCGCTGGAAGGAAGACGAGGAAGACGACAGCCGCTTCAAGCTGGACAAGTATCTGCTCAAGATGTGCCGCAAGGACCGGATCGTCGAGCTGATGCATGACTTTGTGCTCTTCGACAGCGGCAGAAAGAAGCTGCCCCGCGTCCATCAATACTTCGGCATCAAGGCCGCGCAGCAGCACGTGCGCCAGAGGAAGGGCGGCATCATCTGGCACACCCAGGGCAGCGGCAAGAGCATTGTGATGGTGCTGCTGGCCAAGTGGATTCTGGAGAACAATCCCCACGCCCGCGTGGCGCTGATCACCGACCGCGATGAGCTGGACAAGCAGATTGAGCGGGTCTTCACCGAGATGGGCGAGCCGATCAAACGGACCACGAGCGGCAGCGACTTGATGCGGCAGCTTGGCCAGGCCACGCCGCGGCTGCTGTGCTCGCTGGTCCACAAATTCGGCCGCCGGGACGTGGACGACTTTGAAGCCTTCATCCAAGACCTGGAAGCCAAGCCAAGCCAGACCGTGGGCGAGGTCTTCGTCTTTGTGGATGAGTGCCACCGGACGCAGAGCGGCAAGCTGCATCGCGTGATGAAGGCCATGATGCCCAATGCGGTCTTCATCGGCTTCACCGGCACGCCGCTGTTGAAGAAGGACAAGGCCACCAGTTTGGAAGTCTTCGGCGGCTATATTCATACGTATAAATTCAGTGAGGCGGTGGCGGACGAGGTGGTGCTGGACCTCATCTATGAGGCACGCGACATCGACCAGCGGCTTGGTTCGGAGGAGAAGATCGATGCCTGGTTTGAGGCGAAGACTAAAGGGCTGAACGACTGGCAGAAGGAAGAGTTGAAAAAGCAGTGGGGGACGATGCAGCACGTACTCAGCTCCCGCTCGCGCATGGACCGCGTGGTGGACGACATTGTCTTCGACTTCAGCGTGAAGCCGCGCCTGTCCAGTGAGCGCGGGAACGCCCTCCTGGTGGCATCGAGCATCTACGAGGCTTGCAAGTACTACACCCACTTCCAGGAGACCCCGCTGAAGGGCAAGTGCGCGGTGGTGACCTCCTACAACCCGCAGACCAGAGACGTGACACTGGAGGAGACCGGCGCTAACACCGAGACCGACAAGCAGGTCATCTACAACACCTATACCGATCTACTGAAGGGCGTTGAAGCCACGCCGGGCATGAACAAGACCGAGACCTACGAGGAGATGGCGAAGACGCGGTTCACCAAAGAACCGGCGAATATGAAGCTCCTGGTCGTGGTGGACAAGCTGCTGACAGGGTTTGACGTGCCGCCGTGCACCTACCTCTACATCGACAAGTCGATGCAAGACCACGGGCTGTTCCAGGCCATCTGCCGCACTAACCGGCTGGATGGCGACGACAAGGACTTCGGCTACATTGTGGACTACAAAGATTTGTTCAAGAAGGTGGAGAACGCCATCGCGGTGTACACGTCGGAGTTGGACCACAGTGCGGGCGGGGCTGACCCTGAGGTACTGGTGCAGGACCGTCTGAAGAAGGGGAAGGAACGGCTTGACAACGCCATTGAAGCACTTGTTCTGCTCTGCGAGCCTGTGGAGCCGCCCAAGGGCGAGTTGGAGCACATTCATTATTTCTGCGGGAACACTGAAATCCCATCCGATCTTGAGGAGTGCGAACCACAGCGGGTTGCTTTCTATAAGGCGACCGTTGCTCTAATTCGGGCCTACGCCAATATCGCAGATGAATTAGATCGGGCTGGATATAGCGCTTCAGCAATTGCCCGCATCAAGAAGCAGCTTGACTACTACCTGGACATCCGAGAGATCGTCCGCAAGGCTAGCGGAGAGCAACTTGACCTCAAACCGTACGAAGCCGACATGCGGCACCTCATTGACACATATATAGAGGCGGACGAGCCCAGAAAGATTTCAGCCTTTGAAAACATGGGGCTACTGGAGCTGATCCAGAAGACCGGCATCGCCAATGCCATTGCCTCGCAACTGGGCGGCATGAAGGGCAACCGGAACGCCATATCCGAGACCATCGAAAACAACGTCCGCAGCAAGATCATCAAAGAGCACCTGAACGACCCGGCCTTCTACGAGAAAATGTCGGCACTGCTCGACGAGATCATCGCCGCCCGCAAGGCAAGGGCGATTGAATATGAAGAGTACCTGAAGCGGATCGCTGACCTGGCAGCGAAGGTACAGGCTGGGCTCGCTGAAGACACCCCAGAGAAACTCGATACCCCCGGCAAGCGGGCACTTTGGAACAACCTCGGCCAAAACGAAGAGTTGGCGCTAAAGATCGATGCGAGCGTGCGGCATGTGCGTCCAGATGGCTGGCGGGGAGTGCAGGCCCGCGAGCAGGTTATTAAGGCAGCGATTTATGGGGCGGTGCAGGAAGAAGCTGAAGTTGAGCGGATCTTTCTCATCATCAAGGCACAGGGCGAATACTAATGACGTCAAGGCTGAATTTGGGCGATATAGCGGTTGAGGTGACGTTCAAGGACATCAAGAATGTTCACCTCAGCGTATACCCACCAACCGGTCGCGTTCGTATCTCGGCGCCGGCAAGAATGAGCCTGGACACGATTCGTGTCTTCGCAATCTCCAAGCTCGGCTGGATCAAGCAGCAACAGAGAAAGCTCCGACAACAAGAACGCGAGACCCCACGGGAGTACCTGAACCTGGAGAGCCATTATCTCTGGGGCAAGCGGTACCTGCTGCGCGTGATCGAGGGCGCTTCGGTACCTTCGGTCGAGGTTCAACATAGCCGGTTAGTTCTGTGGGTTCATCCAGAAACGACCGAGGAGAAGAAGCAGGAGATCGTCGCCCAGTGGTACCGTGACCAGGTGAAGGCTGCTGTTCCCTCCCTGATTGCCAGGTGGGCGCCGGACATGGGCGTGTCCGTTGAGAGGCTTTTTGTGCAGCAGATGAAGACCAAGTGGGGAAGTTGCAATCCCCGCGCCGGGACGATTCGCCTTAACACGGAACTGGCCAAGAAGCCGAAGGAGTGCCTCGAATACATTGTCGTGCATGAGATGGCACACCTTCTGGAACCAACTCACAACGTCCGGTTCATCGCCATCATGGATCGATTGATGCCGAATTGGCGGTTGCGGAGGGACCAACTCAACCAGTTGCCAGTACGGCATGAAGAGTGGGCATATTGAACTGGCCACGCTGTTGGTTGTGCACTCACTGTAACAATTGCCGATGACAGACTGAAAAAACAAGCACCGATTGCGCGGCGGCTCCCCCCGAAGTGCGTGATGAGATTGAAGCCGAGAAGCCGACTTGAACGAAGCCGCTGTGGCGGCGGACGCATTCGCGTGCAGCTGACCGGCTTTTGAGGCTTCTGAGGTAGTTTGGTTCGCAGAGAAGGAGGATTCTCTGTGAACCAACTACGTCAGCTCAT
>Ga0224557_1001655_pt1 | contig 20916 bp, 16 predicted proteins | sample 714S31014metaG_FD_180677 | JGI IMG/M metagenome (GOLD analysis project Ga0224557, IMG submission 180677) | Peat soil microbial communities from Stordalen Mire, Sweden - 717 S3 10-14 | ecosystem: Environmental > Terrestrial > Soil > Wetlands > Peat | place: Sweden: Norrbotten County, Stordalen...
CGTATCTGGGGGCACGGACATCGCGGCCAGGACTACATCCAAACCCTGCTAAGCGCATGGCAGGTAGGATTTCAACGGTCGCATTTGAATGTGCGGTTCGAAGACGAGCTTGATGGAGACGCGAGTGCTATCGGAGGGCTCTTTACTGGGATGGCGGACCTTGCAGTACTCGACCGCGAGGCGAGTTTCATAGAGGTCGACGCATATCAACAGGGAACCGGCTATGATCCCTTTCGCATCCCCGTTGCACGCGGCTCGGTGGCCATCCCGCATCATGCGCCGGCGTTGGTTGTCTACGTCAACCGCGCAAATCCTCTCAGCCATCTCAGTTTGCAGCAACTCGACGGAATCTTTGACGCCGATCACCGGCTCGGTAAGCAGAGGTACAAAACCTGGGGAGATCTCGGACTCACTGGCGATTGGGCTGCCAGGCCAATCCAGATTTACACATACAATTTACAAAGCGCCGAGGTGCAGTTTTTTGAGCGCGCTGCGTTAAGCGGTTCGCAAAAGTTCTCGTGTTGCTTGAGCCTCTTTCAAAATAAACCCGGCATGACAGCCGAAAAGCAAATCGCCGCAGCGCTTGCGAAAGACAAGTTTGGCCTTACTCTTTCTTCACTATTCGCTCCAGGACTCAAAGCCATCGAGCTCTCCTGGAGCGACGACACCACTCCGGTGCTGGCGACCGGAGAGACGATCACGGCGTGCACATACCCTCTCGCACGCACTATCTACATCTATGCAAACCGAAGGCCCAAGGCACCCGTTCCGGCAAACGTCGCGGCCTTTCTGGAGTACATCGTAAGCCCCGAGGGTCAGGCCATCGTCGCCCGCTCGGGAGGCTACCTTCCACTTTCCAAGGAACTCGTTGCCAAAGCCAAGGAGGCGCTCCAGTGAACCTCAAATTCTACCTTCCCGCTTTTGCCGTCGCTGTCCTTTCTTGCTCGGCCTATGCGCAACTACCGCAACATCGAGATGTGTCGGATCTTCAGCCGTATCAACCGCGGCAGAAGGTTTCCGGCACAATTCGAGTCTATGGCAACAATTACATTCCCGCGTTGATGAAGCGCTGGCAGGATGGTTTTCAAAAGTATCAACCGGGCGTAACCTTCACTACCAATCTGCCGGGCACGGAAGCGGCGATGTCTGGCATTACGTCTGGTATTACCGATATTTCATTCATCGGAAGAGAAGGCTATCGCGCTGAGATCCGCGGCTTCAAAGGACGATTCGGGTACGAACCGCTCGGCATTGAGATCAGTTCAGGCTCCTTTGGAACGCCGCACAAGACATTTTCATTGGAGATTTTTACGCATGCGTCGAATCCGCTCAAAGGCCTGACTATGGATCAGGCACAGGCGATCTTTGGCTGCGCAGATTCGAACGGAAAGAAGATCCGGACGTGGGGTGATCTCGGCCTCACCGGCTTGATCGCGACTCATCCCATTCATGTGTATGGATATCAGTTCGATACAGGAATGGCCGGTTATTTCAACCACGTCGTTCTGCATGACTCAGGTACTTGGAATGCGGACCTCAAAGACTTCGACAACGGCCATGCTGCCAATGGTGAAGTTATCAACGCTGGTGTATACATTCTCAAAGCGCTGGCCGCAGATCCGGATGGGATCGCCTTCGCCAATTTGCAATATGCCAACCCGGAGGTAAAGCAAGTCGGCCTTGCGGAGCATGCTGGCGACCCGTTCGTTCTGGCCACTCCCGAAACCATTTGGGATCACAGCTATCCACTCCACCGTTTTTCCACGCTCTATATCAATCGCAAACCAGGAGCGCCCGTCGATCCGAAGGTTAAGGAGTTCGTTCGTTACATTCTTAGCCGCGAAGGTATGCAGGCAGTTGCGGATGACGGAGCGTATACGCCCATCAATGGGCAGGTTGCACAGGCGCAGCGTCATAAGCTCGACTGAACAAAAGTAGTTTGAAGAGGTAATCCATGAATATTCGAATGACCGTCACCCTCGCCGTAACATTGATGATTGCGGTGCCCGCAATTGCTCAAGATCGCGAGGCTCTCGACGTTCAGAAGGCCCGCAACGCCCATGTCGCAGGCCGCAGGGATCTTGTCGACTATCCCGCCGACAAGTTTGATCTCAGCGGGTTGCCGTCGTATAAGCCGCAGCAGCAGGTTACAGGTGTGATTCGCATGACCGGTTCCAACTACATTGCGGACAGCCATGTAGGCGAGAACTGGGTGGCTGCCTTCAAGAAGTTCCAGCCAGGTGTAACATTCGAGTTCAATCTCAAGACCCCATCCGCAGCGGTCTATGCCCTTTTTCTCAATGCGGGCGATGTCGACCCTTCGCGCAAGATGACCTTCGAAGATCTGCTCGCTTATGAGCGCGCGACAAATTCAGATCCTGTCGAAATTGGATTCGCTACCGGGTCGTACGATGTGCCCGGCTGGTCGCCAGCCTTTGGCATCTTTGTCAACAAGGCAAATCCGATCTCTCAGCTAAGCGTCGCGCAACTGGAGGGCATCTTCGGTGCGGAGCGAACCGGCGCGTGGGAAGGAACTTCGTGGCACCCCGAGCGCGCCCGCACCGTTGCACAGAACATCCGGACATGGGGGCAGCTTGGACTTACAGGCGAATGGGCGAACAAGCCCATCCACGTATACGGAGTGAATCTGCGGTATCATCAGGCCATTCGCTTTGAAGATCAGGTGATGCATGGTTCTGCTAAGTGGAATCCTGCACTGCTCGAATATGCCAATTACGGAAAGCCCGACGGCACGCTCGCCATCGGCGCCAGCATGATGGTGGAAGACTTGGCAAAGGATCCTTACGGAATCTGCTACTCCGAGGTCAACTTCACGGTTGAAAACACCAAGACTGTTGCTCTGGCGCCCGGCGATACGAAGAACTATGTTCCTCTAACTCGCGAAACCGTCCAGAACCGCACCTATCCTTTGTACGATACGGTCTATCTTTATGCCAATGGCTCACCGGATAAGCCGATGGATCCCAAGGTCAAAGAGTTTCTCCGTTTCGTGCTGAGCAGAGAAGGCCAGGAAGCTATCGCGAAAGATGGTAAGTATCTTCCTTTGACCAAAGAGGTCGTTGATGAGCAGCTCAAGAAGTTGCAGTAATTGTATCCGAGGGGCTGTCGTTGCATTGCTCTTTGCAGCGATCTCGACGGCTTGCGTGCGTGGCCAGCAACAGTCGGTCGCATCGCCGGCAGATGATAGTGTCATTCGCGTCTGGGGCTATAACGGTCTCTCGGATCAACTTCTCCGCTGGGAGTCCGAGTACCGGAAGATTCATCCCGAAGTTCGCTTCGAAAATCAGATCCACTCACCGGCTGCGGTGATGGCTGGACTCTACAATGGCGTCGCGGATGTTGTGTTGATGGGTCGGGAGATATGGCCTGTAGAGTCTATGGCCTATCTCTGGGTCTTCCAGCAAAAGCCTTTCGGCGTTGTGGTGGCTACGGCCGGCTTGAACGGCCCGGGTCAGTCATTTACTCCGGTCATCATCGTGAATGCGAAGAATCCACTTGCTTCGATCTCATTAAGTCAACTGGATGCGATCTACGGCAGTGGACATCGTGCTGCCCCGGCCAACATCCGCACGTGGGGCGAACTTGGACTTACAGGCGAATGGACCACGCAACCAATCCACGCCTACGGCTTCGGCCCTGAAGATGCGCTTGGCGTTTTTTTCCGCCACGACGTGCTGCTCTCCGACTTCAAGCCCAACCCCTCGAGCCACCTGCTCAGCGACAACGACGCCAGTAAGACTTCTGCTGCTCGGCGTATTGTCGCAGCAGTCGCAGCTGATCCGCTTGCGATTGGCTACTCGAATCTACCGCAGAACCCATCGACCAAGGTTCTGGCGCTCTCTTCGCCGGATGCGACCCAGCCGACAGAGGCGACGCTTGCGAATCATCAGTACCCGCTGACGCGCTCTGTCTCCATTTACTTCCGCCGGCTTCCCGACAAGCCGATTGAACCAAAATTGGATGGGTTCATTCATTTTGTTCTGAGCCCAGAAGCACAGGCGCTTATCTATCCGTACGAAGGCTTTCTGCCGCTCACGCCATCCCTCATTCAAAAGCAGATCCATAAGCTCGACAACCCGATGCCAAGAGATTCAGGCGCGGAGGAGAAGGATCAATGATTCGCCATATTTCAGCCGCGTTGTTGTTCCTGCTGATGCCTAGCACCTATTCTGTGGCGCAGCAACCCGTTTCACAAGGCCCCATTCGGATCTGGGGACACGGAGCTCTTGGCCATGACTACATCGAATCATTGGTAGTCAAGTGGGAGGCAGGATTCCGCAAGACACACCCCGAAGTCCAGTTTGACAATGAGCTTCACGGCACTGCTTCGGCGATCGGGGCTCTATATACGGGCACTGGCGAGATCGCAATCATGGGTCGCGAGATATGGCCTGTCGAGGTGGAAGCGTTCAGCGATGTTCACGGCTACCCGCCGCTAAAAATAGATATTGTCACCGGCTCTCTCGACATCCGCAACAAAAACTTCACACTGGTTGTCTTCGTAAATCGCAGCAACCCCTTAGCCCACCTCTCGCTTCAGCAATTCGCTCGACTGTTCGGTGCGGAACAGATACCGCCATCAACCTGGGGGGAACTCGGACTTAGCGGCGAATGGGCGGCCAAACCAATTCATCTTTACGGTTTCGAGATTCATCGCGGCTTCGGCTACTACCTTGAGCAGCGTGTCTTCAACGGAAGTTCGAAGTGGAATCCGGCTCTTGTTGAACTCGGAGACATAAAGCAGCCCGACGGCTCGTTATACGATGCTGGTCAACGAATTGTGGACGCCATTGGCAATGATCCAGATGCGATCGGCTACTCGAGTCTCCTCTACAAGAACGCAAATATACGGGCGATTCCCATTGGCCCTGCCGGTGGCCCGTATCTTATGGCCACGCACCAGACAATCGCCAACCACACCTACCCGTTCACGCGGTGCATTTCAGCTTACATTGATCGCGCTCCCGGAAAGCCTGCCGATCCACGTGTTGAAGCATTCCTTCGTTACGTGCTGAGCCCCGAAGGGCAGCAGGCAGTAATTGAGGATGGGGGCTACACAGCGCTTACGCCCAAGCTTGCACAAGCCGAGGCTGCGAAGCTCTCATCACCTGCGTTGAAAAAACATCCCCAGCATCCTGGCGAGCAAGCCAGATAGTCGAGCATAACATGTGAGGTGTTTTGCATCTCCTCCGTTTGGCCAGTGAACCCGGCCAAACGGAAGATGGTAGTGTTTATCAATCGATTTCGTTTTGCGCTCTAAATTGAAGTCAATGGGTGAATGTAGTTTAGTTGTTCCCAATGACGAGGACAGTGAAGGTACCAGGAATGGCAGTGGGCCTGTTGTGATGCAGGGCGGGATTTGGCGTCGGCGTCACCCCTAGTTTGGCAGACACAGTGTAGACCTTCCCTGTTGTAGAGTCCAAGGCCATGGTGCGTGCGCCGCTCATAGTAGGTAGCGTCTGGATCACGGGATAATCTGGCTTGGCGGTGTCTATAACACTCAATGTTCCGTCTTCGTTCGACGCAAAGGCCAGCTTGCGGGCGGCGTCATAAGCTGTTGCGTCCGGACCTTCGCCAATATGTGGCGTAGCCAGTGATTTGCCGTTGTATGCATCGGTGATTGCCATTAGCTTGCCGTCGCAGACAGAGAAGAGACGTTCACCGGCTTGGTCGATGGCAAGGCCAGAGGGGGACTCGCAGTCCGCAAGCGGCCAGGTTGCGGTTATCTTCTGCGTCTTTGCATCGAGGCGGACAACAGAGTTTGTGTCCTCGATGTTGACAAAGACCGCGCCATCGCTATCGATGGCGGGAAACTCAGGCTTTCCGGGAAGAGCGACTGTGGCGACAACAACACGCTTGTCCACATCGATGATCGTGGCATTCTTGCTGCCGCCGTTAAATGCCCAGAGGGTATGGGTGACTGGCTCGTAAACCATGCCGTCAGGATTGGAGCCGGCTGGGATATTGCCCAACCTGGCTAAGGTATTGGGATCAAAGACGACGATTGTGTTGGCGCCGCCATCGGAGATGAAGCCAGTCTTTCCTCCGGGTGCGATAACGATGCCGTGGCAGCGAGTGAGGCTTTGAATTGCACCGATGAGCTTTCCGGTATCAATATCTATCACCTGAACACGCGTCTGGTGCGCAATGTAGAGGCGGTGTGCCGCGGAGTCAACGGTCAAGTAATCCCAACTGCCGTCGCCGCCGATCGTCCAGCGCTGCTGGACACTATAGGGCTTTTGCGCGTGGAGAAGTCCGCCTGCAAAAAAGCTTGCGAAAGCGAACGCAATGAATGCGAGCATATAAGGTTGGAGGCTGGTGCGAGTGTGCATAGGTGATGGCTCCGTTTCGAATAAATCGTCTGCGTTCGCTGATCGGGATGAACTTCATCACAAAGACTTCGAAGATCTTTGTACAGGGTTTGCCGAGACTTGTGATTCCAAACTAAAGATGAGCAATCACAAACGGGAGATGAGGAGCTCGCGCTCATAGATCATCTCGGGCGGAAGGTGATCATGGAGGGAGAGAAACAGTTCTTCGTGGCCCATGACTTCGTGCTTCCATGCTTCGCGATCGACCGTTTGGAGTTCTTTGAACTGTTTAAGGGAAAAGTCAAGTCCCTCCCAGTGAACGTCATTGTAGCGCGGAATCCACCCAATCGGAGTCTCATCACCGCGGACTCGGCCGCGGACACGGTCGACAATCCACTTGAGCACACGCATATTCTCGCTGTAGCCAGGCCAGAGAAACTTGCCGTCGGGACCTTTGCGAAACCAATTGACATGGAAGACGCGCGGCGTAGAGGAGAGATTATGCTGCATGCGGAGCCAGTGACGGAAGTAATCGCCCATGTGATAGCCGCAGAAGGGCAGCATCGCCATTGGGTCGCGCCGCACCTTGCCGACTGCGCCGCCGGCCGCCGCCGTGGTCTCCGAACCCATCGTCGCTCCGATGTAGACGCCGTACGACCAGTTGAACGCCTGGAACACGAGAGGCATTGTCGTGGGACGGCGTCCGCCGAAGATGAAAGCGGAGATCGGCACTCCGTTGGGGTCCTCCCATGAGGGGTCAATCGTCGGGCATTGGGTCGCCGGGGCTGTAAAGCGTCCGTTTGGGTGCGCCGCGGGCGTTGAGGAGGCCGGTGTCCACGGGTTGCCGCGCCAGTCGATGCATTCGGAGGGCGGCGTGTCGGTCATACCCTCCCACCAGACACCGCCGTCTAGAGCGCCGTTTCTGGTGGTGAGTGCGACGTTGGTGAAGATGGTGTTGCGGGCGAGGGCGGCCATGGCGTTTGGGTTGGTCTTTGCAGAAGTGCCGGGAGCGACGCCAAAGAATCCCGCTTCAGGGTTAATGGCGCGTAGCTGACCGGTAGCGTCAGGCTTGATCCACGCTATGTCGTCGCCGACTGTCCACACCTTCCAGCCATCAAAGCCTGCGGGGGGAATCAGCATGGCAAAGTTGGTTTTGCCGCAGGCAGAAGGGAAGGCCGCTGCCACGTAGGTCTTCTCGTGCGTGGGGCTTTCGACGCCAACAATAAGCATGTGCTCGGCCATCCAGCCTTCTTCCCGGGCGATGTTGGAGGCGATGCGAAGCGCGAAGCACTTCTTACCCAACAGGGCGTTGCCTCCGTAGCCTGATCCGTAACTCCAGATTTCGCGAGTCTCGGGAAAGTGGACGATGTACTTCTCGTTGTTGCAAGGCCATGGAACATCCTGCTCACCCGGCGCGAGCGGTGCGCCCACAGAGTGCAGGCAGGGGACCACGTGTTTTTCGCCCTTGTCGATCTCGGCAAAGACAGGAGCGCCAATGCGAGCCATGATGCGCATGTTTACCACGACGTAGGGCGAGTCGGTAAGCTGGACGCCGATTTGCGACATGGGGGATCCGATGGGGCCCATCGAGAAGGGGAGCACGTACATGGTGCGGCCGCGCATGGAGCCACGAAAAAGCTGCTTGAGCTTCCCGCGCATGACGAACGGATCTTCCCAGTTGTTGGTCGGACCAGCGCTTTCTTTGGAGTGTGAGCAAATGAACGTGCGGTCTTCGACGCGGGCGACGTCGTTGGGGGCTGAGCGAGCATAGAAGCAGCCGGGCCAGAGCTTGTCGTCGAGTCGGCAGAAGGTTTTGGCTTCTACAAGGAGGTCACAGAGGCAGTTGTACTCTGTCTGGCTGCCGTCCACCCAGTGAATGTTCGCAGGCTGGGTCAAATCCGACATCTTCTCTACCCAACGAATCAGGTGTTCATTTGTTGTTGGATGTGTTGCCGTAGCGTTCAATTTGCTTTTCCTTCCCTGAATTTATAACCGGTCGAACAACATTCCAAGCTTCCGCAGGTGGCTTACTTAAATGCTTCAATACAATCATTCATCTGCGGGGAAATTTCTTGGGGCCATTTAGATCTGCAACTTCATCATGGTGATCGCGGACGCTCCGAATTTCACTATGTTCACTGTTGTATATGAGCGATCTCTGAAGGATGAGTGAAAATGTGTTCAGGCAACTTCGGTGCGAACGAAAAGTAACCCACTTGTTGTGCCTCGTCAAAATTCCATCCAGATGAATGAGAGGCTTGATTTTGTACCTGTAGGTCGTCCTGTGGGGATTGTCGATTGAACGAAGGAATGTTCGGTGATCGCGCATTGTCACGATGACACTGCCACGTGGGCAGCGAAGGAGCGGCGGACACACCTCCACCGCTGTTCTTCCTCGACTCTGAGGCAAGATGTTCGCTGCGGCAGCTCAGGCGGCCACGTCGTAGCGATGATGTAAGCCGCCGAGCCTTGGCATCGCCATAATCCTGCCGCCTATGCCGGAGTTAGTCACTGCTTTACGACCCGCCGGAGTTTCCTTTGCCAGCGCGAGATGCGTCCGGTCGTCATGGTAATAGCGGACGTACTCGTTCATCAGGCGTTTCAGATCGCGTTCATTGAGAACGATAACGTGGTCGAGCAGATCGCGGCGGCAGTTGCCGACCCAACGCTCGGCGACACCGTTCTGCCACGGACTGCGGAAACTGGTTCGCTTGGGCCGAATGCCGAAGTACTTTACCGTGTCGATCACTTCTTCATTGAATTGTGTGCCGCGATCAAAGATCAGGTAGCCGGGCGCAGAATCGTAAGGGAACGCCTCGCGCAACTGCTGAACGACCCAGGCGCTGGTCGGGTGTTTGGTCACATTGCAGTGAAGGATGCGCCGCCGATCATGCGCAATGACGAAGAAGCAATACAGCACGCCGATGGTCAGCGTCGGCACGGTGAAGAAATCCATTGCCGCGATGGCTTCACGATGATTGCTCAGAAAGGCCGCCCATCGCTTTGCCGGCTCAGGACTCCTCGGTGCCTTTCACGTCGCCCGCGCCCGATTACGCAAAGCGATGCGGCGCGGAAAGAATATGCATGGCAGTGGGCATGCTCAGGCTGCGGACATCTGCCTTGGCGGGATCGGTCCAAACTATCCGCTTCACTTCGGCCCCTGAAAGTGGTCGATCTCTTCCTGTGTGATTCCAAGTTCCGCCAAAACCTGTTCGTGAGGAATGGCCTTGTTGAACTTCAACCATTCATTTGCTTCCGTGAGCGATTTTTCCTCTTCTGCGGTGACTGGTTCGTCGTCGAAAGGAGCGTTGGCGATAGCGCGGGAGACGGGATTGAGCATGATCTTCAAGAGGCCGACGATAGCGGAGCCTGGCCGGGAGCCATGCGGTCGATCAACTCATACGCTTGCTGCTTCGTATCTCTGGATGCAAGAGCCATTTTTGAACTTCATGGAATTTTGCCGTAGTTGAATACAAATGTAGTCGAAATTGTAGCGGTCAAAGCACCCCAGGGCCACAAAGATCAACAGGGCATGGGGTATGTGCGGTAAATATTTCAATCAAAAATTACTTGTTCCCGTTCAAATTCAACAGATTTCCATAAACGACCTGACCTGGTTCGGGACCAGGGTCTCTACCTAGAGTAACCCTTTTAGAATCAATGCCCGCGACTCAGCCACTTGTTGAACGCTGTGGATTCTTGAGGAAACCGCAGCTACAGAATCATCTACATTGCCGACGAAACCGCCATTGGCTCTTGTCTATCAGTCACATACGGTTCGCGAATCTGATGGCCGACCCCCTGGGTTTGCACCAGGGGGTCTGCGTTCAAAGAGTGTCGGACGAAACAGGCAACTGCGCGGGAATTTCCGCTCTCTCCAGAATCTGAGCCTTGACACAATCGACCAAGTCGAAGTCAAGTGGGCTTGACTTCGTTGGAGCGCAGATCGATCCACGGCAAGAACGGGAGGGTCGATGTCCCAATTGGTTGCAGAAGTGCCTAAGGAACGTTTTGGACCTAATGCTCGGTGGTGGTCGGATTTCCTATTCAAGGTGATCGTCGCGGTAATCGGTGGCGTATGGGCCTGCGGAACTTTCTTGCAACAAAGAGAGCAAAACGAGCGAATTGTGAAGCTCCAAGTTGAAGCTCAATATGCAGCCTCCAGGTCACAACGCGAAATTGCGGAGGTTCAGATCGTGGCCGGAATCATCCCCCTAATGAAGTGTGAGGCGCCCAAGCGGCAAAGGGCGTTCGCTACCGAGTTGCTACAGAAAATGGATTCGCGCTATGCAGACGCTGTACTGCTCTCGACCGGTTCTTGCCCGGAATCAGTTACGTCGCTCCTGCACTCGACGCAAGAAGTAGCGCGAAAGGAATCTCGGCGCACCATGCTGGAGCATTTACGAATTGCTGGGCAATTGCTGGATCTGGGGCTCTTTCGGGACGCGACTCTGGAGTATAACAATGCCTATCAGGTTGCGACCGGGCTGAAAGGACAAGAAGAGCAGATCGACGAATCAGCCGCCCGAAAAGGTTTAGACGCGCTTGCGAGTAAGAACTTCGAGGAATCCGCACAGTGGTTTCATGCGGCGTTCCAGAAGGTTGCAACGGAAAGATGAGGTATGAAACATGAAGCTCACGGTCATTTTCTTCGGGATGCTTGCCATCTTGCAGCCTCTTCAGGCGCAAGGTAGTCCACCGTGCAAAGTGGACGTAAGAACACCACAATCTGGCGATACGGTTGAACCGGAAATACAGGTGCAAGGCACCGCAATGGTGCCTCCGGGAAGCTATCTCTGGGTTCTTACCCATCGGAAGGGCATTGCACAGTGGTGGCCACAAGGAGGAGGCGCGGCCCGAATTGAAAACGAGAATTTTGACGTATTCACTACTCTCGGACAGGACAGAGACTCTGGCCGCTCATTCGAGGTTGCCGCAATCGTCGTAGACAGTGCCGGGAACGCCCAATTGGAGAAGTGGGTTTCGGACAGCGACGCAAGAAAGAATTGGGACATCGGTCTGAAGTTGCCCTCACCGGCGACTGGATGTGAGGCTCAGATTCGGACTATTGTCGTTAAACGGAAGTGAGACTTATTAAGTCTGCGAAGCCAACTCGTAGCACATGCAAGTAAGTGACGGAGACAAATGCCTCCGCGGCTTTCGCATCGGTGGTGCACGGGGAACTGATTCGAAGGAGCAGGCAGTGTGGTCAAACATATGCACGGGCGGGTTTCAGTCGCTCATGCCGTCGACCGGTACTATCCCCTGGATTGCAGTAACAAGTCTTGGTTGACTGCTTTCCTTCTGTCAGTGGAGTGTGGTCAACGGTTCAGTGTCGGGAGCCAGGACATCAGCAGAGGGTGAAGCGTTTGCCTCGCAATCGCAGATATGGGTTTTATTACGTGAATGGATACAGATGCAAAAGGGCAAATCGACTCCAGGGCTGATCCCCGGAAGCATGGCAGCTCCTGGGAACCAAGCTTGCGGCTCATCTACATCCCATCCCCAATCCGGCCTTCCGATCGGGCCGTGGTCTAAACGGCGGCCGGGCCGAATACGGCTCGTCCGCAATTCTTTCCTCCTCCATGAGCGGGAGAAGACTTCCACTTCACAGAAGATTCACTGGCCACCTCATCTTTTCTCATAGCTTCTTACCGTGCGCTTCCCGCAGCGTGTAATAATTGGCGTTATCTTCAACTGAAGTGCTTCCTGCTTGCTGTTTTGAGCAGCCAGCATGGGAAGCCCGCCAAGCCTATGGACCGCGACGCTACCCGGAACCAGATCGGCAAGATCCTGTGCAGTGAGAGCTTTGCCGGCAAGAACCAGCTCAAGAAGCTGTTGGAAGTCCTGTTTGAGAATATGGATTCTCAAACCACCCTGAAGCCGGACAGAGTGATAAAGGAGCTGTGGCCAGAGGATCGCGGCACCAAGCATTCCGCAGATGTTGCGACCGAGATGAACAGATTGCGGAAAGCGCTTGAGTTGTATTACAGCTTGGAAGGTCATTCGGACTCCATCATGATTTTCCTTCCCAACCGCTCGGCTCCAACTCCGGCGGCGGGCAAAGAGAGACGTTGGATCGCCGCCAAGCCGCGTGATCCGATCGAAGGCGTGCCTGCCGCACCTGTCTCGCCGGTTTTGGCCGAGCTGCCAGTTTTATCTCTTCCGTTAGCTCCGCCTGTGCATGCCCGCAAAGGCCTGAAGCTGCTTTCCGTGACCCTTGCCTTGGGTTTCTCCATTGCTCTTGGAGCGCACTTTGCCAAACGAGGCCAGGGCACCGATGGTCGCCCGCAGGCCGGGCGTCTGGATGGTGCGACACTGATCATCACGAATGCGGCCGGAGATGAGCTTTGGCGCAAGAGCTTTCCCGGCGGATTCTGGCGAGAATACTACGAGCAAGGGCTGGCCCCGCGTATCTGGTTCGGCGACCTGGAGGGTGATGGTTCCACCGAGACTCTTCTGCTTTATCACCCTGCCGTCGCCCCGGAGTCTACTTCGACAACGCTAATTTGTTATTCGGACCACGGCAAGGAGAGATGGCGCTGGACGCCAGGAAGGGCGCTGCTCGAGACCGCGGAGCATTCCGCGATCTATACCACCTTTGGTTTTGGCGTTCTGCGAGCGGCGCCCAGGCAGCCGCGGCGCATTGTTGTCTCCAGCAACGAACTCTACTATCCCCATCAGATCGCTATCGTTGACGCCAACGGCAAGACGCTTTCAGAGTATTGGCACTCGGGACATTTGCCGCACCTTGCCTTGGTGGAGCTTGAACCCGGCGCGGGCGAGCAAATCATAGCAACTGGAATCAGCAATGGGTATCATCAAGCGACCATGATCGTACTCGACCCCAACCGGGTCTTCGGCGCTTCAACAGAGGCTGCGCGGCCGGAGATTCAAATACGCGGCATGGGTGCTGCACAGGAGAGATTCCGCCTTCTGTTTCCGCGCAGCGATTTGAATAAATCCTTGGCTGTTTATGGCCAGGCCATGGCGGTTACCGTTGACCAAGGCGTGATTCATCTGCCAGTCCTGGAATGCGAACTGCTTCCGAGATGCTACATGTGGTATGCATTCGACAAGGATTTCCAGCTGCTTTCTGCTGGCCCGGATGATCAGTTTCGCAGCGCGCATAAAGAGTTCTATCTAAAAAGCAAAACCGACCACACCTTCAGCGCGGAAGAGGAAGCTCAGTTTCAAAAAGTCAGATGCCTCGCCGGCTGCAAAACGGAGTTCGTTCCAGTCCTGATTCCCGGCGAAAAGCGATAGAACCGAGCGCGGAGGCGGACCTTTCACCCCTCCCGCGTCTCGGCGTGGCGGATTCATTGTCAACTTGATATGAACTTTGCCGGATTTATATTGCCCCCCTTGATTTCGTGCTAGTTTTATCCTTCGCGCGCAATATGCGCTGATTTCAGGCTGAACGAAAGCTTGGATTGCGCGCGGGAGGTCCTTCCCCCTCAGGACTTTCCAGCCACTTAAGAAGAAGGGATAATGATCATGTTCAAAGCTGTGCAAGCTCTGCGTCTCCGGGTTCTGCTCGTTGCGGGACTCCTCGCGGTAACGTCCTCCATGGCTGCCGCTCAAGGCTCAGCCTTCGCCACAATCGACGTTTCAGGCGCAGGCACAGGCGCGCAACAGGGAACTGCCATTACCTCTATTGATACGGCGGGGGATGTGACGGGGGTCTACGTTGACGCGAACAATGTGATCCACGGTTTTGTGCTTCCCGCCGGTGGCGTTAGCTCCGCCTTCAACGTAACTGGAGCGGGCACGGGAGCCTATCAGGGAACCTTCCCCATCAGCATGGACACGACCGGGAATGTTACCGGTTATTACATCACCGCGAGTACTGTCGCAGGCTTGTCATACCAGCCAAAGGTCTATCACGGCTTTGTGCGCACCGCCAGCGGCACGATTACATCCTTCGATGTGGCTGTAGCGGGCGCCACGGAAACCAAGCCGATCGGCATCAACGCCACCTCGGGAGTCGTCGGATCTTATATGACTTCCGACAAGATATATCACGGCTTTGTGCGCACCACCGGTGGTGCCATTACGACCTTCGACGAGCCGAATGCGGGCACGGTTTCCACTCAGAATGCCGATGGCATGGGAACCGCCGGCATCGCCATTAATACGGCGGGGACGATTGCGGGTAGGTACGTGGATGCGACCGGCATGTCTCACGGCTTCGTGCTCTCCGGCGGCTCCTATACTTCCTTCGATGCTCCCGGCGCGGCAGCAAACTCCAGAACAGGTTGCAGTGGTGACGGCGGGGGCATCTGCAAGAATTTTGGAACCTTTCCCGCCAGCATCAACACGGAGGGGGATATCGCGGGATTCTACTCGGACGCGAACAATGTGGTTCACGGCTTTGTGCGCGCCGCCGGCGGCACATTCACCACATTCGACGTTCCGGGCGCCAATCCAGCAACTTCGTCGAGCAGTGCTTTTAACCCGATCTACCACGGCTTCGGCGTGAGCATTAACGACACGGGAGCCATCGCGGGAGCGTACTTGGATGCGGATGGCGTGGGACATGGATTCCTGCGCGCGACCGACGGGACATTCACATCCTTCGACGCACCGGGCGCTGGGACTACGGGCAGTTACCCAGGAACCTTCGGCTTCACCATCAATGCGGCGGGGACAATAGCTGGGGTGTACACCGACAACAACTCTGTGTTTCATGGCTTCCTCTTCACTCCAGCACTGACGGCAACAACGACTGCGCTCACGCCTGCGCCCACGCCCAATCCATCCATCTATGGCGAGCCGGTGACGTTGAACGCGACGGTCTCTTCCACCGCTGGCACGCCGCCCAATGGAGAGAAGGTCTGGTTCATGAGCGGCACAACACAATTGGGATCGGCAGCGTTGACGGGCGGCTCGGCCAGTTTGACCACCACGGCGCTGCCGACGGGCGCCTACTCGGTCACGGCGGTCTACGGGGGAGACTTGAACTTCTCCGGCAGCACCTCGACGGCGGTCAGCCAGACGGTCGGCAAGGCCAGCTCTTCAACAACGTTGACTTCGTCGCTGAATCCCTCGACTTTGGGAGCATCCGTAACCCTCACGGCCACCGTCTCAGGGCAGTTTGGCGGCGTGGCCACCGGCTCTGTGACCTTCAGCAATGGGAGTACGAGCCTGGGGACTGTGTCTCTGAGCGGAAACTCGGCTGGCTTAACAACTACTGCGCTGCCACTGGGCACGAACGCGATTACTGCGGTCTACAGCGGCGACTTGAATTTTGCCGGCAGCACGTCGAACACGGTGAGCCAGGTGGTTGACGAGTCTGATTCTCTGGGCTACACATACAGCGTCTATGACTTCCTGGGATCGCCGACGGACGGCTCTATGATCTTGGGCGGAGTTCTCGACGCGCAGGGCAACGTCTATGGCATTACGGGATACGGCGGAGCCAATACCTGCTATCCGGGGTACCCCGCACCGTATGGCTGCGGAACAATCGTCAAGTGGGACACGACAGGCAAGGAGACCGTGCTCCACAACTTTGCCGGAACGGACGGCTTGATGCCTTTCGGAGGTATCGTGCTAGACGGGCAGGGCAACCTCTATGGAACCACGTATGCTGGCGGGAATCTTACCTGCAACTCGGGAGAGGGCTGCGGAACCGTCTACAAATTGAATCTCTCCACCGACACTCTCACCACACTCCATAACTTCAGCGGAACACCGGATGGCTCAAACCTCGAGGAGCCTTTGCTGCTGGACGCGCAGGGCAACCTGTACGGCACGACCGACTCCGGCGGCACTAATAGCAACGGAACCGTCTTCAAGGTGGATTCTGCTGGCAATGAGACCCCGATTTATAGCGCTCCCGCCGGGTCCGAGTGGGCGGCGGAGCTAGGATCGATTGACGCGCAGGGCAATGTCTATGGCACGACTCGTGGTGGCGGCGCGGACTCCCAAGGATCGGTCTTCAAGATCGATTCGACCAACACGTTCACCACGCTTTACAGCTTCACCGGCGGGGCGGACGGAGGGAATCCTCGTGGAATTAAGTTGGATGCGCTTGGGAATCTGTGGGGCTATACCCATTCCGGTTCTTTGTTCGAGCTGACGCTGAGCAGCGATGGAAGCTACCGGCCCAGCACCGTGCAAAGCTTTGCCGGCGCGGGGCCTGGCCTGTGGCCGGGAGGAAGAGTGATCGACGCGCAGGGCAACCAGTATTTCACAGCATCGACAGGCGGAGACCTTGCCTGCGACGCGGCGACTGGCTGCGGAACCGTCTACAAGATCGATACGAGCAACAATACAACCGTGCTTCACGCCTTCACCGGAACAAACGGGGACGGCACCGGACCCAGCGGCGGCCTGCTGCAAGACACGCAGGGCAACCTCTATGGCGGCACTGGTGGCGGAAGCACCGCCTGCAGCGCTCCGGGCGGTAACGGCGCGCTGGTCACGGGCTGCGGAACCGCCTTCAAGCTAGCGCTTCCGGCGTCCATAGCCACCACGACGACGACGCTCACGTCTTCTCAGAATCCCTCTGTATCGGGGCAGACGGTGACCTTTACTGCAACGGTGGTTGCCAGTGCGGGAACGATGCCGGATGGAGAAACTGTTACATTCATGTACGGCCCAATCCTTCTGGGAGCAGGGACGCTGAGTGGCGGAACGGCCAGCTTTACGACCACGGCTCTGCCGTTGGGGACCGATTCGATCACGGTGGTGTATGCCGGAGACCCGAACTTTGCCGGCAGTCAGTCGAACGCGGTCAGCCAGACGGTGAGCGCTACAGCAACCGCACCCGCCATCACCTGGGCAACGCCTTCAGCGATTACCTACGGCACGGCGCTCAGCGCAACGCAGCTGAATGCCAGTTCGACGGTGGCAGGAACCTTTGCCTACATACCGGCGGCAGGAACCGTGCTGGGAGCCGGATCGCAGACGCTCTCGGTCACCTTTACCCCAACCAACACGATGGACTACGCGACAACCACGGCTACAGTCCAACTGACGGTCAACCAGGCGACGCCCGCGATCACCTGGGCTATGCCGGCGGCCATCACCTACGGGACGGCGCTCAGCAGCACGCAACTGGATGCGACGGCCTCGGTGCCGGGATCCTTCGTCTATAATCCACTGGCCAAAACTACGCCAGCCGTGGGCAGCGACACTCTTTCGGTCACCTTTACCCCGACCGACACAACCGACTACACGGCTGCAACAGCTACAGTGACGCTGATGGTCAGCGGTGCTGCCAATCCCGTTCCGGTCATTGGCAGCTTGTCGCCAGCGTTTACTGACGCGGGCGGCGCGGCTTTCACGCTCACGGTCAACGGGTCGGGATTCATTTCCGGCTCTGCGGCTTACTGGGGCACGACTGCTCTGACCACCACCTACGTGAGCGCCACCCAACTTACAGCATCAGTCACGGCGGCCGAGATTGCCAGCGCCGGAACCACTGCAGTCACGGTACAGACTCCGACACCGGGCGGAGGTACTTCCAATTCCTGGCAGTTTGAAGTGGATTCTGCATCTGGAACGTCAACGGCGCCGACATTTACCTCAACGACGGCGACCGTGACTGCCGGCTCGACGGCCAGTTATCCGGTAGCCCTGCCTTCCGATGTGACCAGCGTCACGGTATCCTGCCTGAATCTTCCCACGGGGGCGAGTTGCAGCTATTCCTCCGGCGCGGTGACGATCATTACCACTTCGGCAACCCCGGCGGGAACCTATCAGGTCACAGTGGTCTTTGCTGAAACTGTCTCCGGAGCGGCCACGGCAGGCATTCTGCTGCCGATTCTTCTGCTGCCGCTGCTGTTTCTGAGGAGAAGACTGGCACGGCGAGGCATCTGGCTGACGGCTTGCCTGGGACTGGCTCTGCTGGCTGCGGCGGCCTTCTGCAACGGCTGCGGCGGGTCCAGTTCCTCAACAACCCCTCAGACTCACCAGGTAGCGAGTTCGGCCGTAGTCACCCTCAAGGTCCAGTAGGGAATACACAGCAAGAAAAGGAAATGCGGGTACGGAAACCGGAATTGTAGTGCAGCGGAACGTGATCGAGAGATCGCCCTCACGTTCCGTTGCTCAGGCTTCAACGGGAGACCTGAGCGCTGTACAGTGAAATGTGACCGTCCGCAGTTGGAATTTTCGAAATCGCGCTGATTATTTCCGCCAGGGTTTACCGGAATGCCGACAACCGAATCTTATCTTGACAAATCAGGCTCTATCGCGAGGTCCAAGCATCAAAAAACGCCCAAGAGCAGAGCCGACTTTTTCAGCAGCCACAGGCCGATGCACTCATCGACCTGTTCCGGAGGCATTGTCTCAGCTCCTGAAAGTAGGCAAGTCGGGATTTAGGTCTGAGCTTTCCTAAAGGACTGTGCCAGAACCCATACCTTTTGACACAGCCGGATCGGGGAGATCCGGCCGTTTGTTTCGTTGGGTTTAGCGAGCGGCTTTTTCGAGCCCTTTTGTCACAGCGGAGATTCGCTTGTGTGCGTCGAAAAGAACGCGGCGCTGCTGGCGCAGCGACAGTTCGATCATCTGAGTGTCGGCGAGGACCTGGCTGAGTGTGGCGCGGAGTTCGCCCACACCGGTAAGTGCGGAGAGATAGCCCCGGCCAGCAGCATAGAGCAGTGCGGCAGCACTACGATGACGGCGAGGCAGACAAGCAGAACAAGAAGGTGTTCGGTCATGCGGCTTGCTCCTGGGTGGTTGGGGCGTGCTCGCGCAGCACGCGTTGTACGGTGGCCGTCGAGATGCGGTGGCCTTTGGCGATCTTTCGAAGGCTCTGGCCCTGGCGGCGGTCTCGCTGGATTCCAGCATTATCGAGTTCGAGGGGATTGTGGCCGATGTGACGGCCTTCGAGTCGGGCTCGCCACATGCCTGCGCGTACCCTCTCGACGATCAAGCTGCGTTCGAGTTCAGCGATGGCGCCGATGATGACCACGATAGCGCGGCCCAGCGGTCCGGCAGTGTCGATGCTTTCCCTGAAGCTGATGAACTCGACCTGGAGTCTGCTGAGCTCGTCAAGCACTGCGAGGAGGTGACGGGTCGAACGCGCGATGCGGTCACACGCCCAGACCAGCATGACATCGAAGCGGCGGGCGTCGGCCTGTTCGCCATTATTTCATCCGGCCGCGGCGAGTACTCGATTTTGGATTTGAGGGCAGTCTTGGAAGGGGTTTTGGCAGAAAGGAGAGGGTGTGTGGTGATCGCGAATCGTAACGAAGACACGATTGAGTCAGCGCTGCCCGCGTATCGCGCACACCTCTCCCGCAATTATTCTTGGAATTCACAACTAGATGTTCGCAGCATTAGCTCAGGCGGCGAGATCGTAGCGATGATGCAAGCCGCCGAGCCTTGGCATCGCGATGACCTTGCGATTTGTACCATGATTTGCTTCTGCTTCACGACCGGCAGGCGTTCCCTTCGCCAGTGCAAGATGCGTTCGATCCTTGTGGTAGTAGCGAACATAATCGCGCATGAGGCGTTTCAGATGCCACTCATTCAAGACGATCACATGGTCGAACAGATCACGGCGGCAGTTTCCGACAAAACGTTCGGCAACGCCGTTCTGCCATGGACTGCGGAAGCTGGTTCGCTTGGGCCGGATGCCAAATATCTTCATCGAGTCGATCACTTCTTCATTGAACTGCGCTCCGCGATCAAAGATTAGGTAGCCGGGCGCCGAATCGTAGGGGAACGCCTCGCGCAATTGCTGTATGACCCAAGCGCTGGTTGGATGTTTGGTCACATTGCAGTGAAGGATGCGCCGCCGATCATGCGCAATGACGAAGAAGCAATAGAGAACGCCGAAGGTCAGCGTCGGCACGGTGAAGAAGTCCATTGCCGCAATGGCTTCACGGTGATTACTCAGAAAGGCCGCCCATCGCTTCGCCGGCTCAGGATTCTTCGGCGCTTTCCTCATCCAGCGCAGCACGGTTCGCTCGGAAATATCGAAGCCCAACATTTTCAACTCACCATGAATACGCGGCGCTCCCCAGATCGGGTTCTCAGCAACCATGCGGAAGATGAGTTCGCGCAATTGCTTGCTGACACATTTTCTTCCCACGCGGTTCCGATGCCGCGAGAGCTGTGCCTCGCCAAAATTCCGTCCGGCGCGGCAAGACTAAGGGAATTGGGCGGTGCCCCGCCAAAATGCCATCTGGGGAGAAAGGCGGCCCCGCTTTTCCGTGAGGAGCCTCGATTTGGATCGTGGGTATATTCAGCGCTGTAGTCGATTTTGTAGCTGTCAAAGCACCCAAGAGCCACAAGGATCAACAAGCAGCCGTATACACATGGTAAACAGCTCAATCAACAGCACTAATTCTCACTCAATTTCAATAGGTTTCCATAAATGATTGGATCTGCTTTGGGACAGATGGAGTGCACGTCCATAAGTCATGCAAAATCAGCGACTTTTGTAGCCGCTAATGTTGAGATTTGTTGAAGGTGTCAAGGGCGGAGCAAAACCAGGCCACTGGGCGGAGTAAATGTATGGTCCGCCGCCATTCCGCAAGCGAAAAATGCAGGTGGCAGGTTGGTCTGCGCAAATGTATACGGCCTTTGTTGGAGAGTTTTCTCCGGGCCATGATGGAATGCGCTGCGC